>Ga0308415_1000049_pt1 | contig 44679 bp, 44 predicted proteins | sample HotsprSampleOS55_FD_203465 | JGI IMG/M metagenome (GOLD analysis project Ga0308415, IMG submission 203465) | Hot spring phototrophic mat microbial communities from Octopus Spring, Yellowstone National Park, Wyoming, United States - 20090730_OS55 ... | reverse complement strand
GCGGGACGCCCTGGTGCTTGCCGACGGCTACGTAGAGCGCGAGGAGGATGGCGGCCGTCGCGTTGATGGTCATGGAGGTGGTGACTTTATCGAGCGGGATGCCATCGAAGAGGGTGAGCATATCCTCGATGGAGTCGATGGCGACGCCAACCTTGCCGACCTCGCCGGCGGCCATGGGGTCATCCGAGTCGTAGCCGATCTGAGTGGGGAGGTCGAACGCCACGGAGAGGCCGGTCTGGCCCTGGGCGAGGAGGTAGCGGTAGCGCTGGTTCGATTCTTCCGCGGTACCGAAGCCGGCGTACTGGCGCATGGTCCAGAGGCGTCCGCGGTACATGGTGGGCTGGATGCCGCGGGTGAAGGGGAACTCGCCGGGGAAGCCGAGCTGGGTGACAGGGTCCCAGCCTTCGAGGTCGTCCTGGGTGTAGATCGGCTCGATGGGCATCCGCCCGGTGGTTTCGAAGGAGGGCTGGCGCTCGGGGGCGCGCTGGACAGCTTTGGCGTAGGGGCCCTGCAGCCACTCGCGCTTGGTGGTGATTGGCATGCTCTGGCGACTCCGGGGACGCGTAGGTGCGTTCTGGCGAACGGCGGTGCAGTCTCCGAAGTATAGGAGCGGCCTGCCCGGCCCGGCAAACGCGCCGCCGGCCCCAGGTCAGGGGTCGCGGGTGTCGCGCGCCTTTTCGCGGAGGCGCTTCAGGCGCTCCTCTTCGAAATCCACGATAGGGCGCACGATGGCGAGCCGGCGCCGGCGCTCGTGAAGTTCGTCGTCGTAGGTGTGGATGCGCTGTGCCTGTCCCATATCGAAAGATTCGGCCGGCCCGGGCGGGCGCAACAATTCGGGATTCGCCCGATTTTGCGGGCGGCGCGCGCGGGCGCCGGCGACATCAGGGAGACCGCCGACAAAAATAGGGTCTTTACCTCTTGACAAACGTGGATATAATCCCACGCACCGGCCCGGGGCCTGCCCCGGTGGAGATTCGGGAACGTACAGGTAACGATGGACGGCAGCCTTTCTCCCCGCTTCCTCAGCTGTCTGCTGGTTGCTCCGGGCGCTATGGAGACCCGCCACTTTGTCCGTGCGCTGCACAGCGGCGGACTGGCGGTGCTCGAGCGGGAGCCCGGCGAAGCAGCGCTGCGGATGGCGGAATCGGGGGAATTCGACCTGGTCTGCCGCGCGATCGATTGCGACGGAGTTTCCGGGCTGGTCGATGTCGCACGGCTGGCAGCGGGCGGGAGGCCGGTGGTCGCGGTATTCGATGCAGCGCTCCCGGAGCTGGTCGCCGAGGCATTTACGGCCGGGGCCGAGGCCTGCCTGGAGCTGGGGGCAGACCCGCGGGTGGTGGTCGCGCAGGTGCGCGCCGTGCTGCGGCGGGCCGGGGCGTATGATGCGACCAGCGGCGCGAATAGCGGCGTCCTTCAGGTCGGCGACCTTGTGGTCGATGTTGATCGATGCGAGGTGCAGCGCGGGGGGATGGTGGTACCACTCACCGCGGCGGAATTCCGGATCGTGGAGTACATGGCCCGCAACAGCGGGCGGGTGCTCAAGCCGCACGAAATCCTGAACGCCGTCTCGGATGATTACCGCTATCTTCCGCGGGAAGCACAGGACGTGTTTAAGGTCTACGTCCGCCGGATCAGGCGGAAGCTCGAGCCGGACGAGCAGGCCCCGCGGTACTTGGTGACGGTGCGGGGGTTCGGATATCGGCTCGAGGGCGGCCGGGAGCGAACGATGCTCCCGGCCCGGCAGGCCTGAGGCACTCCCGCGGCTCCCGGGCGCGTACCTCCCGGGAAGGTTGACGTGGGAGAGCACGACAGCGAGCCTGAGGATGTGATCCTGGAGCGATTGCAGGAAGCTGCGTCGGGGGATGCGACGGTGCGCCAGCTCCGGCGGCGGTACGACCTGTTGCGCCAGGACTACGAGCGGCTCCTCGACCGGCTGGCAGAACTCGAGGACCGGCTCGCGGAGGCGACGCGGGCCCAGGCAGGCAGCGCACCGTCGTCGGTGGCAGGGGCACTTACTGAGGCGATTGCTGCGCCGCTCCTGCAGCTGCGCCAGGAGTACCTCGCGGCGGCGGCGAGCATCGCGCAGGTTGTGGCCGGGCTCGAGGGGCTCGCCGGAGGGCTGAAAGGTCAGAAGAGCGCGCGGCCCCCGGCCGAGCCGCCGCCGGCCGGGCAGGCGGACTCCGAGCCGCGGGGGCGCCGGCTGCAGGTTGACGTGCGGGGGAAGGGGTTCGGCGAGCTGCTCGACTTCCAGGAGCGGCTGGCCAACCTGGAAGGCGTGGCGCGGGTGTCCATCAACGCAATCGACAACGAGCGGGCGACCCTCATCGTCGAACTGGAGTGACGCCAGAGGCGGACGCCGCGGTACACTCCGCGGGGCCGCACCTGCCCCCGATGGAGGACCGATGGACATCGCACGGTACAACGCCGACTGGCTGAAGGCCTGGACGGAGAAGGACGTCCTCCGGCTGCTGGAGTTCTACCACCCGGAGGTCGAGTACCGGGACGGCCAGGTGCCGCAGGGCGTAAAGGGGAATGCGGCGCTGAAGGCGTACCTCGAGGGGCTGTTCGCCGCGACGCCGCGAATGACCTACATCCCGGACGAGGTCTGGCCGATCCCGGGGGGTTACTGCGGCCGCTGGTACTGCACGGTGACACTCCCGGACGGCTCCGCGCGGAGGCTGCGGGGGTTTGACCTTGTGCTGCTCGAGGGCGACCGCATCACTTTCAACGAGGTGTATACGCACACGCTGCCGTAGCCGGCGGCCCGGGTGACGCGGGCCCGGGGCGTCACCCGGCGCGGAGCGGACGGAAGAAGGCGATGATGTCGCTGGCGAGGAGGGCGGGCTGTTCGAGGGCTGCGAAGTGGCCGCCCCGTGGCATTTCGGTCCAGTGGACGATGTTGAAGCGCTGCTCTGCCCAGTGGCGGGGCACCCGCCACGGCTCGCGCGGGAAAACGGCCACGCCGGTGGGCACTTCGACCCGCGGGTAGACGAAGCCGGCGGGGTCGCGGCGCGCCTCGTAATAGATGCGGGCCGACGAGGCGACACTGTTCGGCGCCCAGTAGAACATGAGGTTCGTCAGCAACACATCTTTTGAGAACGTCTCTTCGATATTGCTGCCGACGTCGCCCCAGGTGTGGAACTTTTCGACGACCCAGGCGGCGAGCCCGGCAGGGGAATCGGACTGGGCGAGGGTGAGCGAGTCGGGCTTGGTCCCCTGGGTGAGGGAGTAGCCGGTTTCGTTGGCCTGGAATGCATCGCGGGCGGCGATGTATTTGCGGTCTTCCTCGGTCGGGTTCGGCGGGGGCTGGACGAAGAGGAAGTTGAGGTGGGCGCCGATGACGCTCTCGGGATAGGCGGACGCCATTTTGGCGGAGATGATGCCGCCCCAGTCGCCGCCCTGGACGCCGTAGCGCCGGTAGCCGAGCTCGCGGGTCATGAGGGTGTGAAAGGCGGCGGCAATGCGGGAGATGCCCCAGCCGCGCTCGCGCGGTTTGCCGCCGAACCCGAAGCCGGGGAGCGCCGGGATGACGAGGTCGAAGGCATCGGCGGCGGAGTTGCCGTGGGCTTCGGGGTGCACGAGCCGGTCGATGATGAAATAGAACTCGAAGATGGAGCCGGGCCAGCCGTGAACCAGGAGGAGGGGGATGGCGGATGGGTTTCCGCTCGTGATGTGCCAAAAGTGCAGGTCGACGCCATCGACCTCTGCGAGGAAGCCGGGATAGCGGTTGAGGTGGCTTTCGTGGAGGCGCCAGTCGTAGCCGTTGGCCCAGTAGTCTCAGAGTTCGCGGATGTAGGTGAGGCTGGCGCCGTAGTCCCAGCCGGCGTCGGGAAGCTGCTCCGGCCAGCGGGTCCGGGCGAGCCGTTCGCGGAGGTCGGCGAGGACCTCACCAGGGACGCTGATGGTGAAGGGGCGGATGCTCATGGCCGGGAATGATACTGCCGGGGCGTGAGCCGCGCCTTGACCGGCGGGCGGGCGTGAACCTAGCATGAAGCGACGGCGCTGAGGTAGCTCAGTTGGTAGAGCACGGCACTGAAAATGCCGGTGTCCTCGGTTCGATCCCGAGCCTCAGCACCAGGCATGACAATGGACAGGCCCGGCGAAATCGCCGGGCCTGTGCGCTTGCCGAGGTCTGTGACGGGCCGGGTGTTCCAGCCCCCGCCTTCCGGGCGCAGAGCGGCGCCACCGAAGCGGTATCTACCGGGAATGGCGCCCGGGGAGTTGCGGATGAGGAGGGGTTCGATTCGCCAGCGGGGGAAGAACGGGCGCGCTGACCCGGCGCAGGAGTGGCTCCCCGGCGAGGATTCGAACCTCGAACCTAGCGGTTAACAGCCGCGCGCTCTACCGTTGAGCTACCGGGGAACATTCTGAGTTTCGGATCGCGGGGCGAGACGCGCAACCGGGTGCAGCCCTGAAACGCGGCGCATACGTGGCACCGGAGCGTGGCAAACGGCCACCGGCGGGAAGTCACTTGCGCCCCCAGGTGGATCCTCCCGCCGGCGGCCGCGACAGCAGCTTGCCTGGGGCGGCCGGCGTCCTTCACCGGAATTCCGCAAGTCACCCGTAAAATGCCGGAAAAACCGTGAAGGCGGTCTTCGCTTGCCAGTTCCAGTCGTCGGGCTCATCGGCTGCGGCCATATTGGCCGCTTTCATTCGCGCAATTTGCGGGGTGCCATCCGCTCGGGCGTCGTCGAGGCACGTTACGTCGCAGTCTGCGACCGCGACCGCGCGCGTGCGGAGGCGTTTGCGGGCATCGTCGGTGCGGAGCTGGTCACCGACAACGCGCCGGAGCTGCTGGAATATCCCGGTTTGACCGCTGTGTACATTTGCACGGAGACGGCCGAACACCCGGCGCTGGTCGCGGAGGCGGCCCGGCGGGGGCTCGACATCTTCTGCGAGAAGCCGCTCGCGCGGACGCTGCCGGAGGTGGAGGCGATGGTGGAGGCGGTCGAGGGCGCGGGAGTCGTTAACCAGGTGGGGCTGGTGCTGCGGTACTCCCCGGTGCTGACCGTGCTGGCCGACCTGATGCGCGACCCCGGGCTCGGGCCGTTCCTGACGGCCCACCTGCGGGATGACCAGTTCTTCCCGGTCCGCGGGCATTACAACAGCAGCTGGCGGGGCAGTTTCGACCGCGCCGGCGGCGGGACGCTGATCGAGCATTCAATTCACGATGTGGATGTCTTCCGCTGGCTGTTCGGCGAAATTTCGGCGGTGCGATGCCACACACGGGAGGTGACGCCGGGGCACCCGGGGGTCGAGGACGTGGCGCTGGTGACATTCCAGCACGCCGGCGGACACCAGACGACGCTGACATCGGTGTGGCACGGACTCGACGACCGGCCCTCGACGCGGTTCCTGGAGGTGTTCTTCGAGGGCGGGTACTTCGCGACTGAGCACGACTTCCTCGGCCCGATCCGCGTGCAGGGGCGCAGCGGGCCGGTGCGCGAACTGAGCGCCGACGAGGTGTTCGAGCGGTATGTCGCGCTGGCCGGTCTGAACGAGGCGGAGGCGCCGCTCGCCCGGGCGGGGATGATGGAAGACGTCGCGTTCCTGCAATGCGCGGCGGCGCGGCGGCCTGCGTTTCCCGACTTCCGGACGGCGCTGGCCGCCCACCGGGTGGTTGATGCGTGCTACCGGAGCGCCCGGGAGGGCAGAGAGGTGCGGCTAGATTCGCCGGGGCGCTGAGGCATACGCAGCGCCTATGGCTCGCGGCCGAAACCCGTTTACGCGCCAATAGCGATCCGATAGTATTGGCGCGTTCGGCCCGTGGACCGGTGCCAGACCCGCGAAGGGACGGGCCGGGAGCCCGCCCGAGGAGCATGGAGATGACGACCGAAACCCTTAAGGACCTCTACGAAATCGGCGAGATGCCCCCGCTCGGCCATGTGCCGAAGAAGATGTACGCGCAGGTCATCCGGCAGTCGCGCTTCGGCCAGCCGACCCAGGCGTTCCAGGTCGAGGTGATCGACGTGCCCGAGATCGGGCCGGACGACGTGCTGGTGTACGTGATGGCCGCGGGCGTGAACTACAACAACGTCTGGGCAGGCCTCGGCGTTCCGGTCGACGTCATTGCAGCCCGGCAGAAGGAAGGCCAGCCGTGGGACCACCACATCGGCGGCTCGGATGCTTCCGGCATCATCTGGAGGGTCGGATCGAACGTCACGAACTGGAAGGTTGGCGACGAGGTCGTGATCCACTGCGGCACGTGGGACGTGCACGCGCCCGAGATCAAGGCCGGGCTCGACCCGATGTACCACCCGAGCTATCGCATTTGGGGGTACGAGACGACGTGGGGTTCGTTCGCGCAGTTCACGAAGGTGCAGGCGCACCAGTGCATGCCGAAGGCGCCGCACCTCACCTGGGAAGAGGCAGCTGCGCCGACGCTGGTGGGGGCAACGGCCTACCGGATGCTCTTCGGCTGGCCGCCGCACACGGTGCAGGAAGGGGATGTGGTGCTGGTGTGGGGCGGGGCCGGCGGCCTCGGTTCGATGGCGATCCAGCTGGCCGCGCAGGTCGGCGCGAAGCCGATCGCAGTGGTGTCGAGCGAGTCGAAGTACGACTTCTGCAAGCGGCTCGGGGCCGTGGGCTGCATCAACCGGAAGGCGTTCGACCACTGGGGCCGGCTGCCCGACTGGACGGACAACGAATCGATGGCGAAGTTCACGGCGGGCGCGCGGGCCTTCGGCAAGGCGATCTGGGACATCCTCGGTGAGCGGAAGAACCCGCGCATCGTCTTCGAGCACCCCGGGCAGGACACCGTGCCGACCTCCATCTTCGTGTGCGACACGGGCGGGATGGTGGTGATCTGCGCGGGCACGACCGGCTACAACGCCGACGTCGACCTGCGCTACCTGTGGATGCGGCAGAAGCGGCTCCAGGGCTCGCACTTTGCGAATGACGAGCAGGCCTACGCGTTCAACGACCTGGTAGTGGCCGGGAAAATCGACCCGTGCCTCTCGCGCGTGTTCAAGTTCGAAGAGACCGGGCTGTGCCACCAGCTGATGTACGAGAACCGGCACCCCGACGGGAACATGGCGATCCTCGTCGGCGCGCCGCGCGAAGGGCTGAAGACGCTCAAAGGGGCCTGACACCGGGCTCTGCTGTCCGGCACGGAGGGGCCCGGCCGCTGTCGGCCGGGCCTTCTTGACAACTGGTGAGGCGCCGGGGTTCCGGATCACCGGGCCCGCGCAGTCAATTGCCGAGTGCCGGCCCCGGCTGCTGGTCAGTGGCGGTCGGGCGACTCGGTTCGTGCGCGGTCGACCGGCCGAAGATGTGGCCAGGCTGGAGCAGCGCCATTGCCAGCATGAAGCCGGCGATGAGGATGCCCTGTCCGGTGAACATGGCGCGGGCACCGACCAGGTCGGCGAGCTGCCCGAGGGGCCATGCCATGAGGGGCATGGCGCTGAAGCTCAGCATGTTGATGCTCATCACGCGGCCGTAGAACTCGGGGCGGGCCGCTTCCATGGTCAGGGTGCTGTTGATGGTCTGATAGGCCGTCAGGGCCAGGCCGAGGAGAAGCGTCGCGAGGAGCGCACCGGTAAAGCCGAATGCCTGCGAGCCGGCGGCGAGGCCAATCAACCCGAGGCCGCCGATGATGCCGGACGTCCACTGGAGGAGCGCCTTGCGTTCGAATGCCGTAAGTGAGGCGATACCCAGGGAGGCCAGCAGGGCGCCGGCGCCGGCGACGGACTGGAGGAGGCCGTACTCCCGCTCGCCTTTGCCGAGGTCCTCCTGGACGAAGCCGGCGAGGAGCATCACGTAGGGCATCACGAAGAAGGCGACGGTGAACATCATGAGGTTGAGCCTCCGGAGACGGGGGTCGCGCAGGACATAGCGGAGGCCATCGCCGATTTCGCGCCACATTCCCGGGCGGGAGGTTCCCGGAAGGGAAGCGGCGCTGCCGAGGCCCGTTGGGATGCCGAGGAGCGCGAGGCAGGCGGCGGCGTAGACGGCGGCCTGGGTGAAGTAAACGGACTCGAGGTTCCAGGCGGCAGCCATGGCACCCGCGATGGCCGGGCCGACGAGGCGGGTGCCGTTCATGGCGGCGTTTGACATCGCCATGGCGGCCATGAGGTTTTGCGGTCCGACGAGGTAGACCATGAGCGGCATGCGGGCCGGCATGCCGAGGGCCATAGCGGTGCCGCCGCCAAGCCCCAGCACGAAGAGCCAGCCGATGGTGATGGTCCCGGTGATGAGCATGAGGGCGCTGGCGAGGGCCAGGGCGCCGGTGGCGAGCTGGGATGCGAGCGTGAGGTTCCGCTTTTCGAAACGGTCGGCGAGCGAACCGCCGACCAGCGAGAAGAGGAGCATCGGGAGCCCGAACGAGAGCGAGATGAGGCCGACGGCGCCAAACGAGCCGGTCAGCTCCCAGGCGAGGAGCGCGCGAGCCACCATCTGCATCTGCATGCCGGTAAACGAGAAGAGCGACGAGAGCCAGAGCAGCCGGTAGTGCCGATTGCGGAAGACAACCAGGCCAGTACGGAATGAAGGGCCGCGGGAACGCCCCGGCACCGGGGGGACCGGCCGGAACTCAGCCACGGGCCGCCTGCCGGCCCGGACGGGCGAGGGCCTGTGCCCTGTTCATTCGCGGTATTCTAACGGCCCGGCGGCGGGAGGGTGTGCGCGCGCATCGTCCGTAGGCGTCCGGTGGGGGATACTGCGGACGCACGAATTCAAACAGGACTGTCGCATGGCCAGGGATTACGCAGCTGACATCACGGACCCGGTGGCGCGGGAGATCGTCACCAACGTCGGGGTCTGGGTGGACCGGGAGGTGAAGCCGGTCGCGAGCCACTATGAGCACGCGGACGAGTTTCCGGAGCCGCTCGTCAAAGGGATGGCCGACATGGGCCTGTTCGGGATCAAAATCCCGGAGAAGTACGGCGGGCTGGACCTGAGCTTCGAATGCTACGCGGGCGTGTGCATCGAGCTGGCGCGTGGCTGGATGAGCCTTGCGGGGATCATCAACACGCACGTGCTGGTTGGGTACGCCATCAGCGAGTACGGCACCGAAGAGCAGAAGCAGAAGTACCTGCCGAAGATGGTGGCGCCGGACATCCGCTGCGCGCTCAGCATCACGGAGCCGGACGCCGGTTCGGACGCGGCGGCGATCAAGACGACTGCCCGCCGGGACGGCGACGACTACATCATTAATGGGCAGAAGATGTGGGTGACCAACGGCCAGCGGGCGGGGGTGTACCTGGTCCTGACGAAGACCGACCCGGACGCTCAGCCGCGGCACCGCGGGATCACGGCCTTCCTGGTGGATGCGGGGACGCCCGGCTTTACGCCGGGGCGGAAGCTGGCAAAGCTCGGCTACAAGGGCGTTGAGACGACGGAGCTGACGTTCGACGACGCGCGGGTGCCGGCGACGCAGGTGCTGGGCGGCAAGGAAGGGCAGGGGTTCCAGCACGTAATGAGTGCGCTCGAAGTCGGGCGGATCAATGTGGCCGCCCGCGGCGTCGGGGTAGCGCAGGCGGCTTTCGACGAGGCGATCCGGTACGCGCAAAAGCGGGAGGCGTTCGGGAAGCCGATCTTCGAGCACCAGGCGCAGCAGCTGCGGCTAGCGGAGATGATCACCAAAATCAGGGCGGCGCGGCTGCTGACGCTGGATGCCGCGCGGAAGAAGGACTCCGGCGCACGGAGCGACCTCGATGCCGGCATGGCGAAGCTGTTCGCCACGGAGATCGCGCAGGAGTGCGTACTCGATGCGATGCGCATCCACGGCGGTGTGGGCTACAGCACGGAGCTTCCGCTGGAGCGGTTCTACCGCGACGCGCCGCTGATGGTGATCGCGGAGGGGACGAGCGACATCCAGAAGATTGTTATCGCCCGGAACATCGTGAAGGAGTACCCGGTCTAGCCGTCGTGCAGGCCGGGAGCACATCGATTCCGAGCACCAAGGGGGAGCGCACGAGATGACCGTCTACGATGGCAGGGACAAGTTCGGCCGCTACTACGAGGATTTCGAAGTCGGGGACGTGTACAAGCACTGGCCGGGGAAGACCATCACGGAGGCGATGGACCACCTCTTCTGCGACATCACGATGAACCACCACCCGCTGCACAGCGACCGGTGGTACGCGGAGGAGGAGACGCATTTCAAGCAGAACGTCGTGGTGGGCAACCTCGTCTACTCGCTGGTGCTGGGGATGAGCGTGCCGGACGTCTCGGGCAAGGCGATCGCGAACCTCGAAATCGAGAGCCTGAAGCACCTGAAGCCGACCTTCCACGGCGACACGATCCGGGCCGAGACGACGGTGCTGGACAAAAAGGAGACCTCCGATGGGACGCGCGGCATCGTGACGGTGGAGACGCGGGGGTTCAACCAGCGGGGCGAAGAGGTGTGCTACTTCCGCCGGAAGGTGATGGTTCCGAAGCGCCCGGCGGGGGGGTAGGATGTCGGGCGGCATGGCCGCCCAACCGAACGCGAAGAAGCTCCCGTTCACGCTGCAGCCGGGCGAGCAGGTGCTCGCTTTTGTCCGGCGGCACTGGCTGTACTTCTCGCTCAAGATAGCCGGGGTCGTGCTGGCCGGGCTGGGGGGCACCGCACTGGGCATTGCCGCCGTTGTCATGACCTTCGGCTTCGATGGCCTGCCGGGGGTAATTGCCGGCGCGGTCATCGCTGCATGGGCGGTCTACTGGGCAATGCGCGCCTACTTCACGTGGTACCGGTACCAGAACGATATCTGGGTGGTGACGAACCAGCGGCTGGTCGATTCGCTCAAACGGCAGTGGTTCCACCACCAGATGGCCTCGACGGACCTGGTCGACGTCGAAGACCTCCGGGTGGAGCGCCACGGCCTGCTGGAGACCGTGTTCGACTTCGGCGACGTGCAGTGCCAGACGGCCGGAGTTGTGCAGAACTTCGTCCTCTCGGGGATCCCGCAGCCGGCGCGGCTGCTGGCGGTGGTAGACGGGGCGCGGGATGCGGCGCGGCGCTCGCTCGGGCCGGCGGATGCGGTCCGCTGACACGCAGGTTACCGCTCCGTGATGACGGCGGGCGGCGGGACAGGTAGCCTCTCGGCATGGCAACCCGACGGCAGGTCCTCGCAGGGCTGGGGCTTGGGCTGGCGCTGCCGCTGCCGGCCTTAGCCCGCTTTGCGTGGGGCGCGCGGACGGCCGGCAGGGCCGCCGAACGGCAGTCGGCGCTGCCGCATCGTGTTGTGCTGCCCTTGGTGGGCACCGATGGACCCCGTCCGGAGGTGCGGCTCTCCTTTCGAACGCCGTACCAGGGCGGGGCGATCTACGTGGAGGTCCGGCATGCGGTTTCCGGGAGCGTGCGGCTCTTCGGGCGAACATCTCCCCTGAGCCCGGGGCCGGGCGGGCTCGAAGGGTTCGTCGGCATCGGCGTGCTGGACCCCCCGGGGCCTGCGACGATGGAGGTCGTCGTCACAGACGCCGCCGGGGGCAGCTTCCGTTTCGTTGAACCGATTACCGTGCGGGCAACGCAGTGGACCTCCGACGACATCTGGCTGCCGCCGCCGGATCCGAATGCGCCGCCGCCTCCAGGGCCGCCGCTCGAGCCGGAGCAGCCGCGGCTGGATGCGCTGTACGCCGCGGTAACCCCGAGACAGTGGACCCTGCCGTTCATCATTCCCATCGAGCTCGGCGGGGACGTTTGGGTCAGCGGGTACTTCGGGGAGCAGCGGTCGTTCAACGGCGGGCCGCGCACCGGGCATCACGGCGGGACGGACATCGCTGCGCCGGCGGGCACGCCGGTCCGTTCGACGAACCACGGCACGGTCGTGATGTCGGAGCTGACGCTGGTGCGGGGCAACCTGGTGGTGGTGGACCACGGCGGCGGGATCCTGTCGTGCTACGGACATCTTTTGGAGCGGACCGTTGCAGTTGGGCAGACGGTGCGGCGCGGGGAGGTCGTGGGGCGCGTGGGCTCGACAGGGATTTCGAGCGGCCCCCACCTCCACTGGGAGCTGAGCGTGGCCGGGGTATTGGTCGACGGCCTGCGCTGGCTGGACGGAACCCAGGGATTCTAGGTCCGTCGGCTGGTTCGGAGGGGAACGGCGCGGGCGGCTCCACGTGGGCCGCACGCTTGCGGGACGGTGAGGCGGATGGCACGCTGATGGCGAGGGAAACGCAGGCGCGGGACCGCCTGCTGGAGCAGAGCCCGGGGGCCGGCAAAGCCGCCAGAAAGGCACGATTGCAGGGCATGAGTCTCGCGCAGCGCCTGGCAATTCTCACCGCGATTATGACCGTCGTCCTCATCGGCGTCGGGGCGTTCGTCCGGGCGACCGGCTCGGGGCTTGGATGCCCGGACTGGCCGCTCTGCCACGGGCAGGCCGTGCCGCCGGGCCACCAGGAGGCCTGGATCGAGTTCTCACACCGGTTCGTGGCCTCGATCGTCGGGCTGCTGGTCATCGCCGTCGCAGCGGCGGCGTGGAAGTACTACCGGCACGTGCCTCTGATCGTGTGGGGGGCGACCGCCACGGTTCCGCTGGTCGGCTTCCAGGGGCTCCTCGGGGCAATTACGGTGGTGCGCGAGCTGCCGCCGGAGATTGTGGCGACGCACCTGGTGACGGCGATGGTCGTGCTGGCGTGCATCACGCTGGTCGCCGTCGCGATGTGGATGGAGGACGAGCGGCACCGGGAGACGGTCGGGCGGTTCCGGGAAGCGGCGCGGGTGCCGGGGGCGTGGGCGCTGGCGGGGCTCGGCTGGCTGGCAGTGACCTTCTGGGTCGGCGGGTACATGGCCGAAAGCGGGGCGAGCACGGCCTGCTCGGGCTGGCCGCTCTGCAGCGGCGGGGTGCTGCCGGGCGCCGACGACCAGGAGATTACCCATATGCTGCACCGGTACCTCGCAGGGGCGTTCGTTTTCTTCGTGGTGCCAGCCCTCGTAACGGCGTGGCGGCGACGGGACCAGCTCCCGTGGGCGCGCCCGTACGTTGCTGCGCTCGGCGGGCTGTACGCGATGCAGGTGCTGGTCGGCGCGCTGAACGTCTGGTACACCTTCCCGGACCCGCTGACGGTTGCCCACACGGCGATTGCAGCGTCCATTTGGGGGGTGCTTGCGACCGGGGCTGCGCTGGGCTTCTACCAGCCCTACCGGGCAGCGGCTGCGCGGCCGCTGCCGCGGGCTGAGGCGCCGGCATGACGGCTGAGCTAGTGTTCCCGGCACGGGCATCGCTGACGACAACGGTCCGCAACTACATCACGCTGACCAAGCCGCGCGTCATCTCGCTGCTGCTGGTGACGACAGTGCCGGCGATGGTGGTGGCTGCCGGGGGCTGGCCGGGGACGTGGCTGGTGCTTGCGACGCTGATTGGCGGTGCGACGTCAGCGGCGGGCGCGAACGTCATCAATTGCTGGTACGACCGGGACATCGACGCCATCATGCGGCGGACGCGGGAGCGTCCCACCGTAACGGGGGCCATCCCGCCCGGGCATGCGCTCGCCTTCGGCATCGCGCTCGGCGCGGGGGCGTTTTTTTTCCTGTGGGCGACAACGACGTTCGCGGCGGCGGTGCTGGCGCTGACAGCACTGCTGTTTTACGTCTTCGTGTACACCATCTGGCTGAAGCGGCGGACGCCGCAGAACATCGTCATCGGCGGGGCAGCCGGGGCGTTTCCGCCGGTTGTCGGCTGGGCAGCGGTGACGGGCGATGCTCCGCTGGCAGCCTGGGTGATGTTCGCCATCGTGTTCTTCTGGACGCCGCCGCACTTCTGGGCGCTCTCCCTCCGGCTCGAAGGCGACTACTCGCGGGCGGGCGTCCCCATGCTGCCGGTGACGGACGGCCCGGAGCGGACGCGGGTCGAGATCTTCCGGTACGCCGTGCTGCTGATCCCGGTGACGCTGCTCCTGGCCCCGGCTGCGGGGCTCGGGTGGGTTTACGCGTCGGCGGCGGCCGTCCTGGGGGGGTGGTTCGCCTGGGTCACGTGGCGGTTGTGGCGGCGCCCGGCATCGATTGCGCCAATTCGGGTCTACAAGATTTCGATGCTCTACCTCGCACTGCTGTTCGTGGCGATGGGGGTCGACGCGGCGCTCTAGAGGCCCTTTCGGGGCTGCGGAATGCGTTTGGCGGACAGGACAACGCCCCGGGAGCCGGCGCGCGGGCCAGCTGCCGACGTTTCCGAATTGGATTCGCGACGTGCTGACAATGGCCGTTCGGTCCGTTCTCGGGGGCCGCGTTCCCGTTCCTTGACAGGGCAGGGGGCCGGGTCTATAACCAGTTTGCGACGCCGTTCACAACCGAAACTCCTGCGCGGAGTGTGCCCGCGCGGGCGAAAGCGACGGGTCGGGAGGGGGAGCCAGGAGCATGCCGTCAACCGGAAAACTGCGAATCATCCGCCGGGTCAACTTCCTCATCAGCGCAGCGCTCCTGGCCATTGCTACAATCAGCCCCGCACTCGCCGGCTGGGGGATGCCGGACCCGATTACAGACCAGGCCGAGCGGATTGAGGACCTCTGGATCTTCACCCTGATCATCGCGCTCGCTGTGTTCTTCGCGGTCGAGAGCGCGCTCCTGTATGCCATCATCCGCTTCCGCAAGAAGAGCGACGAGCTGCCGAAGCAAACGCACGGGAGCACGGCCATCGAGATCGTCTGGACGGCCATTCCCGTCCTGATTGTCATCGCGCTGTTCTCGTATTCGTTCATCGTGCTGCGCGATGTGGAGAAGAAGGCATCGGATGATGCGCTCACGATCGATGTGACCGGATTCCAGTTTTCCTGGGAGTTCGTGTACAACCTGAACGACCTCGGGAAGAACACCCAACCGAACGCGGAGGGGCAGTTCTCCATCATCGGCACCGCCGCAAACGAGCCGACGTTTGTCATCCCCGTTGGCGAGCCGGTCGAGTTCCGACTCAAGTCGAATGACGTCATCCACGCGTTCTACATCCCGAATTTCCTGTACAAGCTTGATGTCATTCCCGGGCGCGATAATCGGTTCGTCATTACGGCGAAGGAGACCGGTGAATTCACCGGCCAGTGCGCTGAACTGTGCGGCCTGAACCATGCCTTGATGCGGTTCCACGTGCGAGTTGTTGAGCGGGACGAGTTCGACAAGTGGGTTGCCGAGCAGGTGGCCGCGAAGCCATCGGTCCGCCAGCCGTGAGGCGGAGAGGAAATATCGGGCGCCGGGGTGATGCCCGGCCAGCAGAGATCGACGAGGCCAAGGAAGCCCGGGAGGAAGCATGACGAGCATCGCAATCCCACGACCGGCGTATGCCGAACGGCCCTGGATCCTCGACTGGTTGACGACCGTCGACCACAAGAAGCTGGGGATCCTCTACCTCTACACGACGATGTTCTTCTTCGCCGTCGGCGGCATCCTTGCGCTGCTGGTGCGGGCACAGCTGGCCGTGGCGGACAACACGTTCGTGAACAACGACGCGTACAACCAGATCTTCACGATGCACGCGTCGGCGATGCTGTTCCTGTTCATCATCCCGGTGTGGGCGGGCTTCGGGAACTACATCGTCCCGCTGCAGATCGGCGCCGCCGACATGGCCTTCCCGCGGATTAATGCGCTTTCCTTCTGGCTCATCCCCCCGGCGGGGCTGCTGATGTTTGCCGGCTTCCTGTTCGGCGGGGCCGCCGACGCCGGCTGGACGGCCTACAGCCCGCTGGCGCGCGGGTCCGGCGTGGGGCTCGACCTCTGGATCATTGCGGTCATCATCCTCGGGGTGTCGTCGACCATCGGCGCCGCGAACTTCATGGTGACCATGTTCCGGATGCGGGCGCCGGGCATGACGATGTTCCGGATGCCGATCTTCTGCTGGACGATGCTGGTGACGGCCGTTCTGCAGCTCCTGGCGACGCCGGTGCTGGCTTCGGCGCTGGCGATGCTCTACATCGACCGGAACTTCGGCGGCTCGTTCTTTGACCCGAACGGCGGCGGCAACGCGGTTCTCTGGCAGAACATTTTTTGGTTCTACTCGCACCCGGCCGTCTACATCATGATCCTGCCGGGCATGGGCATCATCTCGGAAATCCTGCCGGTGTTCGCCCGGAAGCCCCTCTTCGGCTACAAGGCGTTCGTGTTCGCAACGATGGGCATCGGCGGCCTGGGCTTCAGCGTGTGGGCGCACCACATGTTCACGACCGGGGCGGTGCTGAAGCCGTGGTTCGGGTTCATGACCTTCATGATCGGCGTGCCCACCGGCGTGAAGATGTTCAACTGGCTGGGCACGCTCTGGCGGGGCTCGATTACCTTCGAGGCGCCGATGCTGTTCGCCCTCGGCTTCCTGAGCATGTTCCTCATCGGCGGCATCAACGGGACCTTCTCGGCAGCGGTGCCGGTCGACTTCGCGATTCACGACACGTATTTCGTGGTCGCGCACATCCACTATGTGCTGTTCGGCGGAGCCGTCTTCGCGGTGTTCGCCGGGCTGTACTACTGGTTCCCGAAGATCTGGGGCCGGCGGCTCGATGAGCGGCTGGCGCGGATCCATTTCGCGCTGCAGTTCATCGGGTTCAACCTGGCGTTCTTCCCGATGCACCTGCTCGGCCTCGACGGGATGCCGCGGCGGATCGCGACCTACTCCGAGAGCAGCGGCTGGGAGACGCTCAACCTGATTTCGACGATCGGCGCGTTCCTCATCGGCGTCGCCATGATCCCGTTCATCATCAACGTGGTGATGGCCTTCATGCGGCCGAAGGACCAGCCGAACGACCCGTGGCAGGGGAACACGCTGGAGTGGTGGACGAGCTCGCCGCCGCCCGTGCACAACTTCGATGACCTGCCGGAAGTGCACTCCGAGCGGCCACTCTGGGATCTGCGCCACGGCAAGGCGGCCCATTAATCGGGGCCGAAGGTCCATCGCTCACACGGGCAAAGCAGGGGAGACTGGAGAGGTTCCATGGCAGCACACGCGGTCGCCACGCAGCAGAAACAGGGCCTGAGCAATGGGATGCTCGGCTTCATCCTCTTCCTCGCGTCGGAGGTGATGTTCTTCGGCGGTCTGTTCGCCGCCTACTTCATCGCCCGGGCCGACGCCAGGGAGTGGCCGCCGGAGTACCTGCTGACGCCGGAGCAGGTGGCGGCCGGTGTCAAGCTCGAGGTGGAGTTCTGGCTGCCGTTCATCGCGACGGTCCTGCTGGTCACGAGCTCAGTGACCATCCAGCTCGCGGTCTTCGCCATTCAGCGGGGGAACCGCTCGGGCCTGATCCGCTGGACGTTCGTCTCGATCGTGCTCGGCCTCGTGTTCCTCATCATGCAGATGTATGACTACAGCCAGCTCCATTTCGGGGTCGGCGACACGATTTACGGGACCACGTTCTACACGCTGACGGGCTTCCACGGGTTGCACGTCGCGGGCGGCATCATCTTCATGGGCATCATCCTGGCGCGCTCACTCGCCGGGCAGTTCACCGCAGCGAACCACGAAGCCGTCGAGGCGTGCTCGTTCTACTGGCACTTCGTCGACGTGGTGTGGCTTGCGCTGTTCACCACGCTGTACATCATTCCGTAAGCACCACAGGCGCGAAATCCAGGGGGAGAGAGCACCGAATGGACCATCAGGCAAACGCACACGGCGACCACCACGACGTCCACCTGCCGGATCCGAGCATCTGGCCGCTCGTCGTCGGGGTTGCCGCGCTCTTCCTCGGCGCCGCGCTGATCTACTGGTCGCGCGTTGATGACCAGACGTTTGCCGGTCCGCTCCTGGGTGCAGCGATCGTTTCGACGCTGATCGCCGTCTTCGGCTGGGCCTATGAAGACGGGCAGATGCGGAAGAAGGCGGCGATGGGCGGCCATGGCCAGGCTGCGCCGACGCGGTATACGCAGGTCGTGACCTTCGCGCTCGCCGAAGGCAAGCTGGAGCAGGCGCGGAAGTCCGGCATCATCCATGACCTCGAAAGCAGCGACAACCAGCTGCGCGACCTTGACGGGTTCCAGGACCTCCGGATCATCGTCTCGCCGGCGGCAACGGGGCCGTCGCAGGTGCTGGTCGAAACGACGTGGTCGGACCGGGAGGGCCTCGCGACCTATGAGGAGACGCGGCAGACGATGCTGGACATCATTGCCCGGCATACGGACGAGGTGGTCCCGGGCACGGTCCAGGTGTTCGACATGGAGGTCATCCGGGACACGAAGGACGTGACCTTCCGCTTCGGGACCGGTGCCGCGTTCACGGTCATCGCAGCGCTGATGCTGGGCGGGTTCATGGTCGGGGCCGGTCTCAACCTGTTTGCGAGCGAGTCCACAGGGACCGGCGGCGGCGCAGCCACGCCGGCACCCGTCGGGGACCCCTTCCGGGTGGTCGCGACGGACAACAAGTTCGACAAGAAAGAGATTGTGGCCGGACCGAACGCGGAAATCACGATTACGCTGGTCAACCGGGGCCGCGCGAAGCACAACATTCACTTCCTCGACAAGAAGGGCGGGCAGACGCTGGCTCCCGGCGCCGAGGGCGCCATCATTGACGGCGGGATGGAGACCAAGGTCACGTTCACAACTCCTGGTCCCGGAGACTACTACTTCCTCTGCGACCTCCACCCCGACCAGATGAACGGGACGTTCAAAGTGGTGGAGGGCGGCCCGACCGGGTCCGGCGGTGCGGCTTCAGGCGGCGGGTAGTGCAGCAGCCAGTCTGACGTCGGCTAGTGCGAGGCCACCGCAAGCGCGGTGGCCTTTCTCTTTTCGCAACGGGAGGGTGCCCCGGCCGCCCGGCCGAGCGGGCCGGGAGCCTACTCGAAGACACCTTCGGCCATGAGGTTGACGAACTCCTCGTCGGAGAGGCCGACGACCTGCTTGAAGACGTACTCGTTGTGCTCGCCGAGGAGCGGGGCAGGCCGGGTCAGTTCGGCGGGCGTCTTCGAGAGCTTGAAGGCGGGCGAGTCGTAGGTGCGAAGCCCCATCCGGGGGTGTTCGAGCTTCCAGTAGTGGCGGCGGTGGGCGAGCTGCGGGTCGGCGTGCATCTCTTCGGGTGACTGGACGATGCCGCAGGGGACCCCGAACGACTGGAACAGCCTGACGACCTCCTCCGTGGTGTACTTGCGGACGGGCGGGCCTTCAACGCCCTCCTCGACCTGGAGGGCGGCCTCGCTGGGAAGCCGAGTGAAGTCCTCGAACCAAAAGGTGAGATGCCGGTCGATCTCCTTCTGCTCGTTGATGCGCTGCCAGCGGCGGCGCATGCGCTCCATGTCGCACCACTCGGGGCGGCCGAGCGCGGCTTTGAGCCCTTCCCAGTGCTTTTCGGTCTCGCAGGCGATCACGACCCAGCGGCCGTCGCGGCAGCGGTAGGCGTTGTGGGGGGCCGCCTCGAGGTCGTGGTTGCCCAGGCGGGTTTGCTCATGGCCGTTGACGGTCCAGTCGAGGATGGCCGTCCAGAGACCATGGATGGCGGCTTCGAACTGGGAAAAATCGATGTACTGGCCCTCGCCGGTGCGGCGCCGGTAGTCGAGCGCCGCGATGAGGGCGATGGCGGCGAAATGCGGGACGAGGAAGTCGGTGTAGGCGACGCCAGTCCCGATGGGCGGGCCGTCCTCCCAGCCGGTGAAGTGGTTGAAGCCGGCGGCAGCCTGGAGGACGTGTCCGTAGCCTGCGTAGTGCGCCCACGGGCCGGTCTGTCCGTAGAGGGGCATGGAGATCATGATGACGTCGGGGCGGAGTTGCCGGACCGATTCGTAGTCGAAGCCGAAGCGGGCCATGGTCCCGGGCGTGTACGACTCGGTGACGACGTCGCAGTGGGCGAGGAGGCGGCGAACGAGGTCTGGGCCCTTCGGGTGCTTGAAATTGACGGTGACGCCGAGCTTCGAGCTGTTGAAGTTCGCGAAGTAGCCGGAGCCGTCGAGGTCGGGGACATCGTCGACGAAGGGGCCGGCGCGTCGGAGGGTCTCGGGGTAGGTGGAGCTTTCGATGCGGATGACTTCGGCGCCGTGGTCGGCGAGGTATTTGGAGACAAGCGGGCCGACGCCGACCCAGGCAAAGTCGGCGACGCGGATGCCTTCGAACGGCTTCTTGAGCGGCGGAGGGGGTTGTTCGGGCACGGTCAGATCACCATCCTGAGGCGGAGCCGGCGGAGCTCCTGGGGTTCGAGCCCGAGGAGCCCGCAGTACACCTCTTCGTTATGTTCGCCGAGATGCGGGGCGCGGCCGCGCTGCTGCCATGGAGTGGCAGACAGGCGGAAGGGCGCGCCGGGGTAGGTGAACGACTGGCCGATGTCCTCGTGGGCGACGCGGACCCAGTAGTCGCGTGCCGCGAGCTGTTTGTTTTCGACAATCTCGCGGGGGCTCAGGACGGGCGCCCATCCGGCACCCCGGCGCTGCGCCTCTTCGACGAGCTCTTCCTTCTTCCGGGTGCGGCAGAAGGCGGCCATGGTGGCTTCAACGTACTCCCGGTCTTCGGGAGAGAGCGGCTGCGGAGCGGTGAGGCGGGCCCGCCATTCGGGGGAATCGAGGCCGCGGGCTTCGCCATGCTCGGCGAGCCAGTCGATGATGGCGTTGGCGTTCGGCCCGATGAGGCCGCCCGCCTGCAGGGCTGCGACCCAGCCGTCGGCGGTCTCGAACAGGTAGCGGGCCGTGCGGACACCGGCAGAGTTCCGGTAAAGGCCGGGGCCCGAGGCGTTGACCCGGCGGATATCCCAGGTCTGCTGCGCATTGTCCATCGCGTTGGCGACGGCCTCCTGCATCGAGACATCGACGTGCTGGCCGATGCCGCCGTTGACCCCGCGGGCGTACAGCGCGACGAGCGCGCCGACCATCGCCTGGACGTTGACCTGCGTGTAGGCCTGGGGGACGGTGGTGCGGACGGGGCCGCGTTCGGGGTCGCCGTTGAGGTACATGAGGCCGCCCATGGCGGCACCGACGATGTCGGTGGCGTGCCAGCGGGCGTAGGGGCCATCCTGCCCGAAGCCGGTGATGGAGACGAGGATGGCCGAGGGGTTGATGCGTTCGATCGTCGGGTAATCGAGCCCGAGGGCAGCAGCCTCGCCGGGCATGGTGGTCTCGATGATGATGTCGGAGATGGCAACGAGGCGGTGGAAGAGTTCGCGACCGGCCTCCAGCCTGAGCTGGAGGGTGATGGAGCGTTTCCCGGCGTTCATCGTCCACCAGAAGAGGCTGGTTTCGGTTCCGGCCTCGTTGCGGAAGAAGGGTGCATGCTGCCTGCCGGGGTCGCCGTCGCGCGGGGGCTCGACCTTGATGACGTCGGCGCCAAGTTCGGCAAGGAGCCGGGCGCCGAGCTGGCCCTTTTCGTCGGCAAGGTCGAGGACGCGGTAGCCGGCGAGCGGCCCGGAGGGATGCGGAAGCGGAACTGGGGGCCGTTCGGGGTTCATAGCCGAGTTCTACCGGGTGCTGCGCCGGCGTTCAAACGGCAGTGGAGAGCATGGCGGGGAGTTCGAGCTCGACGTCCTCAAAGCCGCTTTCGAGGCCTTCTTCGATGCGCTCGCGAAGGAGGTCGAGCCCCCAGCGCTTCGCCGCAGAGATGATGGCGACGTTGCGGGGCGGTGCCCCGGCCCCGAGGATGATCGCCCGGGCTTCGTCGTAGTCGGCGACGGGGCGGCCATCCTCGTGGCGGAGGAGGTCGACCTTGTTGAGGGCGAGGAGCTGCGGTTTCCGGTCGACGCCGAGTTCGCGCAGGGTGGCCTCGACGGTCTGGACGTGCTGGTAGGCGTTGGGGTGGGAGATATCGACGACATGGAGGAGGAGGTCGGCGTCCTCGAGCTCTTCGAGCGTGGCGCGGAAGGCCGCGACCAGCTGGGTAGGGAGCTTCTGGATGAACCCGACGGTATCGGTCAGGAGGACGATTTCGCCGGAGGGGAGCGAAATGCGGCGAGTGACCGGGTCGAGCGTGGCGAAGAGCTTATCCTCGGCGAGGACGTCGGCGCCGCTGAGGGCGCGCATGAGGGTGGACTTGCCGGCGTTGGTGTAGCCGACGAGCGCGACGACGGGGACGTTGTTGCGGGCGCGGCGGCGCCGGTAGAGTTCGCGCTGGGTGCGGACCTCTTCGAGGTCGCGGCGGATCTTGGCGATGCGGTTGCGGATGAGGCGGCGGTCGGTCTCGATCTGGGTTTCGCCGGGGCCGCGGGTGCCGATGGCGCCTTCCATGCGTTCGAGGTGGGACCACTGGCCGGCGAGGCGAGGCAGCAGGTACTGGTGCTGGGCGAGTTCGACCTGCAGCCGGCCTTCGCGGGTCTGGGCCCGGGTCGCGAAGATGTCGAGGATGAGGGCGGTGCGGTCGATGACCTTGACGCCGAGCGCCTTTTCGAGGTTTCGCTGCTGCGAGGGCGAAAGTTCATCGTCGAAGATGACGACGTTCGCGCCGTGTTCGCGGATGGCCTCGACGATCTCCTGAACCTTGCCGCTGCCGATGTAGGTTGCGGGGTTGGGATGGTCGAGCCGCTGGGTGAAGCGGGCAACGACCTCGGCGCCGGCAGTCCGGGCGAGCTCGGCGAGCTCATTGAGCGATTCGTCGGCGGGCAGAAGGGCGCCGGGGACGTCGGCGGCGACGAGGATGGCGCGGTCGGGTGCGGGGGCAGTCTGGTGGAGCGCTCGTGGCATCTGCCTCTAGCGTACCGCCCGCGGGGCGGCGCTGCGAGGGTTTTCCCTCAGCGCCTGGAGGACCACTCCTCGAGGCGGCGCATCCCCTCTTCGAGCCGGTCGTCGGGTGTCGTGACCGACAGGCGGATGTAGCCCTCGCCGTTGAGCCCGTAGCCGCGGCCGGGGGTCACGACGACGCCGGTTTCGTCGATGAGGCGGGCGGCGTAGTCGGCGCTGGTGATGCCATCGGGGAGTTTCGCCCAGACGTAGAGGGAGGCCTTTGGCACATCGACTTCGAGGCCGCACTTGCGGAGGACTTCGACGATGCGGTCGCGGCGGCGCTGGTAGATGCGGTTGTGCTCCTCGATGCAGTCCTGGGGGCCGTCGATGGCAGCGATGGCCATCTTCTGGATGGCTTGGGGGATGCCGCTATCGAGGTTGGACTTGACGCGCATGAGGGCGTCAACCATCTGGGCGTTGCCGACGACCATGCCGATGCGCCAGCCGGTCATGTTGTAGGCCTTCGACCAGGAGTTGAATTCGACGGCGACGTCCTTTGCGCCGGGGACCTGGAAGATGGTCGGGGGGTTGTAGCCGTCGTAGGCGACGTCGCAGTAGGGGTTGTCGTGGAGGATGGCAACGTCGTACTTCTTCGCCCAGGCGACCGCCTTTTCGAAGAACTCGAGCGAGGCGACGGCTCCCGTGGGATTGTTGGGGTAGTTGAGCCAGAGGACCTTCGCGCGGCGGGCGACGTCGTCGGGGATGGCGTCGAGGTCGGGGAGCCAGCCATTCTCGCGCTTGAGGTCGAGGCGGTAGCATTCACCGCCGGCGAACATGGTGCCGATCTCATAGACCGGGTACGCCGGGTCGGGAACGAGGGCGATGTCGCCGGGGTCGATGAAGCAGAGGGCGATGTGGCCGATGCCCTCTTTCGAGCCGATGAGGGGGAGGGTCTCCTTCATCGGGTCGAAGGAGACCTCGAAGCGGCGCTGGTAGTAGCGGGCGATCGCTTCGCGGAGCTCGGGGAGCCCCTCGGATTCGGGATAGCGATGGTTCACCGGGTCCTCGGCGGCCTGGTGGAGGGCATCGAGGACGTGGCGCGGCGTGGGCAGGTCGGGGTCGCCGATGCCGAAGGTGACGATATCGACGCCCTGGGCGCGCTTTGCGGCGATTTTCTTCGAGATTTCGGCAAACAGGTAGGGCGGGAGCGCCTCGACGCGGCGGGCGAGCTTCATACGGGTGTCCTGGGTGCAGGGTTGGCGCGCGGCCGCGGCTCCGGGGCGGCGCCGGGCGCGAACGGGGTCGATCCTACCACGGGCAGGCGTTAGGGCCGCGGATGACGGCGCTTATGTATACCATTCGGCATCGAAGACGCGGACGGCGGGGCCGGTCATGAACACGGAGCCGGTGCCATCCCACTCGAGGATGAGGTCGCCGCCGGGCATGTGGTCGACGATGCGGTCGCCGGTGAGGCCGCGCAGGCGGGAGGCGGCGGCCACGGCCGAGGCGCTGGTGCCGGAGGCGAGGGTGATGCCCGAGCCGCGCTCCCAGACGCGGTGGCGGACCTCGCCGGGGCCGAGCACCTGGACGACCTGGAAGTTGACGCGCTTCGGGAAGAGGGGGTGATGTTCGACGAGCGGGCCGATGCGCTCGAGCGGGAACTCGGCGGGGTCGGTCTCCACGTAATGGATGGCGTGGGGATTGCCCATGCTGACGAGCGTGAGGCGGAGGTCGACGCCGTCGACGGCCAGGGGGAGGTCGATGACTGGACCGGACCCTTCGACGGCGGCCGGGAGGTCAGCAGGATCGAAGCTGGGCGGCCCCATATCGACACGAGCCGCGGTGACCACGCCGTTTTCGCGGAAGACGGCGATGGTCTTGATCCCGGCGAGGGTCTCGACGGTGACCTGGTCGCGGTCTGCGGGGACGAGGCCTTCCTCGATGGCGAACTTCACGAGACAGCGGATGCCGTTGCCGCACATCTCGGCTTCGGAGCCGTCGGCGTTGAAGATGCGCATGCGGACGTCGGCAACCTTCGACGGAAGGGCGAGGATGAGACCATCGCTGCCGACGCCGAAGTGGCGGTCGCTGACGCGGCGGGAGAGCTCGGGCCAGTCATATTCGTCCTCGCGGGCGGGTGCGAGGTAGATGTAGTCGTTGCCGAGGCCGTGCATCTTGGTAACGCGCATGGGGAGAGTGTAGCGGCCGGGCCGACTACCGGCGCTCGCCACGGATGGCGTTGGTGCAGACGCCGGTAAAGATGTTCGCCTAGAGGTCGATGTCATCGGCGTCGCGGACCCAGGTGATGCGGGGGTCATCGCGGCGGAACCACTGCTCCTGGGAGCGGACCAGGCGGTGGGTAGCGCGCTTCGTCCGCTCGATAGCGTCGGCGAGGGTGAGCTTCCCCTGGAGGAAGGCGACGGTCTCGGCGTACCCGATGGAGGACATGGCGGGGGCGTCGGGCGGGACACCGGCATCGAGCAGGGCACGGACCTCGTCGACGAGGCCGGCAGCGAACATGCGCTCGACCCGTTCATCGACCCGGCGGTAGAGCTCCTGGCGGGGCACATGGATGGCGAAGAGGAGGTACTCGAAGTCGGGCGCGCCTTTCTGCTGCCAGGCGGAGATGGGTTTGCCGGTCTTCTCGTACACCTCGAGGGCGCGGATGACGCGCCGGACATTCCGCGGGTCGATGCGGGCGGCAGAGGCCGGGTCGACGGCGGCGAGGCGGGCGTGAAGGGCTGCCGGGCCTTCGGCGTCGGCGAACTCCTGCAGGGCTGCGCGCAGCCCGGGATCGGGCGGGACCGCTGGCACCTGCCAGTCTTCGAGGATGGCCCAGGCGTACTGGGGGGTTCCGCCCACAAGCCAGGGGAAGCTGCCGCGCGCCCAGATGGCTTCGAAGGCGGCGCGGGCGTCGGCCCGGTATTCCGCAAGTGAGTAGCCCTCGCGGGGGTCGCGGATGTCGTAGAGGTGGTGGCGGACAAGCCGGCGCTCTGCGGGCGTCGGCTTGGCGGTGCCGATATCCATGCCGCGGTAGACCTGGCGGCTGTCGGCGTTGACGATTTCGCCGCCGAGGCGCTGCGCGAGCTGGAGGGCGGCGGCGCTCTTGCCGGTGCCGGTGGCGCCGACGATGGCGACGAGCCGGCGGAGCATCAGGCAGGCACGGCCGCGCAGATGGCGGAGAACTGGGCGGCATCGAGCGAGGCGCCCCCGACGAGGGCACCGTCGATATCGGGCTGGGCCAGGAGCGCGGCGGCGTTGGCGGGATTCACGCTTCCACCATACTGGATCCGGATAGCGTCGGCGACGGGGCCGCCCAGTTCGCGGAGGATGCGGCGGACGAAGGCGCAGGCCTCCTGCGCCTGTTCGGGCGTGGCGGTTTCGCCGGTTCCGATGGCCCAGACAGGCTCGTAGGCGATGGTGATGCGGGCGGACGGCTCGATACCGGCGAGGGCGCCCCGGAGCTGGCGTTCGAGGACGGCCTCGGTTTCGCCGGCGCGACGCTGGTCGAGGGTTTCGCCGATGCAGACGATCGGGTCGAGGCGGGAGGCGAGAACGGCCCGCAGCTTCCGATTGACCCACTCGTCGGTCTCGCAGAAGTACTGGCGGCGTTCGCTGTGGCCGATGATGACGAACTGGCAGTAGTCCTCGAGCATCGGAGCGCTGACCTCACCGGTGAAGGCGCCCTTCGGCTCCCAGTGGACGTCCTGTGCGCCGAGCCGGACGTGACCGCCGCGGAGCACCTCGCGGACGCGGCCGAGGTGGGGGAACGGGACGCAGACGGCGACGTCGCAGGCGGCCCCGGCGGTCTGCTCGCGGACGGCGGCGGCGAGGGCGACGGCATCGGCTTCGGTGGTGTGCATCTTCCAGTTGCCGGCGATGAATGGTCGGCGCAAGCGCAAGGTTGAACTCCCGTTATGGAAATGACCTCGATGTGACGGCTTCGACGAGACCGGCCGGGTCGTCGACCGTGAGGCGGAGGCGGCGGGCGCGCACCCGGGCCACCGGGGGGATGATGGTCACGCGCTGCGGGTGGCGCAAGACAAGCTCGGCGGCGGGACCGGGGGCCGTGGCGAGCGCAACTCCTCCCGCCCCGATAAGGCGGATACCCAGCCCGTGCCACCACGGGTGATGGGCGACGGCCGCGGCCTCGATTTCACCCCATGGGATAACCGAGGAGAGGGCGACCGGGAAGTCGACGGCAAGACCCAAAGCGGTAGGGCATACGACGGCCGCCGGGAGCTTCGCGGCCATGGCGGCAGTGAACGCGGCAGCAAGGAGCAGCGGGAGGGCGACGAGCGCTGCGGTGAATTTGCCGTCAAGCCACGCCGCTGCCGCGACAGCGCCGGCAAGGATGAGGAGCCCGAGCGTCATGAGCCCGAGGGCTGCGGCCCCGGCACGGCGCCAGCGGAAGCCGAACCGCTGCGCGGGCTCAGGCATCGAGGAGGGCGGCGACGCCGGGCAGGGTCTTGCCTTCGAGCATTTCGAGCGAGGCGCCACCGCCGGTGGAGACGTGGGTGAAGCGGTCCTGCAGGCCGGCCGCGGCCACGACGGCCGCCGTCTCGCCGCCGCCGACGACGGTCACGGCGTCGAGGCCGGCGATGGCGCGGGCAAGTTCGAAGGAGCCGTTGGCGAAGGGCTCCATTTCGAAGACGCCCATCGGCCCGTTCCAGACGACCGCCTTTGCGCGCTGCAGCGCGTCGGCGAACTGGCGCACCGTCTCGGGGCCGATGTCGAGGATGAGGTAGCCGGGGGGCACGGCGTCGACAGGGACGGTCTCAGTTTCAGCGTCGGCGGCGAACCGGCTGGCAACGACGACGTCGACGGGCAGGCGGAGTTCGACGCCGCGGGATTCGGCATCGCGCATGACGGCGCGGGCGGCGTCGAGGAGGTCGTCCTCGACGAGGGAGGCGCCGATTTCGTACCCCTTCGCCTTGAGGAAGGTGTTCGCCATGCCGCCTCCGACGAGGAGGAGGTCGACCTTTGGGAGGAGGTGCTGGATGGCCGGCAGCTTGCTGCTGACCTTGGCGCCGCCGACCACGGCAGCAAAGGGGTGGGGCGGGTTGGCGACGAAGGCGCCGAGGTAGCGGACCTCCTTCTCCATGAGGAGGCCGGCGACGGCGGGAAGGTAGTGCGTCACGCCCTCCGTGGAGGCGTGGGCGCGGTGGGCAGCGCCGAAGGCGTCGTTCACGAAGATCTCGGCAAGGCTCGCGAGCTGGCGGGCGAACTCGGGGTCGTTCTTCTCTTCTTCCGGATGGAAGCGGAGGTTTTCGAGGAGGAGGACATGGTGGCCCATCGCCTGGACGGCAGCCTCGGCCTTCGGCCCGACGCAATCCTCGGCGAAGAGCACCTCCTGCCCGAGGAGGTTCGCCATGCGCCCGGCCACCGGGGCGAGCGAGAGGGCGGGGTCGGGACCCTTCGGCCGACCGAGGTGGGAGCACACAATGACCTGCGCACCGTGGTCGAGCAGGTAGCGGATGGTCGGGAGGGACTCGCGGATGCGGGTGTCGTCGGTGATGACGCCGTTCTCGATGGGGACATTGAGGTCGGCGCGGACGAGGACGCGCCGGCCGCGGACGTCGATGTCGCGGACTGTCTTCTTGCCGATGCTGTCATTCATGCGTTGGGGGCCTCCGCGGCGATACCCCGCCGTTCGACGTCGTGGAGCTTGGCGAGCCGGCGCTCATGGCGGCCGCCTTCGAACTCGTGGGTAAGGAAGGCGCGAAGGATGTCCTCGGCGACGCCGCGGCCGATCTCCCAGGCGCCGAGCGCGAGGACATTGGCGTTGACGTGCTGGCGTGCCCGGGCCGCGCCCCAGCTCGTGTGGCAGAGCGCGCAGCGGATGCCGGGCATTTTGTTGGCGGTGATGGAGATGCCGACGCCGTTGGAGCAGAGCACGACGCCGAGGTCGGCACGGCCATCGAGGACGGCGCGGCCGACGGCCTCAGCGAAGTCAGGGTAGTCGACGGAGTCGGGCGAATGGGTGCCGAGGTCGAGCACCTCGTGGCCGAGGTCGCGCGCGACGCCAGCGAGGTGGTTCTTCAGTTCGAAGCCGGCGTGATCGGCGCCGAAAGCGAGTTTCACGAACGGACGCTCCTGCGGACGGGGATGGAGGCGACGCCCAGTATAGAAGCGAGCTGGTTAGCGGTGATTGCGCCTTCGCGAAGGACAAGGGGTTCGGGGCCGGAGAGGTCGATGACGGTGGAGTCGATGCCCTGCGCGGTGGGGCCGGCGTCGATGGTCATCGCGCAGAAGGCGCCGACCTGCCGGGCGGCCTCCTCAGCCGTGACGGGGCTCGGGCCGCCGGAGACGTTCGCGCTGGTGGCGGCGAGCGGCGCGCCGAGGGCATCAACGATGTCGAGGACGAGGTCGACGGGAACGATGCGAAAGCCGACGGTGCTGCCGCCGGAGAGCGCCGGGCTCGACCAGCCGGGCCGGCACGGGACGATGATGGTCCATGCGCCGGGTCCGAGGGCATCGACGAGGCGGCGGGCGGCCGGGGTCAGGTCGGCGTACTGCTCGAGCAGGGCCGGGTCGCGGCCGAAGAGGAGCTGGAGCGGCTGGCCCGGGTCGCGCTGCTTCGCGCGGTAGATCGCGGTAACGGCTTCGTCGTTCCGGGCATCGGCGGCGATGCCGTAGACGGTGTCGGTGGGGAGGATGACCAGCTCGCCGAGGCGGAGCAGTTCGACAGCGCGATCAATGAGGGACGGGGCGGGGTTTGTCATCGGCACGAAACAGGGTCCGTTGCCCGGACCCCTGAAGTGGGATAGCGTTCGAATCGAGTGTACCGCGTTCCATGGCAGCAACGGACCCTGTAACTTCCCCGGCAGGCGCACAGGACCCGGCGAAACGCCACGAGAGCATCGTGGTGCTGGATTTCGGGTCGCAGTTCTCGATGCTCATTGCGCGGCGGGTCCGGGAGCTGAACACCTACTGCGAACTCCTGCCCTACGACGTGCCGCGCGAGCGGCTGGCAGGCATGGACGTACGGGGGATTATCCTCTCGGGCGGGCCGAACAGCGTCTACGAGGAGGGCGCGCCGCTGGCGCCGGACTGGGTGTGGGAGTCGGGGCTGCCGGTGCTGGGCATCTGCTACGGCATGCAGGTGATGGCGCACCAGCTCGGCGGGAAGGTGGCGCCCGGCGCCGAACGGGAGTACGGGCCGGCGGTGGTGCACCGGGACCATGCGGCGCCGCTGCTTGACGGCCTGCCCGCCGACTTCGAAGTGTGGATGAGCCACGGCGACCGGATTGAGGTGCTGCCGCCGGGGTTCGCCGGGTACGCGAGCACGGCCAACTCGCCGTTCGCCGTGATGGCGGACCCTTCGCGCGGGTACTACGGGCTTCAGTTTCACCCGGAGGTGGTCCACACGCCGCGGGGGAAGGACATCCTGCGGAACTTCGTGCACGGCGTGTGCGGCGCGCAGGGAACATGGACGCCGGGAAACTTCATCGAGGAGACGGTGGAGGCGATCAGGGCGCAGGTCGGGAGCGGGCGGGTGATCTGCGGGCTCTCGGGCGGGGTAGACAGCGCGGTGGCCGCGGTCTTGGTCCACCGGGCCGTGGGCGACCAGCTGGTGTGCATCTTCGTCGATAACGGGCTGCTCCGGGCGGGCGAGGCAGAGGAGGTCGTGACGACCTTCCGGAAGAACCTGGCGATCAACCTGGTGCACGTGGATGCTGCGGAGGAGTTCCTCGCGCAGCTGGCCGAAGTGACGAACCCGGAGACGAAGCGGGTCCGCATCGGGAATACGTTCGTGCGGGTGTTCGAGCGGGAGGCGCGGAAGGTCGAGGGTGCGCGGTTCCTCTGCCAGGGGACACTGTACCCGGACGTCATCGAAAGCGGGTCGCACGGCAAGGGCGCGAGCACGATCAAGACGCACCATAACGTGGGCGGCCTCCCGGCGGACATGAAATTCGAGCTCGTGGAGCCGCTTCGGTACCTCTTCAAAGACGAGGTTCGGCGGATCGGCGAGGCCCTCGGACTGCCGGACGAGATGGTCTGGCGGCATCCCTTCCCGGGGCCGGGGCTGGCTATCCGGTGCATCGGCGAAGTGACGCGGGAGAAGCTGGAGATCCTGCGGCGGGCGGACCGGATTGTGATGGACGAAATCCGGGAGGCGGGCCTCTACCGGGACCTCTGGCAGGCGTTTGCGGTGCTGACGGACACGAAGACCGTCGGGGTGATGGGGGACTTCCGCACGTACGGCTATGCGGTAGCGGTCCGGGCGGTGGTCGCGGATGACGCGATGACGGCCGACTGGGCGCGGCTCCCGCATGAGCTGCTGTCGCGCATTTCGAACCGGATCGTCAACGAAGTGCACGGGGTGAACCGGGTGGTGTACGACATCACGCCGAAGCCGCCGGGCACCATCGAATGGGAGTGAGAGGATGAGCGCACGGGTGCTGCTCGTGGGGAGCGGCGGGCGGGAGCATGCGGTTGCGTGGAAGCTCTCGCAGTCGCCGGAGGTGGGGGAGATCTTCGTCGCGCCGGGGAACGCGGGGACCGCCCGGCTGGCGCGGAACCTCGACATCCGGCCCACCGATATCGACGGGCTGGTGCGGGCAGCGAAAGATCTGCGCGTCGACTTCTACCTCGCGACGATGGACGACCCGCAGCCACTGGGGCTGGTCGACCGGCTGCAGGCCGAGGGCGTGCTCTGCTACGGCCCGGTGGCCGACGCGGCGCGGATCGAGGCGAGCAAGGCGTGGGCGAAGGCGTTCATGGAGCGGCACGGCATTCCGACTGCCCGCGGGCGGTCGTTCAGCTCGTTCGACGAAGCGGCTGCGTGGGTGGAATCGCTGCCTGAGCAGCGGCTGTGGGTGAAGGCGTCGGGGCTGGCGGCCGGGAAGGGGGCGGTCGGCGCCGCCAACCGGGAGGAGGCCATCGCCATTCTCCGGTCGATGCTCATCGACCGGGCGTTCGGCGAGGCGGGCAGCACCGTCGTGGTCGAGGAGGAGCTGAGTGGCTTCGAAACGAGCGCGCACGCATTCTGCGACGGGAAGACGGCGGTGCTGTGGCCGTTCGCGACCGACTACAAGCGGGCGCTGGACGGGGCGCAGGGGTTGAACACGGGCGGGATGGGCGCGTACGCGCCGACGCGGGGCATCGACGAGCGGCTGGCGGGCATCATCCACGAGCGGGTCATTGCGCCGGTGCTGCGCGGGATGGCGGCCGAGGGGCACCCGTTCGTCGGGACGCTCTTCCCGGGGCTGATGGTCCGGGACGGCGATGTCAGGGTGATCGAGTACAACGCGCGGTCGGGCGACCCCGAGACGCAGGTGCACATGCTGCGGCTCAAGTCGGACCTGTTTGCGGTCACGACGGCGGCCGCGGAGGGGCGGCTGCACGAGGTTGCGGTGGAGTGGGCAGACGAGCCGGCGGTGTGTGTCGTGCTGGTGCCAGGCGGCTACCCGGGCAGGTATGAAACCGGGCACCCGATCGAGGGGCTGGACCGGGTCGACCCGGACGTCTTCGTGTTCCACGGCGGGACGAAGCTGGTCGACGGGAACGTGGTGACTTCTGGAGGGCGGGCGCTCACGGTGGCGGCGCGGGGCCGGACGATCCGGGAGGCGCGGGAGCGGGTGTACGACAACGTACGGCGGATTCATTTCAAGGACATGCACTACCGGACCGACATCGCGCTGGAGGCGGTCGGCGGCGAGTAGGCGGCTTCTCCGAGCCGCCCGGGCGGGCTACCATTGCGGGGTGATCCCGCGCTACTCGCGGCCGGAGATGGCCGCCATCTGGACCGACGAGGCGAAATACCGCCGCTGGCTCGATGTCGAGATTGCGGCTTGCGAGGCGTGGGCGGAGCTGGGCCAGATCCCGCGGGAGGCAGCGGAGAAGATCCGGCGCGATGCGAAGTTCGACGTCGCGAAGATCAACGAGTACCTCGCAATCACCCACCACGACGTGACCGCGTTCCTGCGGTCGGTAGCTGATTCGCTCGGCGAAGAGGGGCGGTATGTTCACTTCGGGCTGACCAGCTCGGACGTGTGGGACACCGCAACGGCGCTGCAGCTGCGGGATGCGAGCGACATCCTGCTGGCCGACATCGATGCGCTGCTTGCGGTGCTGGAGCGGCAGGCGCGGGCGCACCGCGACACGCTCTGCGTCGGGCGGACGCATGGGGTCCATGCGGAACCGACGACCTTCGGGCTGAAGCTGGCCGTCTGGGTCGATGAGATGCGGCGGAACCGGGCGCGGCTGGTCGCTGCGCGCGAGGCGGTCGCCGTCGGGGCTATCTCGGGGACCGTGGGGACGCATGCGTCGGTGCCGCCGAAGGTGGAGGAGCTGGTCTGCGCGAAGCTGGGCCTTGGGATCGAGGCGGCCTCGACGCAGGTGATCCAGCGTGACCGACACGCTCAGTTCGTGACGACACTGGCGATTATCGGCGCGTCGCTGGAGAAGTTCGCGACGGAGATCCGGGCGCTGCAGAAGACCGAGGTGCGCGAGGCTGAGGAGCCGTTCGACGAAGGGCAAACGGGTTCGAGCGCAATGCCGCACAAGCGGAACCCGGAGCTATGCGAGCGGATCACCGGGCTGGCGCGGGTTCTGCGTGGTTACGCAGTGACGGCGATGGAGAATGTGGCGCTGTGGCACGAGCGCGACATCAGCCATTCGTCGACGGAGCGGATCGTGTTTCCGGACGCCACGCTCGTGCTCGACTACATGCTGAACCTGTTCACGGGCATCATGGACCGGCTGCGGGTATACCCGGAGCACATGCGCGAGAACCTCGAGCGTTCGTACGGGCTGGTGTTCTCGCAGCGGGTACTGCTGGCGCTCATCGAGACGGGGCTGAGCCGCCAGGACGCCTACGCGATTGTGCAGCGGAACGCGATGCGGGCCTGGAACGAGCGGGTGCCGTTCCTTGACCTGCTGCTGGCCGACCCCGAGGTGACGAGCCGCATCAGCGAGGCGGAACTGCGCGGGCTGTTCGATTACGGCTACTACCTGAAGAACATCGGCGCGACCTTTGAGCGCCTCGGGCTGTGATGCAGCCGGGGATGACGCCGGGCGTCGCCTTGCTGCCGGCGCGGCGGGTCATCGCGACGGCGTGGGACCTGGTCACGACCAGGCCGAAGGAGGTGCTGCTGCCGGTCGCAGCCGTGGAGGTGCCGGTCTCGATCGTGGCGGCGCTGGTGGTTGCGGTCGCGCTCTCCACCGCGCTGAGGGACGTAGCGCTCGACGCCCAGGACGGGAGCTACCTGGCGCTCCTGCTCATCGTTGGAGCGGGACAGGCGCTCTTCGCCCAGGTGGCGCACGGGGCGGCAATCGTCTCGATTGCGGGGGTGCTGCGGGGAAGGCCGGTCACGCTCACAAAGGCGCTGGACCCGGCGTTCACGCGGATGGGCGGGTTGCTGGCGCTGCTGGTCATCCTGGTGACGGTGTCGGTGCTGCTGGCGCTGACCATCATCGGGCTGGTGCTGCTTCCCTACCTGGTGGTGCGGCTGGCGCTGGCGCACCAGGCGTTCATGCTGGAGGGGCGGTCGCCGTTCGCGGCCCTGGGGAGGAGCTGGGCGCTGATGCAGGGGCACATGCTGCGGATGCTCGGCGTCCTCCTGCTGACCATGCTGATCTTCCTCGGGCCGGCGTTCCTGATCTCGGCGCTCGACGGCCTCGTGGCCGGGCCGCGGAATGCGCAGGTCGCGCTGCAGGCGGTCGTGTCGGTGGTGCAGGGGGTGCTGGCCGTGCCGCTGGTGGCCTTCGCAGCGGCGACGACCACGGTGTTCTACCTGAACCTGGAGGATGCGCAGCGTGGGTGAGCCGATGGTGTTGTCGAACCTGCCGGCGCCGGTCTACCGCGGGAAGGTGCGGGATACGTACGACCTGGGCGACCGGCTGCTGATCGTGGCGACCGACCGGATCTCGGCGCTGGACGTGGTGCTGCCGACGCCGATCCCCGGGAAGGGGAAGGTGCTGACGATGCTCTCGGCCTGGTGGTTCGAACGGATCGGGGCGGTGGTGCCGAACCACTTCATCGCCGTCGTCACCGCGGAAAACCGTTCGGAGGTGCCGTTCGACCTGGGCCCGGAGTATTACGGCCGCTCGATGCTGGTGCGGAAGGCGAAGCGGCTGGATGCGGAGTGCATCGTGCGCGGCTACCTCTCGGGCTCGGGGTGGAAGGAGTACCGGGAGACGGGCATGGTGTGCGGAATCCGGCTGCCCGAAGGGCTGCGGGAATCGGACCGGCTGCCGGAGCCGATCTTCACGCCGAGCACCAAAGCAGCCCAGGGGCACGACCAGAACATCACCTACGACAAGCTGGCCGAACTGGTCGGCGAGGAGGCGGCCAACGCCATGCGCATCCGATCGCTCGCGGTTTACGGCTATGCGCACACCGTGGCGCTGGAGCGGGGCATCATCATCGCGGACACGAAATTCGAGTTCGGCTGGTGGAACGAGGAGGTCATCCTCATCGACGAGGTGCTGACGCCGGACAGCAGCCGGTTCTGGCTGGCGAACGAGTACCGGCCCGGCGGTCCGCAGCCGAGCCTCGACAAGCAGCCGGTGCGCGACTGGCTGGCCGCCCACTGGCGGGAGGGCGAACCGGCGCCCGAGCTGCCGCCGGACGTCGTGGAAGCGACAACCGAGCGGTATCTGCGGGCGTACCGCATGCTGACAGGAGAGGAGCTTTCGCTGTGACCAAGAAAGACGGGAAGACGAAGGGGCAGGAGCCCGGGAAGAAGGAGAAGGGGCGGAGGACCAAGCAGGAGCAGGGCGCCGAGGCGCCGCGCGAGTTTCTCGCGCGGGTGTACGTCTCGCTCAAGCCGACCGTCAACGACCCGGAGGGCCTGGCGATTGCTAACGCGCTCGGTTCGCTCGGCTTCGGGACGGTGCAGGGGGTGCGCTCAGGCAAGTACTTCCAGGTGCGCCTGGCGGCGGAGGACGCGAAGGCTGCGGCGGAGCAGGTCGACCAGATGTGCAGCCGGCTGCTTGCGAACCCGGTCATCGAGACGTACGAGTTCGAGCTGGAGAAGGCCCGGTAGGGCGATGGGACCGCAGCGCATCGTCTGCCTGACGGCGGAAACGACCGAGATTGCGTTCGCGGTGGGCGCGGGGGACCGTGTCGTGGGCGTGAGCGGGTACGCGGTGCGGCCGCCGGAGGCGCGGACGAAGCCGAAGGTGGCGGCGTTCCAGACGGCGCATGTCGAGCGGATCCTGGCGGTGGAGCCGGACCTGGTCCTCGGGTTCAGCGACCTGCAGGCCGACATCGCGCGGGAGCTGATCCGCGCGGGGGTCGCGGTGCTCATCACCAATCAGCGGACGCTGCGCGAGACGGCGGAGGCGATTGCGCTGGTTGGGGCGGCCTGCGGCCAGCCGGAGGCGGGGCGGGAGCTTGCCGATCGGTTCGAGGCTGAGCTTGCGGCAATCGCCGGGAGACCTGGCCGGCCGGCGCACCGGCCGCGGGTGTACTTCGAGGAGTGGGACAACCCGCTGATTTCGGGGATTGCGTGGGTGAGCGAACTGATTGAGCTGTGCGGGGGCGAGGATATCTTCCCGGAGCTGCGCGGCTGCCGGTCGGCGCGGGACCGGGTGGTTGAGCCGGAGGAGGTGGTGCGCCGCGACCCGGAGGTGATCGTGGCGAGCTGGTGCGGCAAGAAGGCGCGGCTGGAGCGGATTGCCGCGCGTCCAGGCTGGGAAGGCGTCAGCGCCGTGCAGGCTGGGCGGCTCTATGAGATCAAGTCGCCGGATATCCTGGCGCCGGGACCGAGCCTGCTGCACGGCGCGCGGCAGCTCGCGGCGATTCTCGACGGCGTTACTGGCGGGGGTTGACGGGGCCGGGGTCGACGGCGAAGTAGACTTCGCAGGCGCGGCGGGCGGCGCCGGGCTCGAGCACGGGCGGGCGCTTGACGAAGCGGGACTCTTCGATGATGAGCTGGAGGATGTCCCGCGGGTGGCAGCTGCGGAGGTTGCCGTTGGAGGCGCGGCGCACCAGCTCGACGGCGATATCGATCGCCTGGGGGGTGGCTTCGACGCCCATGGCGTCGGCGAAGCGGCGGAAGATTTCGGCCATCTGCTCAGCGGTGGGCTCGGGAATACGGATTTTGTAGGGGATCCGGCGGAGATGGGCTTCCTCGAGCATCGCCTTCGGTTCGAGGTTGGTGCTGAAGCAGATGGTCGAGCGGAACGGGAAGGTGATGCGCTCGCCGGTTACAAGCGACATCGTGTCCTCGCCGCGTTCGAGCGCGGCGATCCAGCGGTTGAGGAGGGCCTGGGGGGAGACCTGCTGGCGGCCGAAGTCATCGATAGCGAGGAGGCCGCCGTGGGCCTTCACGTGGGGCGGCGCCTGGTGGTAGCCGAGGGCCGGGTCGTAGGCGAGGTCGAGGTCCTCGGGGCGGAGTTCGCCGCCGACGAAGACAAACGGGCGGCGGATGCGGAGCCAGCGGCGGTCGAACTGGGACGTGGCATCAGCGGTGTCGTCGCCTTCGACCGGCTGGTGCACGAGGTCGTCGTATAGGCGGATGATGTGGCCGCTGACGTAAACGGCCATGGGCATGAGGGTGACGCCCTGGATGGCCTCGCTGGTGAGTTCGAGGATGGTGGTCTTGCCGTTGCCGGGCGCGCCCCAGAGCATGGCCGGGCGGCCGCTGGTGAGCGCGAGACAGACCTTGGCGACGACGTCGCGGCCGAGGACGAGCTGCTGGAGGGCGCGGGCAAGGCGGACGGGGTCGGGGGCGCCGACCTCGGTGTCGCGTTCGAGGACGCGGAAGTAATCCTGGATCGGGACGGGGACGGGTCCGACGTACTTGCTGCGGCCGAACGCATTTTCGGCTTCGCGCATGCCGAGTTCGGTGAGGCGGTACTGCCACTCCGTTTCGAGGCGGCCCGAGGCGGAGGTCGTTTCGACGAGGCGCTGGCGCCGGAGCTCATCGAGGGCTTCGCGGGCGACACCGGGCGAGACGCGCATGGCATTGGCGATGCCGATGGGCGTGGGGACGGTAATGCGGTAGAGGGTCTTGAGGGTGAGGTCCTCGATGAACCGCTCGGGGAGGCCGAGTTCGGAGATGTGGTCGGGGGCCTCCGGGAGAGAGGGGAGGGCGCGCAGGTGGCTGGGTGCCGGGCGCGGTGCTTGCTGGCGCGGTTCCTCGGCGTACTCCGGCTGCATGGCGAGGCTGCCGGAGGTCGGGGGGAATGGCTGCTCCATATCACCTTCCTGCGTCGCACCGAGCGCCGTTCGGGGCGGGGGTGCTCTACCTTGAAGGTCGGCAGCCGGGCGGCCTGCCCCAGATCAGGGGGGTGATGAAGCGGCTACTCCCGCGGTGACAGCGGGGTGAACGGCGGGTTTTCGGGCGCAGGCGGGTCGGCGAAGGCGAAGCGCCCCTCCATGTCCCAGAGCAGCCACCACTCGCGGCGGACCTCCATGCGGATGTAGCGGTCGTCGCCGCGCTGGACGGCGACCGTGGGGCTGAAGCCGGCGGCGGTGAATGCGCGCCGCGCGGGGAGGTTGTCGGCGAGGGTGTGGAGATAGACCTCGCGGAAGGGGTGGCTGGCGAAGAGGTGACGGAGGAAGAGGACGACGGCCTCGCGCCCGAGGCCCTGGCCGCGGCGGCGGGGATCGCCGATGGTGATGCCCAGCTCGGCGGAGTCGCCGGACTCGGCGTTGTAGTACATGACGGTGCCGATGTGTTCGCCGGCGATGGTGTCGATGGCGAGCTGGTCGCGGCCATGGCCGGCGAGCCGCCATTCCTGTTCGAAGGTGTCGAGGAAGCGGGCAAACGAGGGGGAAACGGGCGGCTGGCCGTTCAGGCGGGCGGTCTCGGGGTCGCGGCGCCAGGCGTATTCATCGATAGCGTCCTCGCGGCGGCGGCGCCGGAGCACGACGTTCCGGCCGCGGGCGACCACGAGGGCATCGTAGCCGGCCGGCGGCGTCTCGAGCGTCACACGTCGACTCCGAGGCGGCGGGCAGCCTCGCGGACGAGGTTGCGCTCGCCTTCGAAGGTGAGGAGTTCGAGCGCTTCGGGGATCGTGACCCAGCGGACCTCATCGAACTCGTGGTCGTGGTTGGCGACATCGCCGCCGACGGGCTCCATCAGCCAGTGGTGGACGCGCTTGTGGTAACGGGTGCCGTTGGCGGTGAACCAGTATTCGATGCTGCCGATCGGCTCGCCGAGGCGGACGTCGAGGCCGGTCTCTTCGCGGACCTCGCGGAGGGCTGTGGCCTCGAGGGGCTCGCCGTCGTCGGGGGTGCCTTTCGGGAGGACCCAGAGCTTCTCGCCCCGGCGCCCGCAAATGGCGATTTCGACCTCGCCGCGCTCGTTCCTGCGCCAGGGGATGCCGCCAGCGGAGACGACGTCTTCGATGGGGAGGCGGGAGCGGGATGTCACAGCGGTTCTCCGAATCGGCGGAACTGGATGCCGCGGGCGGCCTCGAGGGCGGCTTCGACGGCGTCTTCGAGGCCGGGCGGCGCCTCTTCAAGGTAGGCTTCGAGGAGTTCGACGGCTGCCTCGCCGCCGATGTCGCCGAGGGCTTCGATGACGGCAAAGAGGACTTCGGCGTCGTCGTCGTTGAGCGCTTCGCCGAGGGCCGGCACGAGCTCTTCGGAGCCGAGGCTGCCGGCGGCGAGCGCGGCCTCAAACCGCATCTCGGGGTCGGCGGCGGTGAGCTGCTCGGCGATGTACTCGGCCCAGCGGTCGCGGGCGGAGTAGCCCATGGCGCGGATGGCGGCGAGCCGGAGGGCGGGGACACCGCTTTCGTAAGCGGACTCGATGAGCGCAGGGACCCTGGGGTCGCCGCTCGGGCCGAGCGCCTCGACAGCGGCGGCGCGGAGGTCTTCACTGCCGGACTCGGCAGCGGCAATGAGCGCCTGCACCATACGGCGGGCGACGGCGGCGTCGAGACGGCCGTACTCGGCGGCTTCGAGGTAGCGGAGGAGGCTGCGGGCGGCGGCAGCGCGGACTTCGGGATCGGGCTCGGATTCGACGAGGCCGACGAGGAGGTCGCCGACGGCGGGATCGAGCGACTCCCAGAGGGCCTGGATAGCCCGGAGGCGAACCGATGGCTCGGCATCGGCGAGTCCGATCCGGCCCATGACGGTGAAATCGAGAGCGATATCTTCGTCGGCGAGTTCGTAGGCCTCGTCGAGGAGGAACTCGCGCTCGGCAAGGGGGATGTGCGGCCACCGCTCGCGCAGGTAGGAGGCATCGCCGCGGTCGAGGTCGGAGAAGGCGGCGAACTCGGCCGGGCGCGGCCGGGTGCCTGCTTCGAGGGCGTCGAGGATGCGCTGGAGCGCGGGGGAAGGCATCACTCCGATCGTACCACCAGCGTGCTCAGCGGCGGGGCAGCTCTTCGCGGGCGAGGGGGCGGCCGAGGAGCCGGAGCATCGCCTCGGGGACGGTACGCTCCCCGCCGATGACGGCGGCGACCTCGGCGGTGATGGGAAGCTCGACGCCCGCGGCGGCGGCGAGGCGGAGTGCGACCGGCGCGGTGTGGGCGCCTTCGACGGTCTCGCCGATCTCGTCGACGGCGTCAGCGGGGGCGCGCCCGGCGGCGAGGAGTTCGCCGAAGCGCCGGTTGCGGGAGAGGGGCGAGAAGCAGGTGGCAGCGAGGTCGCCGACGCCGGCGAGGCCGTTGAAGGTCGCGACTTCGGCACCGAGCGCGAGGCCGAGGCGCGTCATCTCAGCGAGGCCGCGGGTCATGATGGCTGCGACGGCGTTGGCACCGAACTCGAGGCCCCAGGCGGCCCCTGCGGCGATGGCGATGACGTTCTTGAGGGCACCGGCGAGTTCGACGCCGACGACATCGGTGGAGGCGTAGACCCGGAAGGCGCCGGCCGAGAGCGCGGTTTGCCAGGCGCGGCCGAGTTCGAGGTCGGGTGTGGCGATGACGGCGGCAGCGGGGAGGCCGCGGATGATTTCGTGGGCGAGGTTCGGGCCGGAGAGAGCACCGGTCCGGGCGGGGTCGTAGCCGAGCGCATGGAGGACCTCGGTCATGCGGCTGGAGGTTTCGAGGTCGAGGCCCTTGGCGGCGGAGACGACCGGCAGGCTGCGGGGGAGGCCGGCGGCCTGGATGGCCGCGCGGAAGGCGTGGGAGGGCACCGCGACGAGCGCGCCGCTGAGCCCGGCGGCGTGATTTGCGGTGAGCGGCATCGGGTGGATGTGGACGCGAGGCCCGAGCACCGGGCCGGCGCCGAGGCGTTCGAGGCCGCCGGCGGCGCGGACGGCGCGGGCTTCGAGTTCGGAGCGGACGAGGAGGATGACGTCGTTGCCGGCCCGCTCGAGGAGCGCGGCGAGGGTGACGCCCCAGGAGGTGGCGCCGACGACGGCGTAAGCGGGCATCAGCCGGTCGCGGGCCGGTCGCCGCCCTGGCCGATTCGGGGCTCGGTGCCGTTCAGGAGGCGCCGGATGTTGGGGATGTGCTTGTATTCGACGAGTGCGGTGGCGAAGAGGGCGTACCAGGCGAAGGCGGGGTCCGTTTTCCCGGCGATGGCAAGGCCGCAGATGATGGCGGCGCAGATCGGGACGCCGACGACGGACATGAAGGAGACGTAACGCGTGGCGCCGACCAGCACGGCCCCGATCAGGGGGAAGAGCAGCGAGATGCCGGGGGCGAGGCCGAGGATCCCGCCGTAGGTGCTGGCAACGCCGCGGCCGCCGCGGAAGCCGGCGAAGACCGGCCACACGTGGCCGACGATGGCCGCGCCGGCGCCGACGGCCGCCACCTCGTTGCTGTCGAAGACGTAGCGGCCGACGAGCGCCGGGACGGCACCCTTGGCGATATCGAGGACCATAACGATGACCGCAGGCACCTTCCCGGCGGTGCGGAGAACGTTCGTGGTGCCGGTTTTCCCGCTGCCGGACTCGCGGATATCGCGGCCGGTAGCGAGGTAGCCGACGATGAGGCCCCAGGGGAGGGAGCCGAGGAAGTAGCCGAGCAGCGCGTTGAGAACGTAGTCGATCACGACCGGGAATCATCGCCCGAACGGGCTCTGAAGACCAGCTTGATGGCGGTGCCTTCGAAATCGGCCGCCTCGCGGATGGCGCGTTCGAGGTAGCGGCGGTAGCTGAAGTGGACGAGTTCGGGGTCGTTGACGAAGAGGACGAAGGTCGGCGGGTCGATGCCGGCCTGGGTGGCATAGAAGAGCTTGAACCGCCTGTTGTGGACGAGCGGCGGGACGTGCTCGCGGATGGCGCGTGCGAGGACCGCGTTGAGTTCCGGGGTGGGGATTCGGCGGCGGCGGGCCTCGCGGGCCGCCTGCACGAGCTGCAGGAGTTCGGAGAGGCCGCGGCGTTCGAGTGCGGAGATGAAGGTGTAGAGCGCCCACGGGACGAAGCGGATGCGGCTGCGCATCTGGCGTTCAGCCCAGGCCTTCCGCTCGGCGGGGTCGTCCCAGAGGTCGATCTTGTTGACGGCGATGACGAGCCCTTTGGCGTTTTCGACGGCGATGCCGGCGATGTGGGTGTCCTGGGCCGTGACGCCCTCGGTCCCGTCGACCACGAGAACGGCGACATCGCACCGTTCGACGGCGCGGGTGGTACGGAGGACCGAATGGCGCTCGACGCCGGTGCCGAGTTTGCCGGGACGGCGAACGCCGGCGGTGTCAATCAGGACGAACGAGCCTTCGGGCGTGTCGATTTCGGTGTCAATGGCGTCGCGGGTCGTGCCGGCGACATCGGAGACGATGACCCGCTCCTGGCCGAGGATGGCGTTGACGAGCATCGACTTGCCGACGTTCGGCCGGCCGATGATGGCGACACGGGTGCGGTCGGACTCGGGGACGAGGGGGATATCGGGGAGGAGTGCGACCACCATGTCGAGCATGGTGCGGACGTTGACGTCGTGGAGGGCGCTGACGGGGAGCGGCTCACCGAAGCCGAGGGCAGACGCCTCGGCGATGCCGGCCAGTTCGCGGGCCTCGTTGTCGGCCTTGTTGGCGACCAGGATCGTCGGTTTCTGTGCGCGCCGAACGACCTCGGCCATGTCGTAGTCGCTGGCGGTGAGGCCGTCGCGCGCATCGACGACAAAAATGATGACGGCGGCCGTATCGATGGCCTGCTGGACCTGGCCCATGATGAGGGGCGCATAGACGTTCTGCTCGTTCGTCTCGTAGCCGCCGGTGTCGATGAGGCGGAAGCGGCGGTCGAGCCACTCGACATCGGCTTCAAGGCGGTCGCGGGTCGTGCCGGGCTCATCTTCGACGATGGCGCGGCGCTCGCCGAGGACACGGTTGAAGAGCGACGACTTGCCGACATTGGGGCGGCCGACGATGACGACGCGCGGGAGGACGTCGGTGGCGGTCACGGGAGCACCTGAATGAGCGAGACGGTGACCGTGGCGGGGGCTTCGAGCTTGAGGCCAGATGGACCTGTCACTGTTACAGGATAGGCTGCGGTGCCGGCTGTGGCACCAGCGAGGGAGACGACGGCCTTGATGTCGGAGGGTTTCAGCACCGCAACGAGGTCGGCGGGGCCGGTCACGCGGACCTCGACGGCGAGCGGGCGGGAGGGGTCGCGGGCGAAGCCGGCGGGCAGATTCTGCAGTTCGGGGGCGACGGTGAGGGTGGCTGCGACATCGATCGGCTCGAATTTGACCACCACGGTGACAGACCGGCGCTCGACCGAGAGGTTGGGCACAGCGACGAGGTTGCGGACGAGCCGGAGTTCGGCGCGGGCGCCGGTGACGTCGATTTTTTCGGTCGAGAGGGCGGTCAGCTCGTTGACGACCGAGCGTTCGCCGGAGACGGTGACGGCAGGCGGGTCGATGGTGATGGACGCGATCCGGTAGCCGGTGGCAGGTGCCCCGGAGATATCGGCGATGACCGGCAGGGTGCGCTGGACGAAGGCCTGGCCGATGCGGATGGTCGCGGTGGCGCGGGGAGGGCTGATGGTCACGGTCTCGACCGTGCCGGTAGCGGAGCGGGCGACGAGTTCGCCTGTGACGACGTAGGCCTGGTCTTTGACGCCGCTCAGGTTGACGTCGAGGTCGACCGACTGGACGGCCTGGACCCGTTCGGGGAGGCCGGTGATTTTCACAACGGCGGGTTCGACCGTGGTGGCGGCCTCGTCCTCGCGGAAGCCGGCCGGGAGCTGCCCGGAGCGGCGGATGGTGACGGGAAGCTCGCGGGTTGCGGGCTCGACAAGGGTAATCCGGACCTGGGAAGGAATGACCTGAAGGACGCGCACGCCGGGGCGGCGGCTCGTGACGCGCACCTGGCGGAGTTCTTCGACGCCGGGCTGCATGCCGCGGACGTCGACGCGGGCTTCGAAGTCGGCGGGGGCGAGCGCGGCGAGGTCATCGGCGCGACCTTCGGCGACGACGCGGACCGAGTAGTTTTCGCGCACGATGTAGGGTCCGGCATTTTCGGCCGTGACGACGATGGAGGGCGGCTGCCCCTCTTCGGGGAAGGTGACGGAGACGCGCGGGTTTTCGACGTCCTGGACTACAAACCAGATGGCCAAGGCAGCCAGCAGGCTGAAGGTTGCCTGGGCCCAGTGCTGGCGGAGGGATCGGAGGATGCCGCCGAGGACCTGCCGGGCTGCCTGGCGGCGCGAAGGACGGCGGTGGTTGCCGTTCATGCCCGGGCTCCGGTAGGGGCGACCGGCGGCGGTTCCGCTGCCTGCGGCTCGAGGACCCACTCGAGGACGGCACGGAGGCGGCGCTCGTCGGGCACGGGGGTGAGACGGCCGCCGAGGGCGACGCTGATTTCGCCGGTCTCTTCCGAGACGACGACGGCGAGGGCGTCAGTTGCCTCGGTGATGCCGAGGGCGGCGCGGTGGCGGGTCCCGAGGTTGCGGTCGGCCGGGTCGGAGGCAAGCGGGAGGACGCAGCCGGCCGCGACCACGCGCTGGTCGCGGATGACGACGGCCATATCGTGGAGCGGCGAGTTGGGGAAGAAGATGCTGGTCAGGAGTTCGGGGGAGACGCGGGCATCGACGGGGACGCCGGTTTCGATGACATCCTGGAGGCCGGTTTCGCGCTCGATGACGACGATGGCGCCGTGGCGGGCGGCCGAGAGGCGGCCGGCGGCCGTGGAGACGGCGTCGATGACATCGCCGTACTCGGCGGTGCGGAACCAGCCGGAGAGGCCGGTCCGGCCGAGGCGGTCGAGGGCGCGGCGGATTTCGGGCTGGAAGATGATGACTGCGCCGACGAGGAGCGCGGTCACCGAGTGCTCCACGAGGTAGTTGATGACGACCAGGTCGAGCGCGCGGCCAAGGACGACGAAGACGAGGAAGAGGGCGACAACGCCGCGGAGCTGGGTCATGGCGCGGGTGCCGCTCAGGAGACGCA
>Ga0308415_1000048_pt1 | contig 45160 bp, 46 predicted proteins | sample HotsprSampleOS55_FD_203465 | JGI IMG/M metagenome (GOLD analysis project Ga0308415, IMG submission 203465) | Hot spring phototrophic mat microbial communities from Octopus Spring, Yellowstone National Park, Wyoming, United States - 20090730_OS55 ... | reverse complement strand
GACCGGGCCAGCAGCCGGATGAACCACCAGAGCAGCGCCGTGAACACCCCGGCGCCCAGCACGAGCACGACTTCGCTGACGCCGGCCAGCGCCAGGAGCAGCACGCCGACGACGACCCCGAACGACTCCAGCCCGCGGAAGGCCGCGCCCGTCAGCCCCCAGGCGGCCTGCAGGATGATCGCCAGCACCACCGGCTGCGCCCCCAGCAGTACCCCCTCGCCCGCCGGCGTCGAACCGTAGCGCACGTACGCCCAGGCGAGCGCGGTCACGATGACGACCGCCGGCAGCAAAAAGAGCAGCCCCCCGGCCCACAGCCCGGCCAGCCCCGCCCGCCGGTAGCCGAGGTGCATCGTCATCTCCGTTGAATTCGGGCCGGGGATGAGGTTCGTCACCCCGAGCATGTCGAGGAACTCCCGGTCGCTCAGCCAGCGCCGTTCGTCTACCAGCTCGCGCCGCATGATGGCGACGTGCGCCGCCGGCCCGCCGAAGGCGATGCACCCCAGGCGAAGGAAATAGCGCGCCACCTCGCCGAATCTGCTCCGGCTCGCTGCCCCCGGCATGGGAGAAGCCTACGCCAGCCCTGCCTAACGTTCGCCGGGCTCGTCGGCCCTCATGAGCGAAATTTATTCTTGACTTCCTCAAGGTAATTCTTAATATTTGCCACACGGAGGTGAAGAATGACCGCAGAGGATCCCCGGCCGCTCGACCTGCTCCTCGGCTTCGCCCGCACCCTCATCGAAGCCGCCCGCCACGGCGGCTCCGTCCTGCCCTTCGACGAACTCGTCGACCGCGCGTCCGCCGGCCTCCTCACCGCCATGGCGTTCCGCGACATCGCCCGCGACCTCGACCTCCGCGGCCTCGCGACCGCTGCCGCCGCCGCCATCGACGGCCTCGCCGCAGCCGCCCGCGCGGGCGCCGACCCGGAGGCCGTCGCGGCCGCACTCGACGCCATCGAGGACCTGCTCACCCGCACTGCCGCCCGCTCGGAGTCCGCCAGGTGACCCCGCTGCCGCCGGTCCTCAGCGTCCGCGACCTCGTCAAGCGGTACCGGAACGGCACCCTCGCCAACGACCACGTCTGCCTCGACCTCTTCCCGGGCGAAGTCTTCGCCCTGCTCGGCCCGAACGGCGCCGGCAAGACCACCCTCGTCCGCCAGCTCCTCGGGCTGGCGAGGCCCACCTCCGGCAGCATCACCCTCGACGGCGTCGATATCGTCGCCGACCCCGGCTTCGCCCGCCGCAACATCGGCTTCCTCCCCCAGGGCAGCTTCGACCTCCAGTCGCTCACCGTCGCCGAGACGATCGAGTTCGCGGCCCGCCTCAGGGGCGTCCCGCCCCGCGAGGCGCGGGCTGCCGCTGCCCGCCTGGTCGAGCGGCTCGACCTCGGCCCCTTCCGGAACACCGCCATGCACGCGGCCTCGGGCGGCGTCCGCCGCCTGGCCGGTTTCGCTGCAGCCGTCGCGGCCCCCGCGCGCCTCCTCGTCCTCGATGAGCCCACCAACGACGTCGACCCCCTCCGGCGCGCGGTGCTCTGGGACCTCATCGCCGAGCTCGGCCGCGGGGGCGCGACGATCCTCCTCGTGACCCACAACCTCGCCGAGGCGGAGCGCGTCATCGACCGGCTCGCCATCATGAACGCCGGCCGGATCATCCGCGAGGGTTCGCCCGCCGCCCTGCGCGGCCTCGTCACCGAGCGGCTCCGCCTCGAGGTCACCGCCGCCCGGCCGCTTGCCCCGCACCCCGCCCTGGCGCCGGACGGCCCCTCCGCCTGCCTCTTCGATGCCGCCGACCTGCCCGCCGTCGCCGCCTGGCTCGCCCGGCTCCGGGCCGCCGGCGACGTCCTCGACTTCCGCATCGGCCCGCCCACCCTCGATGACATCTACGCTGCCGCCATGGCCTCGGCCGGGCCCGGCCGCTCCGCACCTCTTCCCGCAGGAGCCCGCGCGTGACCGCCTTCCTCCGCCAGTACCGCGACCTCGTCTCTATGGAGCTGCGCAGCATGCGCGCCGAAGTGCCCATGGTCGCCGTCATCCAGGCCGGGTTCACCCTCGGGTTCGTCCTCGGCTTCGGCTACCTCATCCCCGATATCCGCGAGCAGACGGCCCTCTACATCATCACCGGGACCGCCACCCAGGGGCTGGTGACCATCGGCCTCGTGATGCTCCCCCAGATTCTCGCTCAGTCGAAGCACGAAGGGCGGCTCGACTACTTCCTCGCCATGCCCATCAGCCGCGAGGCGTACCTCCTCGCCCTTGTGACCGTGGTCGGGCTCATGGCCCTCCCCGGCATCGTCTTCTGCCTCCTCTTCGGCGCCTGGCACTACGGCATCGCCCTCCAGCTCAGCCCCCTCTTCCCCGCGGTCATCGTGCTCGGCATCGCCTCGCTCGCCGGGGTCGGCATCGCCCTCGCCGTCTACTCGCCCCATCAGCAGGTCACCAACGCGGCCACGCAGCTCATCATCTTCTACGTCCTCTTCTTCGCGCCCGTCCTGATGCCGCGCGAGCAGCTCCCGGCGCTCCTGCGCGAAACGGCCCGCTTCGCGCCGCCCAGCTACGCCGCCGACGCCGTCCGCGCCTCGGTTACCGACCTCCCGGGCACGCACCTCGGCGCCTCGCTCGCCGCGATGGCCCTCTTCGCCGCGGGCTCCATCGCCCTCTCCGCCGTCGCCATCCGCCGCCGCGGGTAGCCGCTACCGCCACGCCTCCCACAGCGCCGCACTGCCGAAGGCGACAAAGAGCAGCGCCGCGACCACAGAGATCGCCCGCTGGGGCAGCCGTTTGCCGGCCAGCACACCGGCCGCAATCGCCACCGCATCGGCGAGCACCATCCCCAGCGTCGAGCCGAGCCACACCCCGACGGCGCTCGATTCGCGCCCGGCGAGGGAGACCGTGGCCAGCATCGTTTTATCCCCCAGCTCCGAGAGGAAGAAGGCCGCCGTCACCACGCCGAAGGCGCCGAACCGCGCGCCCAGCCGCGGCTCGCCCGGCTCCTCGTCCAGCCGGTCGCCGCGCACGCTCCAGAGCGCGAACCCGAAGAACGAAAGGCCCACCACGGTGAGCACCACCCGCTCCGGGAGCAGCTCATCGAACGCCAGGCCGATGGCGACCGACCCGAGGTGCACCACCAGCGTCGCCGTGCTCACCCCTGCGAGCACCAGCCACCACCGGTAGCGCGTGGCGAACCAGAGCGCCACGAGCTGCGATTTATCGCCCAGCTCGGCAACGAAAATGAGGACCGTCGAAACGAAAAACGCCGACATCACGAGCCTCCTCGTGTGCCGGCTGCTTCGGGGAGCGCCCTCGGCCGGCACACAGCATGGTGTGCTGGCCGAAAGTCTCGCCCGCCCGGCCCCTCGGCCGGGCCGCGCCACCGCCCGCCGCAGCGGGAGCATGTCGATGACGCGCGCAGGGCTACTCCCCTTCGGTTCGGTCGCCAGTCTCGCAGCTGGCGGGCGTACCGTCCACCCGGCCGTCCGAAGATGCGACATTCGGCGCACGCTGTCCTGCAATGCCGCGTGCTAAGGTGCAGCCATCCCCCGATGGAGGTGCGTCATGTCCGTCGCACGCGTCACCGAAATCACCGCTGCCTCGCCCGTCTCCTTTGAAGACGCCATCAAGGTCGGCATCGAACGGGCGAACAAGACCCTCCGCAACGTCAAAGGCGCCTGGGTCCAGGAGCAGACCGTCAGCGTCGAAGACGGCGCCATCAAGGAGTACCGCGTCAACATGAAGGTCACCTTCATCCTCGAAGACTGACCCGGACGCGCTCGAACGCAAGGGCCAGGGCTGACGCGCCGGCCAGCGCCGCCTGGGCCCGGACATCGAGCGCGAACGCGTGCGGCCCCGACACCAGCGCCAGCGCGAAGGCGCCCCCCGCGATGACCGTCACCTGGGCCGGCGAGGCCCACCCGCGGCGGCAGAGTTCGGCGGCGCCCACAGCGGCGAGCCACGCTGCGGCCGGCGCCGCGAAGGCGATCAGCCGCTCCGTATCGCGCGCGACCAGCAGCTGGGCAAGCACCAGCGCCGCGAATGGCGCCAGCCGGAGCGCGAGCCCGGGCCGGGCAACCGCCCCGGCCGCCGCCAGCAGGAGCATCAGAGGGCCAAACGTCCGCGTCGTCAGCGCCTCCGCCAGGCTGCGGTCGAACCCGCGGACCCGCCCGTTCCAGCCCACCTCGCGGAGCAGGTGGGGGTAGTGGTAGTTCGCCACAATCTCCGGGAACCGGGCGATGGCCGGCGGCAGCGACGCGATGTAGGCCGGGTCGTCGTTCCACGCAGGGATCGCGAGCCGCACCGCAGCCGCGGCTGCCAGGGCAGGAGCCGTCATCGCCGCCGCCCGGAGCGCCCGCACCCGCGGCGAGGCGGTGGTCGGTGCAAGGGTCAGCGCCAGCGGCGCCGCTGCCAGGGCCACCTCCTTCGCCAGCGCGCCGGCCAGCAGCGTCAGCGCGAACGCGCGCGCCCGTCCCTGCCGCGCGAACCGCATCGCCAGCACGATCGCCGCCGTTGCTGCCGCATCCGGCAGCCAGAAATCTGCGAGCTGGTAGCGCACGCCCCAGCCCGCCGAGAACATGAGCAGCGCCCCGGCCGCCGCCAGCGGCGCGGGCAGTCCCTCCTCCCGGAGGATCGTCCAGAGCGCCGCTCCCGTAGTTGCCAGGGCCGCCGCCGCGATGGCAAAGAAGCTCCACTGGAGCGGCAGCGGCGATGCCCAGGCTGCAAGCGGCACCAGCACCCGCCAGCAGTAGGGCGCGATGTGGAAGTCCCAGGGGCCGTCGCGGGCGGCCTGGAGGTAGTAGTGGCGGTCCCAGCCGGGGTCGGCGAACTCGACGGTCCCTTCGAGCCGCAGCCGCGTCGCCGCCGCCAGCAGCGCGAGCAGCCCCGCCGCGAAGAGGAACGGCCCTGCGTGCGCCGCCAGCCCTGCCGGGCGCAGACGCGCGCGGAGGCGGTCATCCGCTGCCCGGGTGCCCCCGCCCGCTGGCGTGCTCACTGCCGGCTAGGATGCCGCTACTCCTCCTCCCCGCCCAGCTCCGGCTCCTCCTCCGTCCGTGTGGCCCCGATGTCGGTCTCCACAATCTCCCCGGATGTCCCGTAATACCGGCGCAGGTCCCACTCCGTAATCCACCGGCGGATGACGGATCGAACCGTCGTTGTCGCGTGCAATTCTGGTGTTTGCGGCCTTGCCGGCGTGCAGTCCGGGTAGGCCTGGTGGTAGAGCACCGTCACCTTCTGCAGCAGCTGCTCGATGGATTCATTCGTCGGAGCCGCAAGGGCGATGGATTCCGCGATGGCCGACATCCCGGCGGTTACCGCCTTCGCGAACTCCTCGCCATATTTCTCCCGTGCAACTCTGGGTACTCCCTCGGCGTCGCCCTTCCCGCGGAGCACCGCTTCGTCGAAGTCACGTGTCACGGCCCCGACCACGATAAGCGGCGCATCGGCGAGCTCCGCCCGCGGGACTCCGCCCAGCAGGTTGCCCAGCACCCCGTATGCCTTGATACGCTGCAGGCGGCTGTACTGGGCAATCAGCTCGATCTCGTCGACGAACACGACGAGCCCTCTGTGGCCGGTGGCCGCGCACAGCCGGGCGCCGAAGGTCAGCCGCTGCCAGCTCAGGCTTTCGGCGGTTGGGAGCCTGCCGATTGCATGGGCGCCTCCCAGTCCGGACTCCCGCAGATATTGGCGGACCTTCGGTGCCGTCAACGAGGGCTCCCCGGCCCAGAACCGGGCAATTGCATCCAGGAGTTCATCCGCGGCGCGGAGCCGTTCATAGAGCGCCAGCGTCGCTGACCACCACCCCTCCCCAAAGCGCCACTGGTCGGCCCAGAGGAAGTACTCAGAAAACGCCCGTGCATTGAAATTGAGGCGGCTCGCGATGACCGGCAGGCCCCGCTCCGCCATGTCGGGCAGCTTCGCATCGAGCAGGATGCGGGGGATGAGCCGCGACGGGTTCCCGAGCGGCAGCTCCTTCGACACCACCACCATTGCGGTGGCGTAGCCCATCGCCTCCGCCCGTTCGCGCAGCAGCATCAGCAGGTGAGATTTCCCCGTCCCAAAGTCGCCGCGCACCATCATCCCCCGCGGACCTGCTGAGCCGGCCCCGCACAGCGCTTCGAACCGTTGTACGGCTTCCGTTTGCCACGTACCGAGCGCCGCCACGGCGAAGCGGTTCGGGACGCCGTTCCTCAGCGCTTCGATGGCCCGCCGGGCGTCAACATCAAGCTGGTAGGTCATCGTCATCGCAGTTGCACCATGGCTGCACACGGGTTCGGATACGACAGCGACCGCACCTCGTTCTCAATCCGTGCCTGGAGGGCTCGGTACTGGTGGTAGGAAATCCGCTCGGACTCAATAAATTCCCGAGGCGCAAGGAAGAGCAGCATCGCCTGCTCCATCTCGCTGGCCGCGTCGAGGAACTCCCGAAGCGTCTCGTAGAGGTCGAACAGCTGCCGCCGGGTGAACCGCGGGTAGCCCCGTTCGTTCGTTTCCCGGTAGTACCGCGTGATGTCGACGAGGATTGCGGCCGGGCCGAACTCCCCGGTGAACAATCGCAGGAATGAGAGCAGTATCTCCCGAGCGTTCGTCCGGTCGATCCGCCGGAAGATGGTCGCCGAGCGCACCTGGCTCACGGACGGCAGCGTCCCGTCGAACCACTGGCGAATCACCGCGCAGGATCCTTCGAGGGATTCAGGGTTCTGGAACGGGTCATGGACCAGTCGGACCATGGCCTTGCGAAAGTCCAGCGCGAGCGAATAGTCGCGGAACACCAGCTGGCTCAGCGCCCGCTGGAACTGCCTGCTGACCTCATACGAGTCAACGTCGTAGCTCCGGGCGAGTTCGCCGAGCGTGCACCCCTCGCCATTCGGCCCCGGCGGGTAGCCCGCCTCCGCGGCCACCCGCGCCCGCACGCGCGCGGCCAGCCGTTCCCAGTCCACCTGCCTCGCAAGGGCAAACCAAAACTGGTCTATCGAATGCACCCCGGTCGGCTCTGCTGTGAGGTCGAAGACGATAAACCCGCTCTGCTCGAGACGTTCCCGGAGGGCCGAGGTCAAGGTTCCGAACAACTCGTCCGGGACCACCGCAAGCTTCACCGAAGCCCCGCCCTGCGGGATGAACGTCCTAAGGTACTCCGCCTCAAGGCAGTGCAGCCAGGTATCGAGTGGTAGCCGTTCTGGCTGGTCAGGCGCCGCTGACCCGTTCGAACTCGACGAGGTAGTAGGCATGTTCGGCCCCATATTCGTCCAGGATGCGGTAGTGGCGCCCCGACCGCGTGCCCGTCGAGGCGGAGAAGGCCAGCCGGTACCCGTCGATGTCGCTCTGCCGGGTGCGGTCCAGCAGGTAGAGGTGACGCGTAAAGTCGATCTCCGTGTATTCAGGATTGTTCAGGCTGAGGACCTCGAAGATGTCCTTTGCCGGCACCCGGATCGTCGACGGCAGCTTCGCGACCGGCGTGGCAACGTGCCCTGCCGCAGCGCGCGCCGCCCTCCAGACCAGACGAAGCACGCGCTCCGGATTGCTGTCCCGGGCCGCACGGGCCCGTTCAATGGCCGCTGCGATGGCCGCCGGCCGCTGCGAACGCACCAGCTTGCGGTCGATCCGCACGCCCTCAGAGACGAACCGGACCAGTGCCGGGAACGAAACAAAGGCGTTCGGATTCTCGGTTGCGAGCCATGGCGCGCCGCTGGCGGAGACCCGCTCGCCGACCTCCTTGATAAGGTCGCGGGGGCCTTCGGCGAGCCGGGCCTGCGCCCGTTCCAGCGCGGCCTGCGCCGCCTGAGCCTGGCCGGCGGCCTCGGCCAGTAACGCCCCACACGTTTGAAGACTGCGTGCCGCCGCGGCCAGGTTGCCCTCAGCCGCGGCCCTGGCGGCGGCCCGGGTTGCCCGGTTCACTTTCGCTGCCAGCGCAGAAAGCGCCGCTGCTTCTGTATCGATTTGTTCGAAATGCTGTTCGATGCTCATAGGTCCCATTGCAAGTGGCCGGAGCATAGCAGCCCCTTGGCTGCCAGGGCAATACGACAATGCGACACAAAAGCGACACCTCCTGTCGCGTTTGCTTCCTCGACCTCCGCTTCCGTCACTCCGGGCTCAAGGCGCGGCTTCCCCGGGGCCGGCACCCCTGCGTGAGCGTTCCGGGTGCGGCGCGTGCGCAATGCCGGCGCGCGGGTCGCGATGCGCCCAATTCGCGCCTTCGAGACCGAATTGCTCTATCGAGGAACGACTGCCCTGTGGCCGGGCCTCCCGCACAGGGCCCCCGCCAGCTCCAGCTCCCTACGGGATCGTGATCGCTTCAGGCTTGCAGGTCCAGGCCGCCCAGGGGCTGTGGCCCTGCGCCTCGCTGTACCGGAATGCCGCCAGCGCCGCCTTCAGGTTCGCCACCGGGTCCGACCAGCGCTCAAACGGAATCCCCGCGTACTCGAACCAGAGCGGCGTCACCTGCATCAGCCCGTACGCCATGTATCCGACTGCGTCGGGCCGGAAACTGCTCTCGCACCAAGCCACCCGCGCCACCGCATCCGTCAGCTCGGCCGGCCAGCCGGCTTCGATTGCGAAGGCGATGACCTGCGCGTACGTCAGCCGCGGGAGGTTCGCCGCGGTCGGCGAGAGCGCCGGCGGGGCCGGAGGCGCCGGCGCCGGCATCGGCTGGCCCACCGGCGCTGCTGCTGCCGGGGCCTCCGGTTCAGGCGCCCGGGCGCCCGGCGGCTCAGCTGCCACGCCCGAGGCGGCAGCGTCGCCCGTTGCAGGCGCCGGCGCGGGCTTCGGAAGGTCGGCCGGTGCGGCAGCCTCCGGGGCCGGCTCTGCCGCTGCGGGCACGGTCGGGCGGACCTCAACCACGCGCGCCGGTGCTGGCCGGCTCACGGAGGGCACCAGCGCAAAGCTCACCTGCGGGGCGCGCGCCTCGGGCGTGCCTCCGCCGAACAGGTGCGCCGCGAGGAAGAAGGAGAGCGTCAGCATCGCCACTTCGGCCGGCCGCACGAACCACGGCTGCCGAACCGCCCGGGGGGCCGGTTCGTGCCAGCGCGGGCCGGGGAACGCCGCCGGCGCAGCCGGCCCGGCCCCATACCGCCGGGGCCCAACGGGCGCCGCCTCGGCGGCGCAGGCCGGTTCGAAGGCCATCTCGAGCAGGGCAGCACGCGGCGCCACAGGCACGCGAGCCCGGCGGCACAGGGCGAAGGCCACGGCAAGGCCGTAGTCGGCCCACGCTGCGAGCCTGCTCATGACGCGCACCGGCCCCTCCGGGAGCCGGGCCGTCACGCGGCGGTCTCCACGCGTTTCTCGTTTCCCATAGGCAGTCTCGGTGCGTTCGCCCGGGGCGCAACAGCGGACCGGGGAATCCGGGCCCGGGCCAACGCACCTCATCACCCCGCCAAGGGTGACCCTGAGGTTCGCACAGCTCCCCGCAAACAGGCAATACTCCGGCCACCATCAGTCATGCCCGCGATTTCCACGATTTCCTCCCGACGCACCCCGGAATGCGGTCAGCCGGGCCTCCGCTACACTGGTCGAAGCTTCGCTGGGGGCCGCGCCATGCAGCTGACCGATACGCTCTCCGGTACACGGAAAGACCTCCTCCCGCCCGTCGGCGAGGACGGCGTCGTCCGCATGTACGTCTGCGGCATCACCCCCTACTCCGAAGCCCACGTCGGCCACGCCCTCCACGCCATCGTCTTCGATACCCTCCGCCGCTACCTCGACTGGCGGGGCATCCCCGTCCGCCACGTCCAGAACTTCACCGATATCGACGACAAGCTGATCGAGCGCTCCAACCGCCTCGGCATCCCCATGGCCGAGCTCGCCGAGCGGAACATCGCCCAGTACCTCGAGCAGCTCCGGGCGATGAACGTCCTCCCCGCCCACGTCTACCCCCGCGTGACGCAGGTCATACCCCAGATCATCCGCTTCATCGAGGGGCTCATCGAAAAAGGCTACGCCTACGCCTCCGGCGGCGACGTCTACTACCGCGTCCGCGCCTTCGGCGCCGAGCGCTACGGCGCCCTCTCCCGCCGCGATATCGATGACCTCCGCGCCGGCGCCCGGGTCGACCCCACGGAGCACAAGGACGACCCGCTCGACTTCGCCCTCTGGAAGGCCGCCAGGCCCGGTGAGCCGAGCTGGGAGAGCCCGTGGGGCCCTGGCCGCCCCGGATGGCACATCGAATGCTCCGCCATGGCCCTCGAAACCCTCGGCGAGCAGATCGACATCCACGGCGGCGGGATGGACCTCATCTTCCCCCACCACACGAACGAGATCGCCCAGACCGAGGCCTACACCGGCAAGGCCCCCTTCGCCCGCATCTGGATGCACAACGCCCTCCTCCAGCTCGGCAGCGAAAAGATGTCGAAGTCCATCGGCAACCTCGTCTCCATCCAGGAGGCCCTCGACCGGTACGGCGCCGATGCCCTCCGCCTCTTTGTCATTACCAGCCACTACCGCAGCCCGGTCACCTACTCCGAAGAGGCGCTCGAAGCCGCCCGCGCCGGCGCCGAGCGGCTCCGCCACGCCGCCTCCGCCGAGGGCGGCAGCGCCCCCGCCGACATCGACCACGAGGCCGTCCGTGCCCGCTTCATCGAGGCGATGGACGACGACCTGAACACCCCGCGCGCCCTCGCGGCCCTCTTCGAACTCGCCCGCGACATCAACCGCGCGGCTGCCGCCGGCGCCGACATCGGCCCGGCGCGGGCCACCCTCCGCGAGCTGTGCGGCGTCCTCGGGCTCACCCTCGAGGCACCGGCCGCCCGGTCCCTCGCTGCCGCCCCGTTTATCGACCTCCTCGTCGAAATCCGCGCCGAGCTCCGCGCCGCGAAGCAGTGGGCCCTCGCCGACCGGATCCGCGACCGCCTCGCCAGCCTCGGCATCGAACTCCAGGACAGCCCCGACGGCACCACCTGGAGCGAACGGTAGCCGGCGCCCCCGTCCCGCGCCCCTCCGAAACAGGCCCGGCGTTGCACAGCGCTTGACCCGGTGTGGTACGGTAGCTGGTGCCGAACCCCGCCGCTGGCGGGGGCGGGGGAACCAACCCTTGGGGTGTATTGCGCGAGCGGGCGCATAGGCGACTTCCGACGCCGAACCCGTCAGCTAACCCCGCAGGCGTTCGGAGGGCAGCGCCCAGGCCCTCCCAGGAATCCGCACAGGCCGCGCCCCGGTCCATCCCCGGCGCACGGCCCCACGACGGCCTACAGGAGGTACGCAATGGCCACGACATCCACCTCGTATTCCGGCACCTTTGCCCCGGTCGAACCGGACGGCACCATCTTCACCATCCGCGACCCCCTCGCGGAGGCGCGCGAGCTCCTCCGCCAGGCGGCCCGGCTCCCCTTCCACGCCAGCCGGCCCCAGGCCTGGCAGGCCGCCTTCCGCCAGTCCGTCACCGCGGCCCGCTCGGCCATCCGCCACCACATCTGGAGCGCCGAACTCCCTGATTCGCCGCTCAACCGCGCGGAATCCCTCGAACCCCGGCTCCTGCCCAAAGTCGACCAGCAGCGCGAGGAGCACGAACTCTTCAGCCGCAAGATCGACGAGCTCGTCGAAGAGGCCAGCGCCCCCGGCGACGTCGACATCTGGAAGATGATTGAGCTCAGCGAGCAGGCCATCCTCCTCGAAATGGCGCTCGCCCGCCATCACAACCGCCTCACCCAGCTCGTCTTCGAAACCACCCACCGGGATATCGGCGAGGCCGGCTGACCCGCCCGCGGCGGCCCGGCTCCAGCTCCCGGGCCGCCGCCCCCTTGACAACGCTTCGCCGGATCGAAACGATCAGGGCGCCGGCGATCCATCACGGACGTCGAGCCCAGCTATCGAATCCGCCTGCACGTTCAACGAGCGTCCGCCTGGACCCGCGTGGCCGGTACGGACCGGGAAGTTGAGCCGGAACAGCGCCCCAGCGCCCCCGCACGACCCCCGTTCGTCCCCGCCTCGCTCGCGCCGTTGCGGGGACGGTTGTTGAACGGCCGGCGGCACGCCGGAGGGGGACAGCACATGCGCGTCATGATGAGCGGCAAAATCCACCGCGCCACCGTGACAGGCGCCAACCTCGACTACGAGGGCTCCATCACCATCGACCCGGACCTCATGGAGGCCGCCAACATCCTCCCCTACGAACAGGTCCACGTCGTCGATGTCACCAACGGCGCGCGCCTCGAAACCTACGCCATCCGCGGCGAACGCGGCTCCGGCGAAATCTGCGTCAACGGCGCAGCCGCCCATCTCATCCACCGCGGCGACATCGTCATCATCATCGCGTACCAGCACCTGGAGGAGGCCGAGGCCCGCGCTATCGCCCCCCGCCGGGTGTTCGTCGATGCGGCCAACCGCATCGTCAGCGTCGAAGCGGGCGACGGGTACAGCCACAACCCGCGCGAACTCGCCGGCGCAGCCGGCTGAGCACGCGCCACCGCGCGCGAAGGAGGGGCATCCGGGCCATGGGACGGCTCTCGATCCACAAGCTCAAGGAATGGAAGGCCCAGGGGCGGCGGTTCGCCATGATCACCGCCTACGACTACCCAACCGCCCGCCTCGTCGAACAGGCCGGCATCCCCATCATCCTCGTCGGCGACTCCCTCGGCTCCGTCGTCCTTGGCTACGACTCCACCGTGCCCGTCACCATGGACGACATCGTCTACCACACCCGGGCGGTCGTCCGCGCCACCGAGAAGGCGATCGTCGTCGCCGATATGCCCTTCATGAGCTACCAGGCCGACCCGAACGAGGCGATGCGCAACGCCGGCCGCCTCCTCAAGGAAGGCGGCGCCACCGCCGTCAAGCTCGAAGGCGGCAGCCACATCGTCCCCCTCGTCCGGCGCATGGTCGAAGCCGGCATCCCGGTCATGGGCCACCTCGGGCTCACCCCGCAGTCCGTCAACCAGTTCGGCGGCCACAAAGTCCAGGGCAAGACGCCCGCCGCCGCCGCGAAGCTCATCGCCGATGCCCGCGCCCTCGAGGATGCCGGCGCCTTCGCCGTCGTCCTCGAGACGATCCCCGCGCCGCTCGCCCGCATGGTCACCGAGCGGCTCTCCATCCCCACCATCGGCATCGGCGCCGGCCCCCACTGCGATGCCCAGGTGCAGGTCCTCCACGACATGCTCGGCATCTACGATGACCGCCGCCCGCTCAAGCACGCGAAGCGGTACGCCGTCCTCGGAGCCGCCATCCGCGAGGCCGTCCGCGCCTACATCGACGAGGTCGAAGGCGGCGCCTTCCCCACGGCCGAGCACAGCTTCGAGATGGACGAAGCCACCCTCGCCGAGCTCGCCCAGGCCGGCTAGGCCGCCCCGCCATGGCCCGCCCGAACGACGCCGATTTCCGCAGCACGGGTGCGCCGGCTGGGTCGCCGGGGCCGGTGGTGCTCACCACGCCGGCCGCCATGCAGCGCTGGCGCCGCGACCACCCCGGCGACCTCGGCTTCGTGCCCACCATGGGCTACCTCCACGAAGGGCACCTCGCCCTCGTCCGCCGCGCCAAAGCCGAAAACGCCCTCGCCGTTGTCTCCATCTTCGTCAACCCGACCCAGTTCGGCCCCGGCGAGGACTTCGAACGGTACCCGCGCGACGAAGTCCGCGACCTCCAGCTCCTCCGCGAGGCCGGCGTCGACGCCGTCTACCTGCCCTCCGCCGCCGAGATGTACCCGCCCGGCTACCAGACCTACGTCACCGTCGAAGAGGTCACCCGCCGGCTCGAAGGCGCCGCCCGGCCCGGCCACTTCCGGGGCGTCGCCACGGTCGTCCTGAAGCTGTTCAACGCAGTGAGCCCCACCCGCGCCTACTTCGGCCGGAAGGATGCCCAGCAGCTCCGCGTCATCCGCCGCATGGTGCGCGACCTCGATCTCCCGGTCGAGATCGTCCCCTGCGACATCGTCCGCGAGCCCGACGGCCTCGCCATGAGTTCGCGCAACGTCTACCTCAGTCCGGAGCAGCGCGCCGCCGCGCCCGTCATCAAGCGGTCGCTCGATGCCGCCGCCGCCGCCTGGGCCGCCGGCGAGCGCGACGCCGAAACGCTCCGCCGCATCGTCCGCGACGTCATCGCCGGCGAACCGCTCGCCGCGCTCGAGTACGTCTCCCTCGCCGACGACGAAACGCTCGACGAGCTCGACGGCACGGTCGCCGGCCCGGCGCTCCTCTCCCTCGTCGTCCGCTTCGGCGCCACCCGCCTGCTCGACAACATCGAACTCGCCTGAGCTGCGCCCAGCCCCACGGCTGCCCCGCCCCCCTTGGAGGAGGAAACCCCGCGCCGCGAGCCCCGCCATCCCCAGGGAGGAGGAGGCCCCGCTCCCCGCTCCCTGCTCGCTGCTCCCGCCGGCGGTTCAGTCGGTGTAGTACACAAGCCCCGTGTAGCCGCTCACCACCCAGTTCCGCGCGTCGTCGATCCCGTACCGCTGGCAGATTTCGCCCATCAGCCGCGCGAGCGCCACGTAGGCCTGCTCCACCTCGGCCGCGCTGAAGGCGCACGGCTTCCGGTCAATGGCGTGCATCCGCGCCTGGGCCAGCCGCCAGCGGGCCAGGTCCTCCTCGCTCAGCGTCGCTGCCACCTGGTTCACTGGCGGCCCCCGGTGAGCGCCTCGAACTCTGCCCGCGAGACGAACTTCGTCAGCCGTGCCGGCTGGCCGTCGACCTCCGCCGTCGCCGTCAGCAGGTAACGCACCTGTCGCCCGCCGCTCTTCGTCGCCCGTTCGATGACCCGTCCTTCCACGGCGTTATCCGGCACGTCGATGGCCCGCCGGTGGCGAACGCTGTAGAACCGCATACCGATACTCCATCTCAGTAGATACGACGTATCATCGCCATCCCGTGCCCCTCGCGCAACCCGCCGTCCCGCCCCACTGGCCACCCCACCCCAGCTTGGAGCCTGGAGCTTGGAGCTTGACAGGCCGAACCCGCCCGCGACACTCGCTCCCCGCTCCCCGCTCCCCGCTCCCCGCTCCCCGCTCCCCCCGGGCGGGGCAGCGGGGCCGGGCCGGGCTCCCTCCCCTCCGCTTTCCATCCCCCGCGCCATGTGGTACGTTACGTACGTGGCACGGGGGAAACCCCCGCCGCAGGCCCAAAGCACGCTCCCTTTCGCTTCCTCTCGCAGGTTCCGTTTTCCCGCTGGTCTGTCGTGAGTCGTCGCAGGTGATCGTTCGTGCCCCAGGCCGGCTCGCCACATCGACGCACACGCAGCGAAAGGACCTGCACTACATGAAGCTCTACATCGGCAATCTCTCCTACGAAACCACGGACACCGACCTCCAGGCCGCCTTCGCGGCCCACGGCGAAGTCCGCTCCGCCCAGGTCGTCACCGACCGCGATACCGGCCGCTCCCGCGGCTTCGGCTTCGTCGAAATGGACGACCGCGCCCAGGCGGAAGCCGCCATCAACGCCCTCAACGGCAGCCAGCTCCGCGGCCGCACCCTCATCGTCAATGAGGCCCGCCCCCGCGAAGACCGCCCGCGCGGCGGCTCCGGCTACGGCGGCGGCTCGGGCGGCTACGGCGGCGGCCGCTCCGGCGGCTTCGGCGGCGGCCGCTCCGGCGGCTACTCCGGCAACCGCCGCTTCTAATCCGCCCGCCGCAGCGCCAGGCGGGAATGGCGCAGCACCCGGCACACCAACCAGCCAGCGGGCGGGGGACCTCCTCCGCCCGCTGGTCCATTCCCTCCACCCCGCCCGCGCCACGCGCAGAAGGAGCCCCCATGGCAGAAAACGACGGCATTGAAGTCGAAGGGGTCGTGACCCAGCCCCTCCCCAACGCCACCTTCCGGGTCGAGCTGGCCAACGGCCACCTCGTCCTCGCCCACATCAGCGGCAAAATCCGCAAGAACTACATCAAAATCCTCACGGGCGACCGCGTCCTCGTCGAACTCTCGCCCTACGACCTCACCCGCGGCCGCATCACCTACCGCTTCAAGTAAGCCCCGTACCCCGCCTGCCGGCCCGCACCGCTTGCCAGCCTTATCCCGGCGGCGCACCATGGGCGCCATCCCCCTCGGGAGGTAGCACCGGTGACCGACGACCTCTCCCGCGTTCTCCGCGAAGCCCAGGAGGCCGCCTCCAGCGCCTCCGACTCCTTCATCGAGCGCCTCGCGAGCCGGCTCGGGCTCCACGCCTCAGCCAGCGCCGTCTTCGGCGACCCCGTCGACCGCGACGGCGTCACCGTCATCCCCGTCGCGAAGGTCCGCTGGGGCTTCGGCGGCGGCAGCGGCCGCGGCATCGAAGAAGGCAGCGAAACCGGCGAAATCGGCGAAGGCTCGGGCGCCGGCGGCGGCGTGATGGCCAGCCCCGTCGGCTACATCGAAATCCAGGACGGCCAGGCCACCTTCCACCGGATCAAGGACCCCGCCTCGCTCGTGCCGCTGGTTATCGCCGGCGCCATCGCCGGCTGGCTCACCCTCCGCGGCCTCGCGAAGCTCCTCCGCGGCTGACCGTTCAACCCCCGTCCGGGTTTTTCGGAAGAATGGCCCGGATATTCCGGCCGTTCGTTCGCCGTTTGTTCGCACTCGGCGAAGCATCCTGACCTTATGAAAGGTGTCATCGGCGCCTGTGTCCTCGTCCGGCTCGCGGAGACGGGCTGGATCGTCCAGCTGGTCGCCGGCCCGGGAGGCCCGTGCCAGCACTGGATCCCGCTCGGCCTCGGCACCGAAGCCTCCGCCTGCGAGGCGCTCGAGCGCGCCCGCGCCCTCTTCCCCGGCCGGCTCGTCGCCCTCTACCACCCCTGACGCCCGCGGGCTGCGGCCCGCTGCTCCGGAACGCGAAGCGGGGGAGCCGAACGGCTCCCCCGCCGGGTGTCCTGCAGCCAGTGCGCCGGCTAGGCCAGCCGGAACCGTGCCGTCGCCGCATTGAGCGATTCGGCCAGCTCCCGCATCTGGCTCGCTGTTGCAGCCAGCTCCTGGGCCTGCGCCGAAAGCTCCTCCGTCGAGGCCGAAACCTCCTCCGCCGAGGCGCTCGTCTCCTCGCTCGTCGCCGAGACCTGGATGATGGCGTCGGTCACGCGGCTCGTGGCTGCGGCCATGCTGTTCGCGCCCGCCGCCGATTCGCCGGCCATCGTCGCAATCTGGTCCGCCGAGGCCACGATCCGCTCCGCCCCCGCGGCCAGCCCCTGCACGTCGCGCGCAATCTGCTGCATCCGCACGGCCGACTCCTGCACCGAGGCGATGATCGAATCGAGCGCCCGGCCCGCCTCGCTGGTGATGCCGCGGCCGGCCTCGACGTCCCGCACCCCGGCAGCCATCGCCTGGACGGCCTCCTGCGTGCCCTGCTGGACCTTCGCGATGAGCCCGGCAATCTCCTTCGTCGAGGCGCTCGCCCGCTCCGCCAGCGACCGGACGTTCTCGGCCACCACCGCGAAACCGCGGCCCTGCTCGCCGGCCCGCGCCGCCTCGATCGCCGCGTTCAGCGCCAGCAGGTTCGTCTGCGAGGCGATTTCGTCGATCGCCTTCACGATGTCGCCGATCTGCTGGCCGTACTCGCCGAGCTGGTCCACCGTCTTCGAGGCGCGCTCCACCGCCGCCGCGATCGACTCCATCGAGGCGAACGCCTGGGCCACGGCCTCCTGGCCCCGCTGGGCCGCCAGCCGCGACTCCTCCGCCGCGCGGGCCACATCGGTCGATGCCGCGGCAACGGCCTGGATCCGCTCGCCGATCTCCGCTGCGGTCACCCGCGATTGCTTCGCCGATTCGGCCGAGGTCGCCGCCGTCGAAGCCAGCTGCTGCGAGCCGCTCGCCAGCTGCTCCACCTCCCGCGCGCTCTCCTGCGAGAGCCCGCTGAGCGAGACCGCGCTCCGCGTCACCTCGTCGATCGCATTCGCAATCTGCCCGGTCGCCGTCGCCATCTGGTCCGATGAGCCGCGCAGCGCCTCGGCCGCCTCCGTAATCGCTGCAGCGCCCTCCCGGACATTGCCGATCATCTCGCGCAGGTTCGTCACCATGCCGTTCAGCGCCGTGCCGAGCGTGTCCCCCTCGCCGCGCGGCCGCACCTGCGAGGTCAGGTCGCCGTTCGCGACGGCCGCGGCCGCGGCGGCCATCTCCTTCAGGTAGTCCGTCATCTCGGCGAACGCCCGGGCCAGCTCCCCGATCTCGTCGTTCGAGCGGACCTCGACTTCGACGTCCGTCTCGCCGCGGGCGATCCGGTGGGCCGCCTCCGTCGCGGCGTTGACCCCGGCAACGACCCGCCGTGCGATGAAGAACCCGACCCCCCCGGCCGCGGCGGCCGAGACCACGCCGAGGACCGCCATCAGCAGCTTCGCCCGGTTGGCGGCATCCTGCCCGTCGGCCGCGACCTTGTCGGCATGCTGCCCCACGTACTCGTTCAGGGCGCTGAGCTTTGCGTTCATCTCGCCGATGACCGCCGGGGACTCCTCAGAAAGCTTCAGCAGCGCGGCTGCGTCCTGCCGGTCGAGTGCCTGGCGGTACCTGTCGGCGAATTGCTCGAACGCGGCCACGGCGGCCTGGGCCTCCGCATACTTCGCCTTGCCTTCCGGCGTCGCCAGGTACCCCCCGAGCCCCCGGAACTGCTCGGAACCATGGGCGAGGTGCTGGTCAATCTCCTGCCGCAGCGTCATGAATGCTGCCGGCTCGGTCGTGTACTTCAGCAGTCCGGCCCTGGCGATGCCGACCTCGAAGCCGCGCCGCGCCTCCGTGATGTGCATCGTCGCCTGCACGCCCTCGCTGGCCAGCCGCTTCTCGTCCTTCGCCGCCGCATCGATGCGTGTCCAGCCGACGAACGCGATGGCCACGGCCGGCACGACGGCCAGCGCAAACCCGCCGAACAGCTTTGCCGAAAGTGTGAGTCTCACGTTTCCTTGGTACCCCCGTGCTGTGTGTTGCGCAGCACAGCCGCCCGCGAAGGGGCGGCTGCTCTGCATGGCGATCGTCGTCAGCCCCGGCCGCGCTGCGAATCGGGGAACTCCCGGCCCCTCCCTCCAGCGCCGCCCCGAGCGGCGGCCGGGCGGCCCCCGGTTCAGCCGGCCGCAGCCCGCGCCCGTTCGCCCGCCGCGATGAACCGCTCCGCCGCCCGCGGCCGCGCCAGCAGGTAAAGGTGGATGAAGCTCGCCAGCACCCGCCCGTCCGTGAAGCCCTCGACGGCCGTACCGTCGGCCTGCCGCCAGGCCGGCCGGCTGCCCGGCTCCAGCCGCGCATAGTGGAACTCGTGCCCCCGCAGCCGCCAGCCGGCCTCCGCAACCGGGCTTGCGGCGAGCGCAACCACATCCCGGTAGCCCAGCACCGGCCGGTCGGCCATCCGCGCGACCCCGGGCGCAAGCCCGGCCATCGGGTACCGCCGGCCGCCCGTTTCGAGCGCCTCGGCGAGGTACATGTATCCGCCGCACTCCGCCAGCACCGGCCCCCGGAACCCCCGGACCGCCTCCAGCATCGGCCGGTTTGCCGCCAGCGCCTCCGCGTGGAGTTCCGGGTAGCCCCCGCCGATGTACAGCGCATCGGCCGCCGGCAGCGCCGTATCGGCCAGCGGGCTGAACGGCAGGATCTCCGCCCCCAGCCGCCCGAGCAGCTCGCGCGTCTCGGGGTAGGTGAAGCGGAAGGCCGCGTCCTCGGCCCAGGCCAGCCGGATGCGCGCCGGCTGCCGCCCCGGGAAGACCGGCGCCGGCGCAGGGAGCGGCCCGGCGCCCCGCGCCAGCCGCAGCACCGCCCCGGCATCGATCTGCTGCGCGGCCCGGGCGAGCGCCTCCGGCGCCGGTGCGGCCTCGCCCGCCAGCACCAGCCCGAGGTGGCGGCCCGGCAGGGCGACCGCCGGGTCGTTCGGCAGCCAGCCGAGCAGCGGCAGCCCGGCCGCCTCGAGCGCCTCCCGGAGCAGCTCCGCGTGCCGCTCCGAACCGACCCGGTTCGCAATCACCCCGCCGACCCGCACCCGGGGGTCGAAGTCGGCGAACCCGCGCGCCACTGCGGCGATGCTCCCGGCCATTCCTGCCGCATCGACCACGAGCACCACGGGTGCCCCCAGCGCGGCAGCGGCATCGGCCGTCGAACCGGCCCCGCCCGCGCCGCTCCGCCCGTCGAACATGCCCATCACGCCTTCCACCACGCCCACCGTCGCGCCCCGCATCGCGTGGGCGAACAGCCCGCGCACCTGCGCGGCCGCGAGGAAGAAGGTGTCGAGGTTGAACGCGGGGCGGCCCGCCGCCGCCGCGAGGTGGGAGGGGTCGATGTAGTCCGGCCCAACCTTGAAGGGCTGCACCCGCTCGCCGGCGGCGCGCAGCGCGGCGATCAGCGCCATGGTGACCGTCGTCTTGCCCGCGCCCGAACCCGGCGCGGCAACCACCACCCGCGGGAGCTCCGTCATGGCGCCATCCTCGCACGCCCCGGTCCTCCCGGGCCACGCCGCCGCCCGTCCTTCATTGCGCTTGCAACGGGCGGTGATTTCGTAAAGAATTTGCGAAAACCAGCGGGACCGGCCCCTCGTGCGCATCCACCCGTCGCTCTCCCCGCGCGACCTCCCCGCCCTCTTCGATGCCCTGCCGGTCCCGGCCGCCGCGGTCGACCGGAACGGCCGGCTCGCCGCCGCCAGCGCCGCGTGGGCCGCCCTCGACCCCGCCTGCGCCCCCGGCGAACCGGCCGCGGAGGCGGTCCGCCGCCTCCTCCCCTGCCTCACCCCCGCCGAGGTCGAGGCGCTCCTCTCCGGCAGCCGCGACGAGCTTGCCTGCGATGCCCCCGGGCCCGGCCGCACCGGCCCGGCCCGCCTCGTCCGCCGTCCCGTGGAGGGCAGCACCGCTGCTGCGGCCGTCCTCGCCCTCGTCGAACTCCCGCCCGGCGCCGACCGCTACCGCCGCCTCGTCGAAGAGGCGAACGACATCATGTTCGCCCTCGACCGGCAGGGCCGCTTCACCGAGATGAACCGGCTCGGCTACGAACGCTCCGGCTACACGCCCGGCGAGCTGATCGGCCGCTCCGCGCTCGACTTCATCCCGCCCGAGCAGCGAGCCGGTGTCATCGCCATCCTGCAGCGGATATGGGCCGGCGAATGCGTGCCCGCACCCGAGGTCGAATTCGTCTTCAAGAACGGCGAGCGCCGCTGGTTCGAGGTCAAGGGCCGCACCCTCGTCGAGGACGGGGCCGTGACCGGCACCTTCCACGTCGCCCGCGACATCACCGAGCGCCGCGCCCTCGCCGAAGCGCGCGAACTCCTCTCCCGCGCTGCCGCGGCCGCCCCGATCGTCATCTGGGTCATCGATATGGACGGTCGCTTCACCCTCCTCGAAGGCGGCGGACTCGCCCGCTACGGCCTCCGCCCCGGGGAGCTGGTCGGCCAGTCCATCTTCGAGTTCAACCGCGATGCCCCGGACGGCATCGCCCAGGTCCGCCGCGGCCTCGCCGGCGAGGCCTTTACCGCCACCGGCACCTGGCAGGACACCACCTGGGAGGCCCGCTATGTCCCCCTCCGCGATGCGGAGGGCCGCCAGGTCGGCCTCATGTCGGTGGTCGTCGATATCACCGAACGGGTCCGCGCCGCCGAGGCCAGCGCCCGCGCCGACCGGCTGCAGGCGCTCTCCATCCTTGCCGGGGGCATCGCCCACGACTTCAACAACCTCCTCGTCGGCATCCTCGGCAATGCTGCCCTGGCGATGCTCGAGCTCCCGGCGGAGAGCGCCGCGCGCCCGCTGCTCCTGGAGATCGAGGACGCCGCGCGGCGCATGGCCGACCTCGCCCGGCTGATGCTCGCCTTCTCCGGCCGCGGGCAGTTCGTCCGCCAGCGCGTCGACATCAACGAGGTGGTTGCTGCCGCCGTCGCCGCCGTCGGCCGCCGCGTCACCGTCCGCCGCGACTTCGAACCCGGCCTCCCGCCAGTCCAGGGCGACCCCGGCCAGCTCCGCCTGGCCATCTCCGCCATCCTCGAAAACGCCGCCGAAGCCTCCCCGCCCGGCGACGAGGTGACCGTCCGCACGTTTGCGGAGGACGTGCCGGCCGAGCGCTTCGCCGCTGCGTACCCGAAGCCGGTGCCCGCCGGCACCTACGTCGTCATCGAGGTCCGCGATTCCGGCGAGGGCATCGACCCCGCAATCCGGGACCGGATCTTCGAGCCCTTCTTCACCACCCGCTTCACCGGGCGGGGACTCGGCCTCGCCGCTGCGGCCGGCGTCGCCCGCGGACACCAGGGCGCGATCCTGGTCGATTCCGCGCCGGGCCAGGGGAGCACCTTCCGCCTCTACCTGCCTGCGGCGCCCGCCGGTTCCCCGCCCGGGTCGTGACAGATTTCACACGGATTTCATCGGCGGGGACGGCCCGGCCCCGGAGGCCGGGCGTATACTGGCCCGGGTAAGGGGACCGCACCGGCATGCGCACCGTGTTTCTCGTGACCCGACGTCCCGATGCTGCCCGCCTCGGCGCCGAACTCGAACGCGCCGGCTTCAACGCCCCGGTCATCGCCCCCGAGCGCCTCGCCTCCGACGAGTTCCAGAACCGCGTCGACGTCGCTGTCCTCGACTTCCGCGATATCCCGCCGGCGGCGTTCTCCATCATCGCTGGCGCCTACGGCGAAAACGGCGTCATCCTCTTCGCCCTTGTGCCCCCCGAGGGGCTCGACCGGATCACGGCCGACCTCCCCGTCGACGACTTCGTCCTCCTCTCGGCGCCCCCCGAGGAGCTGGCCCGCCGGGTCGAGCGCGCGCTCTGGCGCAAGCACGGCGTCGATGCCGAGAACATCATCCGCTGCGGCGCCCTCGCCATCGACCTGACCAACTACCGCGTCACCGTCGACGACGAGCCGGTCGTCCTCACCTTCAAGGAGTACGAGCTCCTCCGCTTCCTCGCGATGAACGCCGGCCGCGTCTTCACCCGCGAGCAGCTCCTCAACCGCGTCTGGGGGTACGACTATTTCGGCGGGGCCCGCACCGTCGATGTCCACATCCGGCGGATCCGCGCCAAGATCGAAGTCCGCGGCCACGCCTTCATCGAAACGGTGCGGAACGTCGGCTACCGCCTGGTCGCCGACGCCCGCAAAGCAGCCCCGCCGACCGAGTAGCCTGCCTCAGAGCGCGATCGGCTCGTCGCACTCCCGCCGCACAAGGTCCTCGAAGGTCTCCCGCCGGGCGATCAGCCGCGCGCTCCCGTTCTCCCACAGCACCTGCGGCACGCGACCCAGCGATACGTAGTTCGAGGACATCGCTGCGCCGTAGGCCCCGGCATCGTGCAGCACAAGCAGGTCGCCGGGCTCGGGCCGCGGCAGCGGGCGCGGCTGCAGCAGCTCCCGGTCGTCACGCGTGAAGACGTCCCCGCTCTCGCAGAGCGGGCCGGCGACTACGAACGGCTCCGGCTCCCGCCCGGCCCCCTTCCCGACGATCGAGATGTGGTGGTAGGAGCCGTACATCGCCGGCCGCACGAGGTCGTTGAAACCCGCGTCGCACATGATGAACTGGTGCCCCGGCCCCTTCTCATTCGTCCGCGTCGCCTTCACGTCGGTCACCCGGGCGACGAGCAGCGCCATGCCGGCCACGGGGTACCGCCCCGGCTCGATTTCGATGCCGATCGGCCGCTCGGCCGCCGCCGTCAGCTGCCGCACCCCGTCGGCGAGGAGCGCGCCGTACTCCTCCAGCGGATACGCCGGCGCCCCGGGCCGGTACGGATGGGGGATGCCCCCGCCGAGGTTCACCGCCGTCACCTCCGGGTAGTGCGGCAGCAGGTGCGCGAACAGCGCGATCAGCTTCTTCATGTTCTCGTCGAACTCCCGGATCTGCGGCCCGGTGCCGACATGCGCGTGCAGCGTCACCACCGGGAAGCCCGCCTCATCGGCCATCCGCTTCGCCGCGAGGTGGTCTTCGTACCAGATCCCGTGCTTGGAGGATGGCCCGCCCGTGTCGCACGCCTGCACATGCCCGTGCCCGAAGCCCGGGTTGATCCGCAGCGCGATCGGGCCGCGGTAGCCCGCCTCCGCCAGCTCCCGGATCATCCCCGGCGAGCCGACGTTCGGCAGGATCCCCTCCTCCAGCACCACCCGGAGCGCGTTGTCGCGAAACACGTCGGCCGTGTACATCACCACCGGCGGCTCGTGGCCCATCGGGAAGCCGGCCGCCTTCGCGCGGAGCACCTCGTTGCCGCTGACCGCATCGATCCAGAGCCCGTGGCGGCGCGCCGTCTCGAGCACCGGCCGTGCCGGGTTCGCCTTCACCGCGTACCGGCAGTGCAGCCCCGGCCCGGACGTGATCGCCGCAAGCTCGGCGAATTTCCGGTCCATGATCGCCGCGTCGTAGAAGTAGAACGGTGTGCCCACCTGCTCGGCGAGCGCGTGGAGGGGGTACTGCGCAAGGTCCATGTGCTCGAGTCTAGCAGCGGCCCCGGTCAGGCGCGTTGCGGGCCCTTCCGCCCGGGCCGGCCGTTTCCCCGCTGTTTCGTCAGGCGCTCCAGCCGCTTCCGCTCGGCCTGCGGCAGCACGGTCAGGAGCCCCCGGCCGCTCATGGGCATCCGCCGGCGCCGCGCCTCCAGCTTCCGGGCCCGCTCCTCCCAGCCCATCAGCGCTCGGCCGCCGTTCCCGGCGCTTCCTGCCCGTCGTGGTGGCGGCCGTGCAGCTGCGCGAGGTGCTCCTCGAGGTGCGCAATCTGCGCCCGCAGCTCGTCGAGCCGCCGGTCGAGGTCGTTCAGCCGCTCCCACTCCGGGTCTGGCAGTCGCTGAATCGCCCCGTTCGAATCATCGTGGAACGCGACGATGTGCCCCGGCACCCCGACGACCGTCGCGTTCGGCGGCACATTCGTGACAACGACGCTCCCGGCGCCGATCCGCACGTTCTCGCCGATTTCCACCGCGCCGATCACCTTCGCGCCGGCGCCGACGGTCACCCGGTCGCGCAGCGTGGGGTGGCGCTTCACCCGGCGCGTGCTCGTGCCGCCGAGGGTCACGCCCTGGTAGAGCGTCACGTCGTCGCCGATTTCGGCTGTCTCGCCGATGACGACCCCCATGCCGTGGTCGATGAAGAACCGCCGCCCGATCCGCGCCCCGGGGTGGATTTCGATGCCGGTGAAGAACCGCGCGAGGTGCATGATGCCGCGCGGGATGAGCGGCACGCCCCGCCGGTGCAGGGCGTGCGCCAGGCGGTGCGCCAGCCGTGCGTGGAAGCCGGGGTAGAAGAGCACAACCTCCAGCGCCGAGCGCGCCGCAGGGTCGCGCGCCATGGCTGCGCGGATGTCCTCCCGGATTTCGGCAAGGATGTTCATCCCTTCCACCTTACGCGAGGAGCCGCCGGCCCTGCTACCCGCCCGCGGCCCGGCGCAGGGGCCCGGCTACGGCCGCCCGGCCCGGTGGAGGCTCTCGGCTGCGGCCAGCGCCGGCTCCCGCCCGCGCTCCGCTTCGAGCCGCTCCATCTGCATCTGCACGTTCAGCGGGTAGATGCCGGTGAAGCAGGCGTTGCAGAGGTCCTCCGGGTTCTGCCCGGTCGCCCGGTTCAGCCCCTCGAGGCTCAGGAAGCCGAGCGAGTCCGCGCCGATGTGCTGGCGGATCTCCTCAATCGAATGGTTCGCCGCGATCAACTCCGCCTTCGTCGCCATGTCCACACCCAGGAAGCACGGCGACACGATCGGCGGCGTCGTGATCCGCATGTGCACCTCCTTCGCGCCCGCCCGCCGGAGGAGCTGGATCACGCGCGGCGTCGTCGTCCCGCGCACGATGCTGTCGTCGACGAGCACCACCCGCTTCCCGGCGAGCACATCGCTCAGCGCGTTGAACTTCAGGCTGACGCCCGCCTCGCGGATCCGCTGGTCGGGCTGGATGAACGTCCGCCCGACGTACCGGTTCTTCACCAGCCCCTCGCGGTAGGGGATGCCCGAGGCCCGCGCGTAGCCGATTGCCGCCGGCGTCGCCGAGTCCGGCACACCGATGACGATGTCGGCCTCCACCGGGTGCTCGCGGGCGAGCGTGGCGCCCATCTCCTCGCGGGCCGGGTAAATAAGCTGCCCGCCAATCCGGGAATCGGGGCGGGCAAAGTAGGTGTACTCAAAGGTGCAGATCGCGCGCTTCCGTGCCGGCGCAACCGGGTAGAAGCTCGCCGGGCCGTGCTCATCGATCACGATCACCTCGCCCGGCTGGACCTCGCGCTCCATCGGTACGCCGAGGTGCTCCAGCGCGCACGATTCCGAGGCCACGACCCAGCCGCCGTCGAGCCGCCCGAGGCAGAGCGGCCGCACCCCCATCGGGTCGCGCATGGCGAACAGCCGGTCCTTCGTCATCATCACCACGCTGTAGGCGCCCTCGATCCGGCGCATCACGTAGTGGAACCGCTCCTCGTAGGTGCGCCCCGGCGCAATCGCGAACAGGTGGGCGATGACTTCCGAGTCGGCCGTCGATTCAAAGACGATGCCCTGCGCTTCGAGGTCCTCGCGCAGCACATCCACGTTCGTCAGGTTGCCGTTGTGGGCGAGGGCGATCGGGTCGCCCGTCTCCAGGTCGTGCACCACGATCGGCTGCGCGTTGCAGGCGAGCGAACCGCCCGCCGTGCTGTAGCGCGTGTGGCCGATGGCGATGTGGCCCTTCAGGTAGGCGAGGTCTTCCTCGTCGAACACCTGCGCGACGAGGCCCATGCCCGTGCGGAGGCTGAAGTCTTCCCCGTTGCTGGTGGCGATGCCGGCGCTTTCCTGGCCCCGGTGCTGGAGGGCATACAGCCCATAGAACGTCAGCCGTGCGACGTCGTCGCCGGGGCTGAACACCCCGAAGACGCCGCAGGCCTCGCGCGGATTATCGCTTTCCGGGAGCAATCCCCTCCGGCCTCCTTGCGGTGACGGCTGCTTTCAGTATATCGGCCGCGCGCCCGCTGCGCTGAGGGGGCAGCCCGGGCCGCGCCTAGAACCCGCCCGCGAGGTCGCGCTTCCCCTGGCGGCTCGCCAGCGCCGCATGGTTCAGGATGTTCCGCGCCATCGACGACGGCTGGAGCGCCGCCCGCGCCGCGTAGATCTCCGCCCGCAGGTCGTGCGCCGCGCGCGAACCCGGCTCCGCAATCACGGCGAACTCGACAAGGTGGCAGGCCAGCCGGAGATTCCCCTCCGCGCGGAGCGCCGCCGCCCGCTCCAGCACCCGGTCGATGCCCCCTGCCAGCGCCACCCACTCCCGCGCCTGCTCAGCCCGCGGCGCCGGCAGCAAGTTGTCCGGCTCGCCGTCGTACCAGCCCCCGTACAGCCGCCACACGTTCCGGATAAGGAACTGGGGGTCGTCGTACACCGGCCGCAGGTACGGCTTTTCGAGCAGGTGGGCCGGCACCTCCACCTCGTGCAGGACCCGGTCGAGCGTGCAGCCGGTGTTCATCAGCGCCAGCACCTAGGCCTCGATGCTCTCCAGCAGCTCGGCCGTATCCAGCAGCGCCTGCCGGATCCGTTCGGCCCCGAAGATCGGCAGCCCGTGGCCCGGCAGGAGCAGCTCGGCGCCCAGCGCCGCCATCTCCCGCAGGCCGGCCGCCCACTCCGAGCAGTACCGCTGCACCTTCTGCGGGTTGCCCGCGTTCGGCACCGCCCAGATGAAGAGGTCGCCCGGCGCCAGCAGCTTCCGCTCGGGCACCCACGTCCAGGTCGCGTCCTCCGTCTCGCCCCGCGTATGGTGCAGTTCAAAGGTCAGCTCCCCGGTCCGGAAGGTCAGCTGCCGGGAGTAGGTCACGTCGGGCAGCCGGTACTGCTCCGGCCAGCGGAAGTGCGGCGCGTCGATGGCGAACTGGCGCCGGTTGATCGCCGTGTTCCACCCGAGCGTCCGTTGGTACCGCGCGAAGTGCCACTCCAGCAGCTCGTGGCCGTAGACCAGCGGCCGCGGCCACCGCCGCTCGGCGGCCTCCTGCTCGAACGGGCCCACGCCGAAGATGTGGTCCACATGGTGGTGCGAAAAGACGGCCGCCCGGAGCGGCGCCTCCGGGCGCCAGCGCCGAACCTCCCCGTAGAGCGGGCGCGTGTCGTTCACCGCACCCGTATCGAGCATGACCAGGCCGTCGCCCGTATCGATCGTGTTGGCGCTCGCGATTCCTTTATAAAAGAGCACGCCGTCGGCGATCTCCTGGCCTTCGGGCTGGCGCCACGCGACCGGGTGCAGCTCGGCGGTCGAAAGCTCGCCGTTCCAGAGGCGTTCGGCAAGGTCGCGGATGTCGGGCACGGGGCAGGCTCCTGCGGTCAGCGTCGAGGCGGCATTCTACGCCCCGGCAGGTAAGACGAATTTCCCGCGCGTCGACGGGTGCGGGGGGATGGATACACTCGGGACAGACTGTTCCCCGGGAGGCCCGCGATGAACGGATGGCCCGCCATTCGGCCAGGGCGCGCGCTCGCAACCCTGGCGGCCGCGGCCGCGGTGCTGGCTGCAGCCTGCGGCGGCGATGACACGGTTTCCACCGCGGACCACATGGCCGGCGGGGGGATGATGGCATCGCAGCCGGCCGGCTCCGTCCGCGTCGACCTCCGCAACTGGGCCGTGGTCCCCGAAGTCGCCTCCGCGCCGGCAGGCAAAGTCACCTTCTGGGCAGTCCACGACATGGAGCACATGCACGGGCAGAACGAGGGCGGCGCCGTCCACGACCTCCAGGTCATGAAGAAGCTTCCCTCCGGCGAAATGGAGCTCATCGGCCAGGTGCAAGGCCTCCGCATGGGCGAGGCGAAGGCGCTCACGCTCGAGCTCCAGCCCGGCGAGTACGAGCTCTCCTGCAACGTCGTCGAAGAGGTCGGCGGGAGGACCATCTCCCACTACAAAGAGGGGATGGTCGCCAGCTTCACGGTCACCGGCTGAGCCCCCGCCGCCGCAAAACTTCGCCCCCGGCCAATGATGTGGTAGGGTTGAACCCTCAAACCTTCACGTGAGGGTAAAGCGCTGGCCGCGTGGCTTCGCCGGACGTTCTACGCGCTCGAGAACCCGCAGTTCCGGCTGCTGTGGATCGGCACGCTCTTCTCCTTCCTCGGCATGCAGATGCAGATCGTGGCGCGGGGCTACCTCGCCTACGACCTGACCGGCAAGAACACCGCCCTCGGCGGCGTCATGATCGCCTTCGGCGTCCCCCAGCTCCTCCTCGGCCTCTGGGGCGGCGTCCTCGCCGACCGGCTCCCCAAGCGGAACCTGCTCGTCGTCTGCCAGGGCATCATCGCCCTCAATTCCCTCTGGGTGGCCGTCATGATCAAGACCGGCCACATCGAGTACTGGATGCTCATCGTCGCCGGCGTCGTCCAGGGTGCCGGGTTCGCCTTCATCGGCCCCGCCCGCCAGGCCTTCATCGGTGACCTCGTCGGCCGCGATGCGATCGGCAACGCCGTCGTCCTCCAGCAGCTCAGCATGAACAGCACCCGCGTCATCGGGCCGTCAATCGCCGGCGCCTTCATCGCCATCGCGTTCATCGGCACCGGCGGCGTCTACCTGCTGACCACCATCGGCTTCTTTATCGCGATGGCAACGATGCTCCGCCTCCCGCCCGGCAATCCGAAGCCGCGCGCCAACCCGGTCTCGCCCCTGCGCGACCTCGCCGACGGCCTCCGCTACGTCCGCCGGCGCCCCTCGCTCGCCCTTCTCATCCTCATTGGCTTTGCCGTCATCATGGTCGGCTTCCCCTACCAGTCGTTCCTTCCGTCGGTCGCCGTCGATGTCTACAACGCCGGCTCGGGCGGCCTGGGCCTGCTCCAGTCGTTCGCCGCCATCGGTGCGGTCGGGGCCACGGTGCTCGTCGCAACCTTCGCCGAAAGCCGCCGCGCCTGGTTCTGGCAGCCCGTCCTGGCGATGGCCTTCGGGGCCTCACTCATCGCCCTGGGCGCAACGTCGAACCTCGTCGTCGGCCTCGCCGTCATGGTCGCCGTCGGCGGGCTCGCCAGCGGCTTCCAGGGCCTGAACAACGCCCTCACCATGTCGAACACCGACCACGAGTACCACGGCCGGGTCCAGTCGATCTCGATGCTCAGCTGGAGCCTCTTCGGCCTCTTCGCGCTCCCCATCGGCATCGTCGCCGACCACATCGGCATCCGCGAGACGCTCATGCTCATGGGCGCCGTCGTCATCGCCAGCGTGGCCCTGCTTCAGCTGCTCGGCCGCTCCGAGCGGGTCGCCGAAGACCGCCGCCTCGCCGTCGCCGCCGCTGAGCTCCGCCGCGAAACGCGGGCCGTGGCCGGCGGCCGCTGACCGCTCCCTACTGGAACGCGATCCCCGTCAGCGTGTGGAGCCACTGCTCCTGCGGGATGCTCGACGAAACGAGGTCGAGGTAGCCCGCCTCGTTGAGCACCAGCAGCGTTGTCTCGCCCACCTCGGCCAGCGGGTACCGGATGGCCCCGTACCGCAGGTTGTCCATCCGCGTCCCCTGGATGGTCGCCGTGCTGCCCGCCGGGGCGCCCGCCTTCGCCGCGACCGCCGCCAGCGTCACGCCGGTGTACTCCTTGCCGCCAATCTTCAGGGTCGTCGCGGGCAGCGCCGTGAATTCGTCGCGGGTCGGGGTGTACGCCGTGCCGCCCGGAGCCACCACCTGGAGAACCGGCAGGCCGTCCGGAAGCGGCGTCGGCGTCGGCATCGGCCGGTCCGGCGCCACCGGCTGCTCGAGCCCCTGCGCCACCTCGGTGCGGCGGGCGTCGGCCTCGCTCACGGTCGCGCTCGCGCCGGCATCGCCCGCCGGCGCGTCGTCATCGCCGCCGCAGGCAGCGGCCGCGGCGGGCACGAGAAGGAGGAGGGCTGCGGCGAAGCGCAGTCGAAGCATGGGCACACTCCATCGGGTCCTGGGGGCTGATTGCAGGGTAGGCACCGCTCCCGCCTGCGGCAACGGCGAGGTCAAGCAGGGGTTAGGGCTTCGGCGAGGGCTGCGCCGCCGGCGTCTCACCGGCTTCCGCAGGCTGCACCGTGGCCGCTGGTGCCGCCTCGGTCGTCGCCGCGGGGGTCGCGGTCTCGGCGGGCTTCGGCGTAGCTGCCTCCGGCGTGGCGGTCGCGGCCGGTTCCGGCGTGCGCGTCGGCGTCGCTGTCGGTTCGGGCGTTGCCAGCGGCGTCACCCCGCCGAGCGCCGCCGAAACGGCGTCATCGATGGCGGCCGCGGCGGCGGCGACCTTCTCCGGGTCGACATCCGGCCGGTTGCGCGCCTGCGAGAGCACCGTCGAACTCTGCTCCGCGAGGCTCTTCACCCGCGCCTTCTGGATGTCGGTCAGGCCGCCCTGCTTTTCGGCCAGCTCCGCAATCGCCCGGAGCTCCCGCTGCAGCCCGTCGAGCGAGGCCGCGAGGTCGGTGTCCCGGGCCGCGAGCTGCTGCAGTTCGTAGACCCGCGCTTCCGCCTGCCGGAGCTGGACGTCGACCCGCGCGTCCCCGCGCGAGAGCGTGTACTCCAGCCGTTCGTTCGCCAGCTTGAACGCGTAGTTCCAGTCGCCCGGCACGGCATCGCCGGCCGTCACGAAGCCGAGCGCGAGCACGCCGACTGCCGCCGCCCCGGAGAGCACGGCCATGCTCGCCACCGCAGTCCGCACCGGCGAATAGCCCGGAACCGGCAGGAAGAGCGGCTCGGCCGGGGTCGTCGGCTCTGTGGCCCGGGCGAGCACCTTCGCCTTGAGCGACGCTTCGAAGAAGTAGCTCGCCGGCTCGGAGGCGTAGGCATCCGTCACCGCCGCCGTCACCCGCAGCATGCCGGCCAGCCAGTCCGCATCCTCCGGGAAGAGCGAAAGGACGAAGTCCGGCTCCAGCCCGTCGTCAACGAGGGCCTGCGCCTCGGCGAGGATGTCGGCCCGGCGGCCAGCCTTGCGGTCGAACAGCCGGCGGATCATTGGAAGGGCACCATCGTTTGGAGTTTGGCAATCGCCTTGTGCTGGAGGACTTTCACGTTGTTCTCGGTTTTGCCGAGCACCCGGGCGGTCTCCGCAACGGAGAGCCCCGCCCCGAACCGGAGTTCGATCACCTGCCGCTGGGCTTCGGGGAGCTTCGCGGTGGCTGCGCGGACCACCTCCATCGTCAGCGCGGTGTGCACTTCCTCGGTGTGGTCCGGCGCAGGGTCCGGGATCGTGTCCGTGAGCGGCGCTGCCTGGGAGCGGACCTTCCGGCGGCGGACGAAGCTGACCACTTCGTTGCGGGCGATGCGGAACACCCATGCGCCGAAGGGCAGGCCCCTGAAGGTGAAGCTGCGGAGGTTTTCGATGACCCGGAGAAAGATCTCCGTCGTCACGTCCTCGGCGTCTTCGGTGCTGGAGAGCCGGCTGGCGACGTACCGGTACACGCGGGGAAAGTAGTGGTCGTAGAGGAGCGACAGCGCCTCACGGTCCCCGTTCTGGGCGGCTTCGACAACAGCCTGTTCGTCGAAGTCGGGTGCCAGTTCGTCGGTTGCCGTCTCTGCCATCCAGCCCCCTGGGCCGCGCCGGGTTCGGAATTCCGAGCGTCCTCCTTTCGAGCATACTCAGGCGATTGGCCCGTGCACTAGAGATAACGCTGGCGCCTCCCGAAGGTTAATGGCGCACGCGCCCCCCGGGGTGACGGCGCGCCCCGCCTGCGCGACACTGGGGGCATGGTCAACCCGGCCCTCATCTCCGCAATCGCGATGCCGCTCTTCATGGCTGCCGGCGGCCTTGCCGTCTGGCTCTCCCGCGGCCGCGATGACGACACCCGCCCCGCCTGGCGCGATGACTCCCTCGACGACTGGTACCGTGAACGGGAACGCCAGGCCGAGGAGGAGCGCCGCCGCCGGCAGGAGCAGGACGCGTCCGGCCCCGGGCCCTGACGGAAACGCCGCGCCGTGCCCTACGATGCGCACGTGCGCACCTGGACCTGCATCGACGGCAGCTGGCGCCCCGGCGAGCTCGACGGCGGCCCCCGCTGGTACGACCTCTCCGGCGCCGACCGCGACGACCTCCTCGAACTCGCCTCCCGCTACGGCCTCCACCCCCTCGCCATCGAAGACTGCCTCTCCCCCTACCTCCACACCCCGAAAATCGACGACTTCGGCAGCTACCTTTTCATCGTCGTCCTCGCGATGAAGCCCGGCACCGTCGAGCCCATCCTCGAAGAGCTCGACGTCTTCCTCGGCCCCGGCTTCCTCATTACCTACCGCGACGACCCGGCGACCGCGCCCGAAATCGACGGCTTGGTCCGCGCCCTCGAACAGGGGCTCGCCGTCCGCCCCGGCACCGACGGCCTCTTTTACGAAGTCCTCGACCGTGTCGTCGATAGCTTTCTCCCCCGCGTCTCCGCGATGAGCGAGCAGCTCGATGCCCTCGCCGACCTCGTGCTCGAAGGCGACCGCGACGGCGGCCTCAGCCAGCGCGTCCTCGAAATGCGGCGGACCGCCGGCTCCGTGCGCCGCACCATGGCGCCCCTCCTCGGCGTCGTCCTCCGCTTCGGCCGCGGCGAACTCGCCCTCGTCCAGCCCTCCAACGTCATCTACTTCCGCGATGTCTACGACCACCTCCTCCGGGTCGACCTCGCGCTCGAAGAGCTGCGCGACGATGCCGAGGTCGCCCTCAACACCTACCTCAGCACCCTCAACAACAAGATGAACGAAGTGATGAAGGTCCTCGCTGTCGTCGCGGCGCTGGCGCTCCCGGCGACCGTCATCACCGGCATCTTCGGCACCAACTTCGAAGAGATCCCGGGCCTCCGCAACAACTACGGCTTCGGCGTCATGCTCCTCGCCATCGCCCTCATGGCCGGGTCGATGGCCCTCTTCTTCCGCCGCCGCGGGTGGTTCTGATGCCCGCCCCGGGGCCCGGCTGATGGACGTCGCAGGCTTCCGGCTCGATGAGCAGGGCGTGCGGCTCGCCGTCGCGCTCGGCATCGGCCTCCTCCTCGGCGCCGAACGGGAGCGCCGCAAAGGCGAAGGGCCCGCCCGCGGCGCCGCCGGCATCCGCACCTTCGCCCTCGTCGCCCTTGCCGGCGGCATCGCCATGGCCGTCGGCGGCGGGCTCGTCCTCGCCGTCGCGCTCGGCTTCGTTGCCCTTGCCGTCCTGGCCGCCTACGTCCTCGGCGACCGCACCGACCCCGGCCTCACCACCGAGGTGGCCGTCGTTGTCGCCTTCCTGCTCGGCGCCCTCGCCCAGCAGGAGCCGCAGCTCGCCGCCGGGATTGCCGTCGTGGTCACCATCCTCCTCGCCGCCCGCGAGCAGCTGCACCGCCTCGTCTCCCGCGCGCTCACCGAGCAGGAGGTGCACGACGCCCTCCTCTTCGCTGGGGCCGCGCTCGTCATCCTCCCGCTCGCGCCCAACGAGCGGATCGGGCCGTACGGCGTCTTCAACCCCTTCGCCATCTGGCGGCTCGTCGTCATCGTGATGGCGATCGGCGGCGCAGGCTATGCCTCCGTGCGGCTGCTCGGCGCACGGGTCGGCCTTCCCCTCTCCGGGCTCGCCGCCGGCTTCGTCTCGAGCTCCGCCACCATCGCCGCCATGGGCGCCCGCGCCCGCGAAACCCCCGCCCTCCGCACCCCCGCCGTCGCCGCTGCCGTGCTCTCCACCGTCGCGACCGTCGTGCAGATGGTCATCGTCGTCGGCGCCACCGATGGCCGGACCCTTGCACAGCTCTGGCCCGCGATGGCGTTCGCCGGTGTTGCTGCCGTCGGCTACGGCGCCGTCTTCGCCCTGCGCGCCCTGCGCGATGCCGCCGCCGACGCCCACCAGCCCGGCGGGCGCGCCTTCGACCTGAAGACCGCGGTCCTCTTTGCCGCCACCGTCACGGCTGTCCTCTTCGTCTCCGCCGTCCTCGGCGACTGGCTCGGCAACCGCGGCGTCCTCCTCTCGGCCGCGGTGGCGGGTTTCGCCGATACCCACGCCGCGGCGATCGCCGTCGCGGGGCTCGCCGCCGGCGGCCGCATCGAGCCCGCCGACGCCGTGGTGCCGATCCTCGCCGCCTTCACCACCAACTCGGTCACGAAGATGGTCCTCGCGGCCGCTTCCGGCGGGCGCCGCTTCGCCGCCGAAGTCTGGCCCGGCGTCATCGCCACCGCCGCCCTTGCGTGGGCCGGCTGGGCCCTCAGCTAACCGCCCCCAGCAGCCCCCTCCCCTCAGAACTTCGAGGAATCCGGCTCCCGCTTCTCCAGGAATGCCTGCACCCCCTCCCGGAACTCCGAGCTCTCCCAGGGCACGCCTTCTGCTGCGCCCACACGAATGTCAGCTGGTCCGCCAGCGATACGCCGTCCAGCGACCGCCGGATCGCCCGCAGCGGCCGGCCGGCCCTCACGGGCCCGCACGGCTCCCTCCCATCCGTTGACCGCAACCCGCTACCCTTGGACGGCATGAACAGCGCTTCCCCGGCCCGCTGCCGCACACGGCCCGCGCCGGCCGCCCCGCGATGAACCAGCCGCGCCGGCGCGGCCCGGCGCCCGCGCTCGCCGAATGGGCCGCGCGCGACGCCGCCGACGTGCTCGAACGTCTCGGGACCGGCCCCGGCGGCCTCTCCAGCGCCGAAGCCGCACGCCGCCTCGCCGTCCACGGCCCCAACTCCCTGCCGCGCGGCGGCCACCCCGCGCTCGCCATCTTCCTCCGCCAGCTCAAGAACCCCCTCCTCGGCCTCCTCCTCGCCGCCGTCTCCGTCTCCTTCGTCGTCGGCCAGCGCCTCGATGCGGCCATCATCGTCGGCATCCTCCTCCTCTCCGTCGTCCTCGGCTTCGTCGACGAATTCCGCGCCGACCGCTCGGCCCGCATGCTCGAAGCGCGGCTCACGCGCACGGCCCGCGTCCTCCGCGACGGCGAAATCCAGCGCGTCGACGCCGAATCGCTGGTCCCCGGCGACATCCTCGTCGTCGAAGTCGGCGACATCATCGCCGCCGACGCCCGCGTCCTCGAAGCGAACGACCTCGCCGTCGATGAGTCGATCGCGACCGGCGAGTCGCTCCCCGCCGAGAAGCGCGTCGAAGCCGGCGGCGAACCCGGCCTCGCCACCATGCTCCTCTCCGGCACGGTGGTGCGCAGCGGACGCGGGCGCGCCGTCGTCGTGGCCACCGGTCCGCGGACGATGGTCGGGGCGGTCTCCGCGGACCTGCTCGCAGCCGGCCGGCCCACCGAATTCGAACGCGGCCTCCGCCGCTTCTCCCTCCTCCTCGTCAACGTCACTGCGGCGCTCACGGCGTTCATCCTCGCCGCCAACGCCGTCCTCGGCCGCGGCCTCCTCGAATCGCTCCTCTTCGCCCTCGCCATCGCCGTCGGGCTCACTCCGCAGCTCCTCCCCGCAATCGTCACGGTCAGCCTCGCCACCGGCGGCCGGCGGCTGGCCCGGCGGAAAGTCATCGTCCGCCGCCTCGTCGCCATCGAAGACCTCGGCAACCTCGAGGTCCTCTTTTCCGATAAAACCGGCACCCTCACCGAAGGCTCCATCGTCCTCGAAAGCCTCGGCTGCCCGCCCGGCGCCGAAGATACGCTCCTCGGATGGACGGCCAGCTGGCTGCTCGCCGGCATCCACGAAACGTCCGGCAACGCTCTCGATGCCGTCCTCGCCGCCGACGAGCGCATCCAGCGGGCGGCGGCCGCGCGCGCCGGCTGGACCCTTCGCGATGAATTCCCCTTCTCCTACCAGCTCCGCTACGCCGCCGTGGCCGTCGAATCCCCGTCCGGCGAACGGTGGGTCGTCGTCAAAGGCGCCGCCGAGGAGCTGCTCGCGCGGTGTACGGCTGCCCCCGGCTGGGGCGAGGAGTGGCAGGCTGCCGCCGCCGCGGCCCTCGCCCGCCTGGCCGATGATGGCCTTCGTGTCATCGCCGTCGCCATCCGCCCCGACGATGGCCGCGAACTCGCCGCGCAGGCCGCCGGAGAGCTCCGCCTCGTCGGCTTCCTCGGCTTCAGCGACCCGCCCCGGCCCGAAGCGAAGGCCGCTGTCGAACGGCTCGCCGGCCTCGGCATCGAGGTCAAAATCCTCACCGGCGACCATCCCGCCGTCGCCCGCCACGTCTGCGAACGGGTCGGCATCCCCGTCCGCGGCCTGCTCACCGGGGCCGACCTCGAGGGGCTCAGCCCGGGCGAACTCCGCGAAGCCGTCGCCCGCACGACCGTCTTCGCCCGCGTCAGCCCCGAGCAGAAGAAGCTGCTGGTCCAGGCCGCGCAGGCCGGCGGGCGCGACGTCGGCTTCCTCGGCGACGGCGTCAACGACGCCCCGGCCATCCGCCAGGCCGATATCGGCATCTCCGTCGATACCGCCACCGACGTCGCCAAGGCCGCCGCCGATGTCGTCCTGCTCGAGAAAGACCTCGGCGTGCTCGCCGACGGCGTCCTCGAAGGCCGCCGCACCTTCGCCAACACCGTGAAGTACATCCTCATGGCCACGAGCTCGAACTTCGGCAACATGTTCAGCGCCGCGGGCGCCTCCCTCTTCCTCAGCTTCCTGCCGATGCGCCCCACCCAGATCCTGCTGAACAACTTCCTCTACGACGTCTCCGAGCTGACCATCCCGACCGATGCCGTCGACGAGGAGCTCACCCGCCGGCCCGCCCACTGGGACCTGCGCACCATCAGCCGGGCCATGGTTGTCTTCGGCCCCGCGAGCTCCCTCTTCGACTTCCTGACCTTCGCCCTGATGCTCAGGGTGTTCGATGCCGGCGAATCGCGCTTCCAGTCCGGCTGGTTCGTCGAATCGCTTTGCACGCAGACGCTCGTCATCTTCGTGCTCCGGACCCATCGGGTCCCGTTCTGGCGGAGCCGGCCCTCGCTGCCGCTGCTCGCGACGACCCTGGCCTGCGTCGCCCTCGCGGCGTTCATCCCCTATTCGCCGGCAGCGGGCCCGCTGAACTTCGAGCCCCTGCCGGCCGGGTTCCTCCTCGCGCTCGCGGGGATGGTGGTCACCTACCTGGCGCTCGTCGAACTCGCCAAGCGCATCGTCTTCGCGCAGGCCGGCGCGCCCCCGCCTGCGCCCGCTCCCGCGCCCCCGGCTCCCACCCCCGCCGCCTGACCGCCGCCCTGCCCGGCGCACCGTGCGCCGGGCAGGCGAGGGTGCGGGTGCTTCCCGACGGCGCCGCCCGGGTCAGGACCGCCGGCCGAGGTGCCCGGCCCGCACCAGCGAACCCAGCGTGTCGCAGATGACGCGCGTCGCCATCAGCGACGTAATCTCGGCGGTGTCGTACGGCGGCGAGCACTCGACCACTTCGATCCCGGCGAGCGGCTCCTGCGCAATCAGCTGGATGAACTTCAGGACCTCGCGCGGGAGGAAGCCGCCCGGCTCGGGCCAGCCCGTGCCCGGCACGAAGGCCGCATCGAGGCAGTCAACGTCGAAGCTCAGCCAGACGGCGTCCGCGCCGTCCCAGGCCACCTCCAGGGCGCGCCGGGCAGCCTCTTCGATGCCCATCTCGATGCAGTCGTTTACCGTCATGATCGTCGTGCCCCGCTCCCGCCCGACCTTCACGCCCGGCCTGGGAGCCTGCCAGCCGCCGATGCCGATCTGGACGAGGTTCTTCGGCGGCACATTCGGGATGTTCGTCGCGTGGAACCAGGGCGTCGTGTGCATGCGCTCGTCGAGGTCGCGCTCCTGGGTATCCACGTGGCGGTCAAAATGGATGATCCCCAGCTTCTTCGAGCCCAGGTGTTCCGCCACGCCGCGCACCGTCGCGTAGCCGATGCTGTGGTCGCCGCCGAGTACCACCGGGAACGCCCCGCTGGCGTAGACATGGCTTACCGCTTTCGCGATCTGGTCAAAGGTCTTCTCGATGTTGGCCGGGATGGTGAACACGTCGCCCAGGTCGGCCATGGTCAGCGACTCCCGCAGGTCGACCCCGAGCTCGAAGCTGTACGTGCCGTACAGCGCCGAGATCTTGCGGATGCCCTGCGGCCCGAACCGGGTCCCCGGCCGGTAGGTCGTCCCGCCGTCGAACGGCGCCCCGATGATCGCGACATCGAACTTCCCGCACTCGCGCACATCCTCCAGGTACGGCGCCTTCAGGAAGGTGTTGATGCCGGCAAAGTGCGGGAGCTCCCCGCGGCTGAACGTCGGGATGGTCCGGTCGACCAGCGAGTCGGCGCCCGGCAGCCCGAGCTCCAGGCCCCGCGCGACCTCCTCCTCCCATTTGGCGGTCGGCAGCCGCGCTTCCGCTTCGACGGCGTATCGCGCCTCCGGTCCGTACCGGTCGTGCAGAGGCAGGTGGTCGTGATGATGGGAATGCGTCATTGCAGAAACCTCCTTGGTGGTGAAATCGGAACGGGCACGGTCGTCCCCGGCCCGGCCGGCCTGGTGTGCCGGCCGGGGACAACGCCCGGCGCCAGCCGGCGCCGGGGCCCTCAGGCGGCGGCTTCCTCCGCCGCGAGCAGCGACTGGATGCGGTCGCGAAGGTCGAAGAACTCCGGCTCCCGCCGCAGCGCGGGCGTCCGTTCCGGCGCAAACGGGATGCGGACCTCCTCGCGGACGCGGCCGGGGTGTGCCGGTTCGCCCTCGAAGTCTGGCCCGGCGTCATCGCCACCGCCGCCCTTGCGTGGGCGGGGTGGGCCCTCAGCTAACCGCCCGGGCCGCCCGGAAACAGCCAAAAGGGCCGATGGTGCTGAGTCTCCTGCTATACTGGCGAAAAACCAGAAGCGCCGCTCAGGCGCGGGAGGGAAACATGGCCCTACCGGCACCAAACCACCAGCCGCGCGTCCATCAGGGAGCAGCGGCCCGAAGGCGCCTCAAGGAGCTGGGCCTGACAGCCGCAACCCTCACGGAAGCTGTCCGGCAGGGAGCCGCTTGGGCTGCGACAGCTACGCCGAACGACCCGTTAGGGACGCCGGCAATCCTAGCGTGGGCCAAGACCACCGGCGCACTCCGAGAGCAACTAGCTCGCATCGGATGGACCCCAAGAGACTCTCTCAACGTGCCGCTGGTGGTGCACCCGCGAGGACTGCTCGCCATCGTCGTCGCGGCTGGCGACAGTGCAGTCGGAGACGCGTCGAGGAGTCCGAAGCTCGCCCGGTTGCGGGGCGCCGGGTTCGCTCAACTGGTGGACGCGAGGCAGCTGCGGCTCCCGTTCCTCGAATCCGAGGACCAAATTCCCGACACTTGGCTTTTGCTGTTTCACATCCCCGAAGGCGAGGAGGAACCACGCTTGGAGTTAGCGCAACCTTGGGGGATGCGGCGCGGTCAGGTCACCGGGTGGGCGGAGCGAATCATCATCGACGTACCGCGCCGAGGCGGCCAGGTTGCCCGCACGCCAGATGTCGTTGACCCGGTCGAGCCGGAGGTGGAGGTACGTCGGCGGCGGGCATAAAATGCAGCCGCACAATGTCCACCTTCAACTATCAGCGGCTCGACGTCGCCCGGCGCTACCGCGGACTGGGTAAGGGGGAGCTGGCCGCGGGCGCCGGCATCACCCTGCGCCAGCTCAACCACTACCAACACGGAGAGGATACGCCCTCAGAGGCGACGCTGAAACGGCTTTCTGAGGTGCTCCAGTTCCCCCTGTCGTTCTTTTTTGGCGCGGAAATCGACGGGCCGGACGTTGCTGCTGCAAACTTCCGCTCGCTCCGCCGGATGACTGCCCGGGACCGCGACCGTGGGCTTGCAACTGGCGCACTGGGCCAGCTCATTTTCGACTGGCTCGAAGAAAAGGGGTTTGAACTCCCCTCCGAAGACATCCCGGCGCTGGAACTCTTCGAACCGGAAGAGGCGGCTAAGTTCACTAGGGCGCAGTGGGGCATCGGGGAGCGGCCCATTGGCCATATGATCCGGCTCGTGGAATCAAAGGGCGTGCGGGTGGCCGCAATCCCGGATGCGGCCCGCGAGCTCGACGCCTTCTCCTTCTGGCGTGGCAAGACGCCGTATATCTTCCTGAACCTCTCGAAATCGGCCGAGCGCATCCGCTTCGACATCGCCCACGAGCTCGGGCATCTGGTGATGCACGCGGGCTGTGGGCGGACCCGGGAGTCGGAGTTCGAGGCGAACCTGTTCGCCTCAGCGTTTCTCATGCCACGCGGGGAGATGCTGGCTTCCGGCCTTTACAACCCGAGGCTTTCCGCCCTCATCGACGCAAAAGCTAGGTGGGGCGTATCGGTCGCTGCGCTCGCCTACCGTCTGCACAAGGTCGGCATGATCTCCGACTGGCATCACGAGGTGCTCTTCCGGGAGATCAGCATTCGCGGCTACCGAACCGATGAGCCGCAGCCGATGCGAAAAGAGGTCTCCCAGCTCTGGGAGCGCGTCTACGAGGTGCTCCGGAAGGACGAGGGCATGTCGCCTGGCGATATTGCGGCAGAGCTCGCCATTCCAGAGGCCGACCTGCGCCAGATGACCTTCCAGCTGTCACCTGTTGGCGGAGCGGAACGCCCTGCCTGGTTGCCGCCGGAACCCGACGAGCGCGTAGCACTGCGTATCGTCGCGAGACGGGGATAGAGACGGACGCCGGCTTGATCGTGAAACGCGATCGCGGTCATGCTAATTTTGTATACTTGCCGTGGCAGGCGCCTAAGCGCCTGAGCAATTCTTCAAGGAGGTGCCTCCGTGGCATCGAAAGAAACCCACAAGCCTGGCGAACGCGCGCGGGAAAGCGGGCAGTATCCAATCCTCAACCCTGACGGCAGTCGCACCGGGCAAGAGCGAACGGTTACCAAGGGTGAGCCATTCCCGCCGACGCCGAAACCCGGCCAGACGTACGGTCGACCGGACAGGACCCGCCGCTAGACGCTGTCGCTCCGGCCATAGTCCTCACTGGAGAGAAGGCAAACCTGCCGATGCCGCGCACCTTCAGGAAGGTGTGCCAGGAGTCGTCTCTCTTGCCGCCCATCAGCAATGACCGCGTGTGTGAAGACGTCGCAGGCGGACGTGCTAGATGTCCATCTCCTCGAGCCGCTCGACATCGAGGTCGAGCACGACACCGAAGTTAGGCTTATTTTCGCCAATGATGATCGCACGGCATGTGATGACCTGTCCCTGCGCCTCAATGCTGGACACTGCATCGGCCCAAAACTCCGCATCCTCCGCGGAGATATAGCCGAGCTGTGTTCTCCCGTCGGGTCCATAGACCGCGATCGCGTTCGGGTCGTACCGGTTATGCGGCTCGCGCCGCAGGATGGCGGTGAACTCGAGGTAGCCGCGCTTGTTTCGCTCTGCCGCCCGGGCGACCCGCCGAATCTGCGGCTGCCGGCGCCCCTCACCCACGATGTGCACGTCGAACGAACCGCTGGACAGGTCAAGCGGCTGCCCTGGGAGCGATGTTCGGGGCGACGTACTGGCGCTGTGCGACGCAGCCTGTGGTTGCTGGAACGCCTTCCGGACAGCACCAAGGAGCTTGCGCAGCCTCCCGCCGCGTGCGGCCGGATGCCCTGCGATGTCTTCCGGCGGCGTGCCGGTGCCCTCCGCCGTCGGCTTACCTGATTCTTCGGACACCGGACACCTCCTGGGCTTACCGTCTTCCGGCCGGCTGACGCACCTCGTTCTCGCCGGCGGCCCGCCCAGCCACGATTTCCTGCAGCCGCTCGGCGGTGAGTGCCATGGTGCGGGCATTGTAGCGGCAGCACGGCAGCCTCACCGCGCCCCCCTCCCCTCAGAACTTCGAGTAATCCGGCTCCCGCTTCTCCAGGAACGCCTGCACCCCCTCCCGGAACTCCGGGCTCCCAAGGCACGCCTTCTGCTGCGCCCACTCGAATGCCAGCTGGTCCGCCAGCGATACGCCATCCAGCGAACGCCGGATCGCCCGCCGCGTGTACGTCATCGCCGAGGGCGGCATCGCCGCATACTCCCGCGCCGCCGCCAGGGCCGCCGGCAGGAGCTCCTCCGCCGGCACCACCTTCGACACAATCCCCAGCGCCAGCGCCTCCCGCGCATCGATCATCCGGCCCGAGTAGAACAGCTCGGCCGCCCGCTCCGGACCAACCAGCCGCGGCAGGAAGTACGAAAGCCCGCAGTCCGGCGCCAGCGCCCGCTTGATGAACACCGTCGCGAAGCGCGCCTCCTCGCTCGCAATCCGGATATCGAACGCCGAGCAGAGGCCGAAGCCCCCGCCCACCGCGACCCCATTCACAGCCGCAATCAGCGGCTTGTCGCAGTGGTGGAGCGCCAGCACCACCCGCCCCACATCGCCGATGTCGTCGACCGCCGCGAACCGGCGCCCGTGCTCGTCCGCGCCCGCCGCGCCGATCGCTTGGAGGTCGGCCCCGGCGCACCAGGCCCGCCCGGCGCCGGTCACGACGAACGCTTTCACCCGGTCGTCGCGCCGCCCCGCTTCGATGGCAGCGAGGAAGTCGGCCAGCAGGGTCCCGCCCATGGAGTTCATCCGCTCCGGCCGGTTGAAGGTAATCAGCATGACCGGGCCGTCCCGGTCGACGAGGCAGTCAGGCATCGCAGGGGCTCCTTCTTCGTGTGCAGGGTGTCGCGCTCGCGCGCGTGCGGCAGCTGTCACGCCGCTGGCGGCATTCTGCGCGAAACCGCCCGCCGGCGAAAGCCTGCGCCCTCTAGCACTCTCCCGTTGCGAGTGCTAATATGCCCACGCGACCCATACTCCAGCAGCACCCCATAGGAGGAAAAACACACCCCATGGCTGCCAAGACCGCGACCAAGACGGAGACCAAGTCCAAGCTCATCCCCCTCGCTGACCGCGTCGTCATCGTCCCCCTCAAGCAGGAGGAGATTACCGCCAGCGGCCTCGTCATCCCCGATACCGCCAAGGAGAAGCCGCAGCAGGGCGAAGTCGTCGCTGTCGGCCCCGGCCGCCTCGATGAGAACGGCAAGCGCGTCCCCATGGACATCGCCGTCGGCGACCGCATCCTCTACGCCAAGTACACCGGCACCGACGTCAAGATCGACGGCCAGGATTACATCGTCCTCAACGAGAAGGACATCCTCTGCAAGGTCGAATACTAGTCGTTCGACACCGCCAGGGGCGCGCAGCACAGGCACCCGCCTGCCGCTGACGCGCCCCTCCGTGCGAGAAACGGAGTTTCCCTATGGTTGCCAAGCAACTGCTCTTCGATGAAGCCGCACGCCGGCGCCTGCGCGACGGTGTCGACGCGCTCGCCGATGCGGTCAAAGTCACCCTCGGCCCCCGCGGCCGCAACGTCGTCCTTGATAAGAAGTACGGCGCCCCCAACATCACCAAGGACGGCGTCACCGTCGCCCGCGAAATCGAGCTCGAAGACCCCTTCGAGAACATGGGCGCCCAGCTTGCCAAGCAGGTGGCGACCAAGACGAACGACGTCGCCGGCGACGGCACCACCACCGCCACCGTCCTCGCCCAGGCGCTCGTCCACGCCGGCATGAAGGTCGTCGCCTCCGGCTACAACCCGATGATGGTCAAGCGCGGCATCGAAGCGGCCCTCCAGGCCGCCGTCGAAGACCTCCGCGCCCAGGCGAAGCCCGTCCTCACCAAGGAGCAGATCGCCCACGTCGCCTCCATCTCCGCCAACGATAAGCAGATCGGCGAACTCATCGCCGATGTCATGGAGAAGGTGGGCAAGGACGGCGTCATCACCGTCGAGGAATCCCGCGGCATCAAGTTCGAAACGGAGTTCGTCGACGGCCTCCAGCTCGACCGCGGCTACGTCTCGCCCTACTTCGTGACCAACCCCGACCGCATGGAAGCGGTCATTGAAAACCCCTACATCATCATCACCGATAAGAAGATCTCCTCCGTCCAGGAGCTCCTCCCGCTCCTCGAGAAGGTCCTCCAGGTCACGAAGGACATCGTCATCATCGCCGACGACGTCGAAGGCGAAGCCCTCGCCACCCTCGTCGTCAACAAGCTCCGCGGCACGCTGAACGTCCTCGCGGTGAAGGCCCCCAGCTTCGGCGACCGCCGCAAGGCGATCCTCGAAGACATCGCCATCCTCACCGGCGGCACCCTCATCACCGAGGACATCGGCCTCAAGCTCGAGAACGCCACCGTCGCCGACCTCGGCCGCGCCCGCCGCGTCGTCGCCAACAAGGACGACACCACCATCATCGAGGGCATGGCCAGCGACGAGAAGATCCAGGCCCGCATCAAGCAGATCAAGGCCCAGATCGAAGACGCGACCAGCGAGTTCGACCGCGAGAAGCTCCAGGAGCGGCTCGCCAAGCTCGCCGGCGGCGTCGCCGTCATCAAAGTCGGCGCTGCCACCGAAGTCGAGCTGAAGGAGAAGAAGGCCCGCGTCGAAGACGCCCTCAGCGCCACCCGCGCGGCCGTCGATGAAGGCGTCGTTGTCGGCGGCGGCGTCGCCCTCATCCGCGCCCAGAAGGCCCTCAAGGCCCTGGAAGAGAAGACCGCCAACGAGGACGAAAAGGTCGGCATCCGGATCGTCGCTGAGGCGCTCGAAGCACCGACCTTCACCATCGCCGAAAACGGCGGCCTCGAAGGCGCCGTCATCGTCGACCGCGTCAAGAAGCTCACCAACCCGAACGAGGGCTGGGACGCCGAGACCAACACCTGGGGCGACATGTACGAGCTCGGCATCGTCGACCCGGTCAAGGTGACCCGCTCCGCCCTC
>Ga0308415_1000047_pt1 | contig 45430 bp, 48 predicted proteins | sample HotsprSampleOS55_FD_203465 | JGI IMG/M metagenome (GOLD analysis project Ga0308415, IMG submission 203465) | Hot spring phototrophic mat microbial communities from Octopus Spring, Yellowstone National Park, Wyoming, United States - 20090730_OS55 ... | reverse complement strand
CCTCGAAGGCCAGCTCTCCGACCGGATGATCGATGCCCTCGTCGTCCACGGCTCCGCCGAGGCGGTCAAAGCGCGCCTGCGCGAGGCCCCCGCCTTCGGCGCCGGCGAAATCCTCGCCATGCCCATCCTGCCGCCCGGCGACCGCGAGGCCCTGCCCCGCACCCTCGCCGCCCTCGGCGAACTCGCCGCCGAGTAGCCTCCCGCCGCCGCACCGCAACCCCCTACAATCCTTCCAGCCTGCGCGAAAGGACCAGCCCCATGTCTGACGTTGTCCTCACCTCGGTCGAAGACGCGGTCATGGTCATCACCATGAACCGCCCCGAATCGCTCAACGCCATGACCCCCGAGATGCTCGATACCCTCGCGGACGTTGCCGCGAAGGCCGCCGCCGACCCGGCCATCCGCTGCGTGGTGATCACCGGCGCCGGCCGCGCCTTCTGCGCCGGCGGCGATGTCAAAGCCATGGCCGCCGCCAACGAAGCTGCCGCCTCCTCCGGCGGCGGCGGAGGCCTCGTCTCCCGCGTCGACGTCCTCCGCCAGCAGGAAGAGGTCTCCCGCCTCCTCCACGAGATGCCCAAGCCCACCATCGCCGCCGTCAACGGCGTCGCTGCCGGCGCCGGCCTCAGCGTCGCGCTCGCCGCCGACCTCCGCATCGCCAGCGACCAGGCCCGCTTCACCACCGCCTTCGCAAAGGTCGGCTTCAGCGGCGATTTCGGCGGCACCTGGCTCCTCCAGCGACTCGTCGGCCCCATGCGCGCCCGCGAACTCTACTTCCTCTCCGACGTGATCGATGCCGCCCGCGCCCTCGAGCTCGGCATCGTCTCCCGCGTCGTCCCCCACGACCAGTTCTGGGCCGAGACCATAGCCCTGGCGAAGCGGCTCGCCAGCGGCCCCACCCTCGCCTACGCCCGCATGAAGGACAACTTCGTCTACGGCGAAACCAACACCTTCGCCGATACCCTCACCCGCGAGGCCGAAAACATGATCGCCAGCGGCCAAACCGAAGACCACCGGAACGCCGCCCGCGCCTTCGTCGAAAAGCGCGAACCCGTCTTCCACGGCCGCTGACCCGCGCAGCCCTGCGCGCTTTTCGTTAGAGTACGCTGAATGACAGCGCAGCCCGCCCCGCGCCCGCTGCCCCCGGCCGCCCGCCTCCTCCCCGGCGGCTGGTTCTACGGCTGGTACGTCGCCATCGCCTGCTCCCTCCTGATGATGGTCGGCGTCGGGGTGGGCTACTACGGTCTGCCTATCTTCCTCAAGCCGCTCAAAGACGCCCATGGCTGGTCAACCGCGCAGGTCAGCTGGGCGCCCGCCATCTACTTCTGCGTCTCCGGCCTCACCGCCGCCATCGTCGGCCCGTACGTCGACAGATACGGCCCCCGCCGCTTCATGCTCATCGGCAGCCTGATTAACGGCGCCAGCGCCGCCATGATCGGCATCGTCAACGAGCTCTGGCAGCTCTACGTCGTGTACTTCGTCTTCGCCGTTGCCTTCGGCATGTCGAGCAACATCGCCGTCAACGCCATCCTCGCGCGCTGGTTCATCCGCCGCCGCGCCCTCGCGATGAGCATCTCCTTCACCGGCGTCTCCCTCGGCGGCGTCATCCTCGCCCCCATCGCCAGCCGCCTCATCGATGTCGGCGGCCTCGAACTTGCAACCCCGATCCTCGGGGCCCTCGTCATCATCACCTCCATCCCGGTCATCATCGGAGTCATCGTCTTCGACCCCCGCGAAGTCGGCATGCTCCCCGACGGCGACACCGCGGCATCTGCGCCGCCGCCCGCGCAGCAGGCGCTCCTCGCGACTCAGATGCGCACCTGGACCCGCGCCGAGGCCGTCCGCACCATCGGCTTCTGGGGGATCCTCGTCGCCTTTCTCCTCGTCCTCATCGCCCAGACCGGCTACGTCGTCCACCAGGTCACGTTCCTCGAAGACCGCCTCGGCTCCCGCAGCGCCGCCGCCTTCACCATCTCCGTCACCGCCTTCGGCTCCATCATCGCCCGCCTCGCCGTCGGCATCTTCGCCGACAACGTCGACCGCCGCCTCCTCACCGTCATCCTCTTCGTCGTCCAGGCCACCGCCATCCTGCTCATCATCCATACCGACAGCATCGCCGCCACCTGGGCCCTCACCCTCGTCTTCGGCCTCACTATCGGCAACGTCTACATGATGCAGTCCCTCCTCGTCGGCGAAATCTTCGGCATGGTCTCCTTCGGCACCGTCTTCGGGCTCATCAGCCTCGCCGGCCAGGTCGGGAGCGGCCTCGGCCCCATCGGCGTCGGCATCATCCACGACGCCACCGGCGGCTACACCGTCCCCTTCACCATCACTGCGGCCCTCACCTACCTCGCTGCCGTCGCCATCCTCTTCGCTCGCCCGGCGAAATCCCGCGCTGCCGAGGCCGCCGCCCCCGGGCCCGCCCTCCGCTCCCCCTCCGGCGCCGACTGACCCGATAGACGCCTTCCTCCGGCCCTATCGGAACCTGCAATCTGCACCGGCCGATAACTCGATGAACCCCGCTCGTCTGCGATACTCGGGATATGGACGTCGTCTATCCGCCAGAACGAACGTTCGTCACGCGCACCGGCACCGCCATGCGCCTCCGCCCGATGCGCCCGGAGGACGTGCCGAACCTCTTCGCATTCCACGAGCGCCTTTCCATCGAGTCGCTCCGCATGCGCTACTTCACGCCCCGCCGGCGGCTCACCGAGGAGGTCGCCCGCCATCTCTGCACGGTCGACTTCCGCGACCGCGCCGCCTTCGTCGCCAGCCCGCTCGACAGCGACACCATCCACGGCATCGGCCGCTACGAGCGCGACGGGCCCCGCTCCGCCGAGGTCGCGTTCATCGTCGAAGACGCCCTCCAGGGCCAGGGCATCGGCCCCGCCCTCCTCGCCCGTCTCGCCGAGCACGCCCGCGGCCAGGGCATCGAGCGCTTCACCGCCGCCGTCCTCAACGAGAACACCGCGATGCTCGCCGTGTTCCGCGCGTCGCCCTTCCGGCCGCAAATCACGGTCGAGCACGACTGCGCCTTCGTGAAGCTCGACCTCACCGTCCTGCCCGAGCCCGCCGCCCAGGCGCAGCGCTCCCTCGTACAGAAGGCCCCGCACCGCAGCCTCGCGCCCGCACCGCGCCTGTTGGCTGCCCAGGAGTAGCGCATCTCCCCGCGTGCTGCTGGCAGGCGATATGCCTTCGCCGCCCGCAGCCGCCCGCAAGATCCGCTGGCCATGCGCCATTCCGCCGCGATATGGTGGATTTGCTTGAGCCCCGGGGCCGGGAGGTCGAAAGCGTGAGCAAGCTGCACAACCTTCGGACCATGGCGCTGCCGGCAGCCCTGGCCGCTGCCGCTGCCGCATTCGTCCTGGTGAGCCTTGTTGCCGAGGGCGAAACCCCGGCCCCGATCGAACTCCGGTCGCCGCCGTCGCTGGAACAGATGCAGCGCGATACGGCCCACCTGCCGGGAGAAAAGGTGTTCGTCATCGATCCGCCGCCGTCCGAACCGGCAGCGGCGACAACCAGCGGCCCCTACCGGTTTCTTGGGCCGGGATTCACCGGGTCGCTCGAGGTGCACCAGGCGTTTCCTGTTCCCGCCCAGGGCCATCGCTCTGCCGATCCCGCCCTCCTTTCGGCCTCGCCGCTCTACCTGCCGCTCGGAGAGGTGCTCCCCGGCTGGACGCTCGTCGGGGTCCATACCGGCGACGGCGACTCGAACACCGTGCTGCAGCAGGTGTTCCGCAACGGCTCCGGCGACACGACCCGCATCACGCGCATCTACCGTGCCTATTTGCCGATTGATGTCCTCGAACCCCGCACCGGCCCGGGAGCCACCATGCGGCTCGAACGGATGACCGTTGACGGCCTCCCGGCCTACGCCCTGGTCCGGACTCCCGCCAGCCCAGTGCCCCGCCCCTGGACGTACCTCTCCTTCGTCGATGGCCCAATTGAAACCGTCATCGATGCCGAAGGTTTCAACCTGGAGCAGGCGCTCGAGCTCGCGAAACGCATCCGCGGGCAGGAGACTGCCGCAACTCGTGCCGGAAGCCAACCGCCCGATGCGCGCCAGTAGCCTCGCCCTCCTCCTGCTCCTCCTCTTGCTCGGCGCCTGCTCCGGCGGTTCCGGTCCGGATGACGCCGCGCCCGCCGGGTCGCCCGCCCCATCGCCGGGTGCTCCGCCGCAGTCCGTGCCGGGCTACACCCCGCCCCCCGTAACCGTCACGCCCGTCACGGCGACGCCGACGCCTCCTCCGGGAACCCCAACGCCCACGCCGCCCCCGACACTCGCGCCCGCCGCGTCGCTGCCCCCCGCGGCCCAGGATGCGCTCCGCGCCTACCTCGCGGGGAGGGGGCTCACCCTCGCCGGCGCCTGCCTCGCCATCACCGCCGACCCCGGCGAGACGGCGCACTGCTACCTCGTGCTCGAAGGCTCCACCCTCGAGCGGATGCGCCTCGTTGTCGGCCGCTGGGCCTCCGGCCGTGCGGTCGTCGTCACCCTTGAGTGCGGCCCGGCCGGCACCTGCCGCATCACCGAGGTCGCCGGCCCCGCCGGCTCTCCGTAGCGGGGCCTACTGCGCCAGCCGCAGCCCCAGGTTGATGAGCGCCCGCACGCTGTAGCCGCTGGCACCCTTCGTCACCCAGCCCCGGTCCGACGACATATTGTCCACCCCGGCGATGTCGAGGTGCACCCAGGGCGTCTTCCCCGCGAACGGCTCCAGGAACTTCGCCCCGACAATTGTCCCCGCCCCCCGGTTCCCGGCGCCGACGTTCCGGCAGTCGGCCACGTCGCTCTTGATGTACTCGTCGTACTCCTTCCACATCGGCAGCCGCCAGGTCTTCTCCCCCGCTGCCGCGGCCGCCGCCTCCACTTCCCGGCAGAGTGCATCGTCGTTCGTCATCAGCGCGTAGCACACGTCCCCGAGCGCCGTCGTCACCGCCCCGGTCAGCGTCGCCACGTCCACAATCCGCTTCGCCCCCAGCTCGTTCGCCCAGCAGATCGCGTCCGCCAGGACGAGCCGCCCTTCGGCATCCGTGTTGATCACCTCGATCGTCCGGCCGTTCATCGCCCGCACCACATCGCCCGGCTTCGTCGCGCTGCCCGAGGGCATGTTCTCCGTGCACGGCGCAATCGCCAGCACGTTCAGCTTCGCTCCCAGCCGCGCCAGGGCCCACGCCGCCGTTATCACGTTCGCCGCGCCGGTCATGTCCGCCTTCATCGCTTCCATGTTCGCCGCCGGCTTGATGCTGATGCCGCCCGTATCGAACGTAATCCCCTTCCCCACCAGCGCGAGGTCCCACCCCTCGCCGCCCCGGCCCCGGTACCCGAGCCGGATCAGCTTCGGCGGCTCGGCGCTCCCCTTCGCCACCGAAAGGAGCGAGCCCATCCCCATCCGCTCCATATCCGCCCGCTCGAGGACCTCGACCTCCATCCCCGCCTGCCGCGCCAGCTCCGCCGCCCGCTCCGCCATCACCGTCGGCGTCAGGTGGTTCGAGGGCTCGTTCGCCCAGTCCCGGGCGATGTTTGTCGCCTCCGCCAGGATCGACCCCCGCTCCGCCGCCCGTGCCATCCCCGCCACCTTCGACGCGTCGTGCTCGATGATCACCACGTCCTCGATCTCCGCCCGGTCGTCCCCCGCGTTCGACTTGTGCTTCAGGAACTGGTAGCCGCCGAGGATCGACCCCTCCGCGATCGCCTGCGCGCACGCCTCCGGGTCGAGCCCGGCGATCCCCGCGCCGTGCGCAATCGTCGCAATCCGGCGGATGCCCGGCTTCCGCAGCGCCCGCACCACGTTCGCAGCAAGGTTCCGCACCGCGTCGATGTCGAACTCGTCGCGCGCGCCCAGCCCGGCTACCAGCACCCGCGGCGCAGGCATCCGCCCCAGCGTGTGGATCGTCACCAGCTCGCCGGCCTTGCCCCGCAGGTCGCCCGCCGCAATCACCTGCGAAATCGCGCCGCCCAGCGCCATATCCACCGCGCCGGTCCCGCCCCCCGGCATGGTCACGCCTTCAAACAGGTTCACGACGACCGCGTCCGCCGCCGCCCGGGTGATATCGCCTTGCTCCACTCGTACCTTCACGTTCCGTTCCCCCGTCGCACTCCCGGCACCCTGCCGGCGTGCTACCTTGAAATCAGCATTATGGCCGCGCCGCCCGCGAGCGGCCACCCGGCACCGCCCATGCAGCTCAGCCTCCACCGCACCGCCGGCCGCCTCGCCCGCGCCTGGGAGATCATCCGCCGCTACGGCATCTACGAAGCCGTGGTGGTCGTCGTCGCCTTCCTCATCTACTTCACCGTCCGGGGCCTTGTCGTCGACCGCGCCGGCGAAGCCATGGTCCGCGCCTTCAACCTCATCGAACTCGAACAGCAGCTCCACATCTACTGGGAGCTCCAAATGCAGAGCTGGATTCTCGATTCCTACTGGGCCATCCGGGTGCTCAACTGGGTCTACTTCTGGGGCCATATGCCGCTCGTTGCCCTCCTTGCCGTCTGGCTCTTCGTCTTCCACCGCCACGCCTACTACCGCACCCGCAACGCCTTCCTCGCATCCGGCGCCATCGGCGTCGTCATCTACTGGCTCTTCCCCGTCGCCCCGCCGCGGCTCGTCCCCTTCTCCGGCTTCATCGATACCATGGCCGCCTTCGACCGCTTCGGCTACAACGCCCAGGAGACCGAAGCCTTCGTCAACCCCTTCGCCGCCGTCCCCAGCCTCCACTTCGGCTGGTCGCTCCTCCTCGGCGCCGTCGTCGCCTGGGTCGGGCGGCATCCGCTCGCCGTCGCCTTCGGCGTCGCCTGGCCCGTGGCCATGTTCTGCGCCGTTGTCATGACCGGGAACCACTTCATCCTCGATGCCGTCTTCGGCGGCATCGTCGCCTTTATCGGCTTCGGCATCGCCCTCCTGTTCGAACGGCTCTGGCACCCCGCTTCCCGGGCCCTCGCCGCCCGCCTCCCCGCGCTCGAGCCGGGGGAGTGAAGCCTGTCCGCTTTCGCCGCGAGCCGCTCCGCGCTCGAAGCTGATGTTTGGCCGCCCGTTTGCCAACCGGTTAACTGGTCGATCCGCCAGGCGTTGAATTGCCATTACTTCTTGTGGTATACCAGACACATGCCCCGAATGCGGACCTTTGAGCCGGGGGGGCAGGAGTGGATCATGCATCAGCCGCGAGAAGTGCTCCGCGCGTTGGGCAGGCACCACGTGCGTGAGCTGAACGACTACCAACAGCGGCTGGTGGCTGCCATCTGCGTGGGCTGGGCGCCGCCGGACGTCGCCGCAGCCAGCGGCCGAAGTTCGAAGCCCGTCTATCGCCACATACGAGAGCTTGCCTGCCACGTCCTGGACCCGGTTGGATTCGAGCCGACCCGGGATTTCCTTCGTACCTGGGCCGAGCTGCACGGAACCTGCTGCTGCGCGCCAGCGTTCAAACAGATCAGGGAAAACCGCATCTTCTGAGAAATATTCTCAGTTCGGCCCGGCGCCGGAGGGTAGGCTTATTCCGGTCCCCCGGCGGGCAATCGGAGACAAAGAGATGTTTCGCGAAGCGACGCGCCGACAGATCCTCCGCAAGCTGGCAGCCGGCCCCATGGCGGTGGCCGGCGCCATGGTTGACCCGCTGGGCCTCCGAAGCCGCGATGCCGCCCGTGCCGCTGATGGGCGCGGCTCGGACGCGGGAGAGCTTTACAACGGGCTCCTGCTTCTCGCACCCGGCGCAACCCGCCCGGCGCCGGAGAGAGTGCCGGTGCTCGCTCCACCGATACTGAAGAAGATCAGGGACGGGCCCGAACCGACCGGATTTGCGCGTTCGCTTTCCGGCGCTGAAGCGCGATCCTTGGGTGTCCCGCTCTGGAAGGTCAAAGGGCAACCGGTCTCATCGATCCGAGCCACGTTTTCTGGCTCCCGGGTATTCGAGGTAGCCACGATCACGGAGGCCGAAGACGGTCCGTACTCATCCATAGTCATCACCGCTCAGCCTCACTATATTCGGCCATATCCCGTCCCTGTCGCAGGCATCCCGGAGCGACCAGTGTTCCCGGCAAAGACCTCGGCGACGCCCGTCGCGGAAATATATTGGACTGCCCCTCTCGAAATCGTGGCAATCTGGGCGTCCGACGAAGGACTGTACAGAATGACTGCCACGATGCGCGCCCCCGCTTTGCCGGCGGAGAGTTTTCCGTTCGAATTCCAGCAGGTTTAACGCAATGAACCTTCGATAGAAAGGAGGGTGTTTCGTACCTGGCTTCTATGTGTACGCGCCCATAACCGGTACAGTGACTTCCTGCTGGACCGGTCCGGTCGCCTGTCCGGCAGACCCAAACGGCTGCGGGAACCGTAGACAGATAGCAGCCACAGGCAAGTACTGCGGCGGGGCATACACATGCGGTCCGTGCTGCCAGCCCTCAGTATCTTGCAATGATCCACAGGATATCAGCACTGGTGGTGGAACTCCAGACATCGTGTTCACTGCTGACCAAATCGTCGCTTCGATCTGGGTTGGACTGGCCAGCACTGCCTGCTCGAGCGAATCTGGGTGCAGCTCGCTTCCGTACACGAGGGTCATGACCGTCTACATGTACTCTGGGCTGAACGGTAGTGGCACATTTGTAGGGGTTCTTATTTTTGTTCATGTGAATAATGCCATTGCGAGCGGATATTACAATACATCAATTGAGCCTGGAACAGGGCACGCTTACAAGGTGATAGGCTCCGTACCACCTGATTCGTGCGGGCAATGCTATACAGGGCCACACCTCCATTGGGAGCGTTGCGGTAATTCTGTCGTGAATTCGAGTATATCATGCGGCGATACGATGCTCCGCAGTCTCTCATGGGTCTTCAGGTACTCCTACTGAGTCTCTTGCTCTGGCTGGCCGTTGGCTGTTCAGGCGACGACCAGACTCAAACGCCGGCTGCTTCCGCCACGGCCGGAGGCACGCAGGCCACGTCCGCGTCTTCAGCGACGCCCTCGGCCACGGCGGACCCAGCTCGTCCGCCACTGCCACCTGTTGTAGTAGAGGTCGCCGAAGCGATCCGGGATCGGGATGCTGCCAGACTGCTCCAACTGCTCGGCGGTGAGCCTGAACCGTGTGGCCAGACTCCAACGCCGGGAATTGGTGCCGGGCCGATCCCGACGTGTCCACCCGGATCGAGCCCCGGAACGCTTGTCGGGCAATTTATCCTAATCGGCGACTGCGAGGGCTTTAGCGTGCCGGCGGGGGCAGAGGTTGTGGATAGCATCATTGGCCTCCGCGACGAAGGCGCCGAGTTGCACGCTGTGGTCTGGGCGAGGGATTTCGGATCGCCCGAACGGGCCTACTTCCTCGTCTACGGGGTCGAGTCAGGCGCCGGTCGCGCGGTTTCGGTCAAGGAGAGCGGAATAGTTGGGGTGTACTACGGCTGCCGCGCGTCTCCTCCGGGTCTGGTGTCCTTCTGGGGGGCCAATGGAGACGCCGTCGTGTACCCACCGTCTGACGTCAAACGTTAACCGCGATGAGGCTGAGCTTGGGAGCCGCATGATGATTCAGGGCATGCAGTACTTGGCCATTGGCATTCCGGCGTCGGTTGCTGTCATCGCTGGCGTCATCAAGCTTCGGTTCCGCCGCGAATTCGCCACCGCGGTCGTCGCCTGGGGGGTCCTTCCCCCGCGTGGGATTCAGCCGTTCACCACCGGGCTGCCGGCGGCTGAGGTCGCCACGGGCCTGGCTGCGATTGGTCTCACGTTGATGGGACGCCAGGTCGCGGCTGTTGCGTTGCTCGCCCCGCTATTCTTGCTGCTTGCGGCAGGTCAGGCCGTGATTCTGAGGCGAAGTGACAACCCCTCGTGCGGGTGCTTCGGGAGGACTGCAGGGCCAATCGGTACCGGGACCATCGTCCGCGCCGCCGCCCTGGCGCTGCTGCCGGTGGCGGCCATCATCGTCTTTTAGCCGCCCGCTGGCATCCCTTCCCGCCTCCCGATATGCTCCCACCGACAGCACGAAAGGAGGCCCCTCCCCATGACGTCCATCGCCGAACGCCCCGGCGTCACCACCTACCAGCAGTTCATCGACGGCCAGTGGGTCGACGCCCTCAGCGGCGCAACCTTCACCCGCACCAGCCCCTATGACGGCTCCGTCGTCGGCGTCTACCCCAACAGCGGCATCGAAGACGCCGACCGCGCCATCCGCGCCGCCCGCCGCGCCTTCGACGAAACCTCCTGGCCAACCTCCCCCGCCGCCGACCGCGCCCGCATCCTCCGCCGGGCCGCCGACCTCCTCGCCGAGCGCGCCGATGCCTTCGCGACCTGCATCGCCGCCGAAGTCGGCAAGCCGAAGACCATGGCCCTCGGCGAAGTCATGGCCACCGTCGATGTCTTCCAGCTCTTCGCCGCCAAGGCCCTCAACCTCAAAGGCGAATCCTTCACCCAGCAAATCCCCGATGCCATCGGCATCGTCGCCCATGAGCCGGTCGGCGTCGTCGGCATCATCACCCCCTGGAACTTCCCGCTCCTCCTCATCTCCTGGAAAATCGGCCCCGCCATCGCCGCCGGCTGCACCATGGTGGCCAAGCCCTCCCACTACACCCCCGGCTCCACCCTCATGCTCGCCGGCCTCCTCGCCGAAGCTGGCCTCCCCGACGGCGTCTTCAACGTCGTCACCAGCGAAACCGATAACGGCGCCCTCGTCGGCCAGCACATCGCCGCCTCCGAGCTCGTCGATAAGGTCGCCTTCACCGGCTCCACCGCCAGCGGCAAGGCCGTCATGCGCGCCGCCGCAAACAACGTCAAGAAGGTCAGCCTCGAACTCGGCGGCAAGTCCCCCAACATCGTCTTCCCCGACGCCGCCCTCGACGCCGCCGTCGCCGGCGCCTTCTTCGGCATCTACCTCAACAGCGGCCAGGTCTGCCAGGCCGGCTCCCGCCTCCTCGTCGCGAAGCCGATCAAAGACGAGTTCGTCGCGAAGCTCACCGCCCTCAGCCAGACGCTCAAACTCGGCGACCCCTTCGACCCCGCCACCACCATGGGGCCGGTCATCAACGAAAACCAGCTCGCCAAAATCGAAAACTACCTCCAGCGCGGTAAGCAGGAGGCCAAACTGCTGACCGGCGGCTCCCGCGCCACCGACCCCGGCCTCGAAAAGGGCCTCTTCGTCAAGCCCACCATCTTCGACGAGGTCCCCGCGCAGGCCTCCATCGCCCGCGAGGAGATCTTCGGCCCCGTCCTCTCCGTCCTCTCCTTCGAGAACATCGACGACGTCATCCGCACCGCCAACGACACCATGTACGGCCTCGCCGCTGCCGTCTGGACCAAGGACATCAACGTCGCCCTGAAAGTCGCCAAAGGCCTCCGCGCCGGCACCGTCTGGGTCAACGCCTACCACACCACCGGCCTCTACAACATGCCGTACGGCGGCTACAAGCAGAGCGGACTCGGCCGCGAACTCGGCGACCTCGGCCTCGAGGAGTACATGGAGACCAAGTCCATCCAGATCAAGCTCCAGTAGCGCCGCCCCCGCTCTATCGACTCGCCCGGCCCGCAGCCCCCCGCTGCGGGCCGGCGCCGTTCCGCTGTCCGCGCCTCAGTTGATCGAGGCGAACGCCTGCTCCGGCGCCACCGCCGCCAGCATCTCGAACCGCACCTCGTACACCTTCCCCAGCCACTGCTGGAGCGTGCCCCGGGCGTAGGCCGCCTCCGGGCTCTGCAGCGCCACCGGCACCGAGTCCGCGTCCTCGAACACGTAGACCACGAGCACCACCCCCTGCGGGGCCAGCCCAACCTCAACCCGCTTGACCCCGGGCACTGCCGCTGTATCGCGGGCGTGCACCTCCCGCGCCCACCGCCGGAACGCCGCGAAGTGCTCCGGCGCCGGCCACGCCCGCATCACGAGCAGCGGCCGGAACCGCTCCCTCACCGCAGCCGCTCCACCAGCCGGGCGATCAGCTCCACGCTCGGCCCTGTCTCGAAGCGCGTATCGACCACGACGTTCGGGCCGTCCAGCGCCTCCGCCCGCGGCAGCATCCGCTCGTAGACCGCTTCGTCCGCCTGCGAAAACCCCTCCCGCGGCCGCCGAAGCCGCTCCCGCACCACCGGCTCCGGCGCCGTCACCCGCACCCGCACGAGCCCGCCGGCCTGCTCCCCCAGCCGCACGAACCGCCGCCGGTCCCGCCGGGTCAGGTTCGTCGCATCCACCACCACCGTTCGCCCCTCCGCCAGCGCGTCAGCCGCCAGCGCCTCGGCCCGCGCGAAGACTGCCGCATGCTCCTCCGGCGTGTAGGCCGGCTCCGGGAAGAGCTGCCGCCGGACCGCATCGCTCTCCACATGCACCGCCCCCAGCCGCTCCGTCAGCTGCCGCGCAAGCGTCGTCTTCCCCGAACCGGGCAGCCCCGAGAGCAGCACGAGCACCCCGTCGGCCCCTCCCCGATTGCCGGTAACCATGCCCATATGCTAGCGTGAAGCCGTAGAGACGACAGGAAAAGGAAGACAGAGAACAAGGTTGCTGACGAAAGAGCGCAAGACCGACCTCATCAGGGAGTTCGGCACTCACCCCAACGACACCGGGTCGCCCGAGGTGCAGGTTGCCATCCTCACCGAGCGGATCAAGTACCTCACCGAGCACCTCAAGGCGCACAAGCACGACTACCACACACGCCGCGGCCTCCTGAAGCTCGTCGGCCAGCGTCGCCGCCAGCTTCGGTACCTCAACCGCCGCGACGTCAACCGGTACCGCGAACTGATCGCCCGCCTCGGCCTCCGCAGATAGCGGAGGCTTTTCGCTTCCGCGGGGTCCGCAACCGCCCCGCCCGCACTTCCTCACCTGCGTCCCGCCATCGCGGAGCCACCGCGAAACGGGCACCGTGGCCCATATCCCACGGCCACTCCAGCAGCTGAGATGAAGCACACCACTTGACCACCATGAACGACCCGCGCACCTACGAAATCGAAATCGGGGGCAAAACCCTCACCATCCAGCACGGCATCCTCGCCCAGCAGGCCAACGGCGCCGTCACCGTCCGCCTCGGCGATACCGTCGTCCTCGTCACCGTCTGCATGGCCGAGGCCCGCGAAGGCATCGACTTCTTCCCCCTCACGGTCGACTACGAAGAGCGCCTCTATGCCGTCGGCAAAATCCCCGGCGGCTTCCCCCGCCGCGAAGGCCGCGCCTCCACCGAGGCCATCCTCGCCATGCGCCTCACCGACCGCCCCCTCCGGCCCCTCTTCCCCAAGGGCTTCCGCAACGAAGTCCAGGTCATCGCGACCACCCTCTCCGCCGACCGCGAGCACCAGCCCGATACCCTCATCACCATCGGCGCCTCCGCCGCCCTCGGCATCAGCGATATCCCCTTCAACGGCCCCGTCTCCTCCGTCCGCGTCACCCGCCTCGACGGCCAGTACATCGTCAACCCCACCTTCGATGAAACCGAGCGCGGCGACCTCGACATCGTCGTCGCCGGCACGAAGGACGCCGTCGTCATGGTCGAAGCCGGCGCCAAGCAGGTCGCCGAAGACGTCGTCCTCGAGGCCATCGAAGTCGCCATGGAGGCGAACCGCAAGATCATCGCCCTCCAGGAGCAGATCGCGGCCGATGTCGCCCCGGTGAAGAAGCCCTTCACCCCGGCGAAAGAGAACGAAGAAGCCATCGCCGTCATCAGCGAGTACCTCAAAGACCGCATCCCCGAGCTCGTCGCCACCGCCGCCTCCGAGCGCTCCGACGCCAACAAGGCTGTCCGCCAGGAGCTCCAGGAGCAGTTCGGCGACCGGTTCACCTCCGCCGACATCGCCGATGCCCTCTGGAACATCATCAAGAAGGCGATGCGCAAGCAGATCCTTGAGCAGGGCATCCGCGCCGACGGCCGCGGCGTCAAAGACATCCGCCCGCTCGATATCCACGTCGGCGTCCTCCCCCGCACCCACGGCTCCGGCCTCTTCCAGCGCGGCCAGACGCAGGTCCTCACCATCGCGACCCTCGGCGGGCTCAGCATGGTGCAGAAGCTCGATACCCTCTCGCCCGATGAGTACAAGCGGTACATGCACCACTACAACTTCCCGCCCTACTCCGTCGGCGAAGTCCGCCCCCTCCGAGGGGCCGGCCGCCGCGAAATCGGCCACGGCGCCCTCGCCGAGCGCGCCCTCGAACCCGTCATCCCCTCCGAGGAAGAGTTCCCCTACGCCCTCCGCCTCGTCAGCGAGGTCATGTCCTCCAACGGCTCCACCTCCATGGCCTCCGTCTGCGGCAGCACCCTCGCCCTCATGGACGCCGGCGTCCCCATCTCCGCACCCGTCGCCGGCATCGCCATGGGCCTCATCATGGGCGAGGACGGCAACTACCGCGTCCTCACCGATATCGCCGGCCAGGAAGACTTCATGGGCGACATGGATTTCAAGGTCGCCGGCACCGCGAAGGGCATCACCGCCCTCCAGATGGACATCAAGATCTCCGGCGTCTCCCGCGAACTCCTGGCAACCGCCCTCGAACAGGCCCGCGAAGCCCGCCAGTACATCCTCCAGCGCATGCTCGAAGTCATCCCCGAGCCGCGGCCCGAGCTCTCGCCGTACGCGCCCAAGATGTACAAGATCACCATCCCCCAGGACATGATCGGCACCCTCATCGGGCCCGGCGGCAAGACCGTCCGCCGCATCCAGGACGAATCCGGCGGCGCCACCATCGACATCCAGGAAGACGGCACCGTCATCGTCGGCTCTCCCAACGAAGAGGTCGCCCGCAAAGCTATCCGCATGATCGAAGGCCTCACCAAAGAGGTCCAGGTCGGCGAAATCTACACCGGCAAGGTCACCCGCCTCCTCAACTTCGGCGCCTTCGTCGAAATCCTCCCCGGCAAGGAAGGCCTCATCCACATCTCCCAGCTCGGCGCCGACCACGTCCGCAGCGTCGAAGACGAGGTCAAGGTCGGCGACGAGGTCACCGTCATGGTCTCCGAGATCGACAACCTCGGCCGCATCAACCTCTCCCGCCGCGCTGTCCTCCTCGGCGAAACACCGGAGCAGGCCGCAGCAGCCAGCCGCGACGGCGGCCGCGACCGCGACCGCGGCCCGCGCGGCGGCGCCCCGGGCGGCGGTTCCCGCCCCTCCGACCGCGACCGCGGCGGCCGCGGCGGCGGCCCCCAGCCCCAGCGCGGCAGCCAGCCGCAGCCCTCGCGCCCGGCGCCGGCCAGCACCGGCCCCGTCGGCGGCGCCACCCGCGGCTGGGTGCGCCGCACCCCGCCCGCTGAAGGCGCGCCCCCGCCTCCGCGCCGCGATTTCGGCGGCGGCATGAACGAGGACTGACACCTCCCCGCTCAGGGTCGACAAAGGAGGCCGCCCCGGCACCGGGGCGGCCTCGCTGTTTGTCCGGGCGCTCGCGGGGGCCCTACACCCCGACCGCCTCCCGCCACTCCGCCGGCTTTGCCCGCTGCTCCTCGGGCAGCGGCCGAATCCACCAGCGGTCCTCGTACTCGCTCCAGATGCCGCGCAGCTTCGGCATCACCTTCTCCGCGAACAGCTTCGTGTTGTACATCACCTTCTCGCGCGGCATGTTCCCGATCTGCATCAGGCACATCAGGTGGCCGACCTTCAGCCCCTTGATGACCTCCTCCAGCTGCTGCGCCACGCTCTCCGGGCTCCCGGCCACCACGTACCCCTGCTTTACGAAGTCCGCCCAGGTCAGCCCGGCACGCTGCGCGCTCGCCTGTGCGCCCACCTGGGCCGTAATCCCGGCCTTTACCGTCCGCAGCGTCCGGTAGCCCGGCGCATCCGCGAATCCCGCGTAGACGTGCAGGCACCGGTTGTAGAAGTAATCCACGTGCTCGCTGTACAGCCGCTCGGCCTCCGCGTCGCTCTCCGCCACGCAGACCAGCTGCAGGAAGCCCGCCCGGTACGGGTTGAACTCCCCGCCCAGCTCATCCACCCGCGCCCAGTACTGGTCCATCACGCCCTTCCCGCGCAGGTAGCCGAAGTACGAAAGGTAGCAATAGACGTAATCCTTCTCCGTCGTCCAGTCCCACGTCTCCAGCGAACCGCCGCCCGGGATCCAGATCGGCGGGTGCGGCTGCTGCAGCGGCCGCGGCCACGGGTTCACGTACCGCACCTGGTTGTACTTCCCGTTGAAGTGGAACGTCTCCTTGTTCGTCCACGCCTGCAGGATGAAGTCGTGGTTCTCGTAGTACCGCTCCCGCAGCGTCGCCGGCGTCATCCCGTAGGCAAAGTTCGTGTCCATGCTCGTCCCCACCGGGAAGCCGGCCACCAGCCGCCCGCCCGAGATGACGTCGAGCATGGCGAACTCCTCCGCCACCCGCAGCGGCGGGTTGTACAGCGCAATCGAGTTCCCCAGCACCACCAGCCCAGCCCGCGAGGTGCGCCGCGCCAGCGCCGCCGCAATCAGGTTCGGGCTCGGCATCAGCCCGTACGCGTTCGAATGGTGCTCGTTGCAGCAGATCCCGTCGAACCCGCACCGCTCCGCGTACTCCAGCTCGTCCAGGTACTCGTTGTAGACGTGGTGCCCCTTCACCGGGTCGAACAGCGAGTACGGCACATCGACCCAGACGCTCCGGTACCGCTCCTTGAAGTCGTCCGGCAGGTACGGATACGGCATCAGGTGGAACCAGTGGAACTTCATGCTGCCCCTCCAGCGGCTGCGCCGCGCAGCGCGGCGTGCATCATCCATACGCCCGCGCAATATCCGCGTCAAGCTGCGCAGCCGCCCGCGGGGCCCTACTCTCCCCCCGCACGCCCTGGAGACTGGAGGACCCCATGCACCCTGACCACGCGCTCGAATCCGCCGCCCGCGCCATCGAACGGTACGCCGACCCCGCCCGGCCCCTCGTCCACCCCCAGCAGATCATCGCCGCTATCCGCCGCGAAGAATCCGCCGCCTCCCGCACCAACGGCTGGCTCGCCGACCACATCGTCGGCCTCGCCGGCACCATGGCCTTCTTCCACTTCCTCTGGCTCCTCATCGCCGGCTGGGCCCTCTGGCAGTCTGGCATCCTCCACAACCGCGGATTCGACCCCTACCCCTACTCCTTCCTCTTCTTCATCCTCGGCGGCATCATGCAGTCCCTTTTCGTGCCCACCATGCTGACCGCCTCCAACCGCGCCGCCGAGCGCGACCGCATCAAAGACGAAGCCGACCATCGCGCCTGGTCCCACCTCTACCAGGTCAACGATGACCAGCTCCGCCTCCTCCAGGAGATTCGCGACCTCCTTGCGGCCGCCCGTCCCGCTTCCGGCCCCGCCGCGGAGTAGCCCCGGCGCCCTACGCCTCGCGCGGCGCCCGGAAGAGCCCCTCCTGCGCGACCGTCGCAATCCGCGTCCCCGAACGGTCATACATCCCCGCGATCATGATCGCCCGCGCCGCGTGCGCTGCCGGGCTCTCGCTCACGTACAGCACCCAGTCATCGAACCGCGGCGGCCGGTGGAACCACATCGCGTGGTCCAGGCTCGCCGAGCTCCCGCCGGGCCGCCAGAGCCCGTAATGGTGCGCCACGGTCGCCACCAGGCCGCTGTCACTGAACTAGGCCAGCGCCGCCGCATGCAGGAGCGGGTCCTCCGGGAGCGGCTCCGCCATCCGGCCCCACACGGCCCGCGCCGGCAGCCGCCCGGTCCCGTCGTCCGCGCGCGTCGGCTCCGCCGCCGACCGCAGGTCAATCGGCCGTCCCAGCCGGCTCCGCATCCGTTCGGCCATCGCCGGCGGGATGTCGGCCATCCGCGGCAGCGCAATCGTCGTCCACCAGGGCGGACAGCCCTCCGGGTCGGGCGCTGCCGGCATCGGCGCCTGGTGCGAAATCCCCTCCTCCGGCGCGGCGAAGCTCACCGACGCCTCGAAGATCGTGTGCCCGGCCTGCACCGCCGTCACCCGTCGCGTCAGGAAGTTCCGTCCCTCCCGGATCCGCTCCACTGTGTAGTCGATCGGGTCCTGCGGCTTCCCCGCCCGCAAAAAGTACGCGTGCAGCGAGTGGATCGACCCGAAACTTGCGGTGCGCCCGGCCGCCACGATCGCCTGCGCCAGCACCAGCCCGCCGAAGAGCCGGCCTTCCTCCTGCCCCGGTTCGCCCCGGAACCGGTCGTAATCCGCCGGCTCCAGCGCCATCTGCCGCAAGAACTCACGAATCGCCCCGCCGGGGGCCTCCTGCGCCTCCGTCATGGTTCCTCCATCTCCCGCCCCTGCCCCGCTCCGGGGCCGGGCCGTTCGTACGTTTGTGTCGAATCAGCCTACCGGCTGCCGGCCTCCCGGTCTCCCCGCCCAGCCTCGAGCGCCGCGAGCAGCCGCCCAGTCGCCGCCGCCACCGCCGCCTCGAACGCCGCCGCATTCCGCCGCGAGGGCTGCCGGTAGCCGCTCACCTTGCGCACGTACTGGAGCGCCGCCGCCCGCACCTCCTCGTCCGTCGCCGGCGGCGCCTGCCCCCGCAGGGTCCGGATACTTCGGCACACCCCCTGCCTCCTTTCGCCCCCCTACGCCCGCGACAGCCCGAGCCCGCGCGTCGCGATGATGTTCCGCTGCACCTCGCTCGTGCCCCCGCCGATGGTCGCCGCGACCGAGTGCAGCTGGAACCGCCCAATGCGGCCCATCAGCAGCTCCCAGCGCGAGACTCCCCGCGACGTAATCTGCCCCCGCAGCCCCGCCATCCGGTACAGCACCGCCGCCATCCGCTGCTCCACTTCGCTCGCGTACAGCTTCACAATGCTCGCCTCGTAGTTCGGCTGCACCCCCCGCGCCTGCATCGAAACCACCCGCAGGCTCAGGTTTCGAGCCACCTCCACCTCAATGACCAGGTCCGCCAGCCGGTGCCGAGTCCACGCCAGGTTCGTCAGACCTTCAGCCTTCGCGCACGCAATCGCCTCCTCGAGGATCGCCCGGTACTCCACGCACAGGTCAACCAGGCTCCGTTCGAAGTCGAGCGTCGTCGCCGCCACGTACCACCCCCGGTTCTCCTCCCCCACCAGGTTCCGAGCCGGCACCCGCACATTCTCGAAGAACACCTGGTTGAACCCGCTGTTCCCGACCATGTTGATGATCGGCGACAGCGTGATCCCCGGCGATTTCATGTCCACCAGGAAGTACGAGAGCCCCTTGTGCTTCGGCGCCGAGGGGTCCGTCCGCGCTAGGAGGATCATCCAGTCCGCAATGTGCGCCCCGCTCGTCCAGATCTTCTGGCCGTTTACGACATACTCATCGCCATCCCGCACCGCCCGCGTCTGCACGCTCGCAAGGTCTGAACCTGCGCCCGGCTCGCTGAATCCCTGGCACCACCGCTCCTTCCCCGAAAGGATCGGCTCGATGAACCGCTCCTTCATCCACTCCTCGCCGTACTGCATCAGCGTCGGCGCCACCCAGCCAATGCCGACCCCGCCGAACCGCGGCGCCCGCGCCCCGGCCATCTCCTCCTTCAGGATGAACTGCTGCATCACCGGCAGTTCCGCGCCCCCGTACTTCTTCGGCCACGCCGGCGCCACCCACCCCCGCGACTGCAGTCGGCGCCGCCACTCCGCCAGCGCCGCTTTATCCCGCTCGTGCCCGCTCGAAAGCTGGCCCCACTCACCCTCGCCGGCATCGCCCTTCAGCGCGTCCGGCAGGTTCTCGGCGATCCATGCCCGCACCTCGGCCCGGAACGCCGCCTCTTCCGGAGAATCACGAAAGTCCATGCCGCGAAGCTTACCTGCGCCCGGCCCCACGATCATTCCCCGCTGAACGGGCCGCCGCCGCCTGCCGATACCTCAACTGATGGTACGCCCGAACGCCGCCCTCGCCCGCCGGGGAGACTTCCTCGCCGTCCTCGCCGACCCCGACCTCCTCCAGCTCCTCCTCGTCGCCTGCCCCGACGCCGTGATCGTCACGACCCCCGAAGAGCGCATCGCACTCTACACCGGCGCCGCCGAGGCGATGTTCGGCTTCGCGCCCGTCGAGGTCATGGGCCGCCGCATCGACGTCCTCTTTCCCGACCGCCCCAGCCGCCGCGCGCTCCGCGCGGCCCTCGCCCGCGATGGCCGGGTCGTCGCCTTCGAACTCCCTGCCGCCCGCAAAGACGCCCCGCCGTTCACCGCCGCTGTCTCGGCCGCCCGTGTGACCGGCCGCCTCGGCGATACCCTCGGCACCGTCTACTACATCCGCGACTACTCCGCCTACCGCGAAATCGAAGACGCCCTCCGCCGGAACAACGCCCAGCTCACCCACCTCGTGGCCCGGCTCGACCATCTCGCCCGCCACGACCCCCTCACCCGCCTCCTCAACCGCGCAGCTGCCTTCGAAGCCGCCGAGAGCATCCTCCTCGCCTTCCCGGTCGGCGCTGCAAAGGTCGGCATCGCCGTCTTCGACCTCGACCGCTTCAAAGCGATCAATGACTCCTACGGCCACCTCGCCGGCGATGCCGTCCTCCAGTCCTTCGGCGAAACCCTCCGGCAGCTCGCCCGCCACGGCGACGTCATCGGCCGGTTCGGCGGCGAAGAGTTCATCGCCTTTCTCCCTGGCGCCTCCCTCGCCGATGCCGCCGCCTTTGCCGAGCGCATCCGCCAGGCCCTCCAGGCCCGGCCCGTCCTCATCGACGAAACCCTCGCCATCTCCGCCACCGTCAGCGCCGGGGTCGCCGCCATCCCCGAATCCGCCGAAACCCTCGAGGAGGCCGTCCGCATCGCCGACGAACGCCTCTACCAGGCGAAGCGCGCCGGCCGCAACCGCGTCGTCGCCACGGATACCGAGCAGAGGAGCGCAGCATGACGTCCGACCCGACCGCCGACTCCCCCTTCTTCCGCAACCGCCTGCGCACCATCGTCCAGGCCACCACCGACCTCGCCCCGCTCAAAGCCGTCGCCACCAAAGCAATCCAGCTCGCCGAGGACGAACGGTCGGCCGCCATGGACCTCGCAACCGTCATCAGCTCCGATCAGGCCCTCACCGCCCGCCTGCTGAAGCTCTCCAACTCCGCCTACTACGGCTACGCCCGCCGCATCTCTAACGTCCGCGAGGCGGTCATCCTCCTCGGCATGCGCACCGTCCGCTCTGTCGCCATCTCGACCGCCATCATCGATGCGCTCCGTATCCCCCAGCTCGAAAACTCCCGCTTCGACCAGGACCTCTTCTGGGCCCATAGCGTCACCGTCGGCATCATCGCCGAGGTCATCGCCCGCGAAACCCGTGTCGCCCGCCCAGAAGATGCCTTCACCGCCGGCGTCCTCCACGACATCGGCAAACTCGCCATGATGCTCGCCGAGCCCGCCGCCTTCGCCGAGGTGATCGACCTCGTCGAGATCGAAGGCATGAAGTACCGCGACGCCGAGTTCGCCGTGTTCGGCTTCGGCCACGAGCTCGTCGGCGCGCGCCTTGCTGCCCGCTGGAAGTTCCCCGAACCGCTCGTCTCGGCCATCCAGGCGCACCACCAGCCCGTCGCCGCCATCGAATCGATGGCCGACATCGTCACCGCCGCCAACCTGGTGGCGAACCGCGAGGGGCTCGCCGCCGGCTTCGACTACACCCACGAGCCGGAGCGCCGCCCGGCCGCCGCGGTGCCGCCCGCCGTCGACCTCGCCGTCGGCAAAGTCCACGGCGGGATCGCGACCCTCGAAGAGAAGGCCCGCGCCTTCCTCACCCACGTTACGTCCCGCCCCCCGCGCTGGTACCGCCCCCACCACGGCGAGGCGGAAGATGCCGGCGCCGACGCCGAAGAGACGCCCGCAGCCTGATGAACGGCCCCGCGCCGGCCGAATCCTCCTGTGAGGAGCACCTGTGAATCCTGCACCCACGGTTCCCGCGAGCCCGGAACAGGAGCCCGGAGCGCCCCAGCGGCACCTCCTCCGGATGGCCGCCCTCGCCGGATGGGGTGTCGTCCTCGCCGTGCAGGCCGTCCAGTACATCCGCCAGCCGACCACCGCGAACTTCATCGTGACGGTCGGCCTGGCCGCTCTCTTCCTCCTCTTCCTCGCCCATGCCGTCTTCATGCAGGTCGTCCGGAAGCGCCACTGGCACCGCGTCGCCGCCCGCCTCCAGGGCGCGGCCTACCTCTCCGAATTCCATAACCTTCCGAACCGCAACTACGTCCTCGCCGAGCTCCGCCGCGAAATGCCGCGCGCCCGCGCACTCCAGTCCCCCTTCGTCCTCGTCCAGCTCTCCATCGAGAACATCAACGACATCCGCGAACGCCGCGGCGAGGACTTCGCCAACCGCGCCGTCAACGCCCTCGCCGAGGTCCTCAAGCGCCTCACCCGCAGCTCCGATTTCCTCGCCCACCTCGGCGGCGCAAAGTTCTGCGTCATGCTCGTCGAATGCACGCTCGAGCAGTCGTACATCTACCTCAAGCGCGTCCCCGGCACCATCTCCGTCTCCGACGGCCACACCGTCTTCGATGTGCCCGTCACCGCCCGCGTCCTCCAGTACGACCTCGAAGCCCTCTACGCCACCGACGTCCTCCGCGACCTCGAGGAGACCCGCCCGCTCCGCCGCCGCGAACCGCCGCGCCCGGACGCGCTCGCCGCCTGACCCCTACCATTGGTAGGCCGCCGCGTCGCCCACCCGGTGCAGCTTCAGGAAGTTGGTCGTACCCTGCGCCCGCACCGGCAGGCTAGCCACCACCACCACCTCGTCACCCTCGTCCACGAACCGCCCGCTCAGCAGCGCCTCGTCGATGGCCCGCAGCAGCTCGTCGGTGGTCGTCACCGCCCGGCTCAGGATCGGCACCACGCCCCGCGCGAGCGCCAGCCGCCGGTACACCGCCTCGGCATGCGTCACGCCGAAAATCGGCGCATCGGGGTGCACCTTGCTCATCAGCAGCGCCGAATACCCGCTCCGCGTAAAACACGCGATGCCCCGCATGTTCGGGTCCGACGCAACAATGCGCCGCGCCGCCAGCGCCACCACATAGGAATGGTCGTCGTGCTCGCCGTACCCCGCGCCCTCCGGCGCCGGACCGGCCACCGCCTCCGCCTGCCGGATGATCCGGTCCATCATCGCCACCGCCTCCACCGGGTACTTCCCGATCGCCGTCTCCCCGCTCAGCATTACCGCGTCCGAAAACTCCCATGTCGCATTCGCAACGTCCGATGCCTCCGCCCGGGTCGGGCGCGGCGATTCAATCATCGACTCCAGCATCTGCGTCGCGGTGATCACCGGGATCATCTCCCGCGCCGCCGCCGCGATGATGCGCCGCTGCTGCACCGGCACCTCCTCCGGCGGCAGCTCCACCCCAAGGTCCCCCCGCGCCACCATGACGCCGTCTGCCTCCGCGACAATCTCGTCGAGATGCTCTACCGCCTGCTTCCGTTCGATCTTCGCCACGATCGGGATGTCGCCCCCCAGCGCTGCGATCGCCGCCCGCGCCGCCTCGATGTCCGAGGCATCCCGCACGAAGCTCACGGCCACGTAGTCCACGCACTCGGCAACCGCCATCGCCAGCGCTTCGCGGTCCCGCTCGGTCAGCGCCGGCGCCGTGAGCGCCGTCTCCGGAAAGTGCACCCCGCGCCGCGGCGCCAGCATCCCGCCCGCCGTCACCTGGCAGACCAGGTCGTTCCCATCCCGCTCCAGCACCCGCAGTTCGATCCGCCCGTCGTCGAGCAGAATCCGCTCCCCCGCGATCACATCCTCCGTCAGCCGCTCGTAGCCGATCGTGAACCGCTCCTCCGTCCCCGCCGCCGGCTCCGCCGTCACCCGCACCGTCGCGCCCGTGCGCAGCTCCAGCGCCCGGCCCCCTTCCGTTTCGCCCGTGCGGATCTTCGGTCCCGCCAGGTCAAGGAGCACCGCCACCGGCCGGCCTTCCTCCTTCGCAACCTCCCGCACCAGCCGCACCGCCTCGCGGTGGCTTTCCAGTGTCCCGTGGCTCGTGTTCAGCCGCGCCACGTCCATCCCCGCGCGCATCATCGCCCGCAGGGTTGCCGGGGGCAGCGAGGCAGGCCCCAGCGTCGCCACGATCTTCGTCCTGCGCAGCATGCTCATGCCCCGACTATAGCAGCGCCGGGCCTGCGCCCCGGTGAACGGTACACTGGGAGGCGTGCCGCGCGACCAGCTCAAGGCCCGCGAATTCCTCTTCCTCGCCGAGGACCTCGCCCTCCGCGCCCTCCCGCCAGCCGTCCCGGCACCGTCCCGCAGGGTCATGTGGACCATCCTCCAGCTCTCCTGAGGCGACCCCGCCTCGCACATCGAACTCCAGCCCCAGCCGTCCCGCGGCATCGTCGAACTCGGCCTCCACTTCGAAGGCCCCGCCGAAGCGAACGACGCCCGCGCCGCCCTCGTCGCTGCCCACGCCGGGCCGCTCATGGCCGCGCTCGGCCCCGCCTGGGAGCTCGAGGTTTGGACTCCCTCCTGGCGCCGGCTCCACCGCACCTTCGCCTTCGACATCCTCACCCGCCGGCTCGCCGAGACGGTCGCCGCCGAAATGGCCCGCGCCATCCCGCTCCTTTACCCGTTCTGTCTGCCCGTCCCGCAGCCTGCCTTATCCCTAAGCGCCGCCGAGGCTACCCTCGGCCCATGACCCGCCGACTCAACCCCCTCCTCGCTGCTGTCGCGGCTGCCGGGCTCGTCGCCGCCGGCGCCTGCGGCGGCGACGACGGCGACGCAACCCCCGCGCCGTCCACCCCCTCGCCTCCAGCCACCCAGGCGACCCCGGCCCGCACGGCCACGTCTGCACCGACGCCGGCCGCCGGCCCCATCACTCTCGAGAACCCGACGGTCACCGCCTCCGGCCTCCGCTACCAGGACCTCGTCGTCGGCGATGGCCCCTCGCCGCAGGCCGGCCAGCGCGTCACCGTCCACTACACCGGCTACTTCACCGACGGCCGCAAGTTCGACAGCTCCCGCGACCGCGGCCAGCCCTTCACCTTCGTCCTCGGCGTCGGCCAGGTCATCAAGGGCTGGGACGAAGGCGTCGCCTCGATGAAGGTCGGCGGAAAGCGTCTGCTCTACCTCCCCGCAAACCTCGCCTACGGCAGCCGCGGACAGGGCCCTATCCCGCCCAACACCGACCTCATCTTCGAAGTCGAGCTGCTCGATATCCGCTAATCCCGGCGCCCTTCGGCTCCCGCGGGCGGCTCCCACGCCCGCACCGCCTTCGCCGCAATCAGCTCCTCGCTCTCGGCCTCCGCGAAGCCCAGCTCGCGAAGCACCTCCCGCGTGTGCTGGCCCAGCGCCGGCGACGGCAGCCGGGTCCCGGTCTCCCCGCCGCTCATCCGCAGCGGGCTGTTCGCCATCACCACCGGCCCCAGCACCGCGTGGTCGAACGTCCGCAGCAGCTCCATCGCCTCCACCTGCGGGTCATCGAACAGCTCCGCCGTGTACCGCACCGGCCCGCACGGCACGCCTGCCGCGTCAAACGCCGCCACCCATTCGTCCGTCGTCTTGGTGCTGAAGATCGCCGCGATGAGTTCGTTCAGCACGAGGTTCTCATCCGGCGAGAGCGCCTCCGTATCAAACTCGTCGCCCTCCACCCGCGGGTCCTCCACGCCGAGCACCCGCACCGCCGCCCGCCGCAGCCGGTTGTTGAGGCAGGCCAGCGCGATGTACGAATCCTTCGTCTCGTAGACCTTGTAGTAGGGGTTGTTCCGCCGGCCCGTCTCGTGCCGCATCGGGATCCCCCGCAGCGCCTCCTCCACCCGCCGCCCTTCGGCCCGCGCCTGCGCGATGGCGGCCAGCACCTGCTCCCGCTGCTCCCGGTCGAGCCGCTCAATCGAAAACATCGGCCGGTACTGCACCGCGATGCCCGCCGCGAACAGGCTCGTCTCGATGAACTGGCCCCTGCCGGTCCGCTCCCGGTGGTAGAGCGCAGCAGCTGCCCCGTAGGCGAGGAACATCCCCGCCGCGAGGTCCGTGGGCGAGGTCGTGATGATCGGGTGCGGCAGCCCGCCGGCGCCCTCGAACGCCATGATCCCCGTCATCGCCTGCGAAACAAGGTCGAACCCCGGCCGGTCCCGGTACGGCCCTGCGCTCCCGAACGCCGTGTTCTGGCAGTAGATCAGCCGCGGATTGACCGCCGAGAGCGTCGCGTAATCCACCCCCAGCCGCTCCGCCACCCCCGGCCGGTAGTTCGCGAGCAGGATGTCCGCCGTCCGCACCAGCCGGAGGAACACCTCCTTCCCCTCCGGCCGCTTCAGGTCGATCGAGATGCTCCGCTTCCCCTTGTTCACCCCCATGAACCCGCGGCTCTCGCCCGGCGCGACCGGCGCCGTGTGCCGCCAGAAATCCCCGAGCGGCGGTTCGACCTTGATCACGTCGGCTCCGAGGTCCGCCAGCATCTCGCCCGCCAGCGGCCCGGCGATGTACTCGCTCAGGTCGAGCACCCGCACCCCTTCGAACACGCCCCGGATCGTCTCCATGGTCCCCTCTCGGCCGTCTGCCGGCGTCAGCCGCGCGGCAGCCCCAGCCCGCGCGTCGCGATGATGTTGCGATTGATCTCCGAGGTCCCGGCCGCAATCGTCAACGATACCGCCTGCAGCACCGTCATCGGGATCTGCCCCTCGAGCGGCGCCCATTCCCCGCCCAGCAGCTGCCCCCGGAGCCCGAGCGTCGTGTACGCCACCCGCGCCATCCGCTGGTGGAGCTCCGTCCCGAACGTTTTCGCCATCGAAGCCTCGTAGTTCGGCACCAGCCCCCTGCTCTGCATCCATGCCACCCGGTACGACATCAGCCGTCCCACCTCGAAGCTGAGCGCCACGTCGGCCAGCGCCAGCCGCACCGGCGCCCGGTCGAACAGCGTCCCGCCGCCGCTGTCGCGCGCCGGGGTCGCCTTCGCGTACGCCACCACCTCCTCGAACGTCCGCAGCCCGCCGATGACCCGGCCGATGCCCGAGCGCTCGAAATCCAGCGTCGCCGTCGACACGTACCAGCCCCGGTTCACCTCCCCGACCACCATGTTCGCCGGCACCCGCACGTCATCGAAGAACACCTCGTTGAAGCCGGCCTGCCCGGTCATCTGCACCAGCGGCCGCACGGTAATCCCCGGCAGCTTCATGTCGACGAGAAAGTAGGTGATGCCCCGGTGCTTCGGCGCATCCGGGTCGGTCCTCGCCAGCAGGATCATGTAGTCCGCCCGCTGCGCGTTCGAGGTCCAGATCTTCTGCCCGTTGATCACCCAGCAGTCACCGTCGCGCACCGCCCGTGTCTGGAGCGAGGCAAGGTCCGAGCCCGAGCCCGGCTCGCTGAACCCCTGGCACCAGGTGATCTCGTCCCGCACGATCGCCGGCAGAAACTGCGCCTTCTGCTCCTCCGTCACGAAGAGGATGAGCGTCGGCCCCACCCGGTCGGCGCCCATCGTCTGGCCCGGGGCCCGGTGGTACGCCATCTCCTCGTTATAGACGAGCTGGCGCAGGTGGGGAGCCCCTTGCCCCCCGTACTCCTTCGGCCACGACATCGTCAGCCAGCCCTTCGCCGCCAGCTTCTTCGTGAACGACTCCCCCTCGCGCACCTTCGGCAGCTCCGCGCGGATGAACGCGCGGACCTCCTGCCGGAACGCCTCGTCCTCCGCAGAGAACCGAAACTCCATGGCGCACCCCTCGCCGCGTTTCGCGCACTCTACCGCGGCGCCCGGGCCGGCGGTAGCGCCCCTACGCCTCCCCGCGCAGCCGCGGGTCCGACGATCGGTTCGCCATCTCCAGCGCGTCCTCCACCAGCGCGACCGTCCGCTCCCCGAACGCTTCGAACCCCTCACCCACGGTCTCCCCCTTCAGGTAGCGCGCGTGGATGCCCTCCACGATGACCGCCAGCTTGTAGGTGGCGAACACCTCGTACCACTCGACCCGCGAAACGTCCCGTCCGCTCAGCCGGCCATACATCTCGACAATCTCGCGGCGTGTCGGGAAGCCCGGGTGGGCCGTCGCTTTCGCCGCAATCCGGGCGTTCAGGAACCGCTCCGAATCGCCCACTTCACCCCAGTACCCGAGGGTGTACCCGAGGTCCGTGAGCGGGTCCCCAAGCGTGGCCATCTCCCAGTCGAGCACAGCCACCACCCGGCCCGGGTCCTTCGGGTCGAGCATCATGTTCCCCAGCCGGTAGTCCCCGTGCACAATCGTCGGCGCCGGCGATTCCGGCATGCTCGCCCGCAGCCGCCGAATCAGCTCATCGATCGCCGGCAGCTCCCGCGTCTTTGAACGCTCCCACTGCTCGCTCCAGCGCCGCACCTGCCGCTCGAGGTACCCCTGCGGCCGCCCGAAATCGCCGAGCCCCACGGCCTCGTAGTCGATGGCGTGCAGCTGCACCAGCGTCTCCACCAGCGCCCGTGCAATCTTCTGCCGCTCCTCCGCCGTCTCCGCGTACCCCGGCGGCAGGTCCTCCCCGATGATGACGCCCTCGCGGTACTCCATCACGTAGAACGGGTAGTCGTTCACCGCGGGGTCCTCGCACAGCGCAATCGGCGGCGGCGCCGGGAACCCCGCCCGCTGCATCGCCGTCAGCACCCGGAACTCCCGCACCATGTCGTGCGCCGTCGGCAGCACATGCCCCAGCGGCGGCCGCCGCAGGACCCAGGTCCGGCCGCCGCCTTCCACCCGGTAGGTCAGGTTCGAGCGCCCGCCGCTGATCAGCGCAAAGCGCAGCGGCACGTCGCCCCCGGGCACGTGCTCCGCAAAGAACTTCGAGACCGCCTCATAGCGGATCCCCGCCGGTACCTCGTTCGTCGTTTCGTTCGTCATCGAACCGGAAAGTATACGCCCCCGCTCCTTGCGCCGAAGCCGCCGAAGGGCGAAAATCGCAAAGCTCGAAAATCTCGTAGATCTGCCTAATGACCGAACATTTGGAAGGTTTGGATCGTTTGGTCGTCTGCTCGTGGGATACGACCTCCTGCGACGCAGCCGCCTTCGCCCTCGCCCGCGCCGAGGCCCTCGCCCACGATGCCGCCCTCGTCGTCACCTGCCAGCGCATCGAAGCCGTCGCCCTCGCGCCCTGCCCGCTCGGCTGCGCCGCCAGCCGCACCGGCCTCGGGGCGTTCCGCTACCTCGCCGCCCTCGCCGCCGGGCTCCACTCCATCGCCCTCGGCGAACACGAAATCCTCGGGCAGGTCCGCCGCGCCGCCGATGACGCTCCGCCGCCGGTCGCCGCCGTCCTCGCCCGCGCCATCGCCGCCGCCCGCGCCTTCCGCAAACGCCACCCCGTCGATGCTGATTCCGGCTCCCTCCTCCGCCTCGCCCTCCGCCGCCTCCCTGTCCCGTCCTCCCTCCTCGTCGTCGGCTCCGGGCCTACTGCCGCCGCCGTCTGCCGCACCGCCCGCGACCTCGCCATTCCGCAGGTGACCGTTGCTTCCCGCACCGCACCGGCCTGGCTCCGCGGCCGCGCATCGGACTGGCAGCCGCTCGACCGCCTCGCCGCGCTCCCGCCGCACGACCTCGCCGTCGTCGCCCTCGGCGGCGATGCGCCGGTCCTTCAGCCCGCGGACCTGCCCGCTGCCGACGTCCTCGACCTCTCCACCCCCCGCCGCACCGACCCCGCCGACCCACGCGTCACCGACCTCCGCGCCCTGCGCGAACTCGCCGGCTTCGAGGGCCGCGCACCCCTCTTCGCCGACCTCGACCGGGACATCGACCGCGTCCTCGCCCACTGGTCCGAAGATGCCGGCTCCCCTGTCGGCCGCTTCCGCCGCGCCGTCGAGCTGCGCCGCCGCGCCGACCTCGAACGGATCGCCCGCCGCCACCCCGAAATCCCCCGCCCCGTCCTCGAAACCATCACCCGCAGCCTCGTCGCCCACATCCTCCACGAACCGTCGGAGCGCCTCCGCGCCCTCGACCCTGCCACCGCCAGCATCGTCGCCGCCATCTTCGAACCCGCGGAGCAGCCATGACCGCCACATCCGTCCTCAGCACCGCCCACCCCGAGACCGCCCGCATCCTCGCCGTCGCCGAAGATGGCCTGGCCGGCTTCTACGAACGCCCCTTCGCCGCCATCGCTGAGCGCGCCGGCCTCCCCGAGGCGCTCGTCATCGAGCGGGTCCGCGACCTCCTCGAAGCCGGCGTCGTCCGCCGCGTCCGCCAGACACTCAACACCGGCAGCCTCGCCCACGGCGCCCTCGTCGCGTGGAAGGTCCCCGCTGATGCGCTCCACGACGCTTTCGATACCCTCTTCCGCGACGACCCCTTCTCCGGCCACGTCGTCATCCGCTCCACCGATTCGGCGCTGCCCGGCGCCGCCTTTCGGCTCTGGACCACCGTCAAGGTGCCGCAGGGCTTCTCCCTCGAACGCCACGTGGCGTACATGGCCCGCGTCATCGGCGCCGAAGCGTGGCGGGTCATGCCCGCGCGCTGCCTCTTCGCCCTCGGCGTCGGCCATGTCCGCCGCCGCAGCCTCGAGCCGGGCGCCCGCGCCGACGCCCCCGCGCAGCCGCAATTCCCCGAACTGACCCGCCTCACCCCCGCCGGGTGGCAGGCCCTCGCTGCCCTCAAGGAGCCGCTCGAGCCCGCCGAAATCGTCCCCGAGCCGTGGCGCGCCCGCGCCGATCGGTTCGGCCTCCCCTACGATGCCTTCCTCGAGGCGGTCCGCGGCCTCGAAGCCAAAGGCCTCATCGCCCGCTTCTCCACCTTCCTCGAGCACGTCAAAGAGCTCCCCACCGGCGAGCGGGTCACCCGCTACAACGCACTCTTCCACTGGGCCGTCGCACCCGGCCGCGAACTCGAGGCCGGCGCCGAAGTCGGCCGCCACCACATCATCACCCACGCCTACTGGCGCGAGGCCGGCCCCGAATTCGGCAACGTCAACATCATGGCCGTCGCCCACGGCACTGAGAAAGCCGCCCTTCTCGCCCACAAGGCCGCCATCGACGCCCACCTCGCCGAAGCCGGCATCCCCGTCGCCTACACCACCCAGTTCTGGGGCGGCCGCTCCGAAATCAAACCCTCCGAAATCCTCCCCTCCGCCTACGAAACCTTCTGCCGCGAACGCGGCATCGACCCCGACACCATGCGCGAGGACGCCTGACTATGCAGTATCGACCCCTCAACGGCACACCCCTCACCCTCTCCGCCGTCGGCTTCGGCGTCTGGACCGTCGGAACCAGCTGGTGGGGCATCACCGATCGCGCGGAGGGCATCCGCCTCCTCCGCCTCGCCTTCGACCTCGGCATCACCTTCTTCGATACCGGCAACACCTACGCCGACGGCGCCGCCGAGACCATCCTCGCCGACGCCCTCGGCCATCGCCGCTCCGACATCGTCATCGCCACCAAATTCGGCTACGACCTCTCGGTCCCGCCCCGCCCCAACCAGCAGGAGCGCCCGCACGACTGGTCCCCCGCCCACATGCGCCGCTCCCTCGAGGACTCCCTCCGCCGCCTCCGCACCGAATACATCGACTACTACCAGCTCCACAACCCCCGTCTCGACGCCATCCAGCGCGACGACCTCCTCGCCGCCCTCGAAGACGCCCGCCGCGAGGGGCTCATCCGCGCCTTCGGCGTCGCCCTCGGCCCCGCCTTCGATATGCGCCAGGCCGAGGAGGGCATCGCCGCCGTCCGCCGCGGCATGCCGGCCCAGCTCATCTACAACATCCTCGAGCAGGAGCTCGGCGAAGCCATCTTCCCCGCCGCCCGCGAATGCGGCGTCGGCACGCTCGCCCGCGTCCCCCACGCCTCCGGCCTGCTCGATGGCACCGCAACCCGCGCCACCGAATTCCCGCCCGGCGACCACCGCCGCTGGCGCATCGATACTCCCGAAAAGCGCGCCGCCTGGGAAGAGGGCATCCGCCGCGCCGGCACCCTCGCGTTCCTCGCCCGCGACGGCCGCACCCTCGGCCAGGCCGCCATCCAGTTCATCCTCCGCGAACCCTCCATCGGCGCCGTCATCCCCAACATCTACGACGAAGCCGGCCTCCGCGAGTTCGCCGCAGCCTGCGAAGCCCCGCCGCTCACCGATGCCGAATACGACGCCGTCCAGCGCCTCCGCGCGGCCGGCTACCCCGAACCCGAAGGAGCCCGCGCATGACCGCTGAACCCGCACCCGCCCACGCCGCCCGGCCGCGCGGCCCCCTGGTCGAACTCGACCCCTCCGGCCGCGTCAACCCCAAGGAGCCCGACCGCGCCCGCCGTCAGTTTCTCAACTACGCCTTCTTCCGCATCGACCCCGCCTTCCGCCGGCTCCCCCGCGAAGAGCGCTGCGCCCTCCACCGCGAATACGTCGAGGTCCTCCGCCGCTGGGCCGCCCGCGATGATGTCATCCTCCGCACCTACACCCTCGAAGGGCTCCGCGCCGACTGCGACTTCATGCTCTGGCGCATCGCCCACGATGTCCGCCGCTTCAACGAGATGCAGCGCGACCTCAACGCGACGGGGATGGCCGGCTGGCTGAGCCCCGCCTACAGCTTCCTCTCCCTCCAGAAGCGCTCCCAGTACGTCAACCGGATTGAAGGCTCCGGCCAGGGCGTCGAACTCCTCCCCGGCGAAGGCCAGTTCCTCTTCGTCTACCCCTTCGTCAAAACCCGCGCCTGGTACGCCCTCAGCCCCCACGCCCGCCAGGGCATGATGGACGAGCACATCCACGTCTCAGCCCCCTTCAAGGGCGTCCGCCTCAACACCAGCTACAGCTACGGCATCGACGACCAGGAGTTCGTGGTCGCCTTCGACTCCGACTACCCGCAGGAGTTCGTCGACCTCGTCGGCCGCCTCCGCTTCACCGAAGCCTCCCTCTACACCCAGCGCGACACGCCCATGTTCACCTGCCTCAAGACCACGCCCGAGAACATCTTCACCCCCTGACCCCGGCGTCCCTCCGCCAGCGCCTTCGACTCGACATGTCACAATGAACACCATGCCGAACCTCACCGGCCACGCCTGGCTCGTCGGCGCCGGCCCCGGCGACCCCGGCCTCCTCACCCTCGCCGCCCGCGACGCCCTCCAGCAGGCCGACGTCGTCCTCTACGACGCCCTCATCGGGCCCGAGGTGCTCCGCTTCGCCCGCCCCGGGGCCGAGCTCGTGCCCGTCGGCAAGCGTGCCGGCGCCCACGCGATGCCCCAGGAGGAGATCAATCGCCTCCTCGTGGCCCGCACCGCCGAAGGCCGGCGCGTCGTCCGCCTCAAGGGCGGAGACCCCTTCGTCTTCGGCCGCGGCGGCGAAGAAGCCCTCGCCCTCCGCGCCGCCGGCCTCCCCTTCACCGTCATCCCCGGCGTCACCTCCGCCGTCGCCGTCCCCGCCGCCGCCGGCATCCCCGTCACCCACCGCGGCCTCGCGACCCGCTTCACCGTCATCACCGCCGCCGACCGCGCCGGCGAGGTCCCCCCCGACCTCCCCGGGCCCGCTGCCGCCGGCACGCTCGTCATCCTGATGGGCGCAGCCGCCCTTCCCGCTCTCGTCCAGCGCCTCCTCGCCGCTGGCTGGGACCCGGACACCCCCGCGGCCTCCATCGCCAGCGGTACCCTCCCCGGGCAGCAGGTCGTGACCGCCCCCCTCGCCGGGATCGCCCCCGCGGCGGCCGCCCTGCCCACGCCCCTCATCACCGTCGTCGGCCCCGTGGCCGCCCTCGCCGAACAGCTCGGCCCCGGCGGGTACGGGCCGCTGGCCGGCCGCTCGGTCGTCGTCACCCGCTCCCGCACGCAGTCGTCAACGCTCAGCGAGGCGCTCCGTAACCTCGGTGCCACGGTCATCGAAGCCCCTGCCATTGCCATCCGCCTCCACCCTGAGCGCATCATTGCCGATGAGCGCTGCTCCAGCCGCTGGGACTGGGTCGTGTTCACCAGCCAGAACGCTGTCGCCGCCGTTTTCGACGCGTTCGACGCCGCCGGCCTCGATGCCCGCGCCTTCGCCACCACCCGCATCGCCGCTGTCGGCGAAGCCACCGCTGCCGCCCTCCGCGCCCGGGCCATCCGTCCCGACTTCCTCCCCTCCCGGGCCACGTCGGCAGCCCTCGCCGCCGAGCTCCCCCGCGCGAGCGGCGCCCGCATCTTCCTCCCCATCTCCTCCCTCGCCGGCCCCGAACTCGAAGACGCCCTCCGCGCCCGCGGCGCCCGCGTCGAACGGGTCGACGCCTACGATACCGTCCCCGAAGCCCTCGACCCGGCCACCATCGCCCGGGTGCAGGCCGCCGATGCCATCACCTTCACCAGCGCCTCCACGGCCCGGTTCCTCCGCCGGGCCCTCGCTGAGACCGTCCTCGCCCCGGAAGTCCGCCTCGTCAGCATCGGCCCCTCCACCTCCGCCGCCGTCCGCGCCTGCTTCGGCCGCGTCGACGCCGAGGCCCCGGAGCCCTCCATCCCCGCCCTCGTCGGCGCCGTCCTGGAGGTGCTGGGGTGAGCATCCTCGTCGAACTCCTCCCCGGGGCCGGGCCCGTCCTCGTCGTCGGCGGCGGAACAGTCGCCCGCCGCAAGGTCCAGAACCTCGTCGAGGGCGGCTTCACCATCGTCGTCATCGCCCCCGCCATCGACGACGCCATCGCCGCCCTCGACGGTGTGACGTGCATCCGCCGCCCCTTCGTCCACGTCGATATCGACGCCCGCCCGTGGGCGCTCGTCCTCGCCTGCACCGGCGACCGCGGCGTCAACCGGACCATCGGCGAGCTCGCCCGCGCCCGCCACATCCCCGTCCTCGTTGCCGACGCCCGCGCCGAGAGCACCGTCGCCTTCCCGGCGCTTCACCGCGACGGCGACCTCCTCGTCGGCGTCTCCACCTCCGGCGCCGACCCCGCCCTTGCCGCCCGCCTCCGCGATTCCGTCGCCGAAGCCCTCGGTCCCGGCCGCGCCGCAGAGGTCGCCGCCGCCCGCGCTGCCCGCGCAGCCCGCCGCACCACGGAGCCCGACGCATGACCCACCTCATCCTCGCCGGCCACGGCTCCCACCTGAACGCCGATTCGAGCGAGCCCTTCCACCGCCTCGCCGCCGCCCTCCGCGCCTCCGGCGAATTCGATGCCGTCTCCGTCGCCCTCTGGAAGGAGGAGCCCTCCCTTGCCCGCGCCCTCGATGCCGTCACCGACCCCGAGGTCGTTGTTGTTCCTATCTTCATCTCCACCGGCTACTTCACCCGGACGGTCGTCCCCCGCGAGATGCGCCTCGACGGCCCGCTGACCCGCCGCGCCGGCCAGCAGATCCGCTATACCCCGCCCGTCGGCACCCATCCCCGCCTCGCAGAGGTCATCATCGAACGCGCCCGCGAGGCCGGCGCCGGCCCGGCTGACGCCCTCGTCGTCCTCGGCCACGGCACCCGCCGCGACTCCCAGTCCGAGAAGAACGTTTACGCCATGGCCGACCTCGTCGCCCGGCGCGCCCTCTTCGCCGAGTGCGGCGTCGCCTTCATCGACCAGGAGCCCGGCATGCTCACCATGCTCGATCGGTTCCGCGCCGACCGCCTCTTCGTCGTCCCGCTCTTCATCGCCGAAGGCTGGCACGTCGGCGAAACCATCCCCGCCGACCTCGCCCTCGACGGCCCCGAGACCCGCCGCGGCGCCCGCGTCGTCCACTACACCCCGCCCGTCGGCACCCACCCCGCCCTTGCCGGGGTCGTCCGCGAACTCGCCCGCGAGGCCCTTGTCGCCTTCCCCCCTTCCGCCGCCTCGGCTCCGCCCGCCCCGGCCCGCCCCGGGCCGCTGCCGCCCGCCATCGGTGAGCTCCGCATCGCCGACGGCCGCGTCTGCGGGCCGGGCGAACCCTGCCGCGAACTCCCGCCCGACCCCGAGGCGGTCCGCCGCCACGTCCGTTTCGGCGAGGATGGCCGCTACCGGCCTCTCCCCGGTGCGCGCGGCCTCCCCGGCGGCTGGTTCGTCCGCACCGGCGAGGGCTGCACCGCGGAAGCCGTCGTCGAAGCCGTCTACCCCCTCGCCGCTGTGCACGAACGGCAGGCACGCGCCGGCGAACTCCGCATCGTCCCCCTCGACGAGGTCCTCGAACGCCAGTCCGGCCGCTACGAAAGCGCCCGCTCCCTCTCCGGGCGCGGCCGCCGCGTCCTCCGCGACGTCCTCTGCGGCCGCTGCATCCGCACCCCCGCCTGGCCCCTGTCCTTCCTCCCCGCTCCCGGCTCCCGGCTCCCGGCTCCCGGCTCCCCGCCCTGCCCCGAGGCCTGCAGCATCTTCGTCGCCCTCGCCCGCGAGGCCGCAGCCTGGGAGCGGGAGGGCGCCGAGCCCGTCCCCGTCGACCCTGCCATCCCCTTCGCCGCCTTCGAAGAGCCCGGCAACGAAATCCGCGAAGCCGTCCTCGCTGCCCTCCTCGAACCGGCCTCCCCTGGAGCCTCCCGATGACGAACCAGTCGATCCGCGAAGCCGCTGCCGGCCTCTTCCCCGGCGGCGTCAACAGCCCCGTCCGCTCCTACCGATCCGTCGGCGGCGACCCCGTCCCCGTCGTCCGCGGCGCCGGCCCGTACGTCTTCGACGCCGACGGCGCCCGCTACATCGACTACGTCGGCGGCTTCGGGCCCGCCATCCTCGGCCACGCCCGCCCCGAAGTGACCCGCGCCATCGCCGAAGCCGCCGCCGAAGGGCTCACCTTCGGCGCGCTCGGCCCGCGCGAGGTCGAACTCGCGGCCGCCATCCGCGAGGCCACCGGCCTCGAACGCCTCCGGTTCCTCAACTCCGGCACCGAGGCGACCATGACGGCCATCCGCATCGCCCGCGCAGCCACCGGCCGCGACCTGGTCGTGAAGTTCGACGGCTGCTACCACGGCCACAGCGACGGCCTCCTCGTCCGGGCCGGGAGCGGGGTCGCGACCCTCGGCATGAGCGACTCCGCCGGCGTCCCCCAGGCCGTCGCCGGCCTCACCGCCGTCCTCCCCTACAACGACCCCGCCGCCCTCATCCGCTGGTTCGATGCCCACCCCGCCGATACCGCCGCCGTCATCGTCGAGAGCATCCCGGCAAACGTCGGCATCCTCGCGCCGGACCCTGAATTCCTCCAGGTGCTCCAGGCCGTCCCGCGCGCCCACGGCGCTCTCCTCATCGCCGACGAAATCATCACCGGCTTCCGGCTCGCCCGCGGCCTCTCCGGGGTCCTCCCCGCAGCCGACCTCGTTACCCTCGGGAAGATCATCGGCGGCGGGCTCCCCATCGGCGCCATCGGCGGCCCCGCGCACCTGCTCGGCCTCCTCGCGCCCGAAGGCCCGGTCTACCAGGCCGGCACCTTCAGCGCTAACCCCGCCGTGATGGCCGCCGGGCTCGCCACCCTTGAGCTCCTCACCCCCGGCGCCTACCAGCGTCTCGAGCAGGTCGCCCGCCACCTCGAAAACGGCCTCCGCACCGCCATCCGCCGCGCCGAGGTCCCGGCCAGCGTCGTCCGGTACGGCTCGATGCTCTCCCTCTTCTTCCGGCCCGAGCCCCCGCGCGATTACGCCCAGGCCCGCGAGGCCGACACCGCGGCCTTCGCCCGCTTCCACCGCGCCATGCGCGCGCGCGGCGTCCTCATCCCGCCGTCCCAGTTCGAAACCTGGTTCGTCTCCCTCGCCCATAACGAGCCCGAGATCGACGCCACCGTCCGCGCCGCCGCCGAAGCCCTCCGCGAGGCCTGCCCCGCATGACCCTCCTCCGCCTCGGAACGCGCGGCAGCCAGCTCGCGCTCGCGCAGGCGCGGCTCGTGGCCGACCGCCTCGAAGCTGCCGCCCCCGGCCTGGCGGTCGAACTCGTCACCATCGCCACCGCCGGCGACCGCGACCAGGCGACCCCGCTCGCCGCGGGCGAACGCCCCGGCTGGTTCACCACCGCCATCCAGGAGGCCCTCCAGCGCGGCGAGGTCGACATCGCCGTCCACAGCCTCAAAGACCTGCCCACCCGCCGCCCGCAGGGGCTCGTCATCGCCGCCGTCCCGCTCCGCGAAGACCCCCGCGATGCCCTCGTCTCCCGCACCGGCGCTCCCCTCCGCAGCCTCCCCCCCGGCGCGGTCGTCGGCACCGGTTCGCCCCGCCGCGAGGCCCAGCTCCGCGAACTCCGCCCCGACCTCGACATCCGCCCCATCCGGGGCAACGTCGAAACCCGCATCCGCAAGGTCCGCGAGGGCGAATACGATGCCGCCGTCGTCGCGCTCGCCGGGCTTCGCCGCCTTGGCCTCGAAGCTGAGGCCGCCGAAATCTTCGGCTTCGAAGAGCTGCTCCCCGCGCCCGGCCAGGGCGCCCTCGCTGTCGAATGCCGCGCCGACGACGCCCGCGCGCGCGGCCTGCTCGCCCGGATCGACGACCCTGCCGTCCGCCTCGCCGTGACCGCCGAGCGCAGCTTCCTCGCTGCCATCGAGGGCGGCTGCAGCTTCCCCGCCGCGGCCTACGCCGAGCACTTCGGCACCACCCTCAAGCTCCACGCCCTGGTCGCCTCCGGCGGGCGGATCGTCCGCTCGAAAATGGGCGGCCCCGCCGAGACCGCTCCCGGGCTCGGCCGCCAGCTCGCCGAAGAGCTCCTCCAGCGCGCCGGCCTCCGGTAGTCCCCGCCCCGGCTGCGCCGCTGCCCGCCCGTCGTGGTACAACGGAGCCATGCCCGCTCCGCGCCGCGACCTCCACGAGCTCAACCGCCTCGCCTGGAACGAAGCCACCCGCGCCCACAACAGCCACAAAGGCGACCAGACCCGCTTCTTCCGCGAAGGCGGCTCCACCCTCTTCCCGGAGGAGCTGGAACTCCTCGGCCCCCTCGAAGGGAAGCGGCTCGTCCACCTCCAGTGCAACGCCGGCCAGGATTCCCTCTCCTTCGCCCGGCTCGGCGCCCGCGTCACCGGTGTCGATATCTCCGACGAAGCCATCGCCTTCGCGTCCGAACTCTCCCGCGCCGCCGGCATCCCGGCCGACTTCGTCCGCGCCGATATCTACGACTGGTTCGAAGCCGCCGCAGCCGCAGGCGAGCAGTTCGACCTCGCCTTCTCGTCCTACGGCGCCGTCTGCTGGCTCTCCGACCTCCCCGCCTGGGGCCGCGGCATCGCCGGCATCCTCGCGCCCGGCGGCGCCTTCGTCCTCGTCGAATTCCAACCCGTCGTCGGCATGTACGACGACGAACTCCGGCTCACCTGGCCCTACCGCGACCCCGAACCGATCCACGGCGACGGCGTCGGCGATTACGTCGCCGCCTCCCGCGAGGGGCTCGTCCCCTGGGGCTTCGAAGAAGGCGTGACCGGCTTCAAGAACCCGCACCGCGGTGCCGAATTTGCCCATGGCACCGCCGATGTCATCACGGCCCTCATCGAGGCCGGCCTCGTCCTCGAAGTCTTCCGCGAGTACGAGTACGCCAACGGCTGCCGCTTCTTCTCCTGCGCCGAGATGCGCGAAGGCCGCCGGTTCTACCTCCCCGCCGGCGTGCCCGCCATCCCGCAGATGTACGCCGTCCGCGCCCGCAAACCCGCCTGCCCCGCCCCCGTTCGACGTCGCGCCCGTCTTCCGGCACAATCCAGATTCCATGCAGCCGCCCCCGGTCTCCGAACGCGACCCGGAGTCGCTCGAGCGCTACCTCCTCTCCTTCCGCTGGCCCTACCGCAACGAGGAGGTCCACCGCATCCTCGTCAACGGAGGCCTCCCCCTCTGGCGCCAGGTCCTCCGCTTCGTCCCCAACCCGAAGGAGCGCGGCAGGGCCCTCGAGCTCGGCAGCCCCCCCTTCCACATCACCCTCCTCCTCCAGCGCTTCCGCAACTACGACCTCGTCCTCACCGGCTACGCCGCCGACGGCCGCCCGGAGCTCCGCCAGCAGCTCGAAAGCCCCGAATTCGGCGAAACGTACGAATTCGTCTGCACCTGCTTCAACGCCGAGGCCGATACCTTCCCCTACCCCGACAACTCCTTCGACCTCGTCACCTGGTGCGAAGTCATCGAGCACCTCACCGAGAACCCCGTCCATACGCTCGCCGAGATCCACCGCGTCCTCAAACCGGGCGGCGCCCTCGTCATCTCCACCCCGAACGCTTCCCGCGCCGACTCCATCGCCAACTTCCTCGCCGGCCGCAACATCTACGACCCCTACCACCTCGGCGCCCCCCTCAAGGGCTCCCGGCACAGCCGCGAGTACACCCTCGCCGAGCTCATCGACCTCCTCGAGGGGTGCGGCTACACCATCGAGCGCGCCGCCGATATCGACATCTACCCCCCGGCCAGCCGCAACCGCCGCATCTTCCGCTGGCTCATGAACAACGTCGTCAGCCGCATCACGAAGGGCCACTACCGCTACCACCTCTTCGTCCGCGCCCGCAAAACCGACGCCCCCTTCCGCTGGTACTTCCCGCCCTCCCTCTTCGATATGGGCCACCTCGCCTTCTACATGGCCCCGCGCGACCCCGAGGTCACGTTCGGCATCAACGACGTTCCCCACATCGCTATGGGCTGGGGCGACCTCCAGCGCGACCCCTCCGGCCGCGAATACCGCCGCTCCGGGCAGGTCGGCGATATCTACCTCCTCGTCCGCGAACCCCGCACCGCCGCCACCGTCACCCTGGCCGGCGGCCGCGGCGAGGCCCAGGCCTGGCACGATAACGGCGGCAACCTCGTCCTCCTTGGCTCGACCCGCTTCGATGCCCCGCCCGGCCGCTGGACCGACGTCACCATCCCCCTCTCCGCCGACTTCGAACCCGGCAATCCCCTCCATATCCGGCTCGATACGGAGGCCGGCGTCGACGTCCATCGCGTCACTACGACATAACCCGCCGGGGCCAGGTTAACGGCCCGCAATTGCTGACCCTTCGCGCAGTTTGCTACGATCCCGCAAAGGCAGGCCGGAGGCTCCGCCCGTGGGGGTAGATGGCATAGCCGTCCTGGTGCTGAACCAGAACTACGAGCCGCTCAACGTGTGCTCCGTCCGGCGTGCCATCGTCCTCGTCCTCCGCGGGAAAGCCGAAATCATCGAAACCGCCCGCGCCGTCCTCCACACCGCCCGCACCACGCTCGCCCTTCCCTCCGTCATCCGCCTCGTCCACATGGTCCGCCGCCCGCGGCCGAAAGTCCGCCTCACCCGGCGCGAAATCTTCCAGCGCGACGGCTGGCAGTGCGTCTACTGCGGCCGCCAGACCCGCGACCTCACCCTCGACCACGTCATCCCCCGCCACCGCGGCGGGCCCCATACCTGGGAGAACCTCGTCGCCGCCTGCCGCACCTGCAACCACCGCAAGGCCGGACGCACCCCCCAGGAAGCCCGCATGACCCTCCTCCGCGAGCCCGCCGCCCCCCGCGTCAGCATCTACCACGCTTTCTACCCCTACCTCGAAAGCGAAGAAGCCTGGCGCAAGTTCATCCCCGGCTGGGACGACGCCGTCCTCGCCGCCGCCGGCTGACCGTCCAGCAAACGTCACTCGTCCGCAGCCGCGCCTCCGGTATCATCTCCGTTCGAATCTCCCCGGAGGTCGAACCGGTGAAGCCAACGGCATCCAACTGGCGCGAACTCGTCGCCGATAAACTCGTCTCCCCCGAAGAAGCCGTCGCCGTCGTCAAAGATGGCGACTGGGTCTGGACTGGCGGCTGGACGTCCGTCCCGCCCCAGCTCTGCGCTGCCCTCGCCGCTCGCGCCGGCCAGGTCAAAGACGTCACCATCGTCAACTTCCTCTCCCCCTTCAACTGGGACAGGCCGGAAGTCCTCGCCCACTGGAAGGTCATCACCGGCTACTGCAGCCCCTTCGACCGCAAGGCCGCCCGCGAAGGGCGCATCGAATACGTCCCGGTCTCCCGCTTCCGCGAGGGCAAAATGCCGCCCGGCCTCGACCGCCTCGACGTCGCCCTCATCCCGATCTCCCCGCCCGACGAGGACGGCTGGTGCTCCTTCGGCTCCGGGGTCTTCTTCGGCCCCACCGTCTCCAGCATCGCCACCACCCTCATCGGCGAAATCCACGAAAACTTCATCCGCACCGGCGGCGGCAACCGCATCCACATCGACCGCTTCGCCCGCGTCTGCGAGTACACCCTCCCGCCGGCAGCAGCACCCATCCCGCCGCGCACCGAAGAGACCGAAATCGCCGCTAACGTCATCTGCACCCTCGTCGCCAACGAAATCGTCTACGACGGCGCCACCCTCCAGTTCGGCATCGGCGATGTCTCGGCCGCCCTGCCCGTCTTCCTCGAAGAGAAGCACGACCTCGGCGTCCATACCGAACTCCTCCCCGGCGGCATCCCCGACCTCGTCGAAAAGGGCGTCATCACCGGCAAGTACAAGCCTCACCACGTCGGCAAGGTCGTCGCCAGCGCCATCGGCCAGGTACCGCCCGAGGACCTCGCCCGCATCAACGGCAACGACACCTACGAACTCCACGATTTCACCCACACCGACGACCTCCGGCTCCTCCTCCAGATCGAGAACTTTGTCGCGGTCAACAATGCCATGGCCGTCGACCTGACCGGGAACGTCTCCTCCGAGACCCAGGGCAACCTCGTCTACTCCGGCACCGGCGGCCAGGCCGTCTTCGCCATCGGCGCCTCCACCGCCGCCAACGGCTCCGTCATCGTCCTCCCCTCCAGCTCGCTCATCGGCGATACCCGCCACACCCGCATCGTCGGCGGCCACCCGCCCGGAACGGTCGTCACCGTCCACCGCGGCTTCGTCGACTACGTCGTCACCGAACAGGGCATCGCGAAGCTTACCGGCAAGTCCATCCGCGAACGCATCAACGAAATGATCTCCGTCGCTCACCCCGACTTCCGGGGCGAGCTGAAGAAGGAGGCCCAGCGCCTCTACGGCATCACCGTCTAGCTCCTGCCCTCCGCTCCCCTCCGAAGCGCCCGCCGTGCCCGCCGCCGGCGGGCGCTTCCCGTTCCCGCAGGCCCCTGCCGCACCGGGCTATACTCGCCTCCCACGGAGGCAGCAGCATGAACGACTACCGCACCATCCTCTACGAAGTCGAACGCGGCCGCGCCCGCATCACCCTCAACCGCCCCGAAAAGCTGAACGCCCTCAGCCTCGAACTCCAGCAGGAGCTCCACGACGCCCTCTGGGAGGCCGACAACGATACCCGCGTCCACGCCGTCATCATCCGCGGCGCCGGCCGCGCCTTCTCCGCCGGCTACGACCTCACCCCCCTCGGCAACCGCCGCCCCGCGCCCGAGGGCGACCACTACACCGCGGTCTACCGCGGCGCACGCACCTTCGACGACGACGCCTGGCAGCTCGAGCGCGCCCAGCGGCTCCGCATGGCCATCTTCGATATGCACAAGCCTGTCGTCGCCCAGGTCCACGGCTACTGCCTCGCCGGCGGCACCGATATCGCCTTCCTCTGCGACATCGTCATCGCCGCCGAGGACGCCGTCATCGGCTTCCCGCCCGCCCGCGCCATGGGCTCCCTCCCCAACCAGATGTGGGTCTACCACTGCGGCCCCCAGTGGACGAAGCGCCTCTTCCTCACCGGGGACACCATCACCGGCGCCGAGGCCGCGAAAATCGGCCTCGTCCTCAAGGCCGTCCCCGCCAGCCTCCTCGCCCAGGAGGTCGAAGGCCTCGTCGACCGCATGGCCATGATCGATACCGACCTCCTCTCCGCCAACAAGCGGATCGTCAACCTCGCCCTCGAACTGATGGGCGCCCGCACCATGCAGCGCCTCGGCGCCGAGAACGACGCCCGCGCCCACCTCGCTCCCTCCGTCCGCGAATTCGGCCGCATCGCCGCCGAGCAGGGCCTCAAGGCTGCCCTCCACTGGCGCGACGCGAAGTTCGGCGACGGCCGCGCCCGCGTCGAAGGCCCCGAAATCCGCGACGAGCACGGCCGCCTGGTCTGACCGCGACGCCGCCCTGCGGTACCATCGCCTCGTGCACCCCGACGACGACGACCGCATCCCCCTCGGCCAGCCCGGCGATGACCGCGACCTCGGCCCCGATGAGCGCGACCGCGACCTGATGGACGGGACCTGGGAGCAGCAGTACTACAGCGGCCAGCTCCGCACCCGCGACTGGAACACCATCGCGCTCGGCGTCGCCATCCTCGTCGTCCTTGCCCTCGTCCTGCCGATGGTCCTGGTGGTGCTCCGATGAGCCGGCCCGTCGCGCTGGTCGGCCCCGGCGGCCCGCCGCTGCGCGCCCTCGCGCTCGCCCTCGCCGAAGTCGGCCGCCCCATCGGCCTCGCCACCCTCGCGCCGGCCCAGGCCCACGAGTTCGCCACCGCCAGCATCGCCAACGAACTCTGGGCCCACGGCGCCGACCACCTCCACCGCGTCCTCGACGCCGCCGACCCCGCCGCCCTCGGCGCGTTCCTCGCCGAGCTCGAAGACCGCTTCGGCCCGCTCGCAGCGCTCGCCGTCGACCCCGGCCCGCTCCCGGACATCCCCTTCGACGAGTTCTCCATCGACGAGTGGCTCCCCCTCGCTCGCGAACGGCTCGGCGCAGCGCTCGTCGCGATCCGCTGCGCGGCCCCGCTGCTCGAACGTGCCGGCGGCGGCCCGGTGGCGATCGTCCGCCACCCCGCACCCGCCACCGCCGCCCCGGCGCTGATCGATGCCGCCCTCGCACAGCTGCCCGCCGCCCTGGAGGCCGAGCTCGCCGGGCGCCCGCTCCGCCTGGCCGCCCTCGACGCCGCCGGCGACCCCGCTGCCGCCTTCCTCCCGCTTCTCGCCTGATTCCCCCTGCCGCCTGCCGGTCTCCTGGGCGGCCCCAGCGCCGCTGTGCCGTGCTCGTCTCATACGATTTCGAGTTCAAACTGAACTTTCTCAAGTGTAACATTGACTTTCTTGCGTGAATAGGCAAGAATGGCACTCGGAGCCGCTGCCCCCGGGAGACCCGCCATGTTCGACCTCAACCTCTGGTTCATCGCCGCCTTCAGCGACCACTACGTCGCCAGCCGCCGTGCCTCGGCCGCGCGCTACCGCCTGGGGCGTCCCGGGCCCATGCCCGCTATGATCGGCCGGTGCGCCGTGGCGCTTCGTCGCGCTGCTGCCGCCCTCGAGGCCTGGGCAGCCGGCAGCGCCGCCGAGCTCCCCGACTCCGCCCTGCTCGACCCGCGCGGCGCCCGCTGAAATCCACCGCCCAGGACATCCCCATGGCTCGACTGATCGGCGCCTGCCCAAGCTGCGAAAGCCCCATGGTCGTCCGCCGCCTCGAATGCCCCGAGTGCGGCACCGGCGTCGACGGCCACTTCGATGCCGGCCCCCTCGCCCGCCTCAACCGCGAGCAGCTCGCCTTCGTCGAAACCTTCCTCCGCGCTCGCGGCAAGATTAAGGACGTCGAGGAAGAGCTCGGCATCTCCTATCCCACCGTCGTCGCACGCCTCAACGACGTCCTCGTCGCCCTCGGCTTCGAAGCCGGAGAGGACTCCCGCGACGCCGAGCGCCGCCAGCGCATCCTCGACGAGCTCGCCGCCGGGCGCATCTCCGCAGCCGAGGCCGCCGAACAGCTCCGCGCCCTGGCTTCCCGCGATGGCTGAGCTCGACCCCGAAGTCCAGCGCCTCCTCGACGAAGCCCGCCGCGCCCGCGAGGCCGCCGAGCGCCTCCGCCGCGAAGCAAGGGCCGAGGCCGAACGTCTCAAGGCCGAGGCGCGCCGCGCCCGCGAAGAGGCCCGCCGTCAGCGCGAGGCCGCCCGCGCCGAACGCCGCGGCGCCGCCGACCCCGCCGATGACGCCGGCGCGGCCCGTGTCGAGCGCCCCCTCCCGCCGCTCGAGGGCATCAGCCGCCTCGAAATCGACAACACCGCCGGCAAGCTCACCGTCCGCACCTGTCTCGAGGGCGAAACTCCCGCCGTCGCCGCTGCAGCCAGCCGCTCCG
>Ga0308415_1000046_pt1 | contig 45472 bp, 54 predicted proteins | sample HotsprSampleOS55_FD_203465 | JGI IMG/M metagenome (GOLD analysis project Ga0308415, IMG submission 203465) | Hot spring phototrophic mat microbial communities from Octopus Spring, Yellowstone National Park, Wyoming, United States - 20090730_OS55 ... | reverse complement strand
GCGGGTGCGCACGCACAAAAATCATCTCGGAACCGACGAACATCCGCTCGTGATCATACCCGGTATGACCGCCGAGATCGACGTGCTGACAGGCCGCAAGACCGTGCTGCATTATCTTATGAAGCCGCTGATCAAAGCCAAAGACCGAGCGCTGACGGAGCGTTGAGGGGCGAGCGCGTGCGCCAGCTCACTTCAAACCGAACGGTCGAACAGAGGGCGCGAGCGCATACTCGCGGGATGGGTTAGGCCGCCTGCGCGTGCGGGTCGTGGGTCGGTTGGGGCAAAAAGGCTGGCCACGGCAGGGACCGACGGTCGAATACCAGAGGTCGTGACCGACGCGACGCAAAATCGTGGATGCCGGAGGCGTAGCGCCGCTCGGCCGTCATCTTCTCGGGGTTACGAGCCGGCGCGATGCCGCATTGGCGCGGCGGAGCTGAGCTCCGTCGGTCGGGAACAATCCGAGCGACGGGAAAGAAGGTACCTGGGAGGCGAGTTGGCTGCCGACCGCGATGCGCGGTCTATCCGCAGCGGCTGGCCCGGGGGCCGCGATGGGATCGGGTAACTCGAAAGCCGGCGGTGTCAAGCTCGCCTGGATCCCGCGAGCGGGCGTCCCGAACGCCAATACCACAACGGGCGGGTTGACGCCGCCGATGCAACACGGACGCCGGCTATGTCTAAGAAATCCCCGAGATAGGCTTCGCGGACCGCGGGATCGGATCGAATGTCTCGTGGCGAGCCGCTCGCGATGCATCGTCCGTACACCAGAACCGTGATGCGGTCGGCGATACGGAACACCGCCTGCATGTCGTGCTCGACGAGTAACATGCCGAGCGTGTCTCGCGTCGATCGGAGAAGGTCGAGGAGCCGCTCGCTTTCGCCGGGTGCCACGCCAGCGAGGGGTTCGTCAAGAAGGAGGACTTTGGGTTGCTGAGCCAAGGCGAGGGCGAGCTCCAAGAGTCGCCGTTCGCCGTGCGAGAGCGCGGAGGCCGGCCTTTCAGCCAGGTGGGCCAACGAAAGGCGGTCGAGGATTCGATGCGCATGTTCGTTCAGCTCGGAATCCTCGGCGGCTGTGCGCAAGATCCGAAGGTCGCTGCGCGATCTTGCTTGAACCGCGGTCGCGACGTTCTCGAGAACGGTGAAGCTCGAGATCACGCTCGAAACCTGAAAGGTTCGGGCGAGGCCAAGCCTGGCCCTTTTGTGGACCGGGAGGCGTGACACGTCACGGCCCTCGAAAAAGATGCGCCCCGCGTCGGGCCGCAACTCGCCAGCCAGCAAACTCAGAAGCGTCGACTTCCCGGCCCCGTTGGGCCCGATCACGGCGTGGATCTCTCGGGCTCGGACTTCGATCTCGACGTCGGCCACGGCGACGACCGCGCCGAAACGTTTCCAAAGCGCTCGGCCGAGAAGCAGCGGGCTCACGGGCGGCGCCGGCTGAAGAACCAGTCGAGGAACGCTGCTCCTCGCCTGCTCAAAACCGCCACGACCAAAAACGGCCCGAAGATCAGGGCCCAATGCGTCGTGAAACGGGTGAGCACCTCCTCGAGCGCGACGAACAGAAAGGCGCCGACGATGGCGCCGTGCGAACCACCGAGCCCACCGAGGACGACCATGGCGAGGAGCTCGCCGGAACGATGCCACGACATGTACGCCGGGGCCACGTATTCTGTGAGGTGGGCGAGGAGCGCTCCGGCCAAGCCCGTGAGCGCACCGGAAAGGCCGAAGGCGGCGAGGCGATAGTGGTCCACCGCGAACCCCAAGGCGAGCATCCGGCGCTCGTTCTCCTTGGCGCCGCGCAAGACGCGGCCGAAGCGGGAGGCCCCCAACCGTGCGAGACCGAGATGCGCAAAAACAAGAAACGATAAGGATAGCCAGGCAAGCGTTTCGGGACGCGAGAGCGATATCCCGCCCGGCAATCGGCTCGGCAACCAGATCGTCATGCCGTCGTTCCCGCCGTAACGGCTGAGCGAATTCGCCACGAAATAGAGCATCTGCGCGAAGGCCAGCGTAATCATGATGAAATGCACGCCGCGTGTGCGCAGGCTCGGCACGCCCACGAGGAGCGCCAGGAAAGCGGCCGCGCCCGTGCCTACGAGCCATTGGATCGGAGCGCTCGCGATTCCGTGTTCGGCGAGGATCGCGACAGCGTAGGCACCGACGCCCATGAACGCGGCCTGGCCCAGGCTCACGAGGCCCGCGAGCCCGACGAGCAGATCGAGCGCGAGCGAGGCGAGAGCCAAGTTGATAGCGCGAGTGAGGAGCTTAACGTAGAACGTTTGCTCGAAAAGGCCGGCCAGCATCAAGAGTAGCGCCAAAGCGGCGAAGAGGACGGGCCCTGGCCCTGTCGGTGTCCGACGCGTCGAGTGCAATCTCTCGATCAAGAGTTCGAGCTACCCACCGGAAAGAGGCCTCGGGGCTTCACGAGAAGAACGATAGCCATCACCACGTAAACCAGCATGGAAGCGATGGCCGGTCCGAACTCTGCTGCCGCAGCCGGAGGCAGGGCCAGGCGCGCGAGATCGGTCAAGAAGGACCGGCCGAGCGTGTCCGTGAGACCCACGAGCAGCGAGCCGCCCAGCGCGCCCCGGATCGACCCCGTTCCGCCTGTCACGATGACGACGAAAGCCAGGATCAAAACGTGATCCCCCATGCCCGGCTGGATCGCGACGATCGGCCCGGCCATGGCGCCCGCGAAGCCCGTGAGGGCGGCTCCCATACCGCACGTGACGAGGAAGAGGGAGCGAACGTCGACACCCAACATCTCGAGCATCCCCGCGTTGGTCGCAGCTGCGCGGACGCGCATGCCGAACTTCGTCCGGGCCAGGAGCCATGCCAGGGCAGCAGCGGTGAGGGCGCCCGCCAAAATGATGGCGAGCCGCCAAGCCGGATAGGTGACGCCGCCGGGGAGAGCCACACCCCAGTCCAGAGCAGCCGGTAGCGGGAACGGCCGGGCCGCTGCACCGAACACGGCGCGAGCGAGCTCGTTCATGAACAGCAAGATTCCGAACGTTGCGAGCACTTGGTCGAGATGATCGCGTTCATAGAGCCAACGGAGAACTAGCCGATCCAGGACGATGCCGAAGGCGAACGCCGCTGTCGGCGCGGCGACGAGCGCCGTGACAAAGGAGCCGCTCGCCAACATCGTCCAGGCGCCCACATAGGCACCCACCATGTAGAGCGCCCCGTGAGCCAAATTGATCACGTCCAGAATGCCGAAGACCAGAGTGAGGCCGGATGCTACCAGAAAGAGCAAAATTCCGACCTGCAAACCGTTCAGGAACTGGACGAGGAGAAATCCGGCATCCAAGGTTTGGGCTTCCCGACCGTGTCACCAGCGCATCGGGCAGTCCTTGGCATTCTCGTCGGCGCAATTCGGGAAAATCAGCTCTTTGTGTACCATCGCGCGGGTGCCATCGGCCAGCCTACCCGGCGTCACCAAATAGAAGTCGCTGATCGGAAAATGGTTCGTGTTGAGCTTCCAGCTCCCCCGGACCGACGGGAAGGCTGCCTTCCGAAGCGCGTCGCGAAGTGCCTTTTTGTCGTAGAGGTGACCACCCGCCCCTTTGATCCCTGCGTCGAGGAAGAGTGCAGCATCGTAAGCTTGTGCGGCGAAATAGGAGGGGACGTAACCGAAGCGAGCACGAAAGGCGGAAACGAACCGCTCATTGGCCGGGTTGGGAAGATCCACGGCCCATTGCGAGGCGGAAATCATTCCATCGGCCACCTCACCCACTGCCGGCAGCGAGGTGTCGTCTACGGTGAAAGCGGAAAGAAAGGGGATCTGCTTGTTGAGGCCGGCCTGCGCATATTGCTTGATCAAAGCGATGCCGGAGCCGCCGGGCATGAAAGCGTACACGGCCTCGGGCTTGAGAGCCTGTATTTTGGCGATCTCCGCGGAAAAATCGACCGAACCCAGAGGTGTGTAGATCTCGTCGACGATCGTACCTCTGTAATAACGCTTGAAACCGCGCAAAGCGTCTTTTCCGGCTTGATAATTCGGCGCCAACAACAACACCCTCCCGTATCCGTTGTCCTGCGCATATTTTCCTACAACGGCATGAGTCTGATCGTTCTGCCACGAGGTCGCGAAAAACAGCTCGGAACAGAGCTGGCCAGCGATCGGCGAGGGACCGGCATTCGCCGAAATCAAAAAGGTACCGGACTCGATCGCTGGTTTGTAGATTGCCATGAGAACATTCGAGAAGACAACGCCAACGATGAAGTGCACCTTATCGCGCGTGAGCAGCTTCTCGACCTCCTGGCGAGCGATATCGGGCTTCAATTGATCGTCACTGACGATGACGCGGGTTTCAAGTCCGCCGATTTTTCCACCTACGTGCTCGTAACCCAGGAAAAAGCCGTCTCGCAAATGCTGGCCGAGATTGGCACCCGGGCCGGTGAAGGTCGCCATGAAGCCGATCCGCAACTCTTCGGCCTCCACGATCGAGAACGAAAGGGTGGCAGCCAAGATGGAAGCAGCGGTGACGCGCACGATCGGCCCTCCCTGTTTGCGCCCGAGCCTTGCACCGCGGAGGTTGCCAGACACCATGCCGAGGCTCCAGCCCCTGCTTGGCAGCTTCGGGGGTGCGCGCCTAGATGGGCGGGCGTCGACTTTTCGTCGGCCCGTCAACGAAGGTTTTTCCATGACCGACTCTCCTGATCGCCCGGGAACGGGCATGCTCGCTGGGATCAAGGTCGTCGATTTGACACGGGTGCTGGGGGGGCCGTTCTGTACGCAGATTCTCGCCGATCACGGCGCCGACGTGATCAAGGTCGAGCCGCCCCAAGGCGACGAGGTCCGCGACTGGGGCCCGCCCTTCCTCGACGGCGACGCGTCCTACTTCCTGGGCATCAACCGTAACAAGCGATCGATCGGGCTCGATCTTACCAAGCCCGCAGGGCGAGACCTTTTGTTGGCCCTGCTCGAAGGAGCGGATGTGCTCGTGGAGAACTTGAAGCCCGGGACGCTCGAGGGTTGGGGGATCGGCCGGTCGGTCTTGGCAGAGCGGTTCCCGCGGCTCGTGCATTGCAGCATCACCGGCTTCGGAGCCGATGGCCCGCTCGGCGGTCGCCCCGGTTACGATGCGGTCATCCAAGGGCTGGTGGGGATGTTCTCGGTGAACGGGACGCCCGAATCCGGCCCCGTCCGCATCGGCATACCTCTCGTCGACATCGGCACCGGCCTCTACGCGGCCATTGCCATTTTGATGGCTTTGATCGAGCGGCAACGCTCCGGGCGTGGCCAACATCTCGATGTCAGTCTATTCGATTGCGGCCACGCGATGATGCACCCACACGCGGCGAACTTCTTCTTGTCCGGCAAGGAGCCCGAACTCACCGGCAGTGCGCATCCCAACATCAGTCCATACGACACGTTTCGGACGGCGACCGTCCCGCTGTTCCTGGCCGTCGGCAACGAGAGAGCGTTCCGGCGTCTGTGCGAAATCATCGGAGCTCCCGAGCTCGTCGACGATCCGCGTTTCAGCTCGAATGCCGATCGCGTCGTTCATCGAGCGGCGCTCAAGGACGCGCTCGAGCGCGCGCTCGCACGGCACGACGGCAGCGAGCTGTGGCGCAGGTTGATCGATGCGGGTGTACCGGCCGGGCCGATCTTCGGCCTGCGCGCCGCGACGACGCATCCTCATACCCTGCATCGCCGGATGATCGTCGAGCTCGGTGCGTACCGCGCGATGGCTACGCCCATCAAGCCGGACCGAAGCCGGCCGGTCCTTCGCAACGCCCCGCCGCGGTTCGCCGAGCATACCGAGGAGGTGCTGAGGGACGAGCGGATTTCCGCCGAGCTCCGGCGCCGGGCCGAGGAGAGCGACGCCCTGCCGCGCACGCGACGCCGCGATCAGACGCCGAGATAACGGTCCACGACGTCGCGAGCTGCGAGGAGAGCTTCCGGTCGCCCTTCCCAGACCAGCCGGCCTTTTTCGAGAACGCAGAATCGATCCGCTATCTCTGCGAGGGTGGCGACGTTCTTGTCGACGACGAGAATCGAATGTCCATCTTTTTTGAGCTTGCTCAGGACCTGCCAAATCTCCCGACGAACGAGAGGCGCGAGACCCTCCGTGGCTTCGTCGAGCAACAGAAGGCGTGGGTTCGTCATGAGCGCTCTGCCGATCGCGAGCATTTGTTGTTCGCCGCCGGACAGACGATGGGCCAGTTGATCGGCACGCTCCGCAAGGCGCGGGAACAGTTCGTACACCGCTTCGAGCGTCCAAGCGGGCCGCTCACCGGTCGGCACACGCGCGACGGCCAAAAGGTTTTCCCGAACGGTCAGGTTCGCGAAGACTTGCCGGCCCTCGGGCACGAGGCCGATGCCGAGTCGGGCGATCCGGAACGGCGGGAGTTCGTCCAGCCGCCGGCCGGCGAACGTGATCGAGCCCGCCTGTAAGCGAAGACGACCCATGATGGTGAGGAGTGTCGTGGTCTTCCCCATGCCGTTACGGCCGAGGAGCGCGACCACCTCGCCGTCGCCCACCGTCAAATCGAGATCGAAGAGGACCCGCGCGGTCTCGTAGCCGGCGGAGACGCGCCGGAGCGCAAGCAGCGGTTGAGAGGATTGGTCGGGGCGGCGTGATTCGAACACGCGACATCCAGCTCCCAAAGCTGGCGCTCTACCAGGCTGAGCTACGCCCCGGCTCACGAAGCTCTAGGCGATCGCCCGCCCTTCGGCAACGCGTTCGCTGAACCTGGAACCGGGACGCGAAGGCTGCGCTTGACAATCTCGGCACCGGTCGCTCGATCCGGATGTGCTCTCGGTGCCACTCGCCTTTCTCGACGAACCGTGGAAGCTCTCGATGGGCGTCCGAACGCTCGACATTCGGCACTGGCTGGTCCTCGACGATCGTTGAGAGGAGGAGATCCGGGAGCGCCGCAGGCTCAGCCACCACTGTCGTAACTTGGTCTACGACATGCTCCCGGCTGCGGAACCGGCATGTCGTGAACTGCTGGCCCTCGCGGTCGACTGGCTATGCGGGCAGGCGGCAGACCGCTTCGAGCGTGTCGGGGACGGTCTTCGAGTGCGGATGACGGGCGAGGTGGTTCGGCTTGCCGCACCTGATCCCCTGCTCGCTCTGGGATGCCTCGTGCAGGAGGACCTCTTGCTCCTGGAGCTGGGCCCGGACGGTTCGTACTTCCTGAGTGCGGGGCATCTTTGCTTTCCCCTTCATTGGAAGCTCGCAGACAAGATCGGGCGGACGGTGGTCGACATCCACGACCCGGTCCCGAGGTTCGGCGAGCGGCTCGCTTCGCCGCTCCAGCGGCTGTTCCAGAACCTCGAGCCCGAACGGCCGGTCTGGCGGGCGAACTGGACGCTGACCTCGACCCCAGAACTTTGCCGGCCGGACCGCTCGGACCATCTCGCTCATCTCGACGGCGATCGGGTCGGGCGCTCGCTTTGGCTACGCGTCGAGCGACAAACCCTGCGGCGTTTGCCGCGCACCAGGGCCGTGCTGTTCACGGTCAAGACGTACGTCAACCCTCTCGAAGAGGTCGCACGCGGGCCCGGAACGGCTGCCGCCCTCGCGGCTCGGTTGCGGGAGACGTCCGACGCCATAACCGCTTACAAGGGTCTTGCGGCGATCCGTGAGCCGGCTCTGCGCTGGCTCGATGCGCGTGCCGTCGGCGCGCAAGAGTTCGCCACCTGAGGGCGGAAGTTCGACCCCGCCGAGACCTCGCCATTGAACCCGCGCGGGATCCTCACCGGGCATGACGACGTTCGCCGGAACGCGGGCGAAACCGAACCGCCGATAGTAGGCCTCGTCGCCCACGAGGAAAACGAGCGTCCAGCCGAGATCCGCTGCCCGGGCTAAAGTCTCGAAGACGAGCGCGCGACCGATGCCGGTCGCGCGCCGGCTCGGGTCCGTCGCGACGGGGCCCAAGAGGAGGGCCGGAGTCTCGGCCAAGCGGATCGGCCAATAGCGGATGGTACCGACTATACGCTCGGCTTCTTCCGCGATCCAGCAGAGAGCGGCGATCCGCTCGATACCCTCTCGATATCGGTAGGAGATCTTCCGCCTCCGCTCGGGGCCGAATGCCGCATCCAAGAGGGCTTCAACGACGGGATCGTCGGTTTCGCGTTCGAGGCGGAGCTGGAGCATGGGGCCGGATCCTTAGCCGGAGAGACGGAGACGTCACGCCAGCCGAGCGACCGACCCTGTCGAAGGCTGACCGCTCAGCGGCGCATCGAGCGACGACGCCACCAACGTCGTCGGTCACGTGCTATCCCGGCCGAGGTTTGGCCACGCAACATGGAAGACGCGGGTATCACGACATAGCGCGCTGTCAAGCGCGCCGGCGTGGCGTTCATCCCTCACCTTCCGCCGGATTGAACACGGTGATCGGAGGCCCCGACTCGTCGCGTAGCTCCCTGGCCCCGCGCAGGACCCAGTGGACGGTGGGAAAGGCGAGCTCGTCCCACGGGACGTCATCCCAGCCGACTAAACGCACGTCAAGGCTCTCGGGACCGGGTTCCACCCTGGGGTCGAGGAGCCGGGGACGAAGGAGAAGCTGCACTTGGTCCGCTCGGGGCACGCTGTAGACCGCGATCAGCCCGTCGATCTCGATCCTTGCCCGCGCTTCCTCCCAAGCTTCCCGCCGTGCACCCTCCTCTGCGGACTCGCCAAGCTCGAGATACCCCGCAGGAATGGTCCAGTAGCCGGCCCGCGGCTCGATCGCCCGTCGACAGAGAAGAACAAGGTCTTTCCAAAAGCAAACCGCGCCAACGACCACTTTGGGATTGCGGTAATGCACCTTGCCGCAGCCGGTACAGACGTCCCGGTCCCGATCGTCCCCGGCCGGGCGCATGAGCACGAGAGGCGCGCCGCAGCTCGTGCAGCAGCGCATTCGCCGAGCTCACCGGCGCGAGCCCGAAGGTGGGCGGAACAAGGCCTCGGCCGCGCCCCGGACCGATTGCCGGCGAACGAGCTCGGCCTGCACGCGTTCGATTTCGCGCTCGAGGGCTTCCCGATAGGCCTCGAGATCAGCAACCGACAAGGCCTCAAGGGGTCGTGGGAAGCCTGGTGCCGCTCCAGGGATGAACTCGTCGTCGTTCAAGGTTGTCCTCCCGGCCCGACAACCTCCGGGCAACGCCGGCACGCCGAGATCAAGCCGGATCGGAGCGCGCTTGACAAGCTCGGTTCGGGCTTGCGAGTTCAGCGATGGCGCGAGCGAGGCCAGATCACGATGTCCGATCGGGCGGTTCGGTATTTTCCGGTTTCCTGGGAACAGCTCCATCGCGATGCCAAAGCTCTGGCGTGGCGGCTCGCCGAACTCGGGCCGTTCGAGCGGATCGTCGCGGTCACGCGGGGCGGACTGGTTCCGGCCCACATCATTGCCCGCGAGCTCGACATCCGCATCATCGACACGGTTTGCATCAGCTCCTACGACGAGACGACGCAGCGGGAGGCGGTGGTGCTGAAGTCAGTCCCGGGCGATGGCACCGGCTGCCTGATCGTCGACGACCTCGCCGATACCGGCACCACCGGACGCCTGGTGAGGGACATGCTTCCGAAAGCTCATTTCGCGACGGTTTATGCGAAACCGGCCGGTCGACCGATCGTCGACACTTTCGTGACCGAGGTCAGCCAGGATACTTGGATCTTGTTTCCCTGGGATACCGAGCCGCGCTACGCGCAACCCATCGTGAAGTCGCGCCACAACGCCTGACGACGGCCGAGGTCCCTTCAATCGAACGCCGTCGCGGTCCGTCGCGGCGCCAGCCGATCCTCGGTTGTCGTGCGCTCGCCCGAGGGAAGCCGTGCCGGCCCTGTGCTCGCACCCGACCACTTCGCGGCGGCGTCGGTACCGTGCTCCGATCCTGGCCGTAAATGTCGCCGAACAGGCGGAGTCGTCCCTCGGGATCGGGTTCCGCCGTAGGGTAATCGAGGAAAACCGGCACCGGGTCGACGAGCTCGATCCGCCGCGTCCCAACGTCGCGAGCGCTTGCTCGAGCCGAGCCGCTTCCCAACCTTGCTCGGCCGAGAATGCGAGAGCGCGTTTTGCCGGCCGTTCCACCCGCACGCATCCGAGGCGGAGCGCCTGGTTCGGGCGGCCGAACAGCCCACGCTGGGCCGTGTCGAGGAGGTGAACGGCGTGATGATTCGCAAACACGAACTTGATTCGCCCGAGCGCGTTTTCAGGGCCCGGCGTCTGGACGAGCCTGGGCAGAGCGCCCTCGCAGTTCTGCCAAACGAGTCCGGGCCGCCCCAGCTAACGGGGGTTCCTGTTCCTTTTCTCGGGATCGAGCAGCTCCATGACGATGCTCGGAGGGACGTACCAAACCGGATCCAGATCGATATAGCGGATGACGTCTTCGAAAATCGGTGTCGTTGTCTTTTCGTCACCGACGATCACGCGCGATCGTAGCACGACGGTACCGTCCTGGACGAGGTGTAGCTCGAACGCCGGAAAGTTGACTTCGGCGTAGCGGCGCAGCGAGCTGCGCGACGCCAGGGTACCTTTGCGGGCAGAATTCAGCTGCACGCGCGAGCTGATCGCCGACCGGCTCGGCGAGCGCTGCCGGCGCGCGGTTGCCGACGGTGCCGTCGGTTTGCAGGCAGTGCCGTTTCTGGAAGCGGCGAACGGACTGGGTCAATACGGCAGCCGGGGCTTCGAAGGCCAGACACTTGAGGGGACGGTCGAAGGATTGGACGAGGCGGCATTGTAGCCGGGCACGGTCCACGACGAGCTGCCGGCGGGGGTGGCTCCGCATCCAGCGCGGCTCAGGCCGCTTCGAGTGCAAGAAAGTCGGGCACCGGTTCGGGTCGTGCGGGTACGGTGCGCCATCGGCCGAGGGGCTCGACGATCGCGAGCTCCAGCACCACGATACCGAGTTCATTGCTCGGCAGGATACGCGGTGCCTCGATGCCTGGAACGAGTTCTTTCGAGCCGCGACGTCGCGCCAGATAGCCGAGCCAAGCCTTCGTGAGCGCACGATCCGCCCGCACGAGGCCCGTTCCTTGCGTCGGCTCGAAGCCTTGCGCCAATATCGCGACATCGTCCTTGACCGACGGGTCGAGCCGCCGCTCTCGCTCCAAAAGCCCCAGCACAGCCGTTCGCCGCGACGCCGAGAGGGCGTCGCCCGCTCAGAGTACCTCGGCCGGGTGGGCGTCGAGAGCGTGAAGCCTCGAACCGGAATCGAGCGGTTCGCGGGCCGTGGCACGCACGAAGGATTCGGGCGCAGCTCCCGCCGTGACCGCTCCCGCGACGAGCACGGCAACGATCGTGATAACAGCCAGCGCCACCCTCAGCCTCATCGCTCGTTCCTCGTGAAGCCCATCGGGCGACCTAACGGAGGGATCGAGGACCGCCAAGTGCAGGCCGGCCTGGATCCTACTCGGGGGCAGGCGCTCCGGTGGGAGCAACTGGCCGATCACGGAGCGATCGACCCCGACCTTCAGGTGACCGGCAGCATGACGTGGGTCCGGTAAGCGGGGCGACTGGCAAGGCGCTCGAACCAAGCTTCGATGCGAAGTTGCGGCGGGCGGTCGATCGGCAAATTGCGATAGCGCCACCAGGCGCAGCCGACGGGAATGTCCCCCATGGTGAAGGTCGAGCCGCCCACGAAGGGCCTATCCGCGAGATGCCCGTCGAGTACCGCCCAGATGGGCCCGAGGCGCTCGGCTGCGGCTCGAACGGCCGCCATGTCGCGCTTGTCGGGCGGCGTTCGGATCATCTGCCAGAAGACGACCGTAAGGTCGGGCATCAAGGTCGTGAGCATCCAATCCATCCAGCGGTCCGCTTCGGAACGAAGACCGGGATCCTCGGGCCAGAGCGAACCGGCGCCGTATTTGGCGGCGAGGTAGCGCACACAACTGTTCGACTCCCAAACGATCGTGCTGCCGTCGAGAATCGTCGGGATCTTGCGATTGGGATTCATGCGCCCGTATTCTGGAGTGTCGAGCCCACCGAACGGCCCGCCCGCATCGATCCGCTCGAAATCCAGGCCGAGCTCTCCGACCGTCCACATGACCTTTTGAACGTTGATGGAGTTGGTACGCCCCCAAATTTTGATCATCTCGCCTCTCCGTGCTGTTCGGCGGAGGCTCCTTCACCCTTTCAGATGCACCGGCCCCCGTCGACCTCGAGAGCCACGCCCGTGAGGAACTCGGCCTCATCCGAGGCGAGGAAGAGCGTCGCACGGGCCACGTCGAGCGGTGTGGACAGCCTGCCGAGCGGGATGGATGCACGGAACCGCTCGCGCAGCTCGGGCGTGTCGTCGCCCATGAAGGCGGGGAGCAGCGGCGTCTCCCCGGCCACCGGACACACGCAATTCACCCGGATGCGATCGGGTGCGAGTTCGATCGCCAAAGATTTGGTGGCGGTGATGCACGCGCCCTTCGATGTGTTGTACCAGACGAGACCCGGGCGTGGCCGGATGCCGGCGGTCGATGCCGTGTTGACGATCACCCCTCCGCCCTGGCGGCGCATCACGGGCACGACGTGCTTCACCGCCCAGAAAAGCGCCTTCACGTTGACGGCCATCACCCGATCAAAATCGGCTTCGCTGACCTCGGTGCACGGTTGGTTGATGTGGGTGACCCCGGCATTGTTGACCAGAATGTCGACCCGGCCGAACCGGTCCGTGGCGGTCCCGATCATGCGCGCGGTGTCGGTGTCTCGGCTCACGTCGCACCCAACGGCAACCGCTCGGCCGCCGCGCTCGCCGATGAGGTCGGCTACGCGCCGGGCGGCCGCTTCGTCGATGTCCGCGACCACGACCGCTGCACCCTCGGCAGCGAAAAGGGTCGCAATACCTTCCCCGAAGCCCCGGCCCGCTCCCGTAACCACGGCGATCTTGTCGTGTAGCCGCATTCGGTTCCTCCCCTCGACGGAAGGCGATCAAGCCGGCCACGCCGCATCGGGTCAAGGGTCGACCCGAACGGCGCACCTGCGATTCCCGACCCTGGACCCCTCTCCCAGGAGGCGCGTCGGGTCGCCTCCCTTTCGACTAGCCCATGAACTTGCGAAGCGCGTTCAAGGTCGCTTCCGGCTGCTCCACCATCATCATGTGCCCCGCTTCGGCGACTTCGACGCAGGTGGCGCCCGGGATTCGCTCGGCCAACGCGTACCCTTCCCGCGGCGGGGTCATCCGGTCCTCTGCTCCGACGAGGACAAGGGTTGGACATCGGACCGCTTCCGCCGCCCGCTCGCCTTCCAAGTAAGCGTCGCACGCCGCGAGATCGTTCGCGAGTACGGCCGGATCGCCGCGGAGCAGGAGCCCGCGGGCCGTTCCCATGAGCCAACCTCCGGGCAGCGGATTGCCACCGACGTGGCCACGGATGCCGAACGCCCAATCGCAGATCAGATCGACCGCCCGGCGGTCGTGACGTTGTGCCAATTCCAAGAGTTCGGGGTGGACGGGCATGCGCGCCGCTGCACCCAAAAGCGCGAGTTGCGAGACCCTGCGCGGATGTCGTGCCGCGAGCTCCAGCGCTGCGAGCGCGCCCATCGAGTGGCCGACGACCGCCGCGCGGTCCACGTCGAGCGACTCGATAAGGGCGGCGAGCCAGTCCGCGATCTCCCCGATGGAGCGGAGTGCCGGCTGGTTCCTGGCGCGGCCGTGTCCCGGCAAATCGACCGCAACCGCGTTCCACCCGTGGAACGCGAGATATCGACCCTGCAGGGTCCAGACACTCTGATCCATACCAGCGCCGTGGACGAGCACCGCGGTACGGGCGCCACGTACGACCGCGCGGCCATAGGTGGAGATCGCAACCGGGGGTGACGGAGCCGAGGGCGCAGACATCGCCCCTTCAGCCCCGCCGCTGCGAAGCGCGAAGCGCTCGGTCGAGATCGGCGATGATATCCTCCGGATCCTCCAGGCCGACCGAAAGCCGGATCATGTCGTCGCGCAGACCCACGGCGGCGAGCTGTTCTTCACCGAGCTGGAGGTGAGTCGTCGAAGCAGGATGAATGACCAACGTCTTCGCGTCGCCGACGTTGGCGAGGTGCGAGGCGAGCCGGCAATGCTCGATGAACCTTGCGCCGGCTGCCCGTCCGCCCTTGACGCCGAAACTGATGATCGAACCGGCACCGCGCGGAAGCAGTCGCTTCGCGAGGTCGTGATCCGGATGATCCGGGAGGCTCGGATGTATCACGTAGCCGACCGCGGGATGGTCGACCAGGAAGCGCAGGACGCGCTCGGTGTTGGCGACGTGTCGCGCCATCCGAAGGGACAGGGTCTCCACGCCTTGGAGGATGTAGAACGCGTTGTGCGGGCTCAAACATGCCCCGAAGTCACGCAATCCCTCGGTACGGGCTCGGGCAGCGAACGCCGCGGGCCCGAAGGTTTCGGCATAGGTCACGCCGAGATAACCTTCGTACGGACGGCTCAAGGTCGGGAATTTGTCGCTCGCTGTCCAATCGAAGCGACCACCATCGACCAGGATCCCGCCGATCGCTACACCGTGCCCGCCCAGCCATTTGGTCGCCGAATGGATCACGAGATCGGCACCGAGCTCGATCGGCCGGGCGAGATAGGGAGTGGCGAACGTATTGTCGATCCCGAGCGGCAGGCCGTGCGCGTGAGCGATCTCGGCGAGCCTCGGGATGTCCAGAACTTCGAGGCCGGGATTGCCGATCGTCTCGCCGAACAAAAGGCGCGTGTTCGGGCGGATCGCCGCTTCGAACGCGCGGAGATCGCGCGGATCGACGAAGGTCGTCTCGATGCCGAACCGCGGCAGGGTGAGCCGGAGCAGGTTGACGCTGCCGCCATAGAGATTGCGGGCGGCCACGATGTGGCTACCCGCGCCCATCAACGTGACGACGAGAAGGTGAAGCGCGGCCTGCCCGCTCGCCGTGGCGACCGCAGCTACGCCGCCCTCGAGCGCGGCGACACGTTCTTCGAGGACGGCCACCGTCGGGTTGGAGATCCGCGTGTAGATGTGGCCGGCGCGCTCGAGATTGAACAGCCCGGCGGCGTGATCCGTGTCGCGAAAGACGTAGGACGTAGTCTGATAGATCGGCACGGCGCGCGCGCCGGTCGTCGGATCCGGGACCTGACCGGCATGCAGCGCCAACGTGTCGAACTTGGGAATTTTCGGTACGGCCATCGCCCGCTCCACCGACGAACGCCGGAAGCTTAACCGTTCTGCACTCCCGGCGACAGAGCAGAGTGCGGGGGCGGACTCACCCCCGCCCGGCCTGCTCCTTCGGATCGGGCCCGAGGATCATGGTTGCGAGCCGGCCGACGACTGCTCGCCGCGCATCGTCCTCCAGACCGAGGGCATCGACGGCCGTCTGGATCGCGGTGAGAGCAGCCCTGATGACGCCGAGCCAGAGCGTGTCGAGAAGAACTTTCCAGGCACTTGCGAGGGAGAAGATCGACATCCTGTTCATCCTTCGATGTAAATCGAGTTGGGTTGCGAAGAGTCGTTCGTGACGAGATGGACCGTCACGACGCGGCCGGGCTCGGTGATCTCGAAACAAGGCACGCCCCCAGGACTCACGACGTTGGTCCGCCTGAGCGTCAGCTGCGGTGAACTGCCGGATCGTGCCATAATCCGGATCGGATTGTTGACTGTCACGAGCCGGAACATAGCCGCGGTGAGGCCCGCGGGCATGCTGGCCGCTTCGAACGCCACGTAGCTCACCGGGTCCGAGGAGCTGATCCGCAGGAGCTGCCCGACACGGCTCGAAGGGACGACGTAAGGCGTCGTCTCCGAGTTGCTGCCCTGGCTTGCATTGGTCCAGCCCAGCGATTCTTCGTAAGCGAACTCGCCGTCCGGCAACGTCGTTCCGTAGACCTCGATCTTGCCGGATGACGGATTGTGCCGGAGAAGGATCGTAACGAGCTGGTGCTGCCGGCGGACCACGAGGGCGCCGGCGCCATTCGGGCTCTTGATCTCGACGTTGGCATCACCGGCTTGCACCGTAACGGTGCCGGTCCCTTGCCGGATCAGCCAGAACATCGCCGAGGGATCGCCCGCCTCCAACAAGGGCAGCGTGTTGCTTCCGACCGTGTAGGTCGAGGCGATCGTGACCGTGATCGGATTCGCGTTGTTGATCCGGTGAATACGGCCGAAATCGGCCGGTGAGAGGTTGAAGTTGGCGTTACGCTCGCGTTCGGGAACCCGACCCGGCAGGTTGACGCCCGGGCTCCATCCGTTCGCCAAGCGCGTGTACCAACCCGGGCCGGCCCAAGGCGTCCCGGCGGGCAAGGCCGAGGGTGTTTCGCAATAGACGACGAAGCCGTTGCGCGGTTGGCTCGGCTCGACGGTGCGGGGCGGGAGATAGAGGGGATCCGCGATTTCGACCCGGTGCAAGGGACCAGCGGGGTGCCCTTCGCCGTTGCCGATCGCGATCCGGCTCTCCTGGCCGGGCGCGTAGCCTCTGGGGCGATAGATCCGGGCAACATTGAACGAGGTGATGTCGATACCGAGCGCTTGGCGCGGGCTGGCATTCTTGACGTTGCTGTCGCGTGTCGGACTCGTGCCGTCGTGGAAATCGCCCGTGAGCAGGAGCTGGCCCACATTGGCGGCGCGTACTTGCACAGCGGCGCCCCCTTGGCTCGGTTCGTTGAACCAGAGGGCCGACGGGAGGAAGGTGTCCCCTTCACCTGCACGGGCCGCGCCGTCGTCACTCGCCACACCCACGGGATTGAGCTGGCCAAAGCCGTTGCAGTTGGTGAAGAAGCAGCGCATGACCGAGCCGGGCAGCGTCGTGTTGCTGTCGACCCAAGGTGTGGTGCAGTTGAGCACGTAACAATTGATGAAGCTAACGTGTCGGGTGCTCCCGGAATTGCCCCCGCCGGCGGCACCTTCGACGCGGAACGCCGTCTCCAAAAACTCGATGTCGCAATTGACGAGTGTCGAGCGCATGACGCGCTTGAGCCATATACCGGTACTACCTGCCGGCGCTCCAGCGCTGTTGACCTGGACGCGATTCAGCAGGATGTTGTTCATCACGTAGAGCTTGCCGGCGACTGGCGAGCCCAAATGCTCGATCAGGATCCCGGTTGTGCCGGGGCCCTTGAGTTTGATCGCGACTTCTTCGATCAGGCTGTCACCATAGTTGACGCTGGCGCCCGCCTCGTCGGCGTAGAAGTGGATGCCGCTCGAGTAGAGGTCGTGCGAGCCACCTCCGGGTCCGGCCGAAATCTCTCGGATGCAACACTCGTTGGCGTTCTCGAGCTCGAGGCACCAGCCATTGGGAGCGCCCCCTTCGAAGCGCAGCTTCTGCGCGAGGAACTCGTGACCCTTGGCGAGAATGCCGGATTGGGTCATCCGGATCGAGAGTTCCTCGATCGAGGAGCGGTTCCAATCGTTGGTCGCCGAGGGCTCGACCGCGTAGGGTCCATCGTTACAATGGAACACGAAGGCGCGCGCGGCCGAGGCCTCGACGAGCGTGATGTCGCGGCCGGCGCCGACGATCCGACGTCGCGGCTTGACCTGAACCACGCTCCCGAGCCGATACCGTCCCGCCGGAACATGGACCTCGAGTGCCGCATCGACGGCCGCCTGGAAGGCCGGGGCGTCGTCGGTCGTGCCGTCGCCGACGGCGCCGAAGTCGCGGACGGAGACTCGCTCGGCGAGTTTGTCGTGCAACAGCCGGGGTGACGTCGCGCTGGAAAGTCGCCAGGCTAGCGCGCCGACCGAGACCCGACGGGTCAGGTGGCCCGCCGCGGTCGACACTACGAGCTGATCTTCGGGCTGGGCGACGGCCGCAGCCGGGAGCTCGTGGATTTGTCGCATGCTCATGGCTAGGGCTCCACGGCCAGCCTCTCGCCCCCTTCGGTGACGAGGAGCTCGCCGAGTTCGGTCGCGAGGACGGGGGGATCGGCGGGCGGCGACGACGGCCTCGGGCCGCTCCGGTCGCGGCTCGTGATGCGCAGCCCCGCCGCCGTCGGCGCGAGGCAGAGCGGCATGTCAGATGCGACCGATCACGTATGCATCGCAGGCATCGCCCTCGGCGATGAACGCGATGTGCCGCTCACCCCGGCGGAGGGGAATGTCGAGATAGTGGCCGGGTGCGAGGAAGGGGCTGGAGACGGGATCGGCCGTCACGGTCTCGTCACCGACCTCGAAGCGGCAGGGTCCCGTGGCGTACAGGGTGACGACCTCGATGTCGCCTGGGATCGGGATCGGGTTCCGGACCGAAGTGGCGCCGACCGCGATTTTTTGGGTTCCCCGATAGTCGAACCCGAGGATCCCGATGGGGTTGCCGTTGTCGTCGAGGGGTAGGAGCAAGCTCATGGGGGCGTCTCCGAGCGGACCCGGCGACCCGCCGGGCGACGATCACGAACGCACCTTAGCCGGTTATAGGATACTTGTCAACGTCTAGGATTGATTGCGGGCACCCGGTGAAGCGTGCCCCGCCCCCGCTTCCCCGCTTGTCCGCCCCTTCCCCGAGGTGGCCGTCATTGACTCACCCAAAGGATGCGCGCGAGCCAAGCGAGCTTGTCGGCCTCGATGACTTCCTCGCCCTTTTCCGCGCCGAGCTCGGTCAAAACGACCCGCTGCGCCGTGCGACGGACCACGACCCCGAAGAGGATCTGACCGGCACGCAACCGTGCGATCACCCGATCGCCGCGCCGGATGCTGCTGCCGGGCGAGACCACCACGATGTCGCCCGATCGATAGAAAGGTGGTGCGACGTCGCGATCGAGCTCGATGGCGTAGGCGTTCTCGTCGTCGATGGCGGGGTAGTCGATTTCTTCCCAGCCGCCGGGTTGCGGAAAGCCTGCCGCGTCGAGGCAGGCGCCTCGCTCGACTTCGCCGAGCCCCGCGCAACGAAGACGGAAGCCGTGGCCGACCGGGCTCCCCGGCGTGCCGCCCTGCATGAGTTCGACGAACTCGCGCATCGTGGTCGAGGTGGCATCGAGCACCTTGGCGACACTCTCCGTGCTCGGCCAGCGAGGCTTGCCCTGCTTCGTGATGCGCTTGCTCTTATTGAAGGTGGTCGGATCGAGGCCGGCCCGCTTGGCGAGGCCTGACGCAGAAAGCTTGTGGCGCGCGGCCAAGCGATCGATGCCGTCCCAGACCTGCTTGTGGGTGAGCATTAGGATGACACTCCGGCGATGGGGACTCGTCCGTTTTCTCGCGGTGTATTCTCTTGACAGGAATGCGTCCTGTCAGTAGGCAAAAATCCATGCAAAGCCTCCCGCTTCTCCCGATCCGCGGCCGTGGCTCCGCGCTGCGTGCGGACGGTTCCCGCGCGATCGTCGTATTCGAAGACCGCGTGGGAGCACCCAGCTTGAAATGGTTACGCCCCGGTTTTCGTCACTGCTTCTGTCTCGTTCGCCGAACGTCCGGCTGGATCGTATGTGATCCTTTAAAATCGTCGACCCGTCTTGAAGTAATTGATTCTTACGAAGAGGACGAGCTAGTAGCACACTATCGTGCAATGCATATGAAAGCTTTGGTAGGGTATTGTTTGACCACGGATCAAACATCTTCGATCATCAGGCCCATGACCTGCGTCGAAGTCGTGAAGCGGGTCATAGGCCTTCACGCGCCGACCGTGTGGACGCCGCATCAGCTCTACCGCGCCTTGTGCCGGGTGGGCTTCGTGGAGCCATCGGGAGAGGGCGCCTAGCCTATTGACAACAATCCTATATACGGATAAATTCCGCATCGTCGGCCAACGAAAGGTGCATCATGGCGCCCGAACCCCTGGAGCTCCTCGTCGCGCGCGTTGCCCGCGCCAAGGCGCGACGTGCGGCTTGGGAGCCGCTGTGGCAGGAATGTTACAGCTTCGCGCTTCCGCAGCGTGCGGGTGGCTTCGCGACGGGCGGGACCGTTCGGCTCGCGGACCGCTTGTTCGACGGCACGGCGATCGACGCCGTGGAGCAGCTCGCCGCGAGTTTGATGGCGGAGCTGGTTCCGCCCTGGTCGGAGTGGTTCGGCCTGCGTCCGGGGATCGACGTTCCGCCCGCCGAGCGGGGTGCCGTCGCCGAGCTGCTCGAGACGGTCGCGCGCCGACTGCTGGGCCATTTCGATCGGTCGAACTTCGCTGTCGAAATCCACCAGTGCTTCCTCGATCTGGTGACCTGTGGGACGGCGCACCTGCTGTTCGAGGAGGCTCATCCTGGAAGTGGCTCGGCATTCCGCTTCACCGCAGTGCCGGTCGCGGAAATGTTCCTCGACGGCGATCACGGCGGCGAGATCACCCGTTTCTATCGCATCACCGCCCATTCTGGGAAAAGCCTCCTCGAACGAACCCCGGCCCAGGCGTTACCCGCCGCACTGCTCGACCAGCTGGCTCGCGATCCGGACCAGCCGATCGAGGTGGTCGAGGCGGTCGAGCCGGACGCGGGTCGTGGCATGCATTTCGTCCGTTTCCTCCCGCCCGGTACGGCCGGTTTCGAACGCGGCGTTGTGCTCGCCGAGGGTCATTTCGAGACCTGCCCCTTCCACAGCTTCCGTTGGGTGAAAGGTGCGGGCGAGCTCTACGGCCGCTCGCCGGTCATGGCAGCCCTGCCGGACATCAAGACCGTCAACAAGGTTGTGGAACTCATCCTCAAGAACGCCTCGATCGCCGTGACGGGTATTTGGCTCGCCGAAGACGACGGCGTCCTGAACCCCGCCAACATTCGGCTGCAGCCGGGCGCCATCATCCCCAAAGCGGTCGGCTCGGCGGGTCTCACGCCGCTGCAAGCGCCGGGACGGTTCGACGTCTCTCAACTCGTGCTCGAGGACCTGCGTGCCCGCATTCGCCACACGCTCCTCGTCGACCGGCTCGGGCCCGTCCGCGGGCCGAAGATGACCGCAACGGAAATCCTCGAGCGGTCCGCCGAGACCTCCAGGCTTCTGGGCGCGGTCTTCGGGCGGCTTCAAGCCGAGCTGCTCCTCCCACTCGTCCGGCGAGGGCTCGCGATTCTGCGGCGACGCGGGGAGGTCCCTGACCTGCCGATCGACGGGCGGGCGGTCGAAATCGACTACCGTTCCCCCCTCGCTCGCGCCCAGGCGCGGGCCGACGTTCAGAACACCCTCATGTGGCTCGACGCCGTCTCGCGGTTGGGGCCCGAGGCGCAAGCCGTGGTCGACGCCCGCGCGGCAGCGATCTGGCTTGCGCGGTCGCTCGGCGTCGCGGGCGAGCTGGTCCGCGAGGACAGTGAGGCGAGCGGGACGACGCTTGCTGCTTTTTCGGCGAGCCTGGCCGGGGAAGACCGCGATGCGCCGTGAGGCTTCGAGCGAGGGTTGGCACGCTCTGGCCGAGGTGCCCGCCGCGGCCGAGCCGATCGACGACGTCGCACGGGCTTTCGCCCACTGCTTTCGCGGCGGCGCGGGGGCGGTCGTCCTCGAGCACCTTCGCAGGGTGTTCCTCGATCGGCGCCTCGGCCCCTCGGCCACCGACGCCGAGCTCCGCCACGTCGAAGGACAGCGATCGGTCGTGGCCTACGTCCTCGCGCTGATCGAGCGCGGGCGACGAACCACCCCCGAATGAACGAATGAAGGAACGTACCGTGAACAGCGGAATCGACGAGCTGTCGGAAGTCGAGCGGATCGCCTCCGCCGCCGAGGCCCCGCCGGCACCGACGAAACCTTCGCGGCCGCCGGAGGTGCCAGAGAAGTTCTGGGATCCAGAAGCGGGTGCGGTGCGGGTCGATGCTCTCTTGCGCTCGTATCTGGAGCTCGAGCGCAAGCTCGCTCGCAGCCTCCCGCAACCCGAAGGGCCCGACGACGAAGCCGCGCGCGAACGGCTTCTAGCTACACTCGGTCGTCCCGCCCGGCCCGACGACTACGTGATCGAAACGCGAAGTGAGCTGCTCGCGCCCGATCCGGAACTCAACGCGCGGCTACACGCCGCCGGCTTCACCCAGAGCCAGGTGCAGCTCGTTTACGATCTGGCGGCCGAGCGCCTGCTTCCCTTGATCGCTCGCCTGCACGAGGAGGCCGAGGTCGCCCGCCAGGTCGACCGGCTCGCCGCGCACTTCGGGGGCCACGATCGTTGGCGCGAGGTGGCACGCGAGATCAGGACCTGGGCACAAGCGCATCTTGAGCCCGAAGTCTACGAGGCGTTGTCGAGCAGTTACCAAGGAGTTTTGACGTTGCACCGGATGATGCGGGGCAGCGAACCCGAACTCCTCGGCCGGGCCGACGACGCCAACGGCAGGCTCGACGAGGAGACTCTCGATCGAATGGTCCGTGATCCGCGTTACTGGCGCGATCGCGACCCGAGTTTCATCGCGCGCGTCACCGAGGGCTTCAAGAGCCTGTACGGCAACTGACGCGCCCCGCCGGTCGGACAACCGCAGGGCCCGATCCGGCACCGTTCCCCGGCGGCGCGCGGCCCCACGCGGACAACCGCCACCCGCCGGGCCCGACCGACACCAACCACGAGGATGCCGATGTCGACGAGCATCGAACAGGCCTTCATCAAACAGTTCGAGCGGGAGGTCCACGCCGCTTACCAGCGGCAAGGCTCCAAGCTCCGACCGACAGTCCGCACCAAGACAAACGTCCGTGGCAGCACGACCGTGTTCCAGAAGGTCGGCAAAGGGATCGCCGGCACGAAGTCGCGCCACGGCTTGGTGCCGGTGATGGACCTCGATTTCGAGAACGTCGAGGTGGCGCTGGTCGATTACTACGCCGGTGAGTGGGTCGACCGGCTGGACGAGCTCAAGACCAATATCGACGAGCGTCAGGTTCTCGCGAACGCGGGCGCTTTCGCGCTCGGTCGCAAGACCGACGAGTTGATCATCAAGGCGTTGGAGCAGAGCCCCTACTCGGTCGGCTCTCCGAGCGAGGGGATGACCAAGGAGAAAGTACTTGCCGCCTTCGAGCTGTTGGGCGCGCACGACGTGCCCGACGACGGTCAGCGCTTCGCCGTCGTGGGCTGGAAACAGTGGTCGGAGCTCCTTGCGCTCCCCGAGTTCGCGAGCGCCCAGTTCGTCGGGGACGACCAGCTACCCTGGCGGGGAAGCCAGGCCAAAACCTGGCTCGGCACGCTCTGGATCGCCCATTCCGGCCTGCCGATCCAAGGCGGTGTACGTACCTGCTTCTGGTACCACCGCAGTGCAGTCGGTCATGCGGTCGGACAAGAGGTGACCACCGACATCACCTGGCACGGCGATCGCGCCGCCCATTTCGTTGCCAACTGGATGTCGCAGGGCGCCGCGCTGATCGACGCAACCGGCGTCGTCAAAATGCCTTGCCTGGAGGCGTGATCATGGCGTTCGACCCGAAGAACCTGAGCGCCCTCGCTTACGCGAACGGCTTCACGCTCTGGCACTACCGGACCGGCGACACCATGGCCGACGTGAGCGCTGCCGGGTATTTCAATGCCGCCTCGGGAATGCTCCGCGTGGGCGACTTCGTGATCGCCAACGCGGGCATCGGGGTGGTGCCCACGCACGGTCTGCTCGTCGTGCGCGGCAATGCCGGCGGGGTCGTCGACCTTTCCGACGTGACGCCGGTCGGCGCCACCAACGCTACCTGAACCGAAGGATCCACCGGACCCGATTCCGCCGGCACGGTCGCGGCCGCTGCACCGACCCGGCCGTGCCGGCTCTCCCCGATCCGGAGGTTTCCCCCTTGGGAACGACAGTTCGTCGCTCCTGGCGCGCGGCGTCGTGTCTCTTCCTGGCGCTCGCTGCGGCCGTGCCCTCTCCGTCGCCAGCGGACGAGATCCCCTCTTGCGAAGGGCCCGGGCTCGAGGCGCTCGCTCGGCACCTGCCGGAGGCGAGTCGCTTCGTCGCGGGCCGAGACATGCTCCCGGCTATCCTCGCCCTTTGGCCGGTCGATCCGGCCCTGGCCGCTCGCCTCGAGCCCGACGGCGCCACGATCTTCGCCCGCGACGGCCGGCCCCTCCTCGTCGTGCTCACCCGCGCGGGCTGTCTCGTGGGAGCCTTCGAGACCGACCGGGCCGCCCTTTGGCACCGCCTTCGCGTGACGCTGGGACCGGCGATCTGAGCCGCTACTCGGTGCAAAGGAGCCTGCCATGCCGCAGACCGACGTGAGTCTTTGCTCGACCGCGCTCGCCAAGCTCGGCGCACGGCCGATCGCCTCCTTCGACGAGCCGACCGCCGAGGCGGAGACGGCGGCACGATTGTATCCCGTCGTCCGCGATGCGACCCTCATGGCGCATCCGTGGACCTTCACGCTCGCCCAAGCGTCGCTCGAGCGGGATCCGGAACCACCGGCCGGCGACTTCGCCTTTTCGTTTCGTTTGCCGCCGGACATTTTGCGGACCCTCTCAGCGGGCAGTGGTGGCAGCGGGCGAGGTCTCGTCTACCGTGTCTTCGGCGGGCGGCTCCACACCGATGCCCCCACCGTCCTGCTGACCTATCAGCGGCGGCCGAGCGAGGCCGAGTTCCCGGCCTATTTCGTGCCCGTGTTGGTGGCTCGGCTGGCTGCCGAATTCTGCTTGCCGATCACCGAAAACGCCGCTCGTGCCGAAGTCCTCATGCGCCTGGCGGCCAGCGAGCTTAAGCTCGCCAAGCTTATCGACAGTCAGCAATCGACGCCGCAGCGGGTCGAGGACTTCACCCTTCTCCAGGCCCGACTCGCATGACCAGGCTGCTCCTCGTCAAGACGAGCTTCAGCTCAGGTGAGCTCGATCCGCTGATGCTCGGACGGATCGATCTTCGAGCCCAAGAAGACGGAGCCCGTCGTCTGCGCAACGTCTTCGTTCATGCCGGCGGTGGCGTGTCGCGCCGCCCGGGCACGCGGATCCTCGCCGAGGTTACGGATGCCGTCCGCCTGATACCGTTCGACGATACGGACGCGGCCTTTCTTCTGGCGCTCGCGCCGGGCCGGGTCTCGATCTTCCGGGACGATGTGCTCGTCACTGATCTCGAGGCACCTTGGACGGGAGGGCAGCTGGCAGAGCTCGATTGGGCGCGCTACCGTGACCGACTCTACCTCGTCCATCCCGAGGTCCGCGGTGTGGAAATCATCCGGCGCCGAGGTGCCACGGGTGCGGGCGACCTTTGGCAAGTGCGATATTGGGAATTCGACTCGGTGGAAGTCGAGCCCGGAGTGTTCCGGCCGCTCGGCCCGTTCGCCAAGATCGCGCCTCCCGATACGGCGCTACGGGTCCGTCGCGACGGCGCGAACCCGCCTCCGGGTGCGGCCGCGGGCGACTTCGTGATCGTCGACGCGCGGCACGCCGAGGGTGCCTCCGCCGATCGGGTCTTCGAGCCGAGCCATTACGGGGTCTGGCTGCGCATCGGCGGCCGGCACGTCCGGATCGTCAGTTACGTCGCACCGAACCAGGTGCTGGCGAAGGCCTACGACGATTTTCCCGACAGCGCTTGGACGCTGCGCTGGGAGGAGGAGGCCTTCAACCCCGCGCGCGGCTGGCCGCGATCGATCACCTTCCACCAGGATCGCATGGTCATCGGTGGCTCGCGCGACCTACCGGACTGGATCTGGATGTCGCGCACCGGCCGACCGATGAACTTCGACCCGGGCAGGGGCCTCGACGACGAGGCGATCTCGTTCCGCCTCGCGGACGACAGCAGTCACGTCGTCACGGCCCTCGTCCCGGGTCGCAACTTGCAAATCTTCACTTCGACGGGCGAATGGATCGTCAAGGGTTTCCCTGTCACACCGACGGGTACCCAAGTCGAACGGCAAACTCGGATCGGCTCGCGGGTCTCTCCCCGAGTGCGTCCCGTCGACGTGGACGGTGCTACCCTCTTCATCGCGACGAGCGGCCGGGAGCTGCGTGAGTTCCTGTACACCGAGGTCGAGCAGGCCTACCAAGCGGCCGACATCGCAACGCTCTCGCGTCATCTCCTGGTCGATCCGGTCGACGCGACGTTCGACGGGACCCGGCGTCTGCTCTGGATCGTCCGCCGCGACGGTCGCCTTGCGACCTTGACGATCGACCGCAACGCCAACGTCGTAGCCTGGACCTTGCAAGAGCTCGAAGGTCGAGCGCTCGCCGCGACCACCCTGCGCGATCGGCTTTTTCTACTCGTACGGTGGCGCGAGCGTACCTTCGTTGAGGCCTTGGTGGAGGGATCCTGGCTCGATCACGCCCGAGAGCTCGAGTCCTCGATTCCAACTTCGACTTGGTCGGGTCTCTCCCGCTACGTGGGCGCCGAAGTCGCGGTGTTGGCCGACGGGCGGGAGGTGTACCGAGGCACTCTGACCTCGGACACGATTCAGCTCGAGACCCCGGCCTCGCGGCTCGCCGTGGGCGTTCCCTACGCACACGAAATCGAGCCCGCACCGCCAGCCGTGGCGTCGCGGGGTGTGGCACTCGATGTGCTTCATCGGCCCGTTCGCCTCACCTTCAGGCTGCTGGATAGTCGGAGATTGGTGGTCGACCCCGGCGACGGCGTGCGTGTCGTGCCGCTCGCGCTCGGCGAGGCGCCGCCTTTCAGCGGCGATCACGTGATCCGCGCGACCGGCTGGCGGCGAGGGTACGATGCCTTCCTCTGGCGGATCCGCGACGACTTTGCCGCTCCCTTCACCCTTCTCGCAGCCCAAACCGAACTCAAGGTGAACGACTGATGGGTGCCTTGACCAGTCTCGCCACGCTCGGTCTGGAGCTCGCGCTCGCTCAGAAGGCGCGCGACGAGCAGAAGGATCGGCTCGAAGATCAGCGCCGACGCGAGATCCGCCGTCTCCGGATCGCAGACGCCGAGGAACAGCGTCGCCAACAGGCCGCCCTCGCTCGCCGCCTCGCCCAGGAGCGGGCCCGGGCCGGTGCCATGGGGATTGCGAGCTCGGGCGGCTCGATCGACGCCGTGTTGCGTGGTCTCGAGGAAGAGAGCCGCGCGCTGCAGGACGCGCGCCGGCGAGAAACCGCGGCGCGGATCGATTCGGTTCGCGAGCGGTACGACGCCCGCGGGCGGCGCAATCTCCTCGAAACCGCCGCGCAATTCGGGGAACTCGCTTCCCGAGCTTCGAGCGGCCTCGGCTCGTCGCGCCGTAGCCTGCTCGATTGAGATGCGCCCGAGCCGACGCACGGCGGTCGCCGGAAGGCGGGTTGGACCGGGCTTGGTCACGTCCGCCTTTCCACCGATGAATTTAATGCAATTTGTCATGGGCTGGAATCAGTCGCAAGGTCTAGAGACGCCACGACTCCATTTGGAAATTTGTCAGTGGCTCGACGAATGCTGGCGTGCGAACGAGCGTAGGCTGCTTCTGCTGGTTTTTCGTAATTCCGGCAAGTCGACGCTCGCAGCCCTTTATTGTGCCTGGTTGTTGAGAGGCGATCCCGACCTGCGCATTCTCGTCCTCTCGGCTGACCATGCGCTCGCGACGAAGATGACACGAAACGTGCGCAGCGTGCTCGAGCGGCATCCGGCGACGGTCGGGCTGCTCGACGATCGCCCGGAATGTTGGGCCGCCGATCAGCTGACCGTGCGGCGACGACGCGTCTCGCGCGACCCTTCGCTTTTGGCCCGCGGGATCGGCGGTAACGTCACCGGCTGCCGCGCCGACGTGCTCGTCTGCGACGACGTCGAGGTTCCCAACACGACGGATACCGAGGAAAAGAGGCGGCTGCTGCGGGAGCGGCTGCGCGAGTTGAGCTTCGTGGTTGTCCCGGACGGACTGCAACTTTTCATCGGAACCCCGCACAGCTACCATTCGATCTACGCCGAGACGCCGCGTCGCGAGCTGAACGAATCGGAGCCGTTCCTTGCCGGTTTTCGTAGGCTGACACTGCCGCTCGTCCGACCCACGGGCGAGCAGCGTTGGAAGGAGCGATTTCCCGACGCGGTCGTAGACCGCCTGCTGGCCGAAGCCGGACCCGCCAAGTTCCGCAGCCAGATGCAGCTTGTGCCGACGCGGCCCGAGGACGTGCGCCTCGATCCCGACCGACTCCAGCCCTACGACGCGCCTCTGTCGATCGTCTCCGTGCAGGGTCGCGACGAACTCCGGATCGGCGGGCGCCGCATGGTTTCGGCAGCTGCCGCCTGGGACCCGGCCTACGGTCGCCCGGAGCGCGGCGATTCGAGCGTGGTGGCCGCGGTGTTCGTCGACGGCGAGGGTCATTATTGGCTACACGCGATCGAGTATCTCGTTGTCGGAGCCGAAACGGAAGCCGAGGTGGACGATGCGACGCGGCTCTGCCGCGCGGTCGTCCGTTTCCTCGCACGCCATCATCTTCCCGCGATCACGGTGGAGACCAACGGGATCGGCGGTTTCTTGCCGGCCCTGCTTCGTCACGAGCTGCGCCGCGCAGGGATCGGTGTCACGGTGATCCAGCGGGCGAGCGGGGTGGCCAAGGAGCGGCGGATCCTCGAGGCGTTCGATCCGCTCTTGGCTGCCCGTCGGCTGCACGTGCACCGGAGTGTCTTCCTCTCCCCGTTCCTCGACGAGATGCGGGAGTGGCGCCCGGGACGCCGGTGCCGCGACGACGGCCTCGACGCCGTCGCGAGCTGCCTTCTCGCCGAGCCCGTCCGCCTGCCGCCCGTGGCCGTCCGGTCCACCGTACCCACCTGGCGTGGTGCGGCTCGCAGCTTCGAGGCGCCGAACGACTTCGTGCCGTGAAATCGCGCAAGACGTGCCGCTTGCTTTTCGGATCCTGGTCCGGAAAAGAGTGAGGCACGGCGGGAGGTCGAGCTGATCCCGTTCGCGGGTGCAGTCGTTTCGACCCTCGCGGCTGTCATTTCCACGGTGACTGCGCAAAATTCGAGCTGGCAGCCATCTTCGACCTGGGTGGCAAGTTCGACGAATCTCATGGTCGAGCCGCCACCGGAACCATCCCGGCTTAGGGCGTGCCGACGGGGGTCGCTCGTCCGGTCGACGCGATCCAGGCCGGTATCGGCGAGTTCCCGCTCGGCCTGCAGCAACGGGCCGAGATCCTGAAGACCGGCTGCCCTGGGGCGGGTTTCGCTCTTCGAGGAGCCGGCGGGGGCGCTCGCGCCCCACGGAGGTCCATCCGCTTCTCCCGATCCTCGCCGCGCTCCGAGCCTACGGAAGCACCGTCCTCCCGTCGCCCACGAGCTCCGCGAGATTCCGGCCGGGAGCGACCGCGTGAACGTGATGCGCGGCGGCAACAGGTGGGCCGCGGGCGAACTACGGAGACGAGCCCGCGAGAGCTCGCCGCGCTCGTGTTCGGCAGCAGATTCGGCTCCGGCCCGACAATAGGCCGACCCGGCCGGGCGGCCGCTTGGCCGAGGCCGGGTTGCGAACCGGGCCGAACACCACCTCCCGGCCTCAGAGCAAGCCATCCTCGGCTGCCGGTGGCGAACGGACCAGGTGACGGACGGCGTCGCGGGGCAGCCGGATCGTCGAAATCGGCGTCGGGCAGCTCGAGTGGGAGGCGCCCCGCCCGCGGGTCCGGCTCCCACCCGTACTCGCCTTTTCCCGCCGCAATCAGGAGAAGCTCGTCCAGGCTCGCGCGGTCGCCCGCTCGATCGCTGAAGTCGGTCGAGGATCCGCGCTCGCGTGCGGCGCTCCTCGCCGACGCGAGCCGCTCTCTCGGTCGCACGGTAGGCAATCCCCTCAATGTGGTGCAGGCGATCTCGATTCGGCGCGACGGGCCGGCCGATCCCGCCTGGCTCGAGGTGACGACGGCCCTCGCTGCCGAACTCCCCGCGATGTACGGCTCGGCGGAACACGAGCGGTAGCCCGTGAGCCGGTCGCGAAAGGCCTCACGGATGGCATGCCACCGAGTGTTTTTCCGGGTAGCGCTACGCGGCGCGCCGATCGACCCGGCAGTGGAGCTGTCCCGTGTGGTAGCGCCGGGCGAACGTATGGAGGGAGCGTCGCCTCTCAATCCTCCGTATTCTCCCCGTCCGCGACAGCAACGAAGGTCGTCCACCCTTCGCGCCGAGCCCACGGCGGCGTTCGAACTCGTTGAGACACCGCCCGCCCCGTCGGCTTTTGTCTACAGGAAGCGCGTGCGGTCCTTGCGGCCTTGACGAGCCGTGCCCTCGGGGCCTACATCGCTGCCGAGGCGGCGGGCCCCGAGGCCCGCCTTTTCGTTGTGGCGTGAGAGAGGATCTCCGATGGCCAGGCGTTGCGTGCTCTCCGGCAAGGGCGTGATGACCGGCAACAACGTCAGCCACGCCAACAACCGAACGAAGCGCCGATTCCTGCCGAACCTGCAATATCGTCGCCTCTACAGCGAGGTGCTCGGCGAGACGGTGACGCTGCGGATCGCCACGAGTACGCTTCGCACCATCGAAAAGCGTGGCGGCCTCGACGGTTATTTGCGCTCGGTCGCCGAGGCCGAGCTGCCTTCCGAGTTGGTTCGGTTGAAGCGGCGGATCGAGGCCCGAGCGAGTGCTTGAGGTGCCCACGCCAGCGTCAGTAGGACGGTCCGCTGCAGCGGGCTGAAATTGTCGTCCGTGACGAGCCAAAGTCGGATCGCGTCCCCGCGCTCCGAAGGCTCGGCCGCGACCGCCTCGACATTGTCGATGAGCCTCGAACCGGCGAGCCGGGCGAGCTCGACGGGTGGCTCGATACGTTCGGGGAGATCGGCCGGGTCGGCGATCGGCGTCGCCGTCAGTCGTACCGCGAATCCGGACAAGGGTGAAAACTTGCGTTCGACCACGTAGAGCCAGCCGCCGTCCCAAGCCGCGCCGGTCGGTGCGAAGCCCGGCTCGGATCGATAAACGAGCAGTCGAGGTTCGCCGGATCCGAGGATCGCTGCTGGGTGCACGCCATCCGGGCCGTGCTCGGCAATCACGAGAACCGTATCGCCCGGAAGGCTGGCCGAGGCCTCGACCCCGAGATTGGCAGGCAACCGCGAAAAAAGCTCGGGGAGCGGACGCGGCTGCAGCTCCAGGATGCATGCGTCCGCCGTTTCGCATCGCGGGAGACGGGCGAGCGCCTGGCGCCCCTCGAGGGCGATCAGGATTCCTCCGTCAGCTGCCCGCGCGAGATCTTCGGCATCGGGCGGCCGTCCCTCGACCAGCAAAGCTCGAACCTGCCACGAACCGCTTCGAAACGGGGGCGCGCCGCGCGGATCCCGCTCCACCGACCAGAGCCAGCCGCGATCGCTCAGCAACAGTAGCCGATCCCGCTCCACGAGCAGGCCCGAAAAGCCACCGAACCGCGCATCGGCCGAATCGAGCAGCCAGCCGGCTTCGATCGTGGCACTCGGGTGGAGCCGAGCTGCCGCGTTCAACTCTCGGACGTCCAGAGCTCTCACCCGAACGATCGGAGAGCTCTCACCCGAACGATCGGACCCCCCTTGCTGTCAACGTTCGGCCCGGCACATGCCGGAAGGATACCGAAAAGGGCCGCTGCAACGACCGACCCGACGAACCGTCGGCACGAACGAAAAGGGCCCACCTCTGGGCGGGCCCTCGAAGTTCGAATGCTGGTTCGGCTCACTCCCGGTTCTGGCCGAACAGCTGGAGCAACATCATGAAAAGGTTGATGAAGTTCAGATACAGACTGAGAGCGCCCATGATCGCCTGCTTGGCGACGAGCTCACCGGTCGCGCTCTCGACGTACTCCTCCTTGAGCCGCTGCGTGTCCCAAGCGGTGAGGCCGGTGAACACGAGCACGCCGATCACGCTGATCGCGAACTGCAGTGCGGAGGAGCCGAGGAAGAGGTTGACGAGGCTCGCGATCACGATGCCGATCAGGCCCATGATCAAGAACGAGCCGAATTGCGAGAGGTCACGCTTCGTCGTGTAGCCGTACAGGCTCACCGCGCCGAAGGTCGCCGCGGTGATGAAGAAGACCCGCGCGATGCTCGTCCCTGTGAAGACGAGGAAGATGCTCGCCATCGACAGGCCCATGACGATGGCGAACGCCCAGAAGGCGAGCTGCGCCGCGCTCACGCTCATCCGGCTCACCCGCGCGCTCAAAAAGAACACGAAGGCGAGCGGTGCCAGCATGACGACCCACTTGAGGGGCGTACCGAAGATCACCGCCATGAGCGGCGGCGAGGTGGCCACAACGAACGCCGTGAGCCCGGTGATGGCGAGTCCCAGGCCCATGTAGTTGTAAATGGCCAGCATGTAGCTGCGCAGGCCTTCGTCGATGTGCTCGATCGCGACACCGCGGGCTTGCGCAACCCTGGGGTCCATCCGAAACGCCATGGCTTTCGTCCCTCCGCGAGGCGCCGGGCTTACCGGTCACCCAAACGATATGTGCCGACGGACGTCGGCCGCAAGGGCTCTCCGGCACCCATCGGTTGTTTGCCCGATCGACCCTTTGCCCGGCTTTCGAAAAGATGAAACCTCGTTCATGGCATACTGCGGTGGGGGCTCGGATTGCAGCGAGACCGGGCCCCACCGGCGAACGTCTTCTCCGGACCGGCTCCAACCAATGGCGAAAGCCTTGCGCGTCATTTCCCGCCCTGATTGTACGTTCCGAATAGATGATGTAGGGGGGTGTCATGGCCGGAGCCAGCGGGACCGTGGACCCTCTCGGCGGCGGCCCGCGGGTTCATGCTACGCCACGAAAGCGGCGGCCGCGACTATTGCGCGAACGTCCTCGAGGGCCGGCCGCACTGGCCGGGCTATGGCTCGAGAATCACGATCGGTTTCGGTTGGGATCTCGGCCATCATACGCGGACCGAACTCGCGCGCATCTGGCGCCCTCATCCCGGCGTGACAGCCAAGGATCGTCTCGCGGCTGCCGCTGGCCTGCGCGCGGTGGAAGCCGGCCGCGTCACCGCGGTCAGGTGCTTGAAGGCGCTACGCCGTGCACTCGCCGATGTCGGGATAGCTTGGGAGATCGCGGGAGCCGTTCTGCACGGCGTGACATTACCGGCCAATGTCGCTCCGACCGAGCGCGTCTTGCCAGACACCGACGAGCTGCCGGACGACTGCTTCGGCGCGCTGACCTCGTTGGTGTTCAATCGCGACGCCGCCGGTTTCGACAATCCGGCACCGTGCTTCACGGAAATGCGCGCGATCGAGACGTGCATGGAGGAGCAGGCGTTCGACCGCATCCCGCAGCTGCTCCGGGGCATGAAGCGGCTAGGCCCGAGAGCCCTGGCCTGCAAGCACGGGGAAGAAAGAGAAAGCGCTCTCCGGGTGCGGCCTCGCAGCCGGAGCGGTGCCGGGCATCCGCGCAGCGGGTACGACCGCATTTGCGACCTCTGTCCTGCCGCTGCCGGGGCTGGACGTCGCGCCGGACCGCGTGGACCTCCGCGATCTTCCCCATCGCCCGTCCCTCGGCCCGCTGGACGAGCAATGGCCGCCGCCGGAGCTCGTCGCGAAGTATCTCGAGGACTACCGCGCCGACGGCATAATCCTCGACCAGGGCCGGGAGGGCGCGTGTACCGGCTACGGCCTCGCCGCGTGCACCAACTTCCTCTGTTGGTGCGGCTAGGTGGCCGCCGGCCGTCCGGCGGAGCGACGGCCCGTGCGGGCCAGCCCGAAAATGCTCTACGCTACGAGCTCGCCCGGCTCTACGACGAGTGGCCGGGGGAGGACTACGAGGGCTCTTCCTGCCGGGGCGCATTGAAAGGTTGGCACAAGCACGGTGTCTGTGCCGAGACGCTCTGGCCCAAGCAGGGTCGCCCGGATCCCCGCTGGGCGGAGGATGCGGCCGAACGCCCGCTCGGTGCCTACTATCGCATCGACCGCAGCGCCATCGGCGATCTCCAGGCGGCGATCCACGAGGTCGGTGCCGTCTACGTCTCGGCCATGGTGCACACCGGCTGGCGGCTCGGTCGCGAGCCCGAACTCCCGCGCATCCCCTGGGCGCGACAGCAGCTCGAGGGCGGCCACGCCTTCGCACTCGTCGGCTACGAGCGGCGCGGTTTCATCGTTCAGAACTCTTGGGGCGAGGGCTGGGGTTACCGCGGCTTCGCGATCCTGGGTTACGACGATTGGCTGGCGAACGGGATGGATGCCTGGGTCGCGGTGACCGGCGCGCCGATCGCCCGACCCGGTGCCATCGGGTTGGCACCGGCCGCGATCGGCCGATCGTTGCAAGCCCGTGCGGGGCTCGCCGGTCGCCGGCCGGCCCTCGACGATGCACGGTGGGACGAGGCCCGGGCCCGTCGGCACACGCTCGTGCTCGGCAACGACGGCCGGCCGCTTCGTCGGCAGCCCGACGCGACGAGCGCGGCCGACGAAGTCGATCTTCTCTGCCATCGCTTACCGGCCGCCGGGCTCGCGGAGCTCGGGGGCGGCAAGCTCGTCTTTTACGCCCACGGTGGGCTCAACAGCGAGGAGGCGGCGGTCCGCCGCGCCCAGGTGCTGGGGCCGGTCCTGCTCCGCAACGGGGTCTGGCCCGTCTTTCTCGCTTGGCGCTCCGGGGTCGGCGAGACCTTGCTCACCCAAATCGAGGACCTCGGTCGGCAGATCCTCGAGGGGCTGGGGCTGCGCACGGGCGAGACCGCGCTCGAGCGGTTCAAGGAAAGGTTGGCCGAGATCCGCGACAGCTCGATCGAATGGCTGGCGGCCAACGGGATTCCCCGCGCCCTCTGGTCGGAGATGAAGGAGAACGGAGCGGCGGCCTCGGAACCGGGCGGCGGTTTGGTGCTCGCTGCCGAAGCGCTCGCGAGGCTGCGCGACTCGGTCGGTGATCTCGAGCTGCATCTGGCGGGGCACTCGGCCGGATCGATCCTGCTCGGCGGCTTCTGTTCGCCGCTCGCCGATCGGGGGCTCGGGATCGCGAGCCTGCATCTGCTCGCACCGGCTTGCACGATGGACTTCGCCGCCAGGACCTTCGGTTCGGCCCTCGGCCGCGGCCGGCGCGCCGTCCTCGATCGTCGCCGGGTCACGATCTGGGTGCTGAGCGACCGGAACGAGCGTCGCGACCATGTCGGGCCCTACGGCAAGTCGCTCCTGTACCTCGTGAGCCGAGCCCTCGAGCGGCGCCGTCGGACGCCGCTCCTCGGCCTCGAGGCCGCCTGGGACCCGAGCGTGGCACCCGAACGGGAGCCGGTCGACCTCGACGATCCCGGCCGGCTGCGTTGGCTCGAGCTCTGGGCGGACGGCCCGCCACCCGAGGTGCTGCGCGAGCCGCAGGTCAGTGCCGGGCCGACCTCGATCCCGCCGGGCCACGGCGCCTTCGACAACAGTGTCGAGGTCGTCAACGCGATCCTGCGCACGATCCTCGGCGCGGAGCCCAAGGTGCCGGCGAGCGATCTAACGGGTTTCTGAGGCCTCTTCCCGAGCCAGCGCACGCGCCCGCTCGCGCAACTCGAACTTCTGGATCTTGCCCGTCGAGGTCTTGGGCAACGGCCCGAAGACGACCGTCTTCGGTGCCTTGTAGTGCGCAAGGTGCTCGCGGCACCAGCGGATGATCTCGGCTTCGTCGACCGGGCCCGCGTCCGGCTTCAACGTCACGAAGGCACACGGGGTCTCGCCCCAGAAGGGATCGGGCTTGGCCACCACCGCCGCCTCCATGACGGCCGGGTGGCGGTAGAGCACCTCTTCGACCTCGAGCGAGCTGATGTTCTCCCCACCGCTGATGATGATATCTTTCGATCGGTCCTTGATCTCGACGTAGCCGTCGGGGTGGAGCACCGCGAGATCGCCCGTATGGTACCAACCGCCCCGAAAGGCCTCGGCCGTGGCGCTGGGGTTCTTGAGATAGCCCTTCATGACCGTGTTGCCGCGCAGGAGCAGTTCCCCCATCGTGCGAGCGTCGGCGGGCACGGGCTCGAGCGTTTCGGTATCGGCGACCATCAGCTGCGACATCGTCGGATAACGGACACCTTGGCGGGCGATCAGCGTCGCCCGCTGCCGCAGCTCGAGCGTGTCCCAGGCCGGCTGTTCGACGCACACCGTGGCGGGGCCATAAACCTCGGTCAGGCCGTAGAGATGGACGACGTGGAAGCCCATCGCATCCATCGCCTCGATGACCGCCGAGGGCGGAGCGGCGCCACCCGTGCCGACGATCACGCGCTGCGCGAAACGGCGGCGCACCGCGGGCGGGCTGTGGATCAGCATGGTGAGCACGACCGGCGCTGCGCAGAGGTGGGTCACTCCTTCTTCGGCAATCAGGCGGAAGATTTCGGCAGGGTCGACCTTGCGCAAGCAAACATGGGTACCGCCTGCAGCCGTGACGCCCCAGGTATAGGTCCAGCCGTTGCAGTGGAACATAGGCAAGGTCCAAAGATAGACCGAGCGCGGCGACAGGCCGAGCACGAGCGCGTTGCCGAGCGCGTTCAGGAACGCGCCGCGATGATGGTAGACGACGCCCTTCGGATTGCCCGTCGTCCCCGAAGTGTAGCAGAGCGAGAGCGCATCCCATTCGTCGGTCGGTTCGGTCGGCGTGAAGCCGGGGTCGCCCTCGGCAAGCAGAGCCTCGTAGTCGAGCCAACCCGTGGGCACGCCGGGGGCGAGGGGATCGGCGATCTCGACGAGTTCGGGCGGGCGGGCAAGTCGTGCCGCCGCGTTCCTGGCGAGTGGGGCGAGTTCCCGGTCGACCAGGAACAATTTTGCTTCGCCGTGCTCGAGGATGAAGGCGATGGTGGCCGCATCCAGCCGCGTGTTGAGTGCGTTGAGGACCGCTCCGGCCATCGGGATTCCGAAGTGGGCCTCGAGCATAGCTGGGGTGTTGGGGGACAAGATCGCTACCGTGTCGCCGCGCCCGATACCGCGTCGGGCGAGAGCCGATGCCAACCGTCGGCAGCGCGCCGCCACTTCGCCCCAGGTCCAACGCCGATCGCCGTAGACGACACCGACCCGGTCGTGGAACACGTCGCCCGCGCGAAGCAGGAAGTCGGTCGGGGTCAGGGGTCGAAAATTGGCCGGGTTGCGGTCGAGCGCCACGTCGAAGATGGTCGAGGCTCTTGCTCCGCTCATCCGTGCGCCTCCCAGTCCGCCTGTTGGCCGGAGCTTTTAGGCCAGCCTTCGTCCGTTCGGAAGATCGTCGAGAATTCCGTGTTTCGGGGCACCGCCTCGCCTTGCGGTGCCGTTTCGACCGAGGCGGCTGAAGTCGTCAACACGAGGAGCAGGCCGACCGAGTAATAGATGCTGTTGAAATAGTTCTGGAACATCGATTGTGCCAACATGTCGGCTGCGATCGCGAGCATCGTCGCCCGGCGGAGCGGCCGAGTGTCGGCGCGGGTAGTCCGGATCGCGAGGCGAACGAGTTCGAAAAGGAGCAAGCCCACGAACAAGAGACCGGGCAACCCCGCCTCGACATAGAAGCGGAGCAGCTCGTTGTGGGGCCATTCGAGCAGGTGTGAGCCGTCGAGCGCCGGGCGCCCTTCGGCGAGCCGCTCCCGCACGACACCGAAACCGAGGCCCAAGGGCTCGTCGAGGGCGAGCGTGAGCCAATGGAGCTGGCTGCCCGCACGCCCGGACGACCAATCCTCCGAACTACCGGGCAACCAACGCTCGAAGAAATCGTCACTGATCAGAATCGTATAGACCGCGAGCACGCCGACCGCGCTCGAAATCGCGGGAACGAGCCGCACGAACCGCTCGCCGGGTCGTTCCGCCGTGGCCACGTCGAGCACGAGATGGATCACGCAGGTCACGAAGGCGGTACGCGTGCCGGTGAGGAGTGTCATGAGGCCGGCCGTGCTGGCGAGGAAGAGATGGCCGACGGCATGAAAGGGGCACGCCGCCATCTCGACTTTCGCTAGGGTCGCGAGGAGGTAAACGGTACAAAGGCCGGCGTGGGCGACCAACGAGCCGGTGAAATCGACCCGGGTGAGGTCGGGGCGACCGCGGCGCAGGAAATCCGGCGCGACGAACACGGCGAGCAGCCCCGTCACGAGCACGTAGAGCGTAAGAAGACGCCAGACCAGTTCACTCGGGTCGCGCCCATCGAAAGCGCGGGCGAAACTCGGCGCGAACAGGAAAAGGGGCAGGACAAGGACCACCTTGTAGTCGAGCGGGTCGACCTCCCCGCCGAGGACGTCGGCAACGAGGATCGGGGCGAGCAAGAGCCCCAAAAGCGCCGGTGTCCGCGCGTCCATCGGATCGAGCCGCGGATCGCGGAACAGGGCAAGGAGGACGAGCCCCGCGTAGGCCCCGAGGAAGGCGAGGATCCGAACGCGCTCGAGGCCCCAGAGCCCGGCGGCTTCGGAGGAGACGCTGGCGAAGCCGACGAGGATCGCGAAGAGCAGCCGAAAGGGCACGAGCCGGAGCCGATGGTGTTGCGCTCGGTTTCAATTTATGGTTGATTCGGGTCCGTGTCGAGCATCTGGTCGCCGTCGCGTCGCAAAGCCAAGACCTTCCCGATCGCCCCGCGCTCACCGCGGCTGGCCGCGCTGATGCAGAGTTGCCCCGCGATCTTGGGCATCAATTGGTGCTTTCAGGGGATGCGTGGCATGGACCGTGGCGAGCTCGTCTTCCGTTTGACGCTCGAACTCGTTCTGTTCGCCGCGTTGGTACCCGCGCTGGGTGCTTTCGGCGCGTTCGTCCTCGCGCACAGTTTCAATTTCACCTTCAACGGGCAGCTTTGGGTGTGCGCCCGGTATTGTCGGTTGTGGCGACGTTCGCCAGCCGCGGTCGAGCGGTTCCTTCGCGGCGTGGCGGCCGAGCTGCGCGAACTGCCATGGCTCGAAGAGGCCGTGTGCATCGGTTCACGCGGAGCTGGCACGGAGGTGCGGCACGATCGAGCCGACATCGATCTCCGACTGATCGCACCGGGTGGTGCCTCGGGTTGGCTCAAGGTCAACCTGCTCCTCCTCGCGCTGCGGACCCGAGCGTTGCTGCAGCTGGTCCCCCTCGACCTCTACGCTTACGACAGTCCGGAATCGCTCGCTCGCTTCCGCCAGGACGAGCCGCTCCTCGTCATCCTCGACCGGCGAGGCCGCATCGCCCGGCGGTTCGCCGAGCGTCAGTTGGTCCCTCTGCGATGACCGCGCCGCGCCACGTCGAGACCCGGCGAACCTGCCTCGCTTACTCCCCGGGAGGGCATCTCGCGGAACTCGAACGGGCTCTCGACGGTATCGCGTTCACGGATTGTTTCCACGTCACCTACGGCCCGGGCCGACCGACGACCCTGCCCGCCCGTCGGACCTATCGTTTGTGTCATCCGCGGCGGTCGGTGATCCGCACCCTTTGGAACGCTCTGGGGGCGCTTTTGGTATTGTTTCGCGAGCGTCCACGGCTCGTGATTTCGACCGGTGCCGACGTTGCGGTTCCGACCGTCTTGTTGAGCAAGTTGTTCGGCGCCCGGATCGTCTACATCGAGACGGCGGCCGCCCTCGACGGCTCGCTGTCGGGCAGGCTGTGTCATCGGGTGGCCGATCTTTTCGTCGTCCAATGGCCGGATCAGCTCGCTCGCTACCCGCGAGCCGTTCTCGCTCGAGGACCGCTCCTTTGAAACGACCGGTCGATATGCTGGTCGCCGTCGGAACGTTCGTGAACGGTTTCGACGAGCTCGTCGAGGCTGCCGACCGAGCCGCGTCGGATTTGCGTATCGGCGGGTTCGCCCAGATCGGCGGCTCGCGTGTCCGACCCCGCCACCTCGAATGGGCGCGCTTCCTGCCGCCTGCCGAGCTGCGGTCCCGGATCGCAAAGGCCCGGGTCGTCGTGTGCCACGGCGGCGTGGGGATCTTGGGCGATGCGATGCGGGCGGGCCGACCGATCGTCGCCATGCCGCGGCGCGGACGCACGACCTTCGACAATCCGAGCGACGACCAGTTGCCCTTCTTGCGTCGCCTCGCGGAACGCTACCCGATCTGGCTCTGCGAGCGGCCCGAGGACTTGTGCGCGGCCATCGAGCGGGCTCTCGCCGGACCGACGACGATCGTCTACCCGCTCGGGAGCGACGTCCCCGAGATCGTGGCGCGGTTCCTCGCGGCGGATCACGCGCGGGACGTCCCGCTCGTCGGAGCCGGCCGGCCGAGCCGGTGGACGTAGGCGATGATTTCCGCCACGGCCTTGTAATGTTCGGGTCGGATCGTGTCACCGGGCTCCAGGGCGCCGTGCAGGGCGCGCGCCAAGGGTGGGTTCTCGACGACGGGCACGCCATGGCGACGCGCGAGGTCACGGATCGCGAGGGCCAGGCTATCGACGCCCTTGGCCACGACCTTCGGCGCGGCCATCGTCGCGGCGTCGTAGCGCAACGCCACCGCGTAATGGGTCGGGTTCGTCACGACCACGGTAGCTTTCGGTACCTCGGCCATCATCCGCCGCCGCGCCCGCTCGAGACGCAACTGACGCAGCCGTTGCTTGACCGTCGGATCGCCTTCGCTCTCGCGCAGCTCTTCTTTGAGCTCCTGGCGGGTCATGCGGAGACGGCGACGGTGATCGAGTCGCTGCCAAACCGCGTCCACGATCGCGAGCAGCGACACGATCGCCAGCACCCAACCGGCGAGGCGGGCCGCGAGGTCCACCAGCCGGTGCGAAAGCTCGAGCGGGCCGAGATCGACGAGCCGCCCGACCTCGGGGGGTAGCGGCCGGAGCACGACGAAGGTCACGCCCGCCACGATCGCGAGTTTGAGGAGCCCCTTCACGAAGTCCACGAGGGTCGACAGGGCGAAGATCCGCTTGACGCCCGCGACCGGCGAGATTCTCTCGACCTTGGGGATCAGGGGGTGCGTGCTCCAGACGACCGCACCTTGGAGGAACGGGCCGACGAGCGCGGCGACGAAAAGCGCGAGTAGCCAGCCGAGGAGTACGAACGACGCCTCGCCCAAAGCCGAGACGAGTTCGGCCGACCGCGGGAGCTCAGCGCCGGTGGGTGCTCCAGCGGCAGCGAGCAAGGAACGGAGCGCGTGCGCCAGCCGCTCGGCGCTCCAAGGCCCGGCCCACAGGACGAGCACAAGCCCAGAGCCCAAGAGGAGGACGTGGCCGGGTTCACGCGAGGCCGCGACTTGCCCACGCTCGCGCGCCTGCTCCAACCGCCGTTGCGACGGTTCTTCGGTCCGGTCGGTGTCGTCGCGTTCCTCGGCCACGGCCGATCAATCCACGAGCCAAGCCGAACTCTGGTCGAGGAACCGCAGGCCTGCTGCGGTTCCGGCTCCGAGTCCCAATCCCAGAGCGGAGATCGCGAGAAGAATCTGCAACGGAAGCGCGATGAACAGCACCTGGAGCGCGGGGACGAGCCGCGCGAGGAGGCCGAGCGCCAGATTGGCGAGGAAGGATGCGACCAAGACCGGCCCGGCGATCCCGAGCCCGAGGCCGAGTGCGGCGTTCCCGAGGCGCGCGGCGAGCACGGAAAGATCGCCGGGGTCGGGAAGCCGTCCGGGCGGCAGGCTTGTGTAGCTCGCGACGATCCGCTGGAGCAGCCAATGATGCCCGTCGCTCGCGACGAGGACGACCAAGAACAGTGTCGAAAGGAGCGCACCGGGAACGGTCCCTTGCGTCGCCTCGGAGGGATCGAAAAAGGCGGCCGCGGCGAGACCCGACTGCATCGCCACGATCGAGCCGGCCCAATGCAGTGCTGCGAGGACGAGCCGGAGCAGGGCGCCGATCGCGAGCCCCGTCACGACTTCGCTTCCGACCATCGACACGAACGGACCGGCCTCGACCGGCGGTCGTGGCAGTTGCCCGCCGAGCGAGGTGGCGAGGAGGGCGCTCGTGAAGAGGGCGAGCCAGAGCCGCAATCTTGGATTGACGTAACTTTCGCCGAAAGCCGGTAACAGCAGGAGGGCACCCCCGAGCCGAGCGAAGACGAGAAGGACGGCAAAGCTTTCGCCGATCAGAAAATCTTGCAGCGTCACGGGCGAGCCTCCGCAGTCGCCGGCGCGACCGGTGGAGCGGTTCTCACGGAAGCGAGGGCACTTCGGCGATCCGGCCGAAGAGGCTCAAGGTGAAGCCTCGCAGCACTTCGAGCGTCCAGGGCATGGCGACCACGAGAACCAAGGCCACCCCCAGAAGCTTCGGCACGAAGGCGACGGTCGCTTCCTGGACTTGGGTCAAGGCCTGGAGGATTGCAATACCCAGGCCGAGCACGAGCGCGCAGGCCATGCTCGGGGCGCCCACGAGCATCGTGACCCAGATCGCCTCCCGGCCGATGTCGAGGATCTGATCGGGGCTCAAGACGATCTCCGCTCAGACCGGCATCCGCATGATCTCTTGGTACGCAGCGATCACCCGGTCACGGACCGCGGTGAACTTTTGCAGCGAAAGCTCGGCCGCACTCACGGCTTCCACAACGTCTTGAACGCTCGCTTTGCCGAGCAGTCCGGCAACCACCCTCGATTCGCTCCGGGCGAGCGCGCCCACCGTCGAGGCGAGCTGCTCGCGAACCAGGGCGGCGAAGCCGAGCTCGCCGCCGGTCGGGTCGTCGGACGGTGCGAGGGCCGCCCGGTCCCGTACGACGGCTGCCGTGTACGCCTCGAGAGCCTGTCCGAGTGTCGCTTTCACGCCGAAATCTCCTTGCGTTCGCGCGCTTCGTTCACCGCAAGATGTCCAGGGTCCGCTGGAGCATCGTTCGCGCCATTTGCATGGCGTTCAAATTGGCTTCGTAGGAGCGCTGCGCCTCGCGCATGTCCATGAGCTCGATCAGCGGGTTGACGTTGGGGAACCGGACATAGCCGGCGGCGTCGGCGGCCGGATGGCCCGGCGCGTAGCGCAGCGGCAGCTCGCGTCGGTCGACCGCCCATCGCCGGATCGTGGCGACGAGGGCACCGGTCTCGCGGTCGCGACGCGACGCGACCTCCAGGACCTTGCGTCGGTAGGGCTCGCCGCCCGGCGTGCGGGCAGTCGATTCGGCGTTCGCGAGGTTCTCCGCGACGACCCGCAAACGGGCCGCCTGCAGCTTCATCCCGGCGCTCGCGACGCGCATTGCGACATCGAGATCCATGGTTCCGTCTTCCTCCTCGAACATCGGGTTCGGTTCAGGCGACCGGTGTGCCGAGCGCGGTTCGCAACATCGCCACGTGCCGGGCGTAGAGGCTGGTCGCGAGCTGGTGGTCGAGCTGGGTGCGGGCGAGTTTTTCCATCTGCTCCTCGAGCACGACCGCGTTGCCCGAAGGCGCCACCTCCCACGACGCCGTGCGGCGTCCGCGCGGTTCGTCGCTGCGGGGGACCGCCGTCCCGGCCAAATGCGCCGGCGTCGTCCGGGCGAGGGTGAGGGCAGCCGGCGGCCGCGCCGCGGCGAAGCTACGGTCGAAGGGGGTTAGATCGCTCGGCCGGTATCCCGGCGTGTCGGCGTTCGCGATGTTCTGCGCGAGCACGCTTTGACGGGCGGCGAGCCAAGCCGTTTTTCGCGACAGCAGGGCGAATAGCAGGGAATGGACTGGGACGCTCACGGGCTCCTCCGCGCTCCGGGGCCATGTCGGGGCGGTTGCCAAGCTAGGCGCGGAACGGTTAACAGATCCTCAACGACTTCGGCCCCAATTTCGCCCCGCGCGACGGCGCGGCGGAGGGTCGGTCGATATGCTCTACCTCACACGGCGACAGGGCGAGGCGGTGATCATCAACAACGAGATCACGGTCCGCGTGGTCGAACTGCGTGGCCGGTCCGTGAAGCTCGGCTTCAGTTTTCCGCCCGGGGCCTCGGTCCTGCGCGAAGAACTGTTCGTGCAGATCCGCGCCGCGAACGAGGCGGCCTCGCGCTCGGCCGCGATGCTCGGGGCCGGCGGACAGGCGGAGCCGACGGGCCGAACTTCGGGCGAGGCGAGGTGAGCGGATCGCCGCCGCTCGTCGCCGTGGTCATGGGCAGCCGCTCCGATTGGGCGACGATGCGGCACGCCGCGGTCGTCCTCGAGGAACTTGAGGTGCCGCATCTCGTGCGGATCGTATCGGCGCACCGCACGCCCGAGCGGCTTTTCGACTTCGCCCGCTCGGCCGTCGCCGAAGGCCTCAAGGTGATCGTCGCGGGGGCCGGCGGGGCGGCGCATCTGCCGGGCATGATCGCCGCACTCACACCGTTGCCCGTGTTGGGAGTTCCGGTCGCGAGTCGGGCGCTCAACGGCCTCGACAGCCTGCTTTCGATCGTCCAGATGCCGGCCGGGGTACCGGTCGGGACGCTCGCCATCGGCGAGGCCGGGGCCACCAATGCCGGCTTGCTCGCAGCTGCCATCTTGGCCGTGAACGATCCCGCCCTGGCCGAACGGCTCGTCGCGTGGCGCGCCCGGGCTACCGCGGCGGTCGGCGAGCATCCGGAAGAGCCTTCACCGGAAATTCGATGATCGTTCCCGGCGCGACGATCGGGATCCTGGGTGGCGGCCAGCTCGGCCGCATGACTGCCCTCGCCGCGGCGCGGCTCGGCTATTCCTGCCACGTCTTCGCGCCCGAGGCCGACAGTCCGGCCTTCGCTGTGGCGCGCCACACTTGCGCCTCCTGGGAAGATCGAGCCGCCCTCGCGGACTTTGCTGCCTCCGTCGCGGTCGTCACGCTGGAGTTCGAGAACGTGCCGGTCGACGCCCTCGAATTCCTCGCCGAGCGCGTCGAGGTGCGACCTGATGCCGCAGTCCTGGCGGTTACCCAGGATCGCCTCGCCGAGAAGCGGTTCCTCGAAAGTCGAGGCTTTCCCCTGGCGCCCCATCGCGAAGTTCGCCGCCGCGAAGACGCCGCCTCGGCTCTGGTCGAACTGGGTGGCCGCGGCGTGCTCAAAACGACCCGCCTGGGCTACGACGGTCGCGGCCAAAGGATCGTCGCGACCCCGGAGGAGGCGGTCGCGGCGTTCGAAGCCCTCGGATCCGGCACCAAGGTGCTCGAGGCGTTCGTCACGTTCGAGCGTGAGATCTCGGTCGTCACCGCACGCCGGGCCGACGGCGCGCGGGCGAGCTTTCCGGCGGTCGAGAACCGCCACGAACGCCACATCCTGCGGTCGACCCTCGCGCCCGCGCCGATCGCGCCGGCTCTCGCGGCAGAGGCCGTGGCGCTGGCCGAGGCCGTGGCCGAAGCACTCGGTGTGGTGGGGCTCTTGGCGGTCGAAATGTTCGTTACCAGCGACGGACGGCTGCTCGTCAACGAGCTCGCGCCGCGGCCACACAATTCCGGCCACTGGACGATCGATGCCTGTCCGGTGAGCCAGTTCGAGCAGCTCGTCCGGGCGATCTGCGACCTGCCGCTCGGCGATCCCACACCCTTCGCGGCCGCGGTGATGGACAACCTGCTCGGCGAGGAGGTGAACAATTGGCCGATCCTCTTGGCCGAGCCGGGCGCGCGAGTCCACCTCTATGGTAAGCGCGAGGTGCGGCCCGGTCGGAAGATGGGCCACGTGACCCGGTTGTTCCCGACTCTCGACGGGATCAAGCGATGATGTCGGGCAGTCGCTGCCGCTCCAGGAGGGCGATCCGATCCTTGAGCGCGAGCTTCTGCTTCTTCAATCGCTGCACTTCCAGCGCGTCCGTGCACCCCTCGGCGATAAGTTGGCGGATCCGATCGTCGAGCGCCCGGTGGGCCGCTTTCAGCGTTGCGAGCCGGGTGTCGATGTCGGTGGCCGTGCCGTGCTCGCTCATGCCTGCCGTTTCCAGCTTCGTATCGACGACTGGTGGTAGCACGTTTTCGGCGTCCCTTCAGCCCCGGTGGCTTCGGGCCGGGTGACCCGGCGGAGGAGGAGAGCGATGCGCATCGGTTTGCTGACCTCCGGAGGCGACTGCGCCGGGCTCAACGCGGTGATCCGCGCCGTGACGTTGCGCGCCGTGCTGGGCTACGGTTTCGAAGTTTGGGGGATCCGCGAGGCGACCCACGGGCTCCTGCAGCGGCCGGTCGCCGCCGAGAGGCTCACCCCGGACAGCGTGAAGGGGATTCTGCATCTGGGCGGGACGATCCTGGGTACCACCAACCGCGGCAACCCGTTCGCCTATCCCTCGCCGGACGGGGTGCCGG
>Ga0308415_1000045_pt1 | contig 45724 bp, 39 predicted proteins | sample HotsprSampleOS55_FD_203465 | JGI IMG/M metagenome (GOLD analysis project Ga0308415, IMG submission 203465) | Hot spring phototrophic mat microbial communities from Octopus Spring, Yellowstone National Park, Wyoming, United States - 20090730_OS55 ... | reverse complement strand
CTTCTTGAACATCTGGCTTCCAGACCTCCTGTTCACCAGTGTAGTAGGCGCGCAGCTCATCGGCTACAGTGAACCGGCTAGTCGCCTGCTCGCCAGATGGTCAGTTCAAGGGGAAAGTTGTGGCGGAACAGTGACCCCTACGGGATTCGAACCCGTGTTTAAGCCTTGAGAGGGCTTTGTCCTAACCGCTAGACGAAGGGGCCTTGTTGTCTAATGTTATCACGATTTCTCGCGGGGGCATTCAGTAGGTAGTAGGAGGGAGCAGAACGCAGGGTGGGCGACGGCAGTGTTGACTAGGGCTGTGCCGGCCTGCAACACCTCAGTCCGGCCCAGCTATCGCTCAGGGTGACAGGACAGGGCAGGCGCCGGTGCCTTTCGTGCGCTCAATGCCGGTCACGCCAAGCGTATGCGCCCCGAACCATGAATGCGTGGAGTATCATGCTTTAGCCTGCGGAGCTTGTCTTTGCTCGACAGATGCAAGCATGATGACGCTCTCCCAGTTGCTCGTGGCCATCCCGCTCACCGTGATCGGCAGCGTGCTGTTCGCCGCCGGCGTGGTCCTGCTTGTCCGTGCGCTGCTGCGCACGGCCCCAGCCACGGTGGGCGCGCTGGATCAGGACCAGCGCGCCGTGCTGCGCTTCACCACCCGCGATGGGCAGCCAGTTGAGCTGCGTGTGCCTGCTCCCCCCGGCCGCTATCAACCAGGCGAGCAGGTCACTGTGCTCTATGACGCTGACTATCCACAGATCGCTCAGGTTGTCTCGCCGCTGCGCCTGTGGGCGCTGCCAGCCGTGCTGGCGCTGCTGGGGCTGGGGGTGGGGCTAGTTGGCTTCTCCGCCCTCGCCGCTGCCGTGCGCTGAGCGAGCAAATGCTCCCTGTTACTCGCACAAAAACGACAAGGGGCAGCGCACTTCTCTGTCATGATTCGCACAGACGCAGACTATCGCGGTCAATAGGAGAACCATTAAGTGACTTCGACGAGGCCATGCTCATCCAGCAACGCCTCGATCCAAGCGCCCACAGCTAACACTTGTTGATCCGCGCCAAAAGGCGCGATGATCTGCAGCGCAACCGGCAAACTGTTGATCCGCGCAAAGGGGAGCGCCAGCGCCGGCAGGCCGGCCAGCGCCGCCGGCAGCGTCAAACGCAGGATAGCCGTCCGCAGATCCGCCGAGCCAGCTTCCAGCGCGATTTCGGTTGTGCCGCGCGGCGGCGCGACGCAGGGCGCCGCCGGCAACACCAGCGCGTCTGCGCCTTGCAACGCGCGATGCAGCGCCTCGCGCAGCGCGCGCTGGTATTCACGGGCGTGCAGATACTGCACTGCGCTGAAGTCGTATCCGCGCATCAGCGCTTCGCGGACGGTTGGGCTAAAGGCCTCTGGCTGTGCCGCTAGGGCGTGGCGGTGAACCATTACGGACTCGGCGCGCAGCGGCGCAAAGCCGGCCAGTGGGTCGCCGATGTCGAGCGTGACCTCGTCCACCAGCGCGTCGGCCAGCCGCAAGCGTTCGATAAGCAGCTCAAACGCCGAGCGGACTTCTGAGGTCAGCGCGCCTAGCAGGTAAGCCGCCGGCACGACCAGCCGCGGAGGGCGAGGGAGCGGCGTGGCGCTCGCCCAGGCGTCGTTTGGCCTGCCGGCCAGGACAGCGAACAGCGCTGCGACATCAGCAACTGTTCGTGCGAGCGGTCCGGCGTGGTCACAGCTTGGAACCAGCGGGAGCGCGCCGTCCAGCGGGATCGCGCCGTAGCTTGGCTTAAGCCCCACCACTCCGCAGAAAGACGCCGGCAGGCGAACCGAGCCGGCAGTGTCGCTGCCCAGCGAGCCTACCCCGATCCCCACCGCCACGGCAACAGCCGAGCCGGACGACGACCCACCGGCCTGGCGATCGGGATCGTGCGGATTCTTCACGTCACCTGTCCAGGGATTCTCCCCCGTCAACCCCAGTGCGATCTCTTGAAGGTTGGTCTTCGCCAGGATAAGCGCGCCCGCCTGGCGCAAGCGCGCCACAGCGGTAGCTTCGTCGGGCGTGATCTCCGGCAAGGGCGCACGTGCCCCGGCCCGCAACGGCATGTCGCGCACGTTGAATACGTCTTTGACCGTGATGGGCAGGCCATGCAATGGGCCGCGCAGCCAGCCGGCGCGCGCCTCGCGCGCCATCGTCCGCGCTTCCTCTAGGGCGCGCGCTGGTTCTACAAACGCGATGGCGTTGAGCGCATGATGGTCTTCGATCCGCGCCAGGGCTTGCTCGGCGAGCGTTACCGGGCTCACCTGCCCGTCGCATAACGCTGCCCTCAAGGCGTGAACGAGTGCGGCCATTAGCGCTGTTTGAGCTTGGTCAATAGGCGCTCCGGCGTGATCGGCAGGTCGTTGATCCAGACGCCGGTTGCATCGTAGATGGCAGCGACCACCGCCGGCGCAGTGACCAGGAAGGGCATCTCGGCCATGCCGCGGATGCCCCAGGCGCCGTGTGGGTCAGGGTGCTCTAGGATCACCGACTCAACCTGGTCGGGGATGTCTAACACGGAGGGGATCAAGTAGGTGCTGAAGTGAGCGGAGAGCACGTGCCCTTGCCGGCTGACGAAGTTTTCCAGGTGCGTCCAGCCCAGCGCCTGGACCACGCCGCCCTCGATCTGGCCGATCACCTGTTGGGGGTTCACCGCCTTGCCCACGTCGTCCGCGCAGACGATCCGGCGCACGTGGATTTGGCCGGTCTCCGTGTCCACCTCAACTTCAGCGCTTTGGGCGACGTATCCATAGGTGATGTTGGGGTCGCCGGCGCCGGTCTCCTCGTCCAGGGGCGTTGTAGGTCGAGGGCGGTACACGAAGTGCGCGATGGCCGGCCGCTCTTCGTCGTGCCAGCGGCGCAGGGCTTCTTGCGCTGCGCCGCGGATGGCGTGGGCGGCCATAAACGTCAGCCGCGAGGCCGAGGCGCTGCCGCTGCTGCCGCTGGTGGCCGTGTCGCTCAGCACCAGCTCGATGCTTTCGGTCGGCAGCCCGAGCGCGTGCGCTGCGATCTGCAAGAAGACCGTGTGCGCGCCCTGGCCGCACTCCGCGCCGGCATGTTTGACCACGGCGCGCTCGATCTGCGCGCCGCCGTATAGCTCCACGGTCGCCTCGCAGCGCTCCGGAAAGCCGAATGAGAAGCCGACATTTTTATGGCCGCAGGCGAATCCACGACCAACAGCGAGGTATGGCTCGCGCGCGTGATGAGCGGGCCGCGCGCCGTTCCAGCCGCCGCGCTGTGCGCACTGTTCTATGACCTGGGCGATGGTGCAGCCGGCCGGGATCGGGGTGTTGTTGACGGTGAGGCTGCCATCGCGCAGCGCGTTCTTCAGGCGCAGGGCCACCGGATCCATGCCCAGAGCGACCGCCAGCTTATTCATCTGCGTCTCGGCCACGAAGAGCGCCTGTGGCGCGCCGAAGCCGCGAAACGCACCGCTGGGGATGTTGTTCGTGACCACTGCGCAGGCGTCCACTGCGACGTTGGGGATCTCGTACGGCCCAGTGCAGGTGACGGTGGCGTTGCCCAGCACCTTGGTTGAGGTATAGGCGTAGGGGCCGGCGTCGGCGCGGATCTCCACCTGAGCGGCCAGCAATTTGCCCTCGCGCGTCGCGCCCAGCCGCGCGCGAAACCACATCGGGTGGCGCTTGTGATGGCCGATGATGCTCTCTTCGCGCGTCCAGATGATCTTCACCGGTCGCCGCAAGCGCAAAGCGGCCAGCGCCAACACGATCTGCACGCTCATATCCTCGCGTCCGCCGAATGCGCCGCCGATGGCCGGATAGATCACGCGCACCTGGTCGAGCGGCAGGTTCAGCGCGTGGGCGATCTGGTGTTGGTCCTCGTGTGTCCACTGGCCGGCGACCAGCACGGTTACGCGCCCCTGCTCGTCTATGTATGCCAGACCAGCCTCCGGCTGGAGATAGGCGTGCTCTTGCGCGCCGGTCGTGTAAACATCCTCGATGATCACATCGCACTGCGCAAAGGCTGCCTCCGCGTCACCTTTGCGGATGCGATAGCGCTTCATCACGTTCCCCGGATAGTGGGGGTGGAGCTGAGGGGCATCCGGCAGCAGTGCGGCATGCACATCCGTCAAAGCCGGCAGGTCCTCGTACTCAACGCGGATGAGGTCGCGGGCGCGCGCAGCGATCTGCTCGCTCTCGGCGACGATGAAGGCCAGCTTCTCACCCACATGCCGCACGACGCCATCAAATGGCTTGCGCGGATAGCTCGGCCTCCCGCGCGCTGTCGGCGCTGGCAGCAGGACGTCGGGACTCACCATCACCGGCGCGTCGAAGAGCACCAGCCCATATTCATTGTTTGGCACATCCAGGCCGGTGAAGATGGCGACCACACCGGGCAGGCGCAGCGCCTCGCGCAGGTCCATTGCTTTCACGCGCGCGTGCGGCCGGCGAGCGAATAGCACCTTGGCATGGAGCATGCCGGGCATCATCAGGTCGCCTGGATAGAGGGCTTGGCCGGTCACTTTGGCCAGCGCGTCAATGCGGGGCAGAGAAACGCCGATTGTCATGGCTCGATCAGGTGGCCGACCTGGCCTAGGAAATACTCAAAGCGCTCGTTGCTCACCCACACCACATCCGGCCCTACGTTATCTGGCTCACCAAAGACCACACCAGGGGCAGGGCCGGCCTGACCCAGGCCGATCTGATCGGACCACTGCCGAAGGGCGGCGAAGATAAGCCCGGGGGTCTGCTCATGGTCGGCCGTCGTCCACACGCCTTCGTCGCTTGAAATACGCCCTGTCATTGCCCGCTCGAGGAATTGTATCCCTACGACGTGAGCAGCACGGTCGTGAAGTTATAGAGGAAGTGCACCAGGACGCACACGCTCAGCGAGGTGCGCGCGCGCAGCACGCCAAGGATCAGGCTCATGGCGAGGATCAGCAGCGTCGCCGGCGTGATGCCATATTGCACGTGAAACGAGGCGAACAACAGCGAGGTGATCACGATGCCCATGCGCGGCTGATAGGCGCCGCGAAAGAAAGTCTCCTCGCCGATCGCGGCTGCGGTGCCGATGGCCAACGCGCCGCTGAAGCCGGAGAAGTTGCCCAACAGCGCCTTGGAGAGGCTGCCCACTCGCTCCAAGCCCTGTGGGTCAAGCATGCGCCAGAGTTGTTCAGTAGCAATGGCCAGCCCGATCAGCGCAGCCGTACTGATGAGTGCCAGACCTAGGTGGGGCAGAGTGAGCGGCTTCACCCCCAACCGCGCAAGCACTTCAGCGTGGCTTCGTCGGACGCCCAAGCCGACGCCGAGCAGCGCGGCGAGCGTAAAGGCGAGCAGCGGGAAGGCCAGCACGTCCAAGTAGGAAGGGCTGCTCAGTTGTTGGCGCTGCTGCGGGTCTTCGACCAGGGCGAACAGGGCCGGCGTGAGCGCCAGCATTTGGAAGAGGTTGAGGCCGAGCGCAGTCGCCGTTAGCGACAGCGCTGTGACATGCACGGGGCTATCGGCCTGCATAGGCAGCAGGCGCGCAGCCAGCCGGCGCACGGGGGGCAATAGCGCAGCCAGCGCCAGCAGCGCACCGATCATCAAGGCAAGCCCACCTAAATCCAGCCGCGCTGCGCGCAACTGCTGAACCGCAAGCGGCGTTTGCGCCGCGCTGCTTAGGGTCTCGTCGGTGAGCACAGCAGCGGCAACGATTGTGAACATGCCTGCTGCGAGGACGAGGCCGTTGATAACAGCGAGGCTGAGATAGAGGATCGGTCGCGCATCTTGCGAGCGTTCGCTCACATTGGCCAAATAGATAAGCAGAAGAAAGGGCAACAGCGATAGCAGAGTGAGGACCGCGCTCAAAGCAAAACGATTATAGGGTTCTCGCTTAGCAAGGCGTTTATGGCTGGGGCAGGTTTCGTGAGTCAGCAGCCCGCGAGCAGTTGTCTCTCTGCTCCGTGAGCGCGCCCTAGCGATCGAGGTCTAGCCTTCGAGCGGATCAACAGGCATCGTCAGGTCCACCACATCGCCGTGGCGGTCAATGGTGATGCTGAACCCGAGCATGCCAAGATACTGCCGCACCGGCTCTGGAATGCCGACCTCGAAGAGGCGCTCGAAGTGCTGGTCCAAATTGCGGAGCTGCGCGTCCACGGCAGCTTTTGTGAAGAGATCATCCTGCCCGATGAGCTTCAACACAGCGCTGCTCACCAAGTCCTTGTGTTCCAAGATCTGTTCGCGGAAGATATTCAAGACCTGAAGGTCCACTTTCTGAGCATCCACGTGGTACTTAAAGCCATCTTCGATCAGCACGTAGGTCGGCTCCTGGCCGACGTAGGCCACCGGCAGCAGGGCGCCGTTGGAATCTTTTACCAGCCCTTCAAAGAGCGCTCTGCGCATGCGCCTGTTATAGCAGGCCCAACCAAGCGGCTACTGCCGGCCCAACGCCGATGACGTTCAGCGTGATCGGCACCAGCAACACGCCCAACCCGTTGATCCGGCGTCCGCCTACCAGCACAGGGATGAGTCCAATCGTCGTTGCGACGCCCATCACCAAAAGCCCGCCCCAGCCCGTCAGCGCCATGGTCAGCGCCATAACAAGGCCCAGCGCGCCGCCGGCCAACCACTGCGGGCTCCAGGCATTGGCCAACCGCGCCGCAAAGCGGGCCATGGCGACCAGCACGACGAACGCGAGCGCGCCACACAAGGCCACCGCTGCCACTGCCAACCAATAGGTGCGCCAGCCATAGGGGACGTAAATGCTGCTGATCATCCAAGCCATGCCGCCGCGGGTGAGCGTCAGGCCAGGCACGAACAGCAACAGCAAGCTCCCCACGTAATAGGCAACTTTGGACGCGCCCAGCGAGATCATGAACAACCGTTCATTCCACAGAGCGGTGGCATGGCCGGCCAACAGGCCGCCGATGCCGCCGCTCACCACCGGCAGGATGCTGGCGAACAGCCCGCCGCTCAGCCCTGTGAGCGAGCCGCGCAGCAGCAAACGCGGTTCCACTTCTCGCCACGGCGACGCTTGCTGGCGCGGCGGCCTGGTGCCAAAAACCAACACTTGCAGCAGGCCCGGCGCGGCGAACAGTCCCACGAACGCCGGCATCAGATTTACGAAGGCCGACTCAACAGCGATCGGGCTGCGATAGAAGAGCACCATGCCCAGCAGCCCGCTCAGCGCGAAGGTGAGCAAGCCGGCGCCGAGATAGGTCCACGCGGAGATCAAACGCCGCAAGGGCGAAGCGAGGTCATCTGCGCGCGGCCATTCACCAAGCAGCAGAAAGGCGATGATCGCCGTTAATATCCAGCCGGTATGTGGCTGCAAGATCGCGCGCAGCGGCCTGACGACCTCATCCAGGATGGGCGAGAGCAGCACCAGGCCCAGCAATGCGCCCAGGCTACCGCTGCCTATCAACGTCGCGGCTTCTGCGCCACGACCGTGTAACAGATACTTCGTCGCCGGCAGCACAGCCGTCGCGTGCGCGTCGTCCGGCGCGAAGAGAAAGACTGTGGGGATAACGTTCACCACCGACCAGCCCACCAGCGCGCCGAGCAAAAAGAGCGCAAGCGCCTGCTCGCTCAGCACAAACGGCATCTGCGCATACAGCAACAGGGCAAAGCCGGCCACGTTGAACACGTGCAACCCCGGCACCAGCGCGATGGCGCAGCCCAGCACCGCGCCGATCAGCGATGCGGCCAGCAGCCCTAGGGATTCCAGCATCACGAGTTATCGCGGCGCGACGGGTTGTTGAGCGACGGTCAAGGGCACAGCGGCGGCCTGATCTGGCCGGGGCGACGGCCACAACCAGGGGTGCAGGAGGCCAGCCAGAACCTCAACCCCATCTACGATGCGCGGGCCGGGCCGGCTGAAATATGATGTGGCATCCACGGCGTACACCTGGTTGTGCTGGGCGGCGGGCAGCTGACGCAGATGGGCCGATGCGTTCGAGACTTCGCGCGCGCTCCCTTGCAGGTCAAAACCGCACGGCATCCCGATGACCCATTCAGCCTTTGAACTGATGACGTCATCCCAGGTACAGCGAAAGCTGGGCTGCCCCTTGCGACCGAGGACGGGCGTGCCGCCGGCTATCTCGATTTGTTCAGGCACCCAGTGTCCGGGGGCAAACGGCGGGTCCAGCCATTCCAAGGCGGCCACTGTGGGCCGTCGTTCGGCGTCGCTCAAGGACGCGCGCACGCGGTCTATTCGGTCGCGCAGCGCTTGGACCTTCTTCCTGGCGAGCGCCAGCGTGTTCGTCAACTCACCGACGACGAGGATCGTCTGAAAGATGCCTTCAATATCGGTTGGTTCGAGGGAGATAACCTGAGCCGACCCCTGCCAGGCGCAGCTTAGGTCGCGCACAGCCGAACGCACGGTGTCATACGACACCGCGCACACGTCGCACAGCGCCTGGGTAAGGATCAGATCAGGCTGCGCGGCAGCCAGGCGGTCTGTATAAAGCCCATACAAGCTCTGCCCATCGCGCAACTGCTGCGAGACCAGCGCGTCAATCTCAGCGCTCGTCAGATCGGGGTTCACTTGACCATCAGGCCCCGTTGCGCCGATCGTGCTGAAGGTCATGACGGGCACGTCCACGACATCAGGCGGGAAGTCGCATTCATGGCTGCGGCCCACCAGCGCATCGCGCAATCCCAGAAAGCACACGACCTCTGTCGCGCTGGGCAGCAAAGAGACGATCCGCATGGCCGACTCCTTAGTGATCGTTCAGCGCCACCTCGCGCCCTTGTTGCGACGAGCGATAGATGGCCTCGATGATCTGCAGGCCGACCAGCCCGTGCTCGCCGGGCGATTCGGTCGGCTTGCCCTGCAATATGCAATCCACGAAATGATGCACGGCCAGGCGATGCCCGCTGACGCCAGACGGCAGGCGCGGCACGATCTCCACGGGCTGGTCGTGAATCAGCTTGAACAACACGACGGTCTCGCCGTTTGGCGCGCCGGTGTAGAAGTTCGCGCCGGCCTCGCTGCCGAAGAGGCGGACGAAGTAGGCATCTTGCATCGGCTCGCGATGGGAGGCCCACGCCGACTCAAACTGCAAGACCGAGCCATCCTCGAAGCGCACGAAGCCAAACCCCATGTCGTCCACGTCAAACGTCTCCGGCTTCACGTCGCGCGGCTTGGTCTTTTGGCCGCGCGGGCCGAACTTGGCGAAAGCAGCCCCGCAGACGGTCACCGGCCTGGGGTAGCCCATCAGCCAGAGCGCCAGGTCGAGCACGTGAACGCCCAGGTCAATCAGCGCGCCGCCGCCGGCGCGCGCCTTTTGGGTGAACCACTGGCCGTGCGTTGGAATCCAGCCCTCGCGCATCCAACCGGCCTTGGCCGCGTAGAGCTGGCCAAATTCGCCGGCAGCGATCTGGCGCTTCAACCACATGATCTCCGGCCGGTAGCGGTGGTTGTAACACACCATCAGCGTTTTATTCGCCGCGCGCGCGGCCTCGATCATCCGGCAGCCGGCTTCCACCGACGTGGCGAGCGGCTTCTCGCACAGCACGTGTTTGCCGTTGGCAAAGGCTTCTATAGCCGCCGGCTCGTGCAGCCAATTGGGCAGCGCGATGCTCACCGCGTCCACGTCGCTCAAGCGCAAGACCTCGTGATAGTCCGTGTAGCGACGGGACTCCGGGATGTTGAAGCGCTCGCCGCGCTCCTTCAGGATCGCTGGGTTGGCGTCGCAAATGGCCACCAGCTCGCACTCAGGATGGCTCTGGTAGCCCTCGATGTGATTCCAGCCGACCCCGACGCCGATGACAGCAACGCGCAACTTTGAACTCGACATGGCTGCTCGCTCTCACGACGCGCTATTCAAGCGCAGCCAGGGCATCCACCAGCGCGTCTATCTCCTCGCGCGTGTTCGTCTCCGTGCAACACAGCAGCATGTGGTTCTCCAGTTCGGGATAGTCCTGCCCCAGGTCGTAGCCGCCGATGATGTCGTGCTCATCCAGCAAGTAATTGTTCACCTCCCTCACCGGCAGCGGACAGGCGACGACGAACTCATGGAAGAACGGCTGCTGATTCCAGACGCGCCAGCCGCTGAGCTTGCTGATTCTGTCGGCGGCGTAGTGCGCTTTCTGGTGGCATAGATAAGCCACTTGGCGCAGGCCGCTCTTGCCCATGACGCTCAGGTAGATGCAGGCGACGAGCGCCATCAGGCCTTGGTTGGTGCAGATGTTGCTGGTGGCCTTCTCACGTCGGATGTCCTGCTCGCGCGTCTTCAGCGTGAGCACATAACCGCGTCGCCCCTCGCGATCAACCGTCTCGCCGACGATCCGCCCTGGGATGCGCCGCATGAATTCGCGGCGGGTGCAGAAGAAGCCCAGGTATGGCCCGCCAAAGCTCAGCGGGATGCCTAAAGGCTGCCCTTCACCCACCACCACGTCCGCGCCGTAGGCCGAGGGGGGCTTGAACAGGCCCAGCGCGATCGGATTGGTGGCCACGACGAAGAGCGCGCCCGCGGCGTGAATGCGCTCGGCAAAAGCAGCCCCGGATTCATCCAATGCGAACTCCTCTAACTGCCCGAAGAAGTTAGGGTGCTGCACGCACACACAGGCCGTGTCCTCGTCAAGCAGCTCGTCTATGCCAGCGTAGTCGCTCTCGACGAGGTGGACTTTGGGGTTGAACTGGGTATATGTGCGCAGCACGGCGCGATAGTGGGGGTGGACGGAGCGCATGACGATGACCTTGTGGCGCTGGGTGATAGCCATTGCCATGAGCGCTGCTTCGGCGAACGCAGTTGCGCCGTCATAGTGCGAGGCTGTGCTGATGTCCATCCCGGTCAGCGCGCTCATCATGCTTTGAAACTCGAAGATGGCTTGAAGCGTGCCCTGGCTGACCTCGGGCTGGTAGGGGGTGTATGCCGTGAAGAACTCGCCGCGCCGGATCAGATGGTCAATCAGGCTGGGGATGTAATGGTTGTATGCGCCGGCGCCGAGGAAGCAGGCGTGATGATTCACGTCGGCGTTCACGTCGGCGAGCGCGCCCAGCTCCCACATGGCTTCCATCTCCGTGATCGGTGCTGGCAAGTTCAGGCGCGGGAAACGGAATTTCTCCGGGATAGCGCTAAACAGTTCCTCGATGCGCGCGACCCCGATGCGGGCCAACATCTCTTGCCGCTCTTGTTCAGTATGAGGGATATAGCTCATAGCGCGTCGCAGTTAGTGAATTTCGCTGTCTAAGCCTTCTTCTTTCAAAAACTGTGCGTATGCCTCAGCGTCCATCAGCGTCTCGAAGTCGTCTAGGTTGTTTGGCTTGATGCGCGCTATCCAGCCGGCTTGATAAGGATCTCGGTTGATGGTGTCCGGTGCGCGCTCAAGCAGCGTGTTCACCGCCGTGATTGTGCCGCTGACGGGCATGTACACATCAGAAGCGGCCTTGACCGACTCCACGACGGCGAAAGCCTGACCGGCCTCGTATGTTGCGCCTACGCGCGGCAGCTCCACATACACGAGGTCGTTCATCGCGGCCTGGGCATGGTCGCTGATGCCGCACACGATCTCGTCTCCATCTCGTCTCGCCCACTCGTGGGTCTTCAGATAACGTGCTGTAGGGTCAATTCGTACCGCCATAATGACTTTGTCTAGGAATAGGGGATGTTCGCAGGCGCGCAGTTGACAGAGCGATAGTCCAAAAGGACGTGTTATGATGCCTTTCGTAAGAATAATACCAGAGCGCGATGATGCGCTCTGAAGGGTGTGTTCATGGCTGGGGACAAACTCCCTGCTGACCGGCGAAGGCGAGTCCTAATACAGGGGATAGGCAAAGATAGCGATTTCACCCAACTGGGTTCTACTGCCTGGCTGTAAACATACCCTGCACAATCAAGCCAATTCCTTACATCCAGAGTAGGGGTTCGCCATGTCGAGTGTAGTTCTGACAACGCGCGTAGCGACAAATGGTCCAGTCGCCGACGCGAGTGTTTCATCTACGACTGGCCTGGCCAGGCCGGCCAGCCGCCTGAGCGTGTGGTGCGACAGGCTGATAGAGGCTGGCTGGCTGGCTGCTGTGCTCGTCATCCCCTTGTTCTTCAACATCTATTCCAGCCGCGTCTTCGAGCCAGACAAACTGACCACCTTGCGATCCATCGCGCTGGTCATGGCGATGGCCTGGCTGGTGAAGTGGTTTGAAGAGCGACGCAATCCAGCACGCGACCAGCACATCAATTGGCGCACGCCGCTGGTGCTGCCCACGCTGATCACGGTCGTGGTGTACATGATCAGCACCGCCGTCTCCGTCGCTCCAAGGACCAGCCTGCTGGGTTCATACCAGCGTTTGCAAGGCACTTACACCACCCTGGCTTACATCGTGGTGTTCCTGATGATCCTCCAGGGGATGCGCCAGCGCGCCCAGGTTGAGCGCTTGCTCACTGTGATGATCCTCAACTCGCTGCCGATTGCTATCTACGGCATCCTCCAGCGTCTGCAACTCGACCCCTTGCCTTGGGGTGGCGACACAGTTGAGCGGGTGGCCGGCAACATGGGTAATTCGATCTTCATCGCCGCCTATCTGGTGATGACGTTCTTCGTAACGCTGTATCGAATTGCCGATAGCTTCGTTGCCGTCTTTCGCAGCCCACAGCCGCGCTGGGCAGACGTGGTGCGCGCCGCCGGCTATATCCTCATCGCAATTGCAAACGCGATCGTCGTCTTGATCCTGGCCGGCAGCCGCGGGCCCCAACTCGGCTGGTTAGGCGGCCTCCTGTTCTTCGCCCTGCTGATGGTTCAGCTCATCCGCCAGCGCAAGCTGAGATTCGGGCTAACCCTGGCCATGATCGCAGCGGGCATCGCCGGCCTCGGCTTTTTATATCTCATCAACGTCACCCGCAACGATCAGTCCTTTGACTGGCTGCGCCAATTCCCGCTGTTCCGCCGCCTGAGCACGGTGTTAACCACCGAGGAAGGCACAAACGCCGTGCGCGTGCTCATCTGGGAGGGCGCGGCCAAGCTCGTCCTGCCCCACGATCCGATAGAACAACCGGATGGCACGCCGGATCCCTTCAACGCCATTCGGCCACTGGTGGGCTACGGGCCGGAGTCCATGTATGTCGCCTACAACCGCTTCTACCCACCGCGCTTGGCGAACTTCGAGGCGCGCAACGCCTCTCCCGATCGCAGCCACAACGAGACCTGGGACGCGCTGGTCATCACCGGCTTGTTCGGCCTGCTGGCCTATCTCTTCCTCTTCGGCAGCGTCTTCTACTACAGCAGCCGCTGGATTGGGTTAATCGCCTCGCGGTTCGAGGCGTGGCTCTTCGTGGTGACCTGGATCGGTAGCGCGCTGCTGTTCGGCGTCGGGGCCATAGCGCTGGGGGAAATTGAGTTGTTCGGCGTGGCCGTGGGTGCGGGCGTCACCTTCGGCCTAACACTCTTTCTGTTCATCAGCGCCTTCATCAACGCTCGGCGTAGCGACGAGCAGGAGTTGCCTGTATCGCTCTCGCTGCGCGACCAAGTCTTGTTGATCGCCATCATCGCCACGGTCGTTGCCCACTTCGTGGAGATTCACACCGGCATTGCCATCGCAGCCACGCGCACCCACTTTTGGGTGCTCATCGGTTTGATGGTTGTCGTCGGCGCAGGCCTGATCCGAGATGAAGCGCCTGCCCTCGCAAATGGGTCCAGCACGGCGGAGCCCGACAACAGCGAGCCTAGCCCAATTGCGCAAAAGACCAGCAAGGCAACAGAACGCAGCGCAGCCGGCGGGACGCGCCGCCAGCGCCGCGCCGAGCAACAGCGCGCGGCCATGCGGCGCGCCACGTCGCCAACTCGACGCCCCGCGTTGCCGCCCTGGTTCGGGACGGTCGCCACCTACGGCCTGTTCCTCGGTCTGATGATGGGCGTGATGGCGTTCGACTTCATCAACAACTCCGACCGCCTCTTGGTGCCCGGCGAGGTCTTTCTGGGCGCGATGACGCGGGTGAAAGGGCAGCCTAGCTACGGCGTGCTGGCGATGTTCCTCGTGACGCTCTTGGTTGGCCTAACCATCATCCTGGCTGAGCTGAGGGTGCGCGGCGTGCTTGAGAACAACGAGCAAACCGTGGCCGCCGGCGCGCTGATCGCCTCGCTGGCGGTCTTCCTTTGGGTCGCGCTCGGCACGCTCATCGCCGGCCAGTTGGTGTCGTTCATCGCCAATACACAGAACACCGTGGGCAATATCCTGAGGATCGCCGACCAACTTGGCGCCTTCCCTGCGTACTTATACCTGCTCATCTTGAGCGTGATGATCGGCAGCGCCTTCCTGCTGCGCAGCGAGGAGCCTCGCTTGCCCGCCCAGCCGGCTTCGTCGGGCGGGCTGACGGCGCTGTTCAGTGGGGCGTTGATCGTGCCCGTGGCGGTCGCTTTTAGCAACCTTCAACCTATCTCGGCCGACATCGTTTACAAACAGGGCGGCCCCTGGGATCAAAACGGGGCTCAAGAGCTGGCTGCGGGCACGGGCATCCAGGGCTGGGACCTGGCCATTGAGCACTACCGGCGCGCCATTCAACTCGCCCCCAACGAGGACTTCTATTACCTTTGGTTAGGACGCGCGCTCCTGGAGAAGGCCAAGACCACCCCCAACACTGCACAGACACGGACCATCCCGGATGACGCGCCCTTCACCCGCATCATCGGCAACGAGCCGGAGAACTGGAACCGTCCCTACGGCTCTGACGCGCTGCCGTCAGCCAGCCTGAGTCGGGAAGACTTGCTGACCGCGGCACGGATCATCCTCACCGAGGCGCGCGTGATCAACCCGCTGAACACGGACCACAGCGCTAACTTGGCTCGCATGTGGCAACAGGCGGGCGACTTGGCCAGGGCCGAGCTAGAGGCCGCCCGCGCCCAGCCTGTCGTTGAGGCCACCAAGCTCGCCGAGCTGGAGGAGAAAGCCCGCCAGCGCTTTGAGAACGCCGCCCGCGAGTATGCTATTGCCACGCGCCTCAGCCCTAACAACGCCCAACTGTGGAACGAATGGGCCAGCCTATATCTCTCCCGCCTCGGCAACCTCGACGAGGCCAAGGTGCGCCTCGATCGCTCACTTGAGCTGGATAAAAAGTTCGACCAAACCTATCTCCTGCGCGCCTCGTGGTTCCTGGAGAAGGCGCGCACGATCGATCGACAAAAGGACGAAGCTGCCTGGCGAGCAACCTTGGAAAGCGCGCGCGACGAACTCAAGCAAGCCCTCGTCCTCGTGCCCAACTCGGCTCAGATTCAGCAGGAGCTGATTCGCATCTCGCTGGAGCTGGGCGACCTGCCGGCAGCGGCCGAGGCGCTACAGGCCAGCCTGGACGCCAACCCCAACGACTGGAACACCCTGAAGAACCTGGCGCTGGTGTATAACGACATGCGGCAGATCACGCGCGCGCTCGAGTACGCGCAGCGCGCCATCGCCCTTGCGCCGCCCGACCAGAAGCCTTTGCTAGAGGCATTTGTGCGCCAGATCAACCCGCCTCAGTAATCCCCACCGATCAATCATGGTCGAGTTGATCTTGTTGTTATTCGGCGCACTGGTGATCGCCATCGCGCTGACGCCGGTGAGCAAATGGCTCGCGCCACACATGGGGCTGGTGGCGCACCCCCGCGCGCGCGATATTCACACCAAACCGGTACCCAAGCTCGGTGGCCTGGCCATCCTGGTCGGCGTGCTGGCGATGGCTGTTTTGCTGGGCCAACAGCCTGCCTTCCAACAGTTGGCTGCGATTGTGATCGGCGCAACGCTGATGTCGTTCATGGGCCTGGTGGACGACCGCTTTCAGTTGAACGCATACGTCAAGCTTGGCTTCCAGGTCGGCGTGGCCATCATGGCCTATCTTTTCGATGTGCGCGTGATGATCTTCAGCAGCCCGCTGCTGGACAGCTTGCTCACCGTGCTGTGGATAGTCGGCATTACCAACGCCATGAACATGCTTGACAACATGGATGGCCTGCTGGCTGGCGTGAGCGCCGTGATCGCCGCGTTCTTCACTGTGCTGGCTGCGATCAACGGCCAGTATCTGGTGAGCCTGCTCAGCGCGGCAGTGCTCGGCGCGTGCCTTGGCTTCTTGTTCTGGAATCTCAACCCAGCCAGCATCTTCATGGGCGACTCGGGGAGCATGTTCCTGGGCTTTCTGCTCGCCTGCATTGCCATCAAACTGCGCTTCATTGGCCAAACGCCGGCCGTCTCGTGGATGGTTCCCGTGATTGTCATGGGGCTGCCGATCTTCGACACGACGTTGGTGACGCTCTCGCGCCTGCGGCGGGGCAAGAACCCATTGACCTCGCCAGGCAAAGACCATACCTCCCACCGAATTGCGAATCACGGCTTTAGCAAGCGCGAGGCCGTGATGATTCTCTACCTGGTGTGTGGTGCACTTGGTGTCATTGCTATCATTGCGTCGGTTGCTAATATCGTCGCCAGCTTTATGATAGCGATTAGCCTGCTTGCCGTTGGCGCATACATGCTTTGGTTTATGGAGTTCGGGCCGTGGAAGTTGACGACGATCGACTGGGAAACGACCTCCCCCAGCACATCGCTGCGCGACCCGCAGGCCGCCGCACCGACCAGCACATTGCCATCATAGGCCTGGGCTATGTGGGGTTGCCCCTGGCCATTGCATTTGCCCAAGCTGGCCGGCGCGTCTATGGCATAGACATAGACGCGCGCAAGGTTGCGCTGCTCAGCCGAGGAGGAAGCTACATCGCCGATGTGCCAAGCCAAGCGGTAGCGGATGTCGTGAAATCTGGCCACTTCACCGCCACCACCGACTACGATGCGCTGCGCGCATGCGATGCGATCTTCATCTGCGTCCCCACCCCGTTCAACGCCATGCGCGCGCCTGACCTGTCGTTCGTCGTGAGCGCTGCTGAGGGCATCTACCCGCGCCTGGACCGCGGCCACCTGGTGATCCTTCAGAGCACCACCTTCCCAGGGACGACGCAAGAGATCGTCCAACCGATCCTCGAACGCAGCGGGCTGAAGGCCGGCGTGGACTTCGACCTGGCGTTTTCCCCTGAGCGCATAGACCCCGGCCGTGCTGACTGGACGGTGACGAACACACCCAAGGTCGTCGGCGGCGTGACGCCGGAGAGCACGCAGCGCGCGGGCGCGCTGCTCGGCGCGCTCGGCGCGCCGGTGCATTGCGTCTCCTCGCCGCGCGTGGCCGAGATGAGCAAGCTCTTGGAGAACATTTACCGCTCGGTCAACATCGCCCTGGTCAATGAGCTGGCGTTGCTGTGCGAGCGCATGAACATAGACATCTGGGAGGTGATCCACGCCGCGAGCACCAAGCCGTTCGGCTTCATGCCGTTCACCCCTGGCGCTGGCGTCGGCGGCCACTGCATCGGCGTTGACCCTTACTACCTATCATGGAAGGCGCGCGAGTTCGATTTCTACACGAAGTTCATCGAGCTGGCTGCCGAGGTCAACCAGAGCATGCCGTTTCACGTGGTGGACCTGATCGAGCAAGCGCTTGATCGCACGCATACAACGCTGCGCGATGCCACCGTGCTCGTGCTCGGCGTCGCCTTCAAGCGCGACATTGATGACCCGCGGAATTCGCCGGCGGAACGGGTGATCGAGCTGCTGATGCACCGCGGCGCCACGGTGCTCTATCACGATCCATATGTACCAGTCTTTGAAGTCGGCGGCAACGTCTTCTATCGCAAGCCGACCAAGCTCTTGTCGCAGCCGCTGAGCGAGGAGATCCTGCGCAAGGCCAACTGCGTCGTGATCGTCACTGGGCACCGCAGCGTGGACTACAGCTTTGTCGTGCGCCACGCGCCGGTCGTCGTAGATAGCTGCAATGCAACCGCCGGCGTGAGCGGCAACAAGCAGCACGTGATCAGGCTGGGCGCGCCGCTGCCCGATGACACCGGCAGACTTCCATGAGTGCGACGGCTGATCTGCCTTACTATCTGGCGTTCGCGCGCGTGAAAGGGATCGGCGCTGTGCGCGTGCGCAAGCTCAAAGCCCACTTCGGCTCACTTCAGGCTGCCTGGTCTGCCAATGAGTTCGACCTGGCCGCCGCCGGCTTGGACCTGCGCGCAATTGCTGCGCTCACTCAAGGTCGAAGGACGATTTCGCCTCTAGAAGAGGTTGAGCGGCTCGCCAAAGCCGGCGCCCAGGCCATCACCTGGGACGACCCGGCTTATCCTCGCCTGCTGCGGGAGGTCCCTGACCCGCCCCCCGTGCTCTTCGTCAAGGGTGCGCTGGACGAGGCCGATCAGTGGGCGGTGAGCATCGTGGGCACGCGACGAGCGACCGTGTATGGGCGCGAGGTGACGGAGATGCTGGCCGGCGAGCTAGCGCGCAACGGCATCACCATCGTGAGCGGCCTCGCCCGCGGCATAGACGCCTATGCCCATCAGGCCGCACTCAAGGCCAATGGGCGCACTATTGCTGTGCTCGGCTGCGGCGTGGACGTGATTTATCCGCCGGAGCATCGCAAGCTCGCTCAGCAGATCATCGAACAAGGCGCGCTGGTCAGCGACTATCCGCTCAGCACACCGCCGGATGCCGCGAACTTTCCCCCGCGCAACCGCATCATCAGCGGCTTGAGCTTGGGGGTGGTGATCGTCGAGGCCGACGAGCAGAGCGGCGCGCTGATCACCGCCGAATTTGCCGCCGACCAGGGTCGCGATGTGTTCGCTGTGCCCGGCAACATCTTCAACCGAACCAGCCGCGGCACGAACCGCCTGATCCAGAAAGGCGCGCATATCGTGCTCGACACCCAAAGCATCCTGGAAGAGCTGAACCTGAACCTGGTGGCCGAACAGCGCGAGGTGCAAACCGCGGCGCCGGATAGCGACCTGGAACGCGCGATCCTCAAGTCGCTTTCGCACGAACCCACCCAGGTGAATGAACTGGTGCGCGCGCTAGACTTACCGACAGCCGAGGTGACTGCTGCGCTGGCGCTGATGGAGCTAAAAGGCTTGGTGCGCCAGGCGAGCGGCACCAGCTACGTGCTGGCCAGAGAAGCCACGACGCTTTATCAGACAGGCTGATACACTCACACGCGAGATGTACTATGCCTTGATCATGGCCGGCGGGAGCGGGACGCGCCTATGGCCGCTCAGCCGCAAAGACCGGCCTAAGCAATCCTTGGCTTTGGTGGAGGAACGCACCATGTTCCAGGTCACCGCCCATCGCTTACATCCCTTGATCCCGCTTGAGCGGGTGTACGTGGTGACCAATGCGTCCATGGCTGCCATCTTCAGGGAACAGGTGCCCGGCATACCAGAGGCAAACTACATCATCGAACCAAGCGCCAAGGACAACGGCCCAGCCGTCGGCCTCGCCTTAACCCACATTAGCCATCACGATCCCGAGGCCACGGTCGCCATCCTCACCGCCGACCATCACATCGGCAAAACGGGAGAGTTCCATCGCGCCTTGCGCGCCGCCTATGAGGTCGCGCAGCGCGGTTATATCGCCACGCTCGGCATTCAGCCCGTGCGCCCATCAACGGCTTTCGGCTACATAGAGCGAGGCGAGGCACTTGGGACTTTCGAGGGATTGCCAGCCTTTCGCGCGGTGCGCTTCACCGAGAAGCCAGACTCAGCCACCGCTGAGGCCTACCTTGCGCAAGGCCGCCACCTCTGGAACAGCGGCATGTTCATCATGCGCTGTCAGGTGGGCATACGCGAGTATGAGCGCCAGCAGCCGGCCTTTGCCCAGGCGCTGGCGCGCCTGAAGCCGACCATCGGCGGGCCTGAGTACGAAGATGCCTTACAACAAGCCTGGGCAGTGGCGCCGAAGAAGTCCATTGACTACGCGATCATGGAAGGCGCCGAACACGTCGCTGTCATACCGGTGGACATCGCCTGGAGCGACATCGGCAGTTGGGCCTCGCTGCGCGACATCCTGCCTAAAGACGAGCACGGCAACGTCTTCTATGGCAACAACGTGTTAGCTATCGAGACGCATAACACGTTGGTGCGCAGCGGCGACAAGCTGATCGCGGTCATGGGCGTCAAAGACATCGTCGTCATAGATACGCCGGATGCCTTGCTCGTCTGCGCACTCGACCGCGTCAACGAGTTGAAGCGAATCGTCGAGCAACTGCGCGAGCAGCAACGTGATGACTTACTATGATGCTGACCGACTACGTGCGAATCGTGGTGCGTCGCTGGTGGCTGGTCGTGCTGCCGCTCATGCCCATCGCGCTCATCACCTGGTTGACGACGCCATCGGCAGCGCCAACGACCTACGTGGTGACGATGACCTTTGCCGTCGGCCTGCCCCCGGAGCCGCTGCGCGAGCAGGCCTACAACTATGACCGCCACTACAACTGGCTGGCTTCGGAGTACGTCACCCAGGGCTTTGCGCTCATCGTCGGCAAGGGCGCATTTGCCGAGAACGTGGCGCGCCGCCTGGCCCAGCAGGACATCGCCCTGCGCGCGCCGCTGGCCGGCGCCATCCGATCCGAATACCGCTCCAGCGTGCTGGTGATTTACGTCTCCTGGCCGGACGCCGAACAAGCGGCCCAGATCGCCCAGGCTGTCGTGGACGAGTTAAACGAGAACTACGAAGCCTACTGGCCACAACTGAAGGGCGCCGGCGCGTCGCCCGTGCGACTTATGGATCCCATCGTTCCTGTGGCGACGCCGGCGCCTTTGCGCAACCAGCTCGATTTGCCCCTTCGCATCGCGCTTGGCCTGGCAGCCGGCGTGGGCCTGGCGTTGCTGTGGCACTATTATGATCCCTTCATCCGCGAACGCCGCGAAGTCGAGCGCCTCGGCTTCAGCGTGATCGCGGAGATACCTCAGCGTTAGAAACAGCGGACGATGGAACTAGAAGATTACATGCGCATCGCGCAGCGGCGTTGGTGGATCGTCGTCGTCGTCGCCATTGTCGCAGCAGTCAGCGCCTTCGCCTTCAGCCGGCTGCAAACCCCGATATACAAATCTTCCATGAAGCTGACCATTCAGCCGGCGCGCACCGACTTCGGCCAGACCCAGGCGGCTAAGCAACTGCTGCTGTCGTATATCAGCATTATCCGCACCGAGCGCAACGCTGCCGAGGTCGCCAAACGCCTTCAGTTGGACTACTCGCCGGCTTACATCTTCAATCAGACGCGCATGGCTGACGACGCCGCCAGCTACAGCGTGGAGATCGAGGTGCGCGACTACGACGGCGAGACGGCCAACCGCATCGCCCGCGAATGGGCGCAACTCTTCGTGGAGTTTCGCAACCGCGATAACGCCAAGCAGCGCCGAGAGGACCGCGTCGAGGCGATCCTCGGCGACGAGCCGCGCTACATCCAGGATTATCCGCGCACCGGCGTCAATACTGCTGCCGGCTTCCTGCTGGGCATCGTGGTCGGCGTCCTGATCGTCGCGCTCATCGAGTGGCGGGAATCCGCGTTGCTGCGCACACCCAAAGAAGTCGAGCGCGCGCTAGCCCTGCCCATCATCGGCACCATTCCGGCCCAACCATGAAGCTCGTCACCCTTACAGACCCCCTATCCGAGGCCGCGGAGGCCTATCGCAACTTGCGCACCAACCTGCACTTCGCCATGCTGGAGGCGCCGCTGCGCACCTTGCTGGTCGTCGCGCCCGATCCGAGCAACAGCGCCTCGCTGGTGCTGGCCAACCTCGCAGTGACCCTGGCCCAGATCGGCCGCCGGGTGATCGCCGTGGACGCGGATTTCCACACACCCGCGCTCCACCTCGCCTTTGATGTGCCGCACACCCCTGGCTTGGCGGATTGGCTGAGCGAGCCGACGGTCGGCTCACAGCCTGAGCTGCGGCCCACCAAGCTCGCCGATCTGCGCCTGCTGACGAGCGGCAGTCGGCCGGCCATCCCCGCCGACCTGATTAGCTCTGACCGAATGACCCAGGCCATCGCCCGATTGAGCGAGATGGCCGATCTGGTGTTGTTCAACGCCCCACCGCTGAGCTTATATAGCGACGCTGCCATTTTGGCCTCGCGCCTGGATGGGGTGCTGCTGGTCGTGGAAGCCGGCAAAACCCGCCGCGACAGCGCCCAAAAGGCGCGCGATACCCTCAACCGCGCGCGTGCGCGCGTCTTAGGCGTCGTGATGCTGGGCCAGAGCTGAACGCCGGCGCGGTGCTCCCCCTCCTCTTTCTCAACCGCTATACACTTTAAGCATGCAACCACAGAAGACTGTAGGCCGCGTGACGATCAAACTCACTAAGCTGGAGAAAGCCATCGTTGAGGCTGTCAAAACCGCACGGCTAGGTTTGCCGGACTGGAGCGCCGTGGCTAAAGCCGAGGGGGTGCCCCTCGACTACCTGATGCAGCGCGTAGAGTGGCTGCGCAGCCGGGGCATCATCTGACGCCCCGCGCTGCGCAGAACAAGGCCATGCCCAGCGACCCGGACCACGGGCAGCGCTGGGCGCACGAGCGCAGTCACGTGCCCTTGCCCATCATCCTCGTCAACGGTGAAGTCCGCGATGAGTTCATCGTCAGCAGCATGCAGCTGCTGTTGCGAGGCGCCAGCGCAGGTGACGTCGCCGAACACATCGCTCGCGCCGTAGAGGACGACCCAGAAGAACACACGGTCGGCTATGGAGGCTGGCCCAACAGCCTTGGCGAAGTGGAGCTGGATGCCTCTTTTATGGATGGCGCAACCCTCCGAGCCGGCGCGGTCGCGGCGCTTAAGGGGTTTCGTCATCCGATCAGCGTCGCGCGTCAGGTGATGGCGCGCTTGCCTCATGTGCTGCTGGTAGGCGAGGGCGCTGCGCGCTTCGCAGAAGAGATAGGCGCGGAGCGCCGCGACATGCTCTCGCCCGAAGCGCGCGCGGCCTGGCAAGCGCATGCTGCCAGGTTCGCCGACGCGCCCGCTGAATCCGTGATTGACCTCACCTTGCGCATGCTGGAGCAACCAATCGGCCACGACACGATGAACGTGATCGTGCGCGATGCAAACGGCCATCTATGCACCGCTGTCACCACTTCGGGCATCGCCTGGAAGTACCCAGGCCGGGTCGGCGATTCGGCGATCATCGGCGCGGGCAACTACTGCGATGACCGCTACGGCGCTGCCACGTGCATGGGCCTGGGCGAGGCAGCGATCCGAACGTGCGCTGCGGCCCAGGCGGTGACCTTGATGCGGTTCGGTTATTCGCTCGAGACAGCCGGCCAACAGGTCGCGCAGCAACTTGCTGCGCTGCTTGGTGAGGCAGATCATCGCGTTCACACCAACTGGGTGCGCTTGCTGCTGATAGACGCCCAAGGTCACTTCGGCGGATTTGCCACCCGACCGGGCTTGCACTTCAAGGTGCAGACGGCTCACGATCAATGGCCAACCACCCACGAGGCGGTATCCATCACCCAAGCATAGACCTGTCTCACATCTGGGCGCTGCCGGCTGGGTGCGTGCTGCGGCCTCTGGGCCAAGGCTACAACAATTTGCTCTACCGTCTATATACTGCTGCGGGCGATCCTCTGCCGTTTGTCTTGCGTGTATACGGCAATCATGCCAATCCTAAGTATATTCAGCATGAGATCGCCATCCTCAAACAACTGGGCGAGCACGCCCTCCCCTTTAGTCTGCCGACGCCCATCGCCACCCACCGCGGCGAGTTCTGGGCCTTGGTTGACGAAGGCCAGGGGCCACGCCTGATGACGCTGGTCCCATTTCTGCCCGGCCAAAATCCGGATGTCCGCGACCTCGCCCAAGCGGAAGCCGCCGGTGCGGCGATGGCCCAACTCCACGTCGCGCTGCGCCAGGTTCAGGTGCGCGGCGTCAACTTGCCCAAGCCTTATATCGAACTAGGCAAGGTTCACCCGCTCGTTCCCCAACCTTTCGAAGCCATGCGCGCGGTGGGGTCATTGGCGACAAAATCTGATGTGGCCCGCGTTGAAGCGATCCTCACTCGGATTCTCGAGCACGAGAAGCTCTTTCGCATCCTGCCGCAGCAGCTTATCCACGGCGACTTCATCCCCGGCAACGTGTTGGCAGAAGGCTCGCGCATCACCGCGGTGCTCGACTTTGAGAATTGCACTTTTAACCCCTGCCTTATGGACTTCGCAATCGCCATAGATACGTGGTGCTGGGACGTGATCAGCAGCGGCCAAGAGTGGCCACGAATCGCTGCGCTGGCGCGCGGCTATCGGCGCGCGGGCCGCTTAAGCGAGGCCGAGATTGACCTGTTACCCACCGGCATCTTGCTGCGCAACGCCAGCGTGCTCATGCACCTCATCGGGCGCTTCTTGGCTAACCTCAGCCCTTACGTGGATGTGGAGCAGTGGGTGACAGCCATGCAGCGCATTGACGCTTGGCTCATCTTGTATGGCGAGCGCCTAGTGGCTTGTGTGCGCGAACAGATGAGCGCGGAAGTCGGCTAATCCGGCTTTAGCAAGCGGGCGAACCGTCGTTTGCCGACTTGTAACACCTGCGGGGGGCGCGGCACTTCATTCGCATCGGTGACCGCCCGGCCGTCCAGATACACCCCTCTGCCGGCGATCAGCCGACGCGCATCGCCCTTGGACGCAGCAAACTTGAGCGCGACCATCACCTCGACGATGTTCATCCCCTCGCTCACCGTGAATTCGGGCATCTCGTCGGGCAAGCCGCCTTTCTGGAAGACCTCTCGGAAGTGAGCCTCGGCGCGGGCGGCAGCCTCTGGGCCGTGGAAGATGTCCACAATCTCGCGCGCCAGCGCCATCTTCACGTCGCGCGGGTTCACGCCGGCGGCCAATTGTCGCTTTACCTCCGCGATCATTGGCGGCGTGTAGCGCGTGGCCAGCTCAAAATAGGGGATGAGCGCACTGTCGGGGATAGACATCACCTTGCCATACATGTCCTCCGGCGGGGCCAGGATAGGGATGTGGTTGCCGAGCGACTTTGACATCTTCACCACCCCATCCGTGCCGGGCAGGATGCCTAGGATGATCCCCACCTGTGGCCGCTGCCCCATCACCTCTTGTAACTTGCGCCCGGCGGTAATGATGTTGAATAACTGATCGCTGCCGCCCACCTGCACATCGGCCTGTAACATCACCGCGTCATACGCCTGCATCAGGGCGTAGAACGTCTCGTGCAAGTAGATCGGCTCGCCCTTCTCCATCCGCTTGGCGAAGTTCTCGCGCGTCATGAACTGTTGCACCGTGAAGTTCTGCGCGATTTTGATGAGCTCTAGAAACGAGAGCTGGCTCAGCCATTCCGAGTTGTAACGAATGCGGGTCTTCTCGCGGTCGAGGATCTTAAAGGCCTGCTCGGCGTAAGTCCGCGCGTTCTCGGCCACTTGTTCTGGAGTCAGCATCGGGCGCAGCCTATCCTTGTCCGAAGGGTCGCCGAGCAGGCTGGTGTAGTTGCCGATCAGGAAGGTCACCTCGTGACCCAGCTCTTGGAATTGCCTCAGCTTGCGCATGGGGATGGTGTGCCCCAGGTGCAGGTCGCTGGTGCGCGGGTCGAAGCCGCAGTAGACCCGCAGCGGCCGGCCTTCTTTCAATCGCTCGCGCAGCTCTTCTGCCATGTTGCGGGCCAGCACATCATCGCCGTATGCCGTGCCCTGCATCAGGAAGGCCACCTGTTCGTCGAGGGAGAGCGAGGTTGACATCGCGCCGGATTATACGGACGCAGCGCTGCGCCCTCAGCGCCAGGTGCGTTCACCAATAGAGGCAACTGCGGGCAGGCTGATAACCGGCAAAAGTTGATTCCTAGAAGGGGGGCGACGGCCTGCCGTCACCCATCCAGGGTTTTGCCCCTCACCGTGATGCGCCCTTAGCGCCGGATGCATCCACCAATGAGGGGTGTGGCCGCTCACTCGCTCGCCATGCCGGCCCGTCGCGCTGAGCAGCGGCTGCATTGGTTAAGGCTGTTTACGCCGGCAGCGCTTGGGTTGGGCCGCGCGTTCGCCCATCCGAGATGAGCCACGCACGCGCCCGAGCGAGACCCGGCGATAATTGCGGAACGATATGTCCGCTCATCTTCACATCCTGGGCATCTCCGGCAGCCTGCGGGCCGGCTCATTGAACACGGCCCTGCTGCGCAACGCGCAGGCCATGCTGCCCGCCCATGTTTCGCTGTCGCTCGCCGATCTTTCAGGGATCCCTCTCTTCAATCAAGACCTGGAGCACGCGCCGCCCGAGGCGGTGCAGACGCTCAAGGCACAGATCGCCGGCGCTGACGCGTTGCTGTTCGCCGTGCCGGAGTACAACTACTCGCTCTCAGGCGTCCTGAAGAACGCGATAGATTGGATCTCGCGCCCGCCGGAGGCCCAGCCATTCGCAGGCAAGCCCGCTGCCGTGATGAGCGCGGGCGGGCGCTTCGGCGGCGTGCGCGCGCAAGCGCACTTTCGCCAGATCGCTGCCGGCCTGGAGATGTTGGTCCTGCCCAAGCCTGAGCTATTGATCCCCCAGGCCAAGCAGAAGTTCAACTCAGCCGGCGAGTTGATCGATCCGGAGGCTTGTGATCAGCTCCGCGCGTTCATCGAGGCGTTTATGCGCTGGATCAAGCGCTTGCGACAGGAACACAGCGCAGCCGCTTCGCGCTGATGACGCCGGTATTCAGGCCCACCAGGTTCTGACCGCCCAGAAAACGGGCGTGCTCCAGCTTCACGCAGCGGTTCATCACCACGTCCAGGCCGGCGCTCACCGCGCGCTGGGCGGCCTCTTCGTTCACGATGCCGAGCTGCATCCACACCACCTTCGCCCCGATCTCAATGGCTTGCTCGACGATAGGCGGCACCTCGCTGGGGCTGCGAAAGATGTCCACGATCTCAATCGGATGTTCCCGCGCTGCCTCGATCAGCGAAGGATATGACCTTCGGCCCAGGACCACGCTCTCGCGTGGGTTTACTGGGATCACGTCGTAGCCCTCCGCGAGCATATACACGCCCACGAAATGGCTTGGGCGCGATGGCCGGCTGCTCAGCCCGACGATGGCGATGTGCCGATAGCGAAGCAGCAAGTTGAAAATCTCGCTAGGCGACTGGAGGACCTTGGCCATTACGCTCCTCTCTTCAGCGGTATTGAGCAAGCAGGCGGTTCAGCGCGATGGTTGGGCGAGAACAAGTAGTAGCGCGGCGCTTGGGTCTGCGCCTTGTCCAGCGCTTGCTCGAGATCCCAGATCAGGTCGTCTATGTCTTCCAGGCCGATCGAGAGCCGGATCATGTCAGGGGTAATGCCGGCGGCCAGTTGCTCCTCTTCAGTGAGCTGGGCATGGGTGGTGCTGGCGGGGTGGATCACCAGCGACTTCGCATCGCCCACGTTGGCCAGGTGGCTGAACAGCTCCAGGCTCTCGATGAAGATGCGGGCCGCTTCGAAGCTGGAGGCAAATGGCGATGCCTTGATCCCAAAAGTCAACACCGCGCCGGCGCCCTTTGGCAAATACTTTTGCGCCAGCGCATAGTACGGACTATTCGGCAACGACGGATAGTTCACCCAGGCGACCGCTGGGTGCTGGGCGAGGAACTCCGCCACGGCCATGGTGTTTTTGACGTGCTCGCGCATGCGCACGCCGAGCGTCTCCAAGCCCTGCAAAAACAGGAAGGAATTGAAAGGGCTGGGCGCCGGCCCTAGATCGCGCAGCGATTCCACACGCGCCTTCATGATGAAGGCGAAATCGCCGAAGTTCTCCCAGAATCGCACGCCGTGATAGCCCTTGCTTGGCTCGGTGAGGCCAGGGAACTTGCCGTTGCCCCAGTTGAATTTGCCGCTGTCCACGATCACGCCGCCGATGCTGGTGCCGTGGCCGCCAATGAACTTCGTCGCGCTGTGGACGACGATATCCGCGCCCCACGCAATAGGCTGGCAGAGGTACGGAGTGGCAAAGGTATTATCTATCATCAGGGGGATCTCATGCTCATGCGCGATCTGCGCGATCGCCTCGATGTCGAGCACGTTGATGCGCGGGTTGCCGATCGTCTCCCCATAAATCACCCTGGTGCGCGGCGTGATCGCGCGGCGGAAGTTCTCCGGATCGGAGGGATCAACAAAGATGGTGTGGATGCCCAGCTTGCGCAGGCTGACGTCGAGTTGCGTATAGGTGCCTCCGTAGAGCGTGTTCGCAGCTACGATCTCGTCACCAGGCTGTAGCAGGGTAAAGAACGCGATGAACTGTGCCGCGTGCCCGCTGCTGGTCGCCAGCGCGCCGCGGCCGCCCTCCAGCGCCGCCATGCGCTCCTCGAACACGGCAGTGGTCGGATTCATGATCCGCGTGTAGATGTTGCCGAAGCGTTGTAACGCGAACAGCGCCGCGGCGTGGTCGGTGTCGTCAAAGACGTAGCTGGTCGTCTGATAAATGGGCACCGCCCGCGAACCGGTGGCAGCATCGGGGCGCTGGCCGGCGTGTAGGGCCAGTGTGTTGAACCCAAACTTTCTATCTGTCATGGCGCGATGGCGATTGTACTGTGTCATCGCCCCGATGGGTGCATTCACCAATAGGCGCAACCTTCTTCTCACGACCACGCCCGCCGGCGCAACGCACGCGGCGAAAGCCCGTAGCGTCGCTTGATCGCGCGCGAGAAGTGAAACTGGCTACGAAAGCCACACCGCTCAGCGACCTCGCTCACTGATAGTCCGCTCTGGATGAGCAACTGCGCACCGCGCCGAACCCGCACGTCCCATAAGTAGCGCATCGGCGTCACGCCCAGATGCCGGCGGAAGAGCTTAACGAGATGCGCTGCTGACACGTGAACGGCGCGTGCGATGTCATTTAACCTCATCGGGCTGGCCAGATTTGCTTCGATGAACTGTTGCGCGCGGATCAAGACAAGCGGGGTGAGCGTCTGAATTGCTGCTTGATCGGCCTCGAAGGCATATAACAACAGCGCGCAAAGCCCTAGTTGGGCGAGCAGGCTGTGCGCCGTTGCCAGCTCGCTCGGCGTGAGCGACAACCCCAGCTCGATCAGACTGTGCAGGCGCGGGGTGAGCGGCAGGCAGAAAGGCGCACCTGCCAGTGCCTCGACCAGCGGCGCATCCAACAGCGAAGGATGCACAGCGCACCACGCATGACGAGTGGCCGTCTGCACAGCAAACTGGAAGAACTCCCGATGGCCGGGTCGCATCAGGGCCACATGATGGGGTGGCAAATAGTTTGTTTGATCGTCAATGAGGATGTGCGCCTCTCCCTCGTAGATCGCCACCAACTGGTAGTCTGGCTGCACGCGGGGGCCACAACTGCCGCCGGGCGGATACGTCACTTCGCCAAACGTCACCATCTCCGCACTGCACAGGCGGCGAACGTGGGACAAAAACCGAATCGGCGCAGACATGACAAAACAACAGCGCTGTGCTATCTAGTTTGGCATGGGTGATCTACCTGCTCAAGCTTACGCTGACGCGCTCATACCGTTCGCTTCGTGGGGCGCTGGGCGTCCTGCCGGCTGGTTTACCCTGCCGATGACGCCGGACAAGGTCGCCTTCTACCGGGAGAACGGGTTTATTGTCATCGAGGACGCCGTTGACCCTGACACGCTTCGCGGCCTGATCCGCGAGACGGTTGCCCTGTGCCGTGGGGAGCGTGGCCCGATTCAAGGCGTGACGCCGGCCGATCCAAGCGAGAGCGATGACGACGTGATGAAGCGCTATCTCTGCATCCACTTTCCACACAAGCTCTCGCCCGTCATGCTCGCCGCGCTTGCCTTGCCGTCCATCGTCGAGGTGCTCACCGCCATCATCGGCCCCAACGTGAAGTGCATGCAGAGCATGCTCTTCATCAAAGCCAGCGGCAAACCAGGCCAGGCTTGGCATCAAGACGAGTATTACATCCCCACCCGCGATCGCTCATTGACCGGCGCATGGATCGCCATGGACGATGCTACGGTAGAGAACGGTTGCCTGTGGGTGATTCCGGGCTCGCACAAGCACGGCATCCTCTGGCCGCAGCATCAGCAACGTGACCCACGCTTCGACTGCGCCGGCGAAGCGACGATGTTCCCCTACACTGACGAAGACGCTGTGCCGGTGGAGGTGAAAGCCGGCAGCATCGTCTTCTTCAACGGCTACCTGCTCCATCGCTCGTTGCCGAACTACGCGCGTTCCGGCTATCGCCGCTCGCTGGTCAATCATTACATGAGCGCGGAGTCGCTGCTGCCTTGGTTCATCAGCGATCAAGTGCACGGGCCGGTTTCCGCGTTGGACTATCGCGATATCGTCATGATCGCGGGCCAGGACCCCTATGCATGGAAAGGGATCGAGGAGCGTGCTGCGCCACACGTACGGCCCAGTGGCGAAGGCGGCTGCGGCAACATCGAGCGCAACGCCGAAGCTCTGAAATATCGCAACATGGTCCTCCTGGAAGAGGATCACGACTAAGCGAAATGCGCCGGGGCGAGCTTCTCCCCTGCTTCATCAGACATCTTGGCGAGCGCGCCGTCGGTTTGTTCTTGATAACCTGCCGCGCAGCACGTCCGCTGTGGCCGCCAGAAAGGCCGGCAGGTTCACGCTGGACATGATGAGTAGATCCTCCGGCAGCGTCGTATCTTCGTCCAGAAAGCGCAGCACCCGTTGCGGCGGGTTGCGTGCAAAGAGATCCGCGAACACACGCCAGCCCGGCAGGCGGCCGCGGCTGAGCACATTCAGCAAGGCGCTATCCAGCAGCGCGTGTCGCGCGGACGTCGGCTGGCGGTCGTCGGGCGGCGCGCCGCTCTGCCTGAGCGACCAGGCGATGCGCTGGGTTCGGCGTTGAATGCGTCGAAAGGTATAGCCGGTGCTTGGTTTGGTGTCGCCGCCTGCCGTGCCAATGTGGTATACGCGCGCACCGGAGCGGCTGGGAAAGGGCGCATCAGTCATCGGAATCACGCCAAACTCTTCGTGCTGCACCTCAAAGTCCGCAATTCCCAACTGCCGGTTGACGTAGCCTGCCAGCGGGCGCGCGTATTCGTCGCGCGTCAGCAGGGCCGGCGAGAAGACCGTGTACTCCACCAGCGCCGTGTGCGCATCAAACGGCAGGACATACACAAAACGCGTGTCGCCGCTCTGCTCGACGCGAAAATCCATCAGCGTGGCTACCTCTGGTTCAAAAGCCGGCTGAGTCGTGTGGATCACCCAGCCGAGAAAGTGCTGGAGCAGGTGGTGATAAGCCGGCTGAGGTGTGACCTTGATCAGCGGAATGCTGTTAAACGCCCATGCGCCGCGATATACCTCACCCGACTTCGTGCGCGCCACGGCGTGCTCGCCGATTGTCTCTACGCTGACCACTTCGGCCCAGACACGCGCGATGTTCGGCTGCTCGGCCAACCAATCGTCCATGAAGCGATAAAAGTCCACAGCGCGGATCATCTTGTAGCGGTAGGGCCGGATATCCAGCCTGGCACAGAAGTCGGGGCTGTAGACCCCAATGCAGTCCCAGGCGCGAAAGACCAACGCCTCAAATGAGCCTGGCCGGTCCTCCCAGAAGCACCAGGTGCGGTCGTTCCCTGCCTTTGGCGCGCGGTCAATGAGCAGAATGCGCTTGTCGCTCAGGCCGGCCTGGTTGAGGTGATACGCTAGGCTCAAGCCTGCTGCGCCGGCCCCGGTGATGAGATAGTCATACATGTGCGCACAAGCCCTAGCGGCCCGCTGTCAAGCTCACGTGGTCAATCCAGAAGTGGGTGGGCTGGGCAGCGTCGTTGATAGCCTCAAAGGAAAGCCAGAAGGCGTGGCCTGCATAGGCGCTTAAGTCAAACACTGCTTGCTCCCACTGTTCGCGCTGGCTGCGGTTGGACAACGTGAAGATCGTCTGGAGCAACTCGCCGCTCGCGCTGCGCAGCCGCACATAGAGATAATCTCGCTCGTCCGCCTCCTCCGCCTCCATAGAGTTCATCCACCACCAAAACGAGAGGCTGAGCTGCGTTTCGGCGCATGATGTGATGAATTGAGAGAGCCAGTCTTGATTGTCGTCATAACGCCCGAGCCACGCCCCGTAGTCGGTCTCGTTGTAGCGCTGGATGATCGGCTCTTGTCCATGGCTGCGCTCGGTCTCCCAGCCGGTCGCGTCGCCCGTGCTGAAATCGCCATTCACGATGAGCTGCCCGTGCCCCACAGGGCAATAGGCGTGAAGCGCCATGGGCAGGTAAACCGCGTAGCTTGATTGGAGCGGTCCGAGCCTGCGAAACTTCACCGCGTCTGCTGCGATCCAGCGCGCTGGCGACTCGCCGGTGCCGACATACATGACCACGTGCCCTTGGCCGGGGGACAACACGTACTCACCCAGTGAGACCCATACATCGGAATAGATGAGCTGATTCAGCAGGACATCCTGCCAGCCATTTGCCGTCCAGATTGAATATCGCGCCTGCCGTGTGGTGGCGTACTGCGAAGGTACATAGGCATAGATGCGGTATAGGCCCGCCGAGATCGCCGTCGTCGTCCAACTCGCCGAGATTGGGCTGCTGCTGGTCAGCGTATAGGTGTAGTACATGTGATATCCGTTCCCTCGCGTGCTGGTCAGCCACCTGCCGGCGACGATTGAGCCAGCGCTCGCGTCTTCCACAACCACGTCATCGCAAGAGATGGGGTCGTCGTCATGGCTGCGCCAGAGACACGCCGCCGTGTGTCCCTGACCAGCGCTCGGATAGTTCAACAGTGGGTCGGGCCTACTGCCGCGCCAACCGAAGGGGTCAGTTGCATTGCGTTCATAGATGCGGCCGTCGCTCAGCAGGCACGGGCCGCGATACACCCCGAAGTGCAGGTGAGCGCCCGAGGAATTGCCGGTATTCCCGCTCCACCCTATCACGTCCCCTGCCCGCACGCTCTGGCTGACGACGACGTTGAATGCCGGCGCGCCTTGGGCCGGCCGATGCTCACGCAAGTGCGTGTAGATCGTCCGGTAGCCGTTGTCATGCCGAATGACGACCCGGTTGCCGTAGCCCGTGCTCGATTCCACCACGCCCTCCACCACGCCATCTGCGGCTGCGCGAACCGGCGTGCCGGCGCTCATAGACCAGTCATAGCCGCTATGCCCGCGATAGCAATAAGGCGCGCAGCTTGCTACGTTCTCGCCCGTGTAAACCGTCACGCGACCATCTGGGTCAGACGCATAATTCGGAAAGTAGTGGTCAAAGTAGGCCGTCAGGCGATAGGTGCCCGAGAACGGCGGGCTGATGCGCAACGTCTGCTGACCTTGGGCAGATGCGCCGGATGTCAGCGCTGCACCTAGCGCAAGGAGCGCGCTCAAACTTCCGCGCCAACGGATTGTTCGGTCACTCATGGTCTTCAATCAAGGCGAAGGGAGCGCCTGCGGGCAGCGGGCCGGCGAGCGCCTGCTGTCGCACGCCGTCCGGGGACGTGATCCAAACCTCGCTGTATCCTCCCCGCTCAAGCGAGAAGAGCAACCAGCGTCCGTCCTTGGACCAAAACAGGTGTGATGGCGATCCGCCCGTGCGCGGGCGTATCTCTCGCTGGCCACCGTCGTTCACATCAAAGATAGTGATAAACGCCTCGTCCGCGCCGGATCGGGCGAGCGCGGCAATGCTGCGACCGTCAGGTGACCAGGCCGGAGGATGGTTATATTGCTCCTCTCGGGCGAGCACGCCTCGCAGGGTCGGGATTCGGCTGCGCGTGTCTATCGTCCACAGTTGCGTTTGTCGGCCTTCACCGTGAACATCAGCGATCAGCGCCAGTGTGTCGCCGTCCGGTGACCAACGCAGGCTGTGCTCAGCGACCATGCTCCCGCCGACCAACCTAAGCAACGAGGCGCGCTGCCCATCCCTCCATAGGCCTACCTCTATCGCCGCCGTCGGCTCGGCCACAGTCGGCGGATATAACGAGGCCTCTGCCAGGGATCGGCCGTCGGGTGAATATGCCACAGCGCGCACGGGCAAGGGGACGCCGGCTGCGTCAAACAGGGTAAACAGCTCATAGCGCCCGCTGATTGCGTCGGCCAGCAACCATCCCTCGACCGCCGAGAGCAAGACGCGCCGGCCATCTGGATGCCAAGCATAGAAATACGCCTGCTCGCCCGGCGGCGTATACACCTTTCCCTGCCGCAGGTCGAGGACGACGGGATACACCTGCTCGCCATAGGCGATCTCGGCCACCCAAAGGCGACGGTTGGGTGAGGGGTGGAGTCGGTAGAGCGAAGGGCCTGGGAAGCTCGGCTGGAGGCCTAGGGCTATTTCCGGCCATGAGTGCTGTTGCGTTTCCCCTTGCGCGCCAAGCGTTATCGAGCGAAGCACGGGGGCTGCGGTGCTCGAAGGCCAGTGCGGAAACCACAGCCGCCACCGGCCGGTCATCACGTCCGCCGCATGCACATCCGGAGTAGGCAGCGCGACCGGCGGGCGACCGTGCTGCGACTCGTCCGTCGGCCGCAGCGACGCTTCGCGGTCGGGCAGCGAAGTGGCTGGCGGATAGCGCGGCGGCGGCACGGGCGTGCCCCGTTGTCCTTGCTGATGCGCCACAGCCGGCGGTGAATCAGGCGGCGCTGCGATGAACGGCCTTGTCCGCGGCGCAGGCTCGCGCTGCAACGCAAAGATGAGCATTGCTGCGATGAAACACAAGAGCAGCGCAAAGACGACCGCCTGTCCTGAGCGATGCTTCATTCAGATACCTCTTTTTTGACTTGAGAGGTCGGTTGACTAAGCCGGCAACGCCCGGCGCAAGACGCGCAGCCAGTTGCCATACATGATGCTCGCAACGTGTTGGGGTTCAAAGCCGCGCTCCAACAATACCTCGCCGATCTTGTAATGGTCGCGGATGGTATCTAGCTCTCTGGGGATCGCTTCTGCGCCGAAGCCACCATCGTAATCGCTGCCGATGCCGACGTGGTCGGCGCTGCCGGTCACCTGGCAAACGTGGTCGATCATCCTCACCACGTCGTCCAACGTCACGTCGTGTTTGCGCCCGCTCCACTCCTTCTTGAGGAAGCGGTTGTATATGACGATGCCGATGACGCCCTGTCGCTCAGCGATCAGCTCAATGGCCTTATCCGGCAAGTGACGCGCGGTCGGTGCGTAGCGATAGGGATTGCTGTGGCTGGCGATCACATGTTGGCCCTCGAACGCATCAAGCGCTTCGAAGAGGGCCTCGTGGCTCAGATGGCTGACGTCAAGGATGACGTTGTATTCGGCCATTACGCTGAGCAGCGCGCGGCCGAGCTTGGTCAGCCGTCCACCGCTCCACGTGCCGCCGGCGTAGCGCGTGGTATCCCAGGCCGGAGCGACGATGCGCAAGCCGAGCTCATACCATCGCTCTATCTCTTTTGGCTCGAGGATCGGGTCAGCGCCCTCCATGAGCAGCACAACACCCACCGGATGTGGCGCGCGCGTTGCCATGCCGCGAAACGGCGACGGCGAACTTGCCAGGCCCCAGGCCGCGCACACCGCGTTTAGCTCGCTTTGATTTGTCACGAGCATGACGTGTGGCTCCTCGTCGGTCAAGCGGCGATAGAAATCCAATTGGGCCATACCTAGCCGATGCGCCTCATGGGCGTCACGATAGGCCGGCGGGCCATCATTCATCCGGCGCGAAAAGGGCTCGACAAAAATTGTGCCGAAGCACAGGCCAACGCGCCCTCGGACCATCTCCGGCAGGCCCACCGTGCACTGCCCGAAGCGTCGTTCATTTTGGCTACCGCGTTCTCTGCGGCGCGTCGCGTGCGCTGAGCGGCGATAGTCGCGTCCGGCGTAGAGGACGTTATAGGCGATGTCTAGATGTGCATCCACGATCAGCGCGTATCGCGCGACGAGCGACATGGCCAAGGCAGATTGTAGTAGGGCCTCAGGTTAAAGGGGTGGGGTATTGGTGGAGGCGAAGGCTCTCCTTACTGATGGCGATCTCTAAGCGCGCGTGATTGCTATCACAAGTGCGCGCCTCGCTTTCCCAAACCGGCGCAGATTTCGTGAAACCCCCTTGACTTAGAACAAATGTTCTGGATAATGACTTTCAAAGACCGGATGTTCTGCAGGGTGATGCTGGGATGTATCGCAAGCTGTATCAAACTGCTGATCAGATAGAAGCGGTGCTTCGAGAGCGCAAAGCGCCGGCGGCTGTCATCGGTGGCAGGGTGTTGCCGGGGTTCATTGAAATGCTGTTGCAACTTGCGCCCGGCACCAGGGTCAACCAGGTCAAAGCATTGCAAGCCGACCTGGCGCTCGCGCTCGGCAACGCCAATGTGCGCGTGACGCAGCAGGGCTCGCATCTGGCCGTTCAAATCCCTCGCGCGGCGCGCTCGCCTGTGCGCCTCTCGGCCCTCTTGGCCTCGCTCAAGGACATCCCGCCATACACTGCGGTGTTGGGCCTGGCCGAAGACGGCGCGCCGCTCCTGGCGTGCCTGACCTCGCCGGAGGTGGCGCATATCCTGATTGCTGGCACGACTGGGTCGGGCAAGACCTCTTTGGCCCACACAATCCTGCTCAGCCTGTGCCAGCACCATCGCCCCAGCCGCTTCGGGCTTGTCATCATCGACCCGAAGCGCAGCCAGGAGTCACCCTTCGTCCGCGCGACCGAGCATCATCGTCTGCTGGACATCGCGCACACCACAGAAGAAGCCATTGCTGTGCTCAGGCGCGTCGTGGCGGTGATGGAGCAGCGAAATACCCAGCTCGAGCCGCAGCCGCGGGTGGCGGTCTATGTGGACGAGGTAGCTGACCTGGTGCAAACCGGTGGCAGCGCGGTCGTGGACTTGCTGACGCGGATCGCCCAGCGCGGGCGCGAGGCCGGCGTTCACCTGATCGCCTGCACGCAAAAACCCTCAGCCAAAACTGTTGGCTCTCTGCTCAAGGCCAACCTGCCGCTCCGGCTGGTAGGCCGAGTGGTATCCGCGGAGGATGCGCGCGTGGCCACGGGCATCAGCGGCAGCGGCGCGGAGAAGCTGCTGGGCAGCGGCGACTTCCTCGCCGTGACCGCTGGTCGCGTGATTCGCTTTCAGGCGGCCATGCCCAATTAGGATGATGAGGAGTGCGCGATGGAAAGGATGAGCAAAGCAATCGCTGTCAGCCTTGTCTTGTTCGCTATAGTGTTCGCAGCGTTCGCCGGCTCACGGGTGGACCAGGTCACCATCGCCCTGTTAGGCGGAGCGCTCATCGGCTTGCTGGTCGCTGTGCCCTCGACGCTGTTGACGATGGCGATCGTCCTGCGCCGGCGCGACGAGCGGGTGGATTCGCCGCAGCCAACCGTTCACGTGCCGCCCGTCCCACAGGCACACTGGCCGCCGCCCAACCATCCGGCGCAATTCAGCGCCCAGCCATGGCCCTTGATAAGCGCGCCAGCCGAGTTCAACCTACCGCCTCCACGCCGCCGTTTCTACGTGATCGGCGAATCGGGCGAGGTGCGCGAGCTGACTGATGCGACGATAGACGGCGAGGTAGTCGAGGACAGCCGGCGGGACGCTCGCCTATAGGCCCAGGTCGCGCGCTGCCTGTTCAGCAGCGGCCATGCCGGAAAGCGTCACCAGCGGCACGCCGCCGCCGGGATGTACGCTCCCGCTGGCGTAATACAGTCGCCGGATTTGGCCATCGCGGTTGCCCGGCCGCATGAACGCCGTCGTCCGCGTGTTGGAGGAGAAGCCGTAGATCGCCCCGCGATGCCCGCCATAGGTCGCTTGCAAATCCAAGGGCGTCAGGCGGCGCTCCAAGAGCACTGCGTCCGAGGGCGAGAAGGCGATGCTGGCGCGCGCCAGCCGTGCTGCGAGCAGCGCGCGAATGTGTTGGGCGTAGTGCTCGCCCTGCGAGGACCAGTCAAACGCCTCGCTGAGCGCCGGCGCGTTGACGAGGATGAACCAGTTCTCGCAACCTGCCGGCGCGTGGTCTGGATCGCTCTTGCTGGTGATGCACAGGTAGAGCGTTGGGTCGCTTGGAGCAATTCGCCTATCGAAGATGTCTTCAAACTCACGCGGATAATCTTGAGTGAAGAAGATGTTGTGGTGGGCCAGGTGGGGAAATTCCCCGCGTATGCCGAGCAACATGACGAAACCGCTGCACGAGGGTTCCAAGACCTCCGCGCGCTTGCGTCCATGCGCTGGCAGCAGCGTGCGCTGCGCCCATACGTAGTCCACGTTACACACCACAGCATCAGCCGGCAGAACGGCTCCACCGGCCAATCGCACCCCCTCGGCAACGCCCGACCGAACGCAGATTTCTTGCACCGGCTCGCCGTAACGGATCTCTACGCCAAGCTCATTCGCCAGGCGTTCCCATGCGCGCGCAAACTCAAAAACACCCCCTCGTGGGTACCATGCACCCTGCGCCATCTCCACATAGGCGATCACGTTGAGCGTCGCCGGAGCGCGATACGGCGAGGATCCGTTGTAGGTGGCAAACCGGTCGAAGAGTTGCACCAGATGTGGCGACTTAAAGTAACTGGCGATCGCCTGATGCATGGTGCGGAGGGCGTCAATCCTTAGCACATCAGCCAACGGCAACGAAAGCAAATCGCGCCAACTTGGCTTATGCCGATATAGAAACGGCCCGCCGACGATGTCGTGCAGCCGACGCGCGTAGCGCATAAAACGACGGTAGCCGTTTGCGTCTTCCGGGCCAAAGGTGTTCCGAATGACCTCATACATCGCCGCCTCGTCCGCCAGCGCGTCAATCATGACACCATCAGGCCAAAAGTAGCGCGTGATCGGATGAAGCGGGGTGAGTTCAAGGTAGTCGTCGAGGGCACGACCGGCAAGGCTGAACAGCTTCTCGTATACATGCCGCATCGTGATGACCGAGGGGCCAGTATCCCAGCGGAAGCCTTCGGCGCGAACCTCCCCCATCTTTCCACCGGGCCTGTCGAGGCGCTCAGCCACCGTGACACGTGCGCCGCGCGCCGCCAGGCTGATCGCTGCGCTCAGCCCGCCAATGCCGGCGCCCACAACGACAATGCGTGGACGATAATGATTCATGCGCAGTCCTTCACGTCCTCCAACCGCAAGCTGAGCGACGTGCTTGCGCCGTCGGCGCCCATGCTAATCCCATATATCGTGGAGGCCGCTTCGATCGTGCCGCGGTTATGTGTGATGACGATGAATTGTGTGCGGTCGCTCAGGCTCTCCAGCATGGTGCGGAAGCGCCAGACGTTGCTCTCATCCAGGGCTGCGTCCACCTCGTCCAGCACGCACAGCGGCGTGGGCTTCACCTGTAAGATGGCGAACAGCAATGCAACGGCTGTCAGCGACCGCTCGCCGCCGGAGAGCAGAGCCAGCGATTGAGGGCGCTTGCCAGGCGGCTGGGCGTGAATTTCAACTCCGCATGCGTCCAGGTTGTCGGCATTGACCAGGCTCAGGCGAGCCTGTCCACCGCCGAACAGGGACTTAAAAGTCACCTGGAAGGCATCTGCAATGGCCTCGAAGGTTCGCCGAAAGGTGTCTTTCATCACGTTGTTAAGCTCAGCGATCACCTGTTGCAGCGCTGCAGAAGCCTTCTCCAAGTCTTCACACTGCGCCATGAGGAAGTGATAGCGCTCACTTAGGGCCTCATACTCGGCTTGGGCCTCGTGATTAATCGGTCCCAGGCGCTTGATCTGCGCACGCAACTGGGCGATGCGCCCCTCAATGTCTTCAGGCAGCGATTCAACACTGGGCAAGCTGGCCAAAACGCGCGCGCGCCGCTCATCAGCAGAGCTAGAGAGGCCCTCTTCGTCGGCTAACTCCTCCAGCGCGCGGCGGTAGAGCATTTCAAGTTCTTCGTTGTGCCTGGCAAGCTCCAGAGTTGCGGCGTTTAGGTGCAATTCGCGCTCGCGCAGGGCGCGCTCTGTTGCCTGTTGATGCGCCTCGAGTTCGCGCAACTGCGCCTCAAGCGCAGCAATATCGCGCGTGAGCGGCGCGATGGTTGCTTCGGCATCGCGCCAGCGCAATTCTGCCTCGGCAGCCTGTGCAGAGAGCTGTTCGAGCGAAAGCTTCGCGGCCTCTTGCTGCGCCTGTAGGTCAGCCAGGCGCTGCGCGCGCAGCGCACGCTGAGCCTGAGCAGCGGCATAGGCTGCCTGGCGCTCGCGGTATAGCGACTCCGCGTTTCGCAGCTCGCCAAGCGCTGCCGCCAGCGCGGCCTGGGCCGCAGCGAGCGCTTCCATCCATCCCCCCTGTGACTGGCTGTGCAAGCTGGCCTCAGCGGCGTCCAAAGCTTGCTGTGCCTCACTCAGGGTTGTCAAGTGCTGGCTCAGCAGTGCCTCTGTCTCTGCGATCTCCCTGTCGAGCAGCGCAATCTGTGACTCGATGTCCTCGATGTCGCCGGCGAGCGCAGCCAGCGAGTCTTCCAATAGGTTGATCTTTTGCCGAGTGTCCTGGATGCGGCTGCTGCGCTGCTGACTCTCGCGAGCGAAGCTCTCCTTTGCGCGGGCGCTCCGCTCCAACTCCGTGCGGGCCAGTTCAAAAGCGCGTTGCGCGCGTTCGCGCGCGTGGCGGGCGTGTTCTAGCTTGGCCTTGATCGCTTCGTGGTCAGGGATCTCCGGCAGCGCAGCTTCGGCGCCCAGAATGATGGGAGAGCGTGCCCCGGTGGGCAGCGATAGCGCACCGGTCGCATAGACCACTTCGCCATCGCGGGTGACGCACAGGCCGCCGACCGGCAACTGCGCTGCCAAGGCGCGCGCCACGCTCAGGTTAGGCGCGATGAATTGATAGGCGGTCAGAAGCCGTATGGCCGGCGTCAGCCAGTCCGGAGATTGAATCACCTCACACAGCGGTCGCGCGCGCTGCCGTCGCGCGTATTCATCCAGAAGGCGTTCATCGGCTTCGCGCCATCCATCCAGGCGCAGCGCGTGCATTGGCAACACGACCAGGCGACCGCTGGTTTGCTCAACCAGCCAGGCATGCAGGTGGCTGAGGCCCATCTCGCCCTCGGCAGCGTCTGCGGGGGCTAGGACGAGCGCGTTTAGCAGATCACCCAGCGCTGCCTCAACCGCCTTTTGGTCGTCGGGAGCGATGCGAATCAGCGCAGCCAACACGCCGCGCACGGTGGGCAAGCCGGCCTGTTCAGCGGCCAGGGCCAGCTCGTCCGAGCCGCGCGCGGCCAGCGCACGCATATCGGCGAACAAGGTGAACCGTGCGCTCAGGCGCTCCTCTGCCTCAGCAGCGGCTAGCGCGGCCTGCGCTTGCTCCAGCTCAACGCGGGCTTGCTCGAGCGCCCGCTGCGCAGCCTCGTATTGCGCGTCGAATAAATTGACCTGGATCGATTCACGCTCAGCGGCCATAACGAGGGTATTTAGCGTCGCCAACATCTCTTCGCGCTGGGCACCTAAGTCGGCCGCGCGCTGGGAGAGTGTGTCGAGCTGCCCGCGCAGTGCCTCTTGCTTGGCGCGTAAAGCGGCGAGCTGACTCTTTGCCGCTTGGGCGCTCTCAGCGGCATCGCGCAACTGCCGTTGGGCTTGCGCGCGCTGTTCTTCTAGCCGCCTGCGCTCCTGTTGGCGCTCAGCATAGTGCTGTTCGGCAGCCTGCAGGTCGTGTTGGCGGGCTTGATGCGCGCGCTGCGCTTCGGCTAGCGCACGTTCGGCTTCGGCTGCGCGCTCGGCCAGCGTCTGCATCGTCGCATCCAGTGCGTCCACCTCGGCTCGCGCTGTAGCCACTTGTTCTTCCAGCCCTGCCACCTTGGCGCGCATGACCGCCAGGTCACGCGTTGTCGTCTCGACCAGTTGGCGCGCTGCGTCGCGCTGGGGCAATGCGTCGGCCAGTTGCGACTGCAGCGCTTGGCGCGATTGGCGCAAAGCGTGCGCTTGTGTTTCCAACGCGCTGAGCTGAGCCGTCAGTTCCGTCAGGGCGTTCTGGGCAGCGTGCTGGGCCAGCAGCGTTGCCTCGATCGCGCGCTGAATGCGGTTGTACTGGTAACCCAGCCACAAGCGGACGAGCTGGCTCAGCTCATCGGCCAGGGCGCGATATTGACGTGCGCGCTCAGCCTGTCGTTCAAGCTGCTTCAGACGAGGCGTGATCTCGCTCAGGATGTCTTTGGTGCGTTCCAGATTATGGCGCGTTTCCTCCAGCTTGCGCATGGCGTCTTCGCGCCGATCTCGATACGTGGTGATGCCGGCAGCTTCCTCAAACAGCGCGCGGCGCTCCTCGGGCTTTTGGGCCAGCGCCTCGTCCACCAATCCCTGACCGATAACGGTGTAGTTGCGCTCAGCAAGGCCGCTGTGCGCCAGCAGGTCGCTCACGTCCCGCAGGCGCACGCGGTTTCCGTTGAGCAGGTATTCGTTGCTGCCATCGCGAAAGGCGCGCCGGCCGATCTCTATCTCGCTGAATGCGATGGGGAAGAATCCATCGCTGTTATCGAACGTGAGGACGACCTCGGCCATGCTCGCGCGCGGTCGCTTGGCGCTGCCGGCGAAGATCATGTCGTCGGTCTTCTTGCCGCGCAGGAGCGAGTACTGCTGCTCGCCCAAAGCCCAACGAATCCCATCTGCGATGTTGCTCTTGCCGCTGCCGTTTGGGCCGATGATGCACGTAATGCCTTCGCCGAACTCAAATACGGTCTTGTTGGCGAAGGTTTTGTAGCCGTTGAGCGTCAAACGCTTGAGGCGCATAGGCTGGCGATTCTAACCAGAGCGGCCAGCGCGATGGGCGCGGATCACTTCCAGCCACATCTGTGCGTGCATGTCAAGGCCATGCTCTGAAAAGTGACAGCCGTCATAACGGTACTCCGGTCCGAGCTGGTCGGTATCGGGGCCGGCGAAGATGCCGAGCGCGGGGTTCACTAAGCTGCGCTGTGCACTGCGGATCACCTCGTTAGGTGGGTATTGGCCGCAGCGCGTGGCGACTGCGACAAACGCCGGTGCATTTACGCCAAGCGCACGGATGGCGGCCAGCATGGCCAGAAAACGGGCCTGGTAGTCTTCGGCAGACGTGCCGAGGACAGCGTCGCTCTCGCCTTGATGCCAGAGCAGATGCGTGAAGGTCAAACGCGCGCGGCGCGCGGCGCGCACGTTGCGCAACAGGTCTTGGTGGAGCCGACCGCCAGGCGCCCATTCGGCGATCTCCGTCGCGCCGATCGCCGCCGGCACAAACACCACGCGGTCATACAGGCCAGCTGCGATCAACTTGTCGCCCAGGCGCGTCCACACGCTGCCGCCTTGGCCATCTGCGCCGGGCAGGGGATCCCGCGCTCGCTCGTATCGGCCGCGGAAGAAGTTGAACACGCGCGGACCAGCGACACGCCGGCTCTCGCCCCAATTGCCGGCGTTGGATTGTCCGAACACCAACGCCACCATCACACGCGGCTGCGGCTTGACCTCGCTCGCTGCCGGTTGCGCGAACGCCGTAGAGCCGGCCAGCAGCAAAGAAATGAGCAACCGGCCCAGCCGGGACCCGCGCATCGTTATCTCAAGCTGAGGAGCAGCACGGCCAGCGCCATCAAAGCAGCGCCTACAGATGCTGCGAGCAACACGCGCGATAGCCATACGATCCGTCCATGGCGCTGATGAACAGCCGTGCCGGCGGCCAGCGCTTGGGTGTTCGCCGTTGGTGCACCAACAACCCTGCTTAACCACCACGCGCGCGGACAATAAACGCACTCGCTGATCTCGCTCGCCCGAATCAAACGCGCCGGCGGCGCATCTGGTTTCAACACTCCCAAGATACAATCTCCCGCGTCTTGAATCAGCTCCGTTGAATCTTGGCACACCATTATGGTTCCAGTTTGGCTCTCGGCGCTCGTTGTCGCGCTGCCCACCTACTTCTATGCCCGCTTAGTGCGAGGCGTTGACCGTTTTGAGCGAGAGCCAGATAGGTATCTGGTTGCTGCGTTTATCTGGGGTGCGCTGCCGGCAGCTCTGCTAGCGCTGATCGTGCAAGTGGTCTTCGGCCTGCCGATAGCGGTGCTGCTGGGCGAGGAAGCATCCCAGAGCATCGGCGCCATCGTGCTCGCGCCAATTAGCGAGGAGCTATTTAAGGGATTAGCCGTTGCTGCCTTGTTCTTCTGGCGGCGACGCGAATTCGACGGCTGGGTGGACGGCATCGTATACGGCTCCACAGTAGGGTTTGGCTTTGCCTACATCGAGAACGTCATTTACCTGAGCAGCGCACAGGACCTTGAGGAGTGGATTCGACTCTTCTTCCTGCGCGTAATTGTGTTCGGTTTCCTTCATGGCTTTTACACGTCGCTGATCGGCATCGGCTTTGGGCTTGCGCGCTATGCTTCAACTTTGTTAGGCGCAATCGCGGTGATGTTAGGTCTAGCAGCAGCGATTATGACTCATGCCATTCACAACGCCTCCGTTGTGCTGGGAGAAGCGACAGAAGGTAGCTCGCTGCTCATTACGCTGGCCAACTATGGCTTGCTCGCTGTGCTTATGCTTGGCCTGCGAATCGTCAGTCGCTACAACGACCGTAGAATGTTCAAGACGTATCTGGCCGACGAAGTGCCAGAGGTCATCAGCATGCAGACTTATGCTGCGCTCATCGGGCAGCCCACTCAGCCACCTGTCAAACTAAGCGTTCAACTCAAACACTTGGCTGGTGAGCTGGTTCAACGCAAGCACCAGCTTCTCAAGCACAACGAACAAGATCACGGTGAAATCGAGCGTCTGCGCGCACAACTTCGCGCCCTGCACTCCTCTGCCGAACGTGAGACGAGCTAAACGCCGATCAGCGCGCGCATTGCGCGCCAAAGTGTGAGCCGCCCGCGCACAGGCGCACCGCCGAGCACGACGCGCGTGAGCTGCCGGCGCAGATCGCGCCGGCGATTCGCCATGCGCACCAACACGTTAAGCACAAGCGGTCGCACACACCAGGCGCGCACGCCGGCGCAGAACGCAAATAACGCCTGGTAGCGATCGCGCAATTCGCGATCGTAGGCAGCATGGGCTTGTTGGCTAAAGTCACCACTCGTTACCATCGCAGCGGCGTGCTCGGCTGCGACCTGGCCGGATTCCAGCGCGTAGTCAATCCCTTCACCGGTGAGCGGGTTCACCAGGCCAGCGGCTTCGCCTACCAGCAAGACGCGCTGACCATAAGTAGGTGAACTGAGGAAGTCATCGCGCAGGGGATACCCTTTCAATGGCCCAACGCGCTGCGCACGCGCAAGCAATGCACGCATAGCCGGCGTGCTTACAAAGCTTTCGAAGGGCTTTGCTGCGGATGCCGCGCGCTGGTGTCGGAAGTAACCCACGCCGATGTTGGCCATATCCGGCGCAACCGGGAATATCCAGCCATAGCCAGGCAGCGGCGCACCGTCGAAGCGCAGCGCCCAAGCATCCCCTAGTCCCTCTACACCTTCAAAGTAGGCCCGCGCTGCGACGATGAACTGCGGCGGACGCGATAGCAGGCCGAGACGATGTAGGAGTTGCGAATGAGCACCTGTTGCGATGATGGCCATCTGAGCCTGAAATGCGACGCGCCGGTTCATCTGTTCGCCTGTCACTTCAACATGCGCCGTGCCCTTCCCTTGTTCAATCCGAACGTCATCCACGCGCACGCCGGGTTGGAAGTGCGCGCCGGCATTTATTGCCTGTCGTAGTAAGCGCTCGTCTAGCTTTAGGCGCGGCACTACGAGCGCGTGGTCCGGCAACCCTGAGCCAATAGCGATAACGTCGCCCGTCACGTGGCCATTTGGCGCAGATACCTCGAAGCGCCGGATGACGTAGCCAATTTGGCGCAGCTCGTCGGCCAGGCCCATCAATCGGGTCATGTGCACTGCCCGAGGCGTCAGACCATCCCCACAGGTCTTGTCGCGAGGGAAGTGGGCCTTGTCCAGCAACAACACGCGCAGGTTGCGCTGGGCCAAGAAGTATGCTGCTGAGGAACCGCCGGGGCCGGCGCCGACCACGATTACGTCATACATATTGAGCCAAGAGCATCGGTGCGATAATTGCCAGTGCGAGGTAAGCGCATGGCCTTCTCAATAAGCGATTTTAACGACCTCATCCAACTGTTGAACAGCAATCCACAGTTGCGGGACGAACTGCGCCGGGTGCTCTTTACAGAGGAATTCGTCAACCTGCCCCAGGCCGTCCAAGAACTTGCGAAGGCGCAGCAAGCGATGGCCGAAGCGATCGCAGCATTGTCCGCAGAAGTA
>Ga0308415_1000041_pt1 | contig 46984 bp, 37 predicted proteins | sample HotsprSampleOS55_FD_203465 | JGI IMG/M metagenome (GOLD analysis project Ga0308415, IMG submission 203465) | Hot spring phototrophic mat microbial communities from Octopus Spring, Yellowstone National Park, Wyoming, United States - 20090730_OS55 ... | reverse complement strand
ATCGTTATCATTACTGATACTGATATGTACTCGCGGAACTTTGAGGTAGTGAACCATCCGGTGCGGATGCGCATCTTCCAAGTGCTGCTTGCCGAGCAACTCTCTATACACCAGATAGCCAAGCGCTTGCCCGATGTGCCGCTGCCCTCGCTATACCGGCATGTGAAGAAGCTCCACGATGCTGGCCTGGTGGTCGTCGCGGCCACGCGCTCGATCAACGGCATCGAGGAGCGCTTTTACACCGCCGTCCAAGGGCTAATTGACCCCGATGCGCTGGATAAGCCCGAATCCATGGACGCCTTTGCTGAGCACGTCAGCGTCTACGGGATGGTCATCGCTCAGGCTGCGGCGCAGCATATCGCGCAACGCGGCGCGCCGGATTTGAACAATCTGGCGGTGCGCGATCACTTCTTCTACGCCACCGAGGAAGAGTTCCTTCGCTTGCGCGAAGCCATTTACGCCTTGTTGGAAGCAGCGGCGGAGCAACCACCCGCGCCCGGTCGGGTCAAGCGGCGCTGGTTCGTGGTCGCTCATCCGTTGACGGGAAATCTTGAAGAAGGAGAAGCATAAATCGTGAGCAACCAATCTTTTTTATCAATGGCTGATTCTGGAAAGAACAGCCTGTGGCGCTATGTATTAGGAGTTATCCTAATCGTCTTTACTTGGATGGTGATCACTGCCGTGATCGTAGTTGCCGTCGGGAGCAGCGCGACGAGTGTGCAGGCTGCGCTTACCCTCTTGGGGTTTCTCCCCATGCTCGTGATGCCTCTGGTGGTGACGCGCGTGCTGCATGGCCGCCCCGCTGGGACGCTGATCGGGCCGGCGCAGCGCTTGAACTGGGAGCGAATCGGACGCACAATGCTCGTCTGGGCTGGGCTGATGGTCGCGGCTGTAATTGCAGAGATGCTCTGGAAAGGCTTGTCAAGCTACAGGTTAAACGTTGACAACTTCCTTAGCAACTTAGCGACCATTTTCATGTATATATTCTTGATCCCGATCCAAGCCACAGCCGAGGAGGTCTTCTTCCGTGGCTACCTGCTGCAGGCAACCGGCCGCCTGACGCGCAATTGGGTCATCCTCGGCATCATCAATAGCCTCTTCTTCATGTTGCTGCACTTGAGCAACCCAGAAGTGAGAGCTGCGGGCATTGTCTTGGCCGGGCTACACTGGCTGACCAGCGGGATGTTTTACACGTTGCTCACGCTGCGCAGCGGCAGCCTGGATTATGCGATCGGCGCGCACGTCATCAACAACGTCCTTAGCGCGACGCTCATCGGTTATCCAGGCGGGGCGCTGGGGGAGATCGCGCTGGTGATGACCAAAGAGCTTGACGCTGCCTTTGGCTTGGTCACCTTCGTCTTGGCTGCGGTGATTGCCTACGTGGTATTGACGCACGCGGCTGGTGCGTCGGCCCAGGTTACAGCAGCACAGCGCGCGGAGGCTGCCTCGTAATGCTTGTCTGGATTGCCCAGGATGCGCCGGCCCGTCGGGGTCAGCGCTTTGGGCGGGCGTCTCGGCTTTAGGCGTGAGCCCGTTGCCCGTCCTATGGACAGCCCTATCCTGCTGCTCTTGCCATGGCCAAGGGCAAATGTAGCACCAATTCGATTTAGCGAGAGCGCATTCGCAGCCAGAGAAAGAATCTCGGCTGGGCGAAGGCAATGCCTTTGCCCAGCTTTTTTGCCTTCTGACTTCGCCAGGCAGTAGCCTGCCGCACCTTGTCTCTTATCGGCGGGGCAGCGAATTGCTCCATGCTAGGCCAGCCAAGCGTCAACCTGTGTTTGCCATTCGGATGGATCACCGTGCCGATCTGCTCGTTTTGTGCTCCAGAACCGCCTGCCGGTGAGACCTTGAGCATCGGTCGGCATGCGCTGGATAGGCCGGTGAGGTGAAAAAGTCCTATCAAACCATTGACGATTGGCCAAATACCTGTTAACATTCATTTATGCGGTACCGGCTGCGCAAGCTGGTTTATGGACCGGTAGGGGGGTCGCACGTTGAACAAGTTGACTACGGTCCGATTGCCCTTGACGATTTAGAGGTTGCTTATCTGCGCGGTCGGCTTGAGTTCACCCGCCTGAACGACGCTGTACTCCTTCGTGGCGAGCTGGAGACAGAAACGCCTGTTCAATGCGTCCGCTCACTTGAAACCTTTGGGTTGCGACTGAACATCCGCCTGGATGAGATCTTGCTGGGGCTGCCCCAGTACCCTCGTGACGACATCGAACCCTGGCAGCGTATCGGCGAGGATGGATGGATAGACCTGACCGAGACACTCCGCGAGGAGATCATTATGGCCATCCCCATAAACCCCATTCATCCTGAATACGCTGAGATTACTTCTGACGAGCTGCTTAGCGCGCTCGATGAAGACGATCGGGCGTGGATCAATATCCGGTTGAGTAACTCCAGACGGGCCTTGGAAGGAGAGGGTGATGATGCAGTTTGATGAGGATCAGATAATCGCTTCTTTGTTGATAAAAGCAGAAACGCAGGGCGCGGTTGTCTTAGATGATATTTTGGAGCTTATCCCAGAAGCTGAAGATAACTATGAGCTGATAGAACAAGTCGTCAAAGCCCTTGCAGAAGCCGGCGTAAAGGTACACGACGTCTCTGGCCGAGAAGACGAGGAAGAGTTTGAAGATGAGCTAAGCAGCTCGGACGAGAACGAGGAGGAGGAAGAGGATGACGATGAAGGAGCATTCGCCGGCGAGGACGACGACCTAGCCAACATCAGCGTAGATGACGGCATCGGCCTATATCTGCGCGAGATGACTCGCGTGCCGCTGCTGACCAATAAAGAAGAGGTGCGGTTGGCGCGAGCCATTGCGCGAGGGAGAAGCGCCGAGATGAAATTGAAGTTGCACGGCCACCGCCTCAGCCCCCAGCAACGACGCCGATATGAGCAAGCCGTTGAGGAAGGGCGACAAGCACGCGAGCATTTGATCAAGGCCAACACGCGCTTGGTGGTGAGCATCGCCAAAAAGTACATGGGACGTGGCGTGCCCTTTTTGGACTTGATCCAAGAAGGAAACCTCGGCCTGATGAAATCAGTCGAGAAGTTCAACTACAAGCTCGGCTTTCGCTTCTCCACTTATGCCACCTGGTGGATTCGCCAAACGATCACGCGGGCCATCGCCGACCAGAGCCGCACAATCCGCGTGCCGGTGCACATGAACGATCGCATCCGCCGGCTATACAAAATCATGCGCGAGCTGGAGCAGATGCTAGGCCGGCAGCCTACGCCCCAGGAGGTGGCCCGCGAGCTGGGCGTAGAGAGCGAGCAGGTCGAGTGGATGCTCAAGGTATCCTGGCGCCCGCTATCGCTAGAACAGCCGATCGGCGAAGAGGAGGATAGCGAGTTCGGCGCGTTCGTCGAGGATGAGAACGCACCCTCCCCTGCCCAAACGGTATATGAAGACCTGCTCAGGACAAAACTGGAAGAGGTGTTGAGCACGCTCACGCCCCGCGAGCAGCGCATCCTGCGCTTGCGGTTTGGGCTGATCAACGGCCGGTGCTATACCTTGGAAGAGGTTGGGCAAAAGTTCGGTCTCACCCGCGAGCGCATCCGGCAGATCGAAGCGCGCGCGCTGCGCCGGCTGCGCCACCCGCGCCGCGCGCGCTACCTCAGGGACTATCTATAAGCCAGACAAAGCAGAAGGCGTGGTGACTCAGGCGAGCGTCAGGGCGTCCTGGATGCGCGCCACGCCTTCTTTTATCTGCTCCAGGCTCATCGCGTAGCTCAGCCGCGCGCAGCCCGGCGCGCCGAATGCCTCGCCGTGGACAATGCCCACCTTCACCGTGTCCAGCAGATACATGGCCAGCTCCTCGGTGGTGGAACAGGTGCGTCCATACTTCAATGGCTTGCCGAGCAGGGCGCTGAAATCGGGGAAGACATAGAACGCGCCTTCCGGCATGAGGCAGCGCACGCCGGCGATCTCGTTCAGCGCCCGAACGATCCAGTCCCGCCGTTCTTTGAACGCCGCGACCATCTTGGCGATCTCCGCCTCAAGGTCCAGCGTGTAGGCAGCCAGGGCAGCGGCCTGGGTGATCGAGCTGGGGTGGGAGTTGCTATGGCTTTGAATCTTGAGCATGGCCTTGATGATCCACTCCGGGCCAACTGCATAGCCCAGCCGCCAGCCGGTCATCGCGTATGCTTTGGATAAACCGTTGATGATCACCGTGCGTTCGTAGAGGTCAGGCGCGACCCGCAGCCAGCGCGCGTAGGGCGGATTAAACACGATCCGGTCATAAAGCTCGTCGCTCAGGATGATCACCTGGTTGGTGCGTGCCCATGAAGCGATGTCCTCCAGTTCAGCCTGGCTATAGACCATGCCGGTGGGGTTTGAGGGCGAGTTCAACACCAGGATGCGCGTACGCGGAGTGGTGTAGCGCGCTAACAGCGCGGCGTTTACCTTGAAGCCGGTGTCAGCCGTCGTCGGCACGATCACAGGCGTGGCCTCGGCCAGCCGCACCTGTTCTATATAGCTCACCCAGTATGGCGCCGGGATGAGCACCTCGTCGCCGGCTTCGCACAGCGCCTGAAACGCCAGGTAGAGCGATTCTTTGCCGCCGGTGTGGGTCGCTACCTGGCTCGCTTTGTAGTCCAGGCCGGTGTTCTGCCGCTCGCGGGCGGCGATCGCCTCTTTGAGCGCTGCCATCCCGCCGGTCTCGGTATAGCGCGTGAAGTTGTCCTGGATCGCTTTGATCGCGGCCTGTTTAATCGGTTCGGGCGTGGGGAAGTCCGGCTCGCCAGCGCCAAAGCTGATCACAGCTTCGCCGGCAGCGCGCATGCGTTTGACCTTGCTTTCCACGGCCATTGTGGCCGAGGGCTGCACGGCCGCCGTGCGAGCGCTGATGCGGTCGAGCGGCTTCGTCTCTGCTAAAGTTGCTTCCATATCTCTATCTCTACTTGAGCACTTTGAGGATTATAGAGACCCATTCTGACCCTTGACAAAGACATTGGGGGAATAAAAACGCTCCAGGGGCGACACCTTCGTCGCCCCCGGAGCATTTCGGGAGCAGAGGAAGTGGCAATCAGCTTGCTTCCGACTCTGCCACCGGAGACGCCTCTGCCGGTTTTGTCTCCGGCGCAGCCGCCGGCTTGCTGATCGGCACGCCGACCCGCTGGAGGATGTATCCCTGGCTGCGGAAGTTGGCGATGCGCCAGCGCGCGTTGGGCACCGATTCGAACTTGCGGCGCAGCCGGGCGATGTGCGGCCGCAGCAGACGGAGCGCATGCTCTTTGTCGGTGACGGCTGGGAAGGCAGCCTGCATCAGCTCGTCATAGGTAACTAGTTGCGAGGCGTGCTGGATCAGCGTCTCCACCAGGCTCAGCTCGATGGCGGAGAGCAGAATCGGCACGTCTTCGACGAGCAGGACGCGCCGCGCTGCGTTCAGCTCCAAGCCCGTGGCAGAGCGTGCGCCGTTGGCCGAGGGGCGCAGGACGCCGCCTTCCTCGCGCTGACGCGCGGCCTCGGCGGCAGCGCGTCCCTTCTCGATGTGCATGACGAGCCGGCTGACCAGCTCTTGCTCGCCATCACTGACGAAGAGGTAATCGCTTACGCCTATCCGCAGCGCCGCAATCACGCGCTTGAGATCGGGTTCGCTATCGAGGACCACGACAGGCGGGCAAAACGGTAGCCCCATCAGCGTGTCGGCCAGGTCGAGCATCACCTGACCGCTCGCCAGGTCCAGCAACACGGCGTCTGCCTGGCTATTGACCACAGCCGATACCGCATCCCGCATGCTGGAGACAGTATGCGCGCGATATCCTTGCTCGGCGACCAAAGCCGCCAGACGGTTGCTGGCTTCGCCAGCACCGACAACCAACAGGGTTCCTTTCGCCTTCCTCAGTTCGCTTCGAGAGATCATTTCTTCAACCTCCTTTTCGATTAAATTGGATTAACTCACGATGTCACCACGTCTCGGGCGTGTTCATTGGTGCGTGCTCACCGGACCTCAGCGAAACTGGCTGCATGCAAAACAAGTAGCTTGATCGACATGCGCTGTATAGAGAATGTGGTACCCCATAAAAAGCGCAGTGCTCACGTGCCGAGGATGGAACTTTGGTCTTTCCCGAGATTACCCTTTGTGCATGGTGAAGTAGTCCCATAGCACTCCTTATTATTCTACCATAAGAGAAATAAGCCCGATTAGCAAAGTTGAATATAAGCTCGAGGCCTCTTCTTAGAGAGCAAACACGCTCAGCGTGTCGCTCTCTTTGTCTTTGCTAACGAGCGACATTTTACTAAGTAGTTGGCAGAGAGTCAAATCTGATTAAGAGCAGGTAAATTGACCGTGCGCGGTTGAGGAACGACGCGAAAGGATTTCCAAGCGTAACGGCTGTCAGCGCTTCTGTTTACGCACTGAAAGAGGTCAGTTTCGGATCATCAGAGGGCTTTGTCGCAGTGCGGCTGCTTGTGAATGGTGAGCGTGCGAGGGAAGGCCTTCACCTTGACCGCAACACCTGATGATGGGCGGGCCATCATTTGGCCAGGGGAAACAGCGGTTTCCCCGGGAACACTTACGTTCGGCGAAGCTCGTCTTTGATCTCTCCATCGGCGACGAGCACTGCCCGCGTCGCGCGACGTGCAAGGTCCTGATCGTGGGTGACCATCAGGATGGTCTTGCCTTCCTCAACGAGCTTTGTAAAGAGGTCAAAAACCTGATTGGCTGTTTTGGAATCCAGGTTACCGGTTGGCTCATCGGCCACGATAATCGGAGGGTCGTTTGCTAGCGCGCGCGCAATGGCCACGCGCTGTTGTTGACCGCCAGACACAGCAGAGGGCAACTTGTGCGCATGTTGCGCCATGTCCACGTGCTCGAGGAGATACATAGCGCGCTCATAACGCTGGCGCGGCGGATAGGTGTTACAAAAGTCCATCGGCAACATGACGTTCTCCACCAGGGTCAGCGTAGGGAGGAGCTGGAAGAATTGGAAGATCACGCCGATGTGTTTGCCACGCCAGATGGCCATTTGCCCTTCGCTCAGGCGATGCACGGCAGTGTCGCCTACGAACACCTCGCCAGACGTCGGGCGGTCAATCCCGGTGATCATGTTGATGAGCGTCGATTTGCCGCTGCCGCTCTTGCCGATGACTGCTACGAACTCGTGTGTGTCCACCTGTAGGTTGATGCCGCGCAGCGCGTAGAACTTACCGGCCGGGGTTTCGTAGACCTTGACCACGTTCTTCAACTCAATGAGGTAGCAGTTGCCATGCCGATAAGGCTCTGCGCACGCTGGCTGCTCGGCGAGGGCCATGGTCGGTTGCGGACGACCGGCCGATAAATATCCCCTCAATAAGGCGAACACGCCTTGATGCTACGTCATGAAGTTAAAAGAGTATGAATTGCGTTCTTCAGCGGATAGTTACTCGCCACTTTCTACACGCTGCATGACTGCCTGCCAGAATGCCTGGGCGTCTGCGATGTCCTTTCGCGTCTTCTCGTCGAGCGGCTGGCGGAAGGGCAGGCGCGCTGCGCGCTCGAAGAACTCGGCGATCAGCGCGTCGGTGTCGAGGGTGAGCAGCTTGCGGTCGCGCACGACCAGCCGTCCATTTACGATGACGTGCTTGACGCTGCTGCCGGTTTCACAGTGAACCAGCATTCTATAAGCATCGTTCATCGGGGCAAGCACGGCGCTGCGTGTGTCCAGCAGCACAATGTCGGCCAGGTAGCCGACGCGCACGCGCCCTAGCCGTTCGCGCAACAATAACGCCGCCGCTCCGCCTAGCGTACAAGCCTCGAACGCCTCGCGCGCGCTGATCCAAGTTTGCGGGTCATGATGGTTGAGGTTGTGAATGAGGGCAGCGAGTTTCATGGCGTCGAACATGTTCTGGTTGTCGCTGCTACACGCCCCATCCACGCCCAATGCTACGGTGATGCCACGGTCGAGCATCTCGCGCATCGGCATCAACCCGCTGCCAAGCTTAAGGTTGGCTGCTGGGTTATGGACGGGGATCGCGCCGCACTCGGCCAGGCGATCCAGGTCTGCCGGGCTGCGAACCCAGACGCTATGCGGCAGCGTCACTTCTGGGGAGAGCAACCCCTCGTCGTAGAGCCAGTGAATCGCTGTCTTGCCACGCACGCGCCGAATGCAGTAATCCTGGACGCGCGTTTCGACGCAGTGCATATGCACGCCGGCGCCATGTTTGCGCGCCAACGCCAGCGACCATTGCAAGCACTCGGTAGTCACCAACTGGCCGGCAGCAGGCCCTAAGAAGGCTTGTAAGCGGCCGTCGTCGCGCCGATGCCAGTCACACATCCAGGCATCGAGCATTGCTAAGGTGTCGCGCAACAACCCACGCCGATAGTCCTCCCTATCTGGTCGGTGGCCGCCGTGAGATTGTCCATATACGCTGCTGCGCAGATCGAACCCTAGTTGATCGGCGACGTCCAAAACATAATCGTGGTCATCGTACATGGGCGCTACGGCCGCGCGAATCCCGCTATCGCTGTACGCCTGCATAGCGGCATCCAGATACTCGCGCTGCCAAGGCCCGCCGTGCCAAAGGTGATCTAATGTCCCTGTGACGCCGCTGAGCAGCATCTCGATGGCGCTCATCGCCGCGCATAGGTAGTGGTCGCGCGCGCTATATTCACCGCACGTGCCGTAGAGCCAAACCAGCCATGGCTCTAAGGGCATGCGTTCAGTCGCCCCGCGCATGAAGTTCTCTGGCGAATGCGTGTGCGCGCTGATCAGGCCAGGAATGGCAAGCAAGCCGCGGCCGTTGATCACTTGTAAGGGTTGTGCGCCGATCTGCAGCGATGGGAGGGCAAGTTCTGCTGCCGGCGCGATGCGCGTGATTGTGTTGCCCTCGATCAAGATAGACTGATCATGCGCAGTGCTGCGCGGAGCTGCCGGATCCAGAACGTCAACATGCTCGATGAGGATCGCCATCGCACCGAATGATACTGGGCTGCGCATCAGAGGAGCGAGACGTTCACTGATAGGGGCAAACGCTCGCCGGATGCTACTCGGGTGAACGCTGATGAAATAGGGGATAGGCAACGGCGCTGCTGTTTACCCGCCTGGATTCGGCCTCGCCATGAGACGCATTGATGGGGCAACCTCCGACAGGCCATGCTGCCGGCGAAGGATAAGAGAAGTGGGCAACGGCGTTACCGTCCCTCACCTAAGGTTCTACCTAACTGTGAACGCACCCTCTTCGCGTAGCTATAATCTCCTGACCTGCAGCGAGAGATATATGGAGGCGAAGGTTTACGAGCTACCGCTCTTTCCTCTGGGCGTCGTCTTGTTTCCCGGTCAGACGCTGCCTCTACATATCTTCGAGCCGCGCTACCGCATCATGATCCGGAGCTGTATTGAGCACAACACGCCGTTCGGGGTTGTGCTCATGCGCGATGCGCCGCCGCACGTGCCACACACCATCGGCACCTCGGCACGGGTGACCGACTTCCGGCGCTTGTCCGACGGCCGCATGAACATCCTCACGGTCGGCGAGGCGCGTTTTCAAGTGCATCACTTCCGGATGAGCGAGCATGGTTATCTCGTCGGCGAGGTGAGCACGTTGCCCTTCGTAGAGGACGTTGAGCCGTCGCATCCTCTCCTGCGCTCGGTAGCTCGGCGCGTTAAGCGCTATCTGACGCTCGTCGCTGAGGCCAACGAGCAGCGTTTCAACTTTGATCAATTGCCGACGCGCCCGATAGAGCTGGCTGTGTTCACAGCGATTGCACTGGATTTGCCGCTAGAGGATAAGCAAAGATTGTTAGCTCAAGAGCGCATTTCTGACCTGCTCAGGATGGAGGAAGACCTCTTGAGCCAGGAGACGAAGATGTTGCAGATCGTGGCTTCGGCCATTCGACCGCCAGAGGATGGGCTCTTCTTCTCGAGAAACTAGCCTGCTGGCGATCACCTTTCTGCTTGTGGCGTGCAATGAAGATCGTATTAGATGCTATGGGGGGCGATTTCGGCCCTGCACCAAATGTTGAAGCCGCCGTCAGCGCTGCGCGCGAATTCGGCTGGGAGATAGCCCTCGTTGGCCGCCAGGAGTTGATCCGGCCATTGCTTGTGCAGCACAACACGGCCAACCTCCACCTGCCCATCGTGCATGCCAGCGAAGTGATCGAGATGGGCGAGCATCCCGCCCAGGCCGTAAAGACCAAGAAGAACAGCTCGATGGTGGTGGGCATGCAGATGGTTCGCAACGGCGATGCCGATGCCTTCGTCACGATGGGCAATACGGGCGGGGCGTTGGCTGCGGCGCTCTTTCACCTTGGGCGCATCCAGGGCATTCAGCGGCCAGCCCTTTCGGCAGTCTTCCCCACTGCCAAGGGATGGGTGTTGCTCCTGGACGTCGGCGCCAACGCCGATTGCAAACCGGAGTATCTGCTTCAGTTCGCCCTGATGGGCAGCATCTATGCCGAGCGCGTGATGGGCATTCGCAACCCGAGGGTGGGCCTGATCTCCAACGGCGAAGAGGAAACCAAAGGGAGCGAGCTGGTGCAAGCGGCGCATCGCTTGCTCAAACAAGCCCCGCTTAATTTCATCGGCAACGTCGAAGGGCGCAATTTGCCGGCCGGCAGCGCCGATGTATTCGTGACCGATGGCTTCACCGGCAACGTCATGATCAAGCTCGCTGAGGGCATGGGCGAGTTCATCAAGGGCATGTTGCGCGAGGAGATCATGCGCACAACGATCGGCAAGCTCGGCGGCCTGCTGATCAAAGACGCGCTCACGCGCATCAGCAAGCGCACCGATTACCAGGAGATCGGCGGTGCGCCACTTCTTGGCGTGGATGGTGTTGTGATCATTGGCCACGGGCGCAGCCAGGCGCGCGCCATCCGCTCGGCGCTGATGCGCGCAGCGGAGGCTGTGGAACGTGGCGTAGTGGATGCGATAGAGACTGGCCTGCAGGCGTTGCCAAAGTTACGGCCAGCAATTGCCAACGAGCCTTCGTAGGAATATGGCACGACCGAAACGATTCTCCAGCCTGCGGCGTGGGTTAAGCCGCTTTACCAACGCAAGCTGGCGCATGTTGCGCCGCCGGCGAAGCGAACAGGTCAACGCGCCAACCATCATCATTCCCAACACCAACAAGCGACGCCGGATCGTCGTCACAGGGATCGGCGCCATCACCGTTCTGGGCCTGAACCTGGTGGACACATGGAATAACCTCGTCGCCGGTCGCAGTGGCATCGGCCCGATCACCCAATTTGACCCCAGCCATCTGCCAGTGCGCATCGCCGGCGAGGTAAAAGGGTTCGACCCGCTCAAATACTTCGATCCCAAGGAGCTGCGGCGCATGGCGCGTTGTTCGCAGTTTGCTGTAGCCGCCGCCCAAGAGGCCATCGAGCATTCTGGCCTGCGCATTGGCAAAGACGTCAAGAGCGACCGAATCGGCGTGGTGATGGGCACAGCGCTGGGCGGCTATGAGATGTCTGAGGGTGGCTCGCGCGAATACTATCAATATGGCTACAAGCGCGTCAATCCCTTTGCCCTGCCGGCGGCACTGCCCAACGCGCCAGCACACCACATCAGCACGCGCTTCGGCCTGAAAGGGCTGCTCAGCACAGTCGTGGCAGCCTGCGCCTCCGGCACGCAGGCGATCGGCGACGCCGCTGAGATGATCCGACTCGGCAAGGCCGATGCCGTGCTGGCCGGCGGCGTGGAAGCCGTCGTCACGGAAACGGCCATCGTCGCCTTTGCTAAGATGCGCGTGCTGAGCACCCTGAACGAGCAACCGGAGCTGGCCCAGCGGCCCTTCGACCTCACGCGCGATGGGTTTGCCTACAGCGAAGGATGCGCAGTGATGATGTTGGAGGATTACGAGCGCGCAAAGGCGCGCGGGGCGACGATCTACGCCGAAGTGCTGGGCATGGGGGTTTCATCAGACGCTTATCACATCGCTATTCCCGACCCCTCTGCCGGCGGCGCGATCCGCGCCATGCAGTGGGCGCTTCAGGACGCTGGCCTTGCTCCACACCACGTGGATTACATCAACGCGCACGGCTCGGCCACACAGACCAATGACGCGCTGGAGACAGCGGCCATCAAGCACGTCTTCGGCGAGCATGCCTACGATATTCCCGTGACCAGCACCAAGTCCATGGTCGGCCATGCGATGGGTGCTGCCGGCGCTATCGAGGCGCTGAGCACAATCATGACGATCAAGACCGGCATCATTCCGCCGACGATCAACTTGCACCACCCAGATCCAGCTTGTGACCTGGACTACGTGCCCCATCGTGCCCGCCTCAAGGAGGTCGTATACGCGATTTCAAACTCTTTTGGGTTGGGCGGGCAAAACGCCACGATCGTCTTTGGCAAGGTGTGACCTAAGACTGATGAAAGTCGTCATCAATGAGAGGAAATATCGTCGGATGGCGCTGATCGGGCGCGTTGCGCTCTTTGGGTCGTTGGGCATCCTGCTGGTCGGCCTGCTGCTCACCCTCTTTGGCCCTCAACTTGGCCTCCTCACGCCAGATAACTCCGGCGTTTTCTTCGCCCTCTATCTGGTCATCCTGCTGGTGGGCCTCATTGCCTCGCGGATTGGGTTTTACTATGGCAATCGCTACCTCGCCGCGACGCGCCCCGACGTCGTTCTGCGCGAGAGCCTGAAAGGGCTAGAGCGTAAATATGCCCTGATGCTCTTCGCCGGCCCGACCAACTATCTGCTCATCGAACCGGGTGGGGTAACCGTGTTCGTGGTGCGCACCCAGGATGGGAAGATCAGCTACCGCGATGGGAAGTGGAAACGGCGGGAGAGCCTGCTGCGCTTTTGGTTCGGCCGAGATGAGCCGTTGGGGGATCCGACGGAAGACCTCAATGAGGAACTCCAGAAAGTCCAGCGTGTGCTTAACGAGCAGTTGCCGACCTTAAAAATACCGCTACGCGGCATCATCGTCTTCAGCCATCCGCGCGCGGTCCTGGATATCGAGCCATCACCCTTCGTTGTGCTGCGCGCTGATGAGCTGAAGGACTATTTGCGTGGCGAAGGCAAACTCAAAGAGTTGCCCGCTTCCATCCAACGCAAGGTGCGCAAAGCGCTCGGCGCACCTGATCTCCCCCGCCCGGAGCCCGTGTCCGTTTGATGGGTGCTTTGCCGTGAGGGGCAGCCGCTTGCCGGCCGCAACCAGCGACAAGAGAGCAGGTCACAGCGTTGCCATCGCCTGCCTAGGGTTCTGGCCCCTGAACGCGCCCTGTTGAATCAGTTTGCCCGCGCGAGCGGGCGCCTGTCCCCAACTCGCCATATACGTCCAGCAGCAGGTCCACCACCTTTTGCCACGAGTAACCTTCGGCGTAGCAGGCAGCAGCATGGCCCATGCGCCGGCGGAGCGCGTCGTCATCCAGCAATCGCTCGATGGCGCGCGCGAGTTCGGCAGGATCGTTCGCCCGCACCCGCAGACCGGTCTTGTGATGCTGAACCAACACGCTCAGCCCGCCCACATCCGAAGCAATCACCGGCGTGCCACACGCCATCGCCTCCAGCGCCACCATCCCAAACGACTCGTAATGCGATGGCATCACCAGCACCTCAGCGGCGGCGTAGTAGTACTGCAGGGCATCCTGGTCGCGCGCGCCCAGGAAGATGATCACGTCGTCCAGCCCCAGCGAGCTGCGCAGGCTGTGCAGCCGCGCCATCTCCTCGTTTGCCCGCTGGCCGGCCTCGCTAGGGTCGCCGCCGATCACTGCCACGCTCACGTTGCGCCAGTCCCAATCCGGCCGGTGCTGGCGGAGCATGGCCACTGCTTGGAACAAAGTGTCCAAGCCCTTCAGCCGCTCAATACGGCCGGCAAACAGGATGAGCCGCGTTTGGGCTGGGATGCCGATGACTTTTCGCGCGTAGCCCTGCTCGATCGGGCGGAAGCGCGCCAGATCCACGCCCGGCGGCACAATGCGAATGCGAGATGACCTGGCGCCATACAAGCGCACCAACTGCATCTTCTCCACGTGGGTGTTGGCGGTGATTCGGTCGGCGACGTCGCATAGATGGCATTCGCTGCGCAACCGCAGGTCGCTTTCGCGATCCTGCTCTCGCGTGGCGATCTGGTTCTTCAGCTCGGCCAGGGTGTGAAAGGTCATCACGAACTTCACGCCCCAACACCGGCGCAGCGACTCGGCCACCAAGCCGGAGAGCCAGTAGTGAGCATGAATCACGTCGTAGGGCGGACCGGCCTGTGCTTCGTCGGGCTGGGCGATAAAGCGACACACCCACTCAGCGAAGTCCGGCACATACTGGTGCAGCGCGTGCTTAGGGAGCGCGATCTGTGGGCCGGCAGGCACGTGAATGACGCGCGTGTTCGCGCCCAGTCGCGGGTCTATGCGCAGCGATTCGTTGCCTTGGCTGCGCGTAAAGACATCGGCGGCGATGCCCCGCCGCCCCAATTCGCGCGCGACCTCGCGCACGTAGACGTTCATGCCGCCGGTGTCCTTGCCCCCCAGGGTGGCCAACGGCGAGGTATGGAAACTGATCAGCGCTACCCGCATTGTGATGCGGCTAAACATTCACCGCCAGCCCGTCGAACGCGCAGATGAACAGCGTGCGCAGGGCTTCGGCCGATGGCTGCCGTGGCGAGGCAAAGATCACCGTGTCGTTCATGGCGTTGTCCACCAGGGCATCCAACTTAGTTGAGAACTCGGTCGCTGAGATGCCGGCTTCAGCGAGCGTCAGCGGCTGATCAATGGCGCGCGCCAGGGCGCGCACCCGCTCGGCCAGCGCATGCGCAGCGACGGTCTCATCGTCGTGGGGTAAACCGCAGAACTGCGCCAGCGAGGCGAAGCGCGTCTTGACCTCAGCCGAACGCGCCGGGCTGGCGTAGAACGCGATGACATAGGGCAAGCACAATCCCACCGCTCGGCCATGCGGCAGATGGAAGAGCGCGCCAAGCGCATGTCCCATCGAATGTGCTAAGCCCACCATGCTGTTGATGTAGCCTAGACCGCCGATGGCAGCGCAGTTGGCCATCTTCTCCAGCGCTTCTGCGTCGTCAGGATTGCGATAAGCGCGCTCCAGGTAGTCCAGCGCAAGCTTAGTTGCAACAAGGCAAAGGCCGTCGGTGTAATCGTTGGCCCAGGTCGCCAGATAGCCCTCGATGGCTTGGGTCAGCGCGTCCATGCCGCTATCGGCGATCACGCGCGGGGGCGCGGTGCGCATCATGCACGGATCAACAATCGCCAAGTCAGGCACGGCCAGCGGATGGCCGCTGCCCAGCTTGCGCGGTGGATCGCCGGGCATGGTGATCACGAACGCCCAAGTGGCCTCGCTGCCCGTGCCGGCGGTGGTAGGGATGGCAACCAGGCGCGCGCGGGCGCGCAGCGTGATCGCCTCCAGCGGACTGAGCGCCTCCAGGTCTAGCCCGGGGTTCTCGTAAAGCACCCACATGGCCTTTGCGGCGTCTATCACGCTGCCGCCGCCTACGGCCACGATCCAGTCGGGCGCATATTCAGCGAGCACCGCCGCGCCGCGCTGAACAAGGCCAAGGGGAGGGTCGGGCTGCACATCGGCGTAAATGGTGTGCGCGAGCCCCGCCCGATCTAGGTGCGCGGTCACCATCGCCAGCAGGCCGGCTTGTTGGATGTTGCGGTCGGTGACGATGAACGCGCGCGCGCCGCGCAGCTCAGCCAGGTATCCCAACGCCTCTTCGCCATGCACGATCGTTGGCGAACGGAAGAACCACATCGTTGCATGATGGTATCACGAGGTGGGCAGACGCAGCGTTGAGTTGTTCTGTTGGAGCGAGGGGGCAGCGGACGGCGCTGACTCCGACGCAAGCGCTGGTTCCCCAAGCGCCTCCGCGGGCGAATCGCCGCGCAATCGCCTATACGCATACCGATAAAGGTCGCGCGCGATCGCCAGCGTCGGCGCAGTCAGAAAAACCCCGACCAGCCCAAACTGGTTGCCGAAGACCACCAACGCGACGATCAGAATGGCTGGATGCACCCCCGTGCTCTCACCGATCACCCGCGGCACCAAGTAATTGTTCTCCACGAATTGGATCACTGTGAAGAGGACGAGCACGGCGAGGGCGGAGAGCGGCCCGCCGACGAAGAGCGCCACAGCCGTGGCCGGAATCGCCCCCAGCAGCGCGCCGATCATCGGCACTAACTCGGCGATGCCGGCCCAGATCGCCAGCAATAAGATGTAGTCCACCTCGATCCCAGGGATGAGATCGAGCGCGGCTAGGCCGATGCCGGCTGACACCCCTACAATCAGCCCCAGCGTGAGCTGGCCGCGCAGATACGCGCTCAGGGCGCGGTCCACGATCCGCCAGACGTTCCAGAAATCGGGGCGCAGCCGGTAGCTGATCTGTCGGTTGAAGACGGCGCGGAATCGGCGCGCGTCGTTAAGCACGTAGAACAGCCAGATCGGCACCACCAAAAAGCTCACGATAAAGGACAGCACGCTAAATAGCTGCGCGATCTGACGCAGCACGAATGAGCCAATGCTGGCCGCGATGCTCGTCAGGTTTTCCTGGATCGTCGGCAGGACGCGCTGGAGTAGGAACTGTTCGATAGGCGCTTGCAAGCTGGCCGGCACGTTCTCCCGATACCAACGCAGACCTTCGTCTGCCAGCCGCGCTAACCCCTCAGGCTGAGTGGCAGCAGACACCAGGCGGATCACCTGGCTGATCAGCGTTGGAACAAGGAGGACGAGGAGGGTGCTCACCACTGCAATGCCAGCGGCATAGACCAGCAGGATGGCAGCCCAGCGCGGCAGCCAGCGATTTAGCCGATTGACGATGGGCGTGAGCAAATAGGCGAGCACCAGGCCGATGATGAACGGGGTGAGCACGCTGCCGGCTGTGATGATCAGCATCAGCGCGATCGCGACGGCTGATCCGGTCAATGCAAATCGGATGACGTCGCGCGCGGATAGCTGGCGGAGCGCAGACCTCAAAGCCTCCATAGCGAGGCTCAGTCTAGCCGATCATGAGGGGTGGCATTGGGTGCATTCACCGACAGGGTTCCACTTCTACCGAGCGATGCTGCTAGTGAGGGCAAATCTATAGAGGGTGGGCGAAGGCACTGCTGTCGCTCAACCCCAAGCTCTGCCACTTGCCGGGAACGCACCCATAATTAGCCGTAACCCATGGCGCTACACCCGTGGACGGTCTCCCCAGATGAGGCTATCGCTATCCAGCAGCAGTTGCGCTGCCGGTTGATCCTGCGCTGGGACGGCCGGCCGATCGAGACGGTCGGTGGGGTGGACGTGAGCATCGCAGCGCAGGAGGCGCGGGCTGCCATTGCCGTGTTGGGCCTGGCCGACCTATCGCCCATCGAGGGCGTCGTCGCTAGCGCGCCGCTCACCTTCCCCTATGTGCCCGGCCTGTTGGCCTTCCGTGAAGGGCCGGCCATCTTGGCCGCTTGGGCGCGCTTGCGCCACAAGCCGGATCTGCTCTTGTTCGACGGCCAAGGCATCGCCCATCCGCGCGGCTTGGGCATTGCCTCGCACATGGGCTTGTGGCTGGCGCGGCCTGCGATTGGCGTGGCCAAATCTCGGCTATACGGACAGTTCAAGCCACCTGGGCCGCAGGCCGGCGACTCCAGCGAGCTGCGCGATCCGAGGACTGGCGAAATCATCGGGATTGTGTTGCGCACGCGCGCGCGGGGCGCGCCGCTGTTCATCTCGCCCGGCCACTTGATAGACCTGCCGACCGCCGTGGCCTTCGTCAAGCGATGTATGCGTGGCCATCGCCTGCCGGAGCCAACGCACTGGGCGCACAAGCTGGCCGCCGGCCAGTCACTGTTCGCCGCTGGCGATCAGCCATCGCTGTTCTGAACCGCGCTCACGAGCGCGTCGTCATCCAGCACCGTGCGCAGGTCGAGCACCACGTGGTCGTCGTCAATCCGCGCGATCACGCCTTGCTGGCGCAGCGCAGCCAGTAGATGGTGGGGGGAGCGCGTCGCTGATGAGATCGCGATCAGCGTCGTCGGCAGCGACTCATCGGGCAAGGTGCCGCCGCCAACCGCGCCGTGACCATCGCGCAGCGCCAAGCGCAGTCCGCGCGCATCAGCCCACGCCGCGAGACGGTCCATCACCTGCCGGGCGCGCCGGCTGATATCGTCTTTGCTCATCGCCAACATCCGCAGGACGGGCACTTCGCGTTCGGCCTCGCCGCGCGCATAGTGGAGCAGCGTAGCGGTCAAGCCGGCCAGGGTGAACTTATCGGCGCGAAAGGCGCGCGCCAGCGGGTGGCTGCGACAGCGCGCGATCCAAGCGCGCTGGCCAATCAGCAGGCCGGCCTGTGGCCCCCCTAGCAGCTTATCGCCGCTGAAGGCCACCACCGCTGCGCCGGCGCGGATGCTCTCTTGTGGCATTGGCTCGCGTCGCAGGCCGAACCGGGCGGTATCCACCAGCGCGCCGCTGCCGATGTCGTCGAGCACGGGCAGCGGCTCGCCGGTCGTCTCGGCATGCTCGCGGGCGAGCTGCACCAGTTCGGCGATCCCCACCTCCTGCGTAAAGCCGCGCAGCCGAAAGTTGGAGGGATGCACGCGCAGGATGGCCGCAACCCCACCAGGACGCGCAGCGTGCGCCCGCAGCGCTTGTGCATAGTCGGCGACCCGCGTGCGGTTGGTGGTGCCGACCTCAATCAATTGAGCGCCGCTCTGGGCCATGATCTCCGGGATGCGAAAGCCGCCGCCGATCTCGACCAATTGTCCGCGCGAGATCACCACGCCGCGCCCAGCGGCGATGGCAGCCAGCATTAACACAGTGGCCGCGGCGCAGTTGTTGACGATCAGCGCGTCCTCCGCACCGGTCAACATGCAAAGCAGCCGTTCAGCCTCCTGGCCGCGCCGGCCACGCTGGCCGCTGTGCATGTCGAATTCCAGCGCGCTATAGCCCGCTGCGACCGCCTGCATCGCTTGCTGTGCAGCTCGGCTGAGCGGGGCGCGCCCCAGGTTTGTGTGGATGACTACGCCGGTGGCGTTGATCAGGGAATGGGGGTAGTCAACAAGCGCGCGCAATCGGTCATGCGCAGCGCGGATCAGAGAGTCAGCGTCGGGTGTCTCGGCACCATCGAGGATGTCTGTCCTGGCCTGGGTCAGCGCCTCTTGCAGGGCCTGCTTGGCCAGGTCGTATCCCGCTTGGGCGATCAGATCGCCGGCTTGCTTGAGCAGTTCTGACACGCTGGGCAAGCGACGCAAGCGCTCTTGCACAGAGAGCACTCGTAGGATTATAGGAAGTGAATACGATATGAGTGCTCGTGGGACGCGCCGAGTTGTTCATACCAAGTGGGATGAAGCGCCCACCTGGCTCACTGGACTCTGCGGCGATTGCGCGAGTGCGCCGACGCTCAGGATGACTGATGGGAGCAGCGCAGCGGTAAGCGACCACGTCGCCCGTCCGAGGCAAGCCATGAATGCCTGCTCAGCGCGCGGTGCTACACTCTTCTCGTAAACCTATGGCCGATTCAGGGTATGCCCAACCGCCGGAATGGGCGCGCAGTTTAGACGCGCAGGGCTTCCGCACGTTTATCTCGTTGGTCGAGGACTACTTCGCCAGCCGGCAGATCTCAGCACAGGTCAAGCCACAAGAAGGGGTCGTGCAGCCGCTCAGTGGCCGGCTGCGCGCCAGCGTGCTTGGCCTGCAAAACATCGCGCGCGCATGCGCCTTTCTCGCCATTGAGCAGTGGCCACAGGCAATCGCCCAGCATTTCGACAGCATCTTCGCCATGAGCGAGGACAAAGACGCCCTGCTGCTCGACGTGGCCGACTTTGAGGCCGTGAAGCCGCGCTTGCGCGCGCGCCTGTATCCGGATAGCCTGCTCCAGGAGTCCGCCGAGTTGATCTACCGCTCCGGACCGGAGGGCACGATCGAGACATTGGTGCTCGATCTGCCGACAACTGTGCGCACCGTCGCGCCAAACGAGGTCCAGCGCTGGGGACAAACGGGGCAAGACCTGTTTGAGCTGGGCCGGCATAACCTGCGCCAGAGCGGTCGCTTGAGGGCATCCACGGCCAGCCTGCTGCCCGGCACCGACGTGGTGCTCTATCACGGCGATCCATACTACGCCGCCAGCCACGCGCTGATCATTGAGGATTATCTGCCGGCGGACCTCCCGTATGGTGCACTGGTGGGCCTGCCCAGGCGCGATGCGCTGCTGCTCCATGTCATCCGCAATGTTGGCATGGCCCACGCAGTGAACGCCATGTTGCGCGTCATCGTCGGCTTGTATCACGAAGGGCCCGGATCGCTCAGCCCGCATTTGTATTGGCTGCGCGACAGCGAGTTCCTCCCGCTGCCCTATAGCTTGGACGGCCGGTCGCTGGACTTTCAACCACCGCCCGATTTCGTGGCCTTGCTGGAGCACCTCGGCCAGCTCGCCGAGCTTTCTTAGGTGCTTTATCAGCCTATTCAGCACGAGGTAGCTGCGCTCAAGAGATAGACCGCGCATGGTGAGCTATGGCGTTTTCGCTGATCCTCTTTGACCTCGATGAAACGCTTTATCCCCGTTCGGCGGGTTTAATGGCGGCGATTACCGAGCGCATCACCCAGTTCATCGCCAGTCGCTTCGGGATGTCCATTCAGCAGGCCGACGACCTGCGCCAGCGTCTGCGTGCGCTACACGGCACGGCACTGCGCGGCCTGATGGAGGAAGGTTATTCCGTCAACATAGAAGATTATTTTGCCTACGTGCACGACATCGCCCTGGACGGCATGCTGACGGCTGACCCGCGTCTGCGCGCGATGCTGCTGAACATCCCGCTGCGCCGCGCCGTGCTGACTAACGCAGACATCGCGCACGCCCTGCGCGTTCTGAACCACCTTAACATTCAGGATTGCTTTGAACGTGTGATAGACATCCATGCGCTGAGCTATCGCAATAAGCCCGACCCGCTGGCGTACCGCATGGCGATGGAAATGCTGGGCGTGCAACCGCACGAGGTGATCTTCGTAGAGGATACGCCGGCCAACACGCGCGCGGCGCGGGCGATCGGCATCACCACTGTGCTTATCGAATGCCCGCCCAGCGATGCGGCGGATTACTTCTTGGATAGCGTGCTGGAGGTCGGTCCGTTGGTCGCTGAGCTGCTTGCTGATCGCAGAGGAAGATGATCTCCGTAGACCTGTTGCTGGATCTAGGATGGTGGGGGCTTATCTATGTGTTGCTCCCGACGGCTTTAGGCGCGTTGGCCGGCCTGCCTTTCTGGCTCAGGCGGCGCGTCTTGCTCGGCAACGCAGTTGGCTCAACGGTGATCGCCGTGGTCATGATCGCCTTTATCCTTCAGCTTATCTTCTCGCAGTTGGCCGATGGCTTTCTCACCCAAGCCGACCTGCTGCCGGTGGGGGTGCTGGTCGTGGCCGGCTGGGTGGATGTGCTGCTGATGTTCTTCTTAAGCGGCGCTGTCGAGGACCGCGTGAAACGGCGAATCATCAGGCCCGATGACTTCTAATAACCCAAGGTACTCTTCGATGCGCGCCTCGACCAGGCCCAGGCTTTGCGCCCAAAACGCCGGCTCGCGGATGTTCAGCCCAAATCGGGCTGCCAGTTCGGCAGGGGTCGCCTCGCCGGTGTCCGCCAGCAGCGCCTCGTACTGCGACACGAACGTCGGTCCGCACTGCTTGTAGATCGCATACAGCCCCAGGCCGAAGAGCAAACCGAATGCATAGGGAAAGTTGTAGAAGGACAGGCCGGGATAGTAGTAGTGCGGCTTCCACGTCCACATGTATGGATGGAGGTAGCGCTCATCCAAGCCATCGCCATACGTCTCTTTCTGGCAGCGCAGCATGAGTTCGCAAAGCTCCGTGGCCGAGAGTTCGGCCTTGGCCCGCCGCTGAAAGACCTCGCGCTCGAACAGGTAACGCGAGGTGATATCCACGATGACTTGGGTCTTGCCGATCAGATCGGTCTCCAGGATCGCCAGTCTCTCATCCGGGTTGCGCGCTTCGGCCAACGCTGCGTCGGTGATGATGGTCTCGCACAGGATCGAGGCAGTTTCGGCCAACGTCATGGGGGTGACCGATTGAAGCTCGGTCTTGCCCGCGGCGTGCCGGCAGTCGTTGTGAAAGGCATGGCCCAGCTCGTGGGCAATGGTGAAGACCTGGTCAAGCGAGCCGTCGTAGTTGCACAGGATGCGCGATTCTTTAACCAGCGGCACGTCCATACAAAACGCCCCCGCCCGCTTGCCTGGGCGCTGCTCAGCGTCTATCCAGCTCTGGTCAAAGGCGCGGCGGGCCAGCGCGGCCAGGCGTGGGCTAAAGCTGGCGAAGTGGGTGAGGATAAAGTCGCGCGCCTCTGCCCATGCGTAATGCCGCACATGGCGCGATACCGGGGCCATCAGATCCCACCATGGCAACCCACCAGCATGTCCCAGCCGTTGGGCTTTTGCGCGCAAGTAACGCCGAAAGGCCGGGAACGAAGCTTGCATCGCGCTCAGCATCGCCTCTAGCGTTTCCTGATCGATGCGCGCGCTGTCCAGCGCGGCATGCAACGGGTCGCGCCGCCCCCGCCGCCGCTCCAGCGTCAGCGTCGCGCCCTTGACGCCGTTGAGCGCAGCCGCCAGCGGCTCCTCGACCGTCTTCCAGGCTGCCAGCTCGGCCTCGTAGGCGCGCCGGCGCACCTCAGGATCGGGGTCATGCTGCATCAGATTGATCAGGGTGGGCATCGGCAACTTCTCGCTGGTTCGTCCATCGCGGCTGAATTCCACGCTGAGTTGCGAGGTGATCGTCCCCTGCAGCTTGCTCCAGGCATTTGCGCCGCTTAAGCTGAGCTCGGCGGCCAGGCTTTCTTCGGCCTCGCTCATGAGATAGCGGCTCTGCGCTGCGGTCTCGCGCAGGTAAAACGCATGATCCCGAGCCGGCGCGCTGTTCGCTATCAGCGTGGGCAGCGCATCGGCAAGCTGCCCGATCCAGCCGCTGAAGCGGACGTCTATCTGTCGCAGGCGCACGCCCAACGGCTCGATCTCGCTGAGCAGCCGGCGGGCGAGCAGATCAAAGGCGTCGCCGGCGACATGGGCGAAGACGTAGGCGCGAATCGTGCGGTAATGCGCCAGCAGCTGATTGACGTGCGCCAAGTAGCCCTCCAGCGCGGCCTGCGCTGCGTCAGAGGGTGCGACCGCGGTTCTGGAGATGCCGCATCTATCCATGAAGCCCTCCAGTGCGCTTAGCTCGGCTTCGCAGCGCGCGATCGCTGCTCGCAGTTCAGCCGAGTCCAGGGCCGGGAAGATGTTCGACAAGTTCCAGCGAGGGGGAGTCGGCGATTCGGCATTCAGCATACGCCGACTATAGCGCGTGCCGAAGCAGGGGGCGCATTCACGCACGGGGGGCAACCTTCCAACAAGCGACGCTGCCAGCAGAGGCAGGTTTCTTATAGAGAGTGGGCGACGGCAATGCCGTCGCCCACCCAGGGTTTTGCCCATAGCTGTGAATGCACCCAAACCGGGCTTACCCGGGGAGCATGCTGCGCGGTCGCTAAACGGGCGCGGTCCACTTTAATACGCGAAGCGCGTCGTGCGTGCACGCATTTGCCCTCGCCCGCTGCGTCAGCGAAGCATCGAAAGGCTTGCCAACCAAGTGGCGTCTACCGTTGCGACGAATCATCCGCCGGACCAAGCGGCACAGCCTCTGTGCTCCCCGGTGGCGATGTTCAGGCGTGAGCCTTAGATGACAGAGGGAGTGGGGTGGTTGATGATTCTGTGGGCTCATCACCGGTCAACGAGCGCCAGCCGCGCGCATAATATTGGCCATGGCCGAACGCTGCTTCCTCGTCACCGGCGCGTTGGGGTGCATCGGGGCCTGGGTCGTGCGCAACTTGATCCGCGCCGGCGAGCGGGTTGTCGCCTTTGACCTGGGTGAGGACCTGCGCCGGCTGCGCCTGATCATAACGCCCGAGGAACTATCGCGCGCGCTGTTCGTCCGCGGCGACATCACCGACTTCGCGCAGGTGCAGCGGGCGATGGATGAGCACGACATCACGCACGTGATCCACCTGGCCGGCCTGCAGGTGCCCTTCTGCCGGGCCAATCCGGTGCTCGGCGCGCAGGTCAACGTCGTCGGCACGGTCAACATCTTCGAGGCGGCGCGCCGGCGCAGCGGACGCACCGAACGGGTCGTTTACGCCAGCAGCATCGCGGTGTACGACGCCGATGACGCCAAACCAGGCGAGCCGCTGCCGAACGACGCTGCCGGCCACCCCACCACCCTCTACGGCGTGTATAAGCAGGCCAACGAGGGCACAGCGCGCGTGTATTGGCGGGAGAACGGCGTCTCATCGGTCGGCTTGCGCCCCTACATCGTATTCGGCCCCGGCCGCGACCAGGGCCTGACCTCCGCGCCGACCAAGGCAATGCTGGCAGCCGCCGCCGGCCAGCCATACCACATCCCCTACGGCGGGCGGGCCGACTATGAATATGCCGACGACGTGGCTAAGACGTTCATCGCCTGTGCGCTCGTCCCGTTCCACGGCGCAGAGGTCTATCACCTGCCCGGGGCCATGTTAAGCATGGCAGAGGTCGTGGCAGCCATCGAAGCCGCCGCGCCCGCGGTGCGCGGGCAGATCACCTTTGAGGACCAGCCGTTGCCCTTCCCAGAGCGCATGGACGGCGGGCCGTTAGAAGCCTTGCTCGCGCCGCTCGGCGGCCTGCCGCGCACGCCCTTCGACCGCGCGGTTGGCGAGACGATCGCGATCTTTCGACAGGCGCTCGCCGATGGGCGCTTGCGCGTCGAGTGAGGTGGGGGCTAGGCTGAAGCGAGGCCCTCGGTGAGCTGGCTGAGTGCCTTGGTGATGCCGGCCAGGTCTTCGGGCGGCAGCTTGCTCAGGTGCATGGCGACCCGAAGGTAGGGCAGGGCTGTCGGCGCGGTGATGAAGGCGCGCACCTCTGCCGGCAGGTCGTCGAAGCGGGCATGCTGCGCCAGGCGCTGCTGCGCCTCGCCAATGGGGCCAACGCCTAGGTCGAGGAGCTGGTCCATGGTCATGCCGAAGTGCAGAAGCGCCTTCTCCAACAGCGTGATCGGCAGCGGCGAGCGACCGAGTTCGTAATTGTTGAGCCGCCCACTGGCGATGCCGAGCGCCTGTGCGGTGGCCTTTAGCGACTCCCCACGCTGCAAGCGCGCCTGCTTGAGCCTAGCGCCCACCACGCGCGTGCGAAGCTGGGCCAGCGCCGGCAGCTCGTTTGCCTTGGTGCTGACGCGCTTACCTGCCTCCTCGTAGAGCAGCGCTTGGATGGGCACGTCGAGGTAATACGCCAGCGCCTCCAACTCGACGAAACTCGGCTCGCGCTGGCCTGCCTCATAGGCCAACAGGCGCTGAGGGGAGATGCCGAGGGCACGCGCGCAATCCTTTGCACTACGGCCGGCGGCCTCGCGCGCGCTGCGCATCAGCCGGCCGATCGTCAATCGCCTGAGCAGGGCGGTGTCGAGCGCCGATGAATCAGGCATAATCGAGAAGCGATTGTATCCCTCGCCATGAAAGTCGCCGTCAACGCCTGGTTTCTCGATGCGCCGGAGACGCACACGACAGGCAGCGGCCAATACACGACTCAGTTGCTCAGCGCGCTGGCGGCCGTCGCGCCGGATATTCAGCTTGAGCCTGTGCTGCCCCGCCGACGTGGGGACTGGGCCAAGCTGTATTTCGAGCAGGTGGAGTTTCCGCGCGCGGCGCAGCGGATGAACGCCGATATCGCGCTTGTGCCCTACTGGGGGCCGCCGCTGGTCAGCGATGTGCCGGTGGTCGTGACGATTCACGATGTGATCCCGCTGGCGTTGCCGGCCTACCGCGGCGGGCCGTGCCAGCGCGCCTATGCCGGCTTGGTGCGGGCGGCCGCAGCCAACGCCGCAGCGGTCATCACCGACTCCGAATTCAGCAAGAGGGACATCGTGAAGCATCTCGCCTTGCCGCCTGAGCGCGTGACGGTCGTGCCGTTGGCCGCCGGCGCGCACTTCACGCCGTATGTATCAGCGGATGACCTCGCCCGCGTCCAGGCGCGTTACCAGTTGCCGGAACGCTACGTCCTCTACCTGGGCGGCTTCGACGTGCGCAAAAACATCGAGACGCTGATGCAGGTCTATGTGTGGTGCGGGGAGTCAATCGGCGAGGAATATCCGCTGGTGATCTGCGGCGCGCCCTCGACGCCGGTGGTCAGCGACGGTGGGGAACGCCTCACGTTGGCCGAGATGGCGGCACGGTTGGAGATAGGCGATGTGGTGCGCTTCATCGGTCACGTGGAAGAAGAGGACAAGCCGGCGGTATATGCCGGCGCGCGCTGCTTCCTCTACCCATCCACTTACGAAGGCTTCGGCCTGCCGCCGCTAGAGGCGATGGCGTGCGGCGTGCCTGTGGTGGGCAGCAACGCCGCCAGCATCAGCGAGGTGGTGGGCAACGCCGGCATGCTGGTTGACCCCAAGGACGCGCGCCGGATGGCCGGCGCCTTGATCGCCGTTTGCATCGAAGACGACCTGCACGACACGCTCTGCCAGCGCGCCTTGTTGCGCGCGGCGCAGTTCACTTGGGAGCGCACAGCGCTTGAGACCGCAGCCGTGCTCCGCCGCGTTTATGAAGGGCGCCGCTGATATTTGGGTGCGCGTCCTGGCGACGCTCGCCCCAGCGCTGGCCTTCGCCGGCCTTTACGCGCGCACGCTCAACGGCGATGTGCAGCCGGCCGACAGCGGCGAGTTTCAACTGGCCGCCGTGGCGCTGGGCATCCCCCATCCGCCCGGCTATCCCTTGTTCACCCTGCTGGGCTGGTTGCTGGCCCAGATCCCGCTGGGATCGCCCTTCGCGCGCGTCTCCTTCCTCTCGATCATTGCCGCCGCGGGGACGCTGGCGCTCGTCTCGCTCACCGCGCAAACTTTGACCGCGCACGTCGCTGACCTGCGGCTGAGCAACGCCTGGTTGCGCCGCGTGGTGACCGCGCTCGCCGGCCTGGCCGCCAGCGCGGCGCTGGCCACCAGCACTACGTTTTGGGCGCAGGCCACCACCACCAACATCCGCAGCCTGACCGCGCTCTTCACCGCGCTGATGCTCTACGCCGCAACGCGGGTCGCCATCGCCGGTCGCGCCAGCGGGCTTCCCTTCTTCGCGCTTGCGCTTGGGCTGGGCGTGGGCCATCATCTCTCGCTGGTCGTCGTGGGCGCCGTGCTGGGCGGCGCGGCGCTGTTCGCGGCCTGGCGCGGAGACCGCGCCGGCTTTTGGCGCGGCTTGGCGTGCGCGGCGCTGGTCTTCATCGGGACGCAGGCGATTTGGCTCTACCTGCCCTTGCGCGACGCCGCCGGCGCGCGCTTTGCGCCGGGCAACCTGACCACCGTGGAAGGGCTGCTCTTTCACATCTTCGCGCGCGGCTTCGCCGGCGACATGCTGGCCTTCGCCGAGCCGACCCTGCTGGCCGATCGCTCGGCCTTGCTGTTGCCCCTGCTGACGTTTCAGTTCAGCGTGCCGCTCTTGGCGCTGATGGGCATAGCGATGCTGGGGCTGCTGCTCGTCCGTCCCGGCATCGCTCAGACTTGGCTGTTTGCCTGGGGTGGCCATCTCTTCATCACGCTGACCTACCGCGCGCCGCAGACGGTGGAATACGCCATGCCGTGTTGGGTGATCCTGTGCGCCCTGCTGGGCGCGGGCCTGGGCGGCAGCGCCGTGATGCTGCGCGGGCGGGCGTCGCCCGTTTCGCTCGCGCTGCTGCTGATGGCGCTGTTCATCGCCCTGAGCGATGGCGCTCAGCGCTGGCCCAGCTATGCTTTTTTGGCCGAACACCGCGGGACGCGCGCCGCAGCCGAGGGCGCGCTGCGCGCTGCGCCGGCCAACAGCGTCGTCCTGGCCGGCTGGCACCAGGCCACGCCGATGTGGGCGCTCCAGGAGATCGAGGGGCTGCGCCGGGACGTGAGGGTGCGCTATGTCTTCCCGCGCGGCGCGCAGCCATACGCCGAGACGTTCGCCGAACAGGCCGCGCAACTCGCGCCAAGCCATCCCACCTTGGTCACGTCGCCCTTCGTTGAGTCGCTGGCAGCGCGCGGCCTGCGCGCGCTGCCGTTGGCCGGCCAGCCGCTCTGGTTGGTCACCAAGGCGCCGCCCGCGCCACCGGCGGCCCGTCACGTGTTCGACGGGCGGCTGGCCGTCGTCGGCCCGCTGAATGGGCCGGAATGGAAGGCCGAGGTCGGCCAGGCGATGGCGGTCGATCTGGGCTGGTATGCGCCGACATCGCCGCGCGAAGGCGACTCGCTCACCGTGCGCTTGCTGCGGCCCGACGGTCGCCTGGCGGCCAACGCTGACGTGCGCCTATCCAGCGACGCGCCAGCCGGCGCCTATCACGCGCGACGATTGATCCTGGGGCTGCCGCCGGACCTACCCCCAGCCGAGTATGACTTATGGCTGGGCGCGTATGGCCTGGCCGATGGGCGCTTCGTCCCTTACCAAACGGCCGACGGCGCGACGTTCGTCGCGGTGGGCAAAGTGGATGTCCAGCCGGCGCGCTGGCCGCCAGCGACGCAGCACCCGTTGGCCAATCCTTGGGGGCCAACACCGGCGACTCCCCTGCTGATCGGCGTGGATTACGACGCCGGTCTGCCGGGCCAACTGCGCGTCTGGACGCACTGGCAATTGGGGAAGTCGCCCACTCAGGTTGCGCTGGCCGACGCCGAGGGCGCGCCGTTCACCGAGGCCAAGCTGCTGCCGGCCAACCGCGATCCACAGCAACCGCGCTACTTCTCGCTGAGCTTTGACCTCCCGCCCAGGCGTGGGATCCAGATCGCCCAATCTGGCCAGCGCCTGCCCGACTACCGCGACGGCCAGCGCTATGTGCCGTTCGCCGACCAGATGGCGCTAATTGACGCCCAGACGCACCGCGACGGCAAGGCGCTGAAAGTGGACCTCCACTGGCTGGCGGCGCGACCGCTGACCGACGATTACGTGGTCTCGGTGCGCGTGGAAGGAGAGGGACTGTATCTCACGCACGACAGCGTGCCGGCCTTGGGCGCCATCCCCACCCTGAAGTGGATCCGCGACAGCCTCATCGTGGACCGGCATCCATTCGCGCTGGAGGGCCATCATGGCCCACTGCGCGGGAGCGTGGTGGTGTACGATAGCGTCAGCCAGTTGCCCCTGCCGCCGCTGGATGAGCGCTATCAGGGTAAGGTGACCTTCGCTATTCCTTGAGCCATGCAGTACGCCTTTCAGTCGCTTTTGCGCACCCCCGAACCGTTGAGCGTCTCGGAGGTCACCGCGCGGGTGAAGGAAGTAATCGCCTGCGACGACCTGCTGGCGGACGTGCGGGTGGCCGGCGAGGTGAGCAACCTCTCGCGCCCGGCCTCGGGCCACCTGTATTTCACGCTCAAAGATGAGGGGGCGCAGTTGCGCTGCGTGATGTGGCGCAGCTATGCCGCGCGGCTCAGCCGGCTGCCGCGCAACGGCGATGCGGTGATCGCGCGCGGGCGCATAGACGTATATGAACGCGATGGCGTCTATCAGCTCTACGTCGAAGCGCTGGTCGGCCAGGGCATCGGCGACCTAAACGCCGAATTCGAGCGCCTAAAGCAAAAGCTCCAGGCCGAAGGGCTTTTCGACGCGGCCCGCAAGCGCCCTTTGCCGCGCTTCCCCCGCGCCTTGGGGATCGTCACCTCGCCCACCGGCGCGGCGCTTCAGGACATCCTCAACGTCCTGCGCCGGCGCTACCCGCTGCTTGAGGTGTATCTCTCGCCGACGCTGGTGCAGGGCGAGGACGCGCCGGAGCAGATCGTGCGGGCCATCCAGCGGCTGAACGACGCCGGCTGCTGCGACGTGATCCTGGTGGCCCGCGGTGGCGGCAGCCTGGAGGAGCTATGGGCCTTCAACGACGAGCGCGTGGTGCGCGCGATCGCTGCCTCGCCCACGCCGGTGGTGAGCGGCATCGGCCACGAGATTGACTACACGCTGGCCGACTTCGCCGCCGACGTGCGCGCGCCCACCCCGTCGGCCGCCGCCGAGATCATCACGCCCGACATCAACGACCTGCGGCTGCAAGTGGACGCGATGAGCCTGACCTTGACCGAGACAATGCGGGCGCGGCTGACGCGGGCTAGGGCCAGCCTGAGCACCCTGCAGCGCGCGCTGCGCCTGCTCAGCCCTTTTAACCAGTTGGCCCGCCAGCGCGAACGGCTGGACGAGGCGCGCACCCGCCTGGCGGCCGCGCTCGCGCACAGGTTGGCCGTCCTGCGGCTGCGCCTGGATGGGCTGCGCGCGCGGCTGGAGGGGGTGGGGCCGCTGGCGACGCTGGCGCGCGGCTACGCGATCGTGCGCGATGCCGACGGGCGCATCGTGCGCTCGGTGCGGGCGGTGCAGCGCGGCGCGCGCTTACAAATCACAGTGGCCGATGGCAGCTTCGACGCTCAGGCCCTAGATGGTCAAGGCGAACGGCGCACGACGGAGTAGATGAGCGCGCCAACGGCCGCGATCAGCATAGGCAGCGGCAACGCCGGCAGCGCCGGCGACACCTGGATCAAAAAGGCGCTGAGCTGCGTCAACGCAAGCAGTGCCGTGACGAGCCAGGTGGAATCGGGGAGCATCCACGTGAACGCATCGCCCCACTGCCAGTAGAAAGCCAGCACGATGCTCGCCTGCGCGACGGCCATCAGCCCCAGCGCGCGCAGCACGGCAGCGACGGCCTCCAGCGCGTCGCTGCGGCGACCCGTGCCGACAGCGACCACGGCGCCGGCCAGGCCCATCAGCAGCGCGGACAGGCGCTCCCAGGCGGCAAACACCCCCTCTGGGTCGCCGTCGGGGAAGAGCGAAAGCGAGAGCGGCTCGCGGCGGATGACGAAGAAGACGACCAGCCAGGCCAGCAGATAGCCCAACGTGCCGATCAGCGGGCCGCTGATCCAGTCGTTCAGCAGCAGGCTGGCCACGAGGAGCAACAACAGGCCCAGACCTAGGACGAGCGGCAGGCGCGTGGCGCGCTCGGCGCGCAGCCGGGCATGGGCAGCCTCCGCTGCGGCACGGCCCAGCTCCGCCTGCCAGATCGCGTAGGCCAGCCGCTCGCCGGCGGCGAGGCGGTCGCCGTAGCGGCGTAACAGGCCGGCTGCGAAGCGCGGTTGGCCGATCGCAGCGCTCCATTGGTCGTAGAACGTGGTCAATTGCTGGGCGGAGGCGAAGAATGCCGCCGGCTCGACATCCACCACGTCGGCGATGAACCCGCTTTGCGCATGAATGGGGAACGGTGCGCCGATCAGCGCGGCCAACGTCGGTGCGATCGCTGTGGCCGGCGCGACTGCGACGCTGCCCGGCAGCACGCCTGCGCCGGCCATCACCAACGGCACGCGGACCACTTCGGCTTCCCCGCCGCCATCGCGCCCATCGCGCGCAATCCCCCTCTCGGCAAGCACGGCCAGCGTCTCGGCCTGTAGGTTTATCTGCTCCATCAGTTGTTGAACGCGAAAGTCAGTGGCCGCCGCCGCGCTGCTGTATGAGTCCGGATCTCGGCGCGCGGTCTGCGCGACCAGCGTGAGCGACACGATGAGGAGCTGAGGTTGGCCAGAGGGAGCGCGCAGCGCCTCCAGGGCGAGCGCAATCGCCTGTTGATCGCGCTGGCTTGGCTCCAGGTCGTCCACGAACGCGGCGCGCTGTGCGCCGCCGAGCCAATCATGGCGCTGCTCCGAGCCGATGAAGGTCACCTGCCAGCCGGCGGCCTGGGCCGCGCGCGGGAATGTGTCGGGGGGGCTGAGCAGCGGCGATTGATTCGTCGTGACGCCGTGCACCTCCGGCCAGGCGCCAGAGAGCCACGTGAGCGTCGCCGGCAGGTCGTAGGCCGGCGGCTTCAGTTCAATCGTGACATCGGCGCCGCGCTGGCGCAGCGCGTTCAGCGTCGGCATCCTGCGCGATTCGTCCAGGCGCAGGCCGTGCACGATCACGACCACGACGCGCTGGGCGCGCGGCGGGCGGGCCGCGCCCGCCGGCCAGGCATCCAGGAACGGGCTGCGATAGCTGGCGTAGCTCCGCCAGAGCGATGCGCGCACCTCTCTGGCCGCTGGCCCCAGCGCGCTCAGCGCGATCAACAACGCGAGAACCGCAAACGGCGTCCACTCAGCAGTGCGGCGCATGACAAGCGTGAAGGAGCGCTGCCTTTGGGACAGCCGGAGATGTTGGCAGGGATGCCGGCACTCGGCAACCCTGCCGGCGCCGCATGAGCAGGTGAGGAATCTCGCCCTGCGCTGCGAATGCGCCAGAGTGCATTGATAGGGGCAGAACGCTGGGGTGGGCGACGGCAGCGCCGCCGCCCACCTTCTATAGGTTCGCCTTCTTTGGCAACATGGCCTGTGGGAGGGTTGCCTCTATCGGTGAATGCGACCAAACGTCGCTGCGCTAGAATCATCTCGAGGCGTCCAGCGCGCTCGCCCTGCCATATTATCAGCCGCCCCTTGCGCGGTCAACACAATGAGCGATTTCTTCTGGGTTATCCAAAGGTTGAACTGGCTCGCCGTCCTGGACATTGCCCTGGTGTCGCTGATCTTCTTTGTCGCGTTGCTGCTGGTGCGGGCAACCCAGGCGGTGCCCCTGCTGCGCGGGCTATTGGTCCTCGGCGTGATCAGCGTCCTGCTGAGCGGCGCAGCGCAGTTGCCCACCTTCAACTTGGTGATGCGCACGGCCCTGCCGGCGCTGCTGGTGGCCATCCCGGTGATCTTCCAACCGGAGTTGCGGCGAGCGCTGGAGCGGCTGGGCCGCTTCAATGAGATGCTGATCACGGCGCGTAAGAGCGAGCTGGAGGTGATGGTGCGCAAGATCAGCGACGCCGCCCAGCGCTTGGCCGCTCGGCGTCACGGCGCGCTGATCGTGATCGAGCGCGACACCGGCCTTCAGGCGATCATCGAGACCGGCGTGCCGCTGGATGCCGAGCTGACGCCTGAGTTGTTGCTCACCATCTTTGACCCTCATACGCCGCTTCACGACGGCGGGGTGATCATCCGCCAAGGGCGAGTAGCCGCCGCCGGCTGCGTGTTGCCGCTGACGAACTCGGCGCCCGCTGATGTGCGCATCGGGCTGAGACATCGGGCCGGCATCGGCGTCACGGAGGGGACCGACGCGATTGCCGTGATCGTCTCCGAAGAACGCGGCTCGATCAGCATCGCGCACAACGGCCGGCTGATCCGCCACATCGAGCCCGGCCAGCTACAGAGCGCGCTGATCGCGTTGGCGCAACCGAGCCTTCAAAAGGCGACCGCGCGCTTGCCCGACTTCCTGCGCCCGGAGAGCGAGCGGGGGGTCAGTTGACACGCGCCGGCTCGACCAGCGGCTGCGCCAACAGCGCGCGCACCTGACCGACCAAGTGGCCGAACTCGGGCCAGCTTTCCATCCCCCAGTGCCGCGGCCTGGGCAGCGTGACGCGCACAATCCCCAAGGGCCGCCCCGGACGGGGCGACGAGACCACGACCTGATCGGCCAGGAAGACCGCCTCGGCGATGCTATGGGTGACCATCACGGCCGTCGTCTGGGTGGCGCGCAGAATGCCCTCCAGCGCCGCCGTCAAATTCTCGCGGGTCATCGCATCGAGCGCGCCGAACGGCTCATCCAGCAGCAGCACAGGTGGGCGGGTGATCAGCGCGCGGGCCAGCGAGACGCGCTGCGCCATCCCACCGCTCAGCTCACGGGGATAGGCATGCTCGAAGCCGCGCAGACCGACGAGCTGAATGAGTTCCTCGACCGAGAAATGGGCGTTCCCTCGCCAGCCCAGCTCCAGCGGCAGGCGGATGTTCTGCGCCACAGTGCGCCAGGGCAAAAGGGCCGCGTCCTGAAACATCATCCCGATCCGCGGCGAGGGCTGGGTGACCGGCTCGCCCGCCAGCCAGACCTTGCCCGACGTGGGCCGCAACAGGCCGGCGAGCACGCGCAGCAGGGTGCTCTTGCCACAGCCGCTGGGGCCGACGATGGCCATGAACTGGCCGGCGCTGAGCTGTAGCGAGAACTGGCGCAGCGCCTCTACCCCGTTTGGATAGGTGTGCGAGATGTGTTCGGCGATGAGCATGGCACATGGCGCGCTGGGCGCTGCGCCGCGCGCAACGCCCAGCGACGCGATGAAGCTACGGCAAAAAGGCGTTGGTGAAGTAGGCGTCCACGTCGAGCTTGGTGCGAACCTGCCCCATCTTCAACAACACGTCCTGCGTCTTCTCCCAGGCCGCAGCCGTCGAGGCGCCCAGCGGCTCGCCCCTCATGAGTTCGATGGTGGCTTGCAACACGCGTTTCTGAATTGGGTCATCCGGCTGTAGCCCCTCGACGAATTTGGCGGAGATGCGCATGGCTGCGTCTGGGTCGGCGAGCGCATCGCGGATGCCGCGCAGCACGGCGCGCGCCATGCTGCGCACTAGGGCGGGGTTTTCCTCTATGGTCTTCTCGTTGGTGATCAGCCCATTGGCCACCATATCCACCTGGTCGCCGACGCGAAAGACGTTCACGGCAAAGCCGTTGGCCTCGAGCACGATCGGCTCGTTGACGATATAGCCCACGGCGGCGTCCACCTTGCCCTGCTGCACAGCGGCTGCCTGGGTGAAGCCGATCTCCTGTACGTTGATGTCGCCCTCGCTCAGCCCGTGAGCATCCAGGAAGGCCCGCCAGCCTACGTAGGTCGCGCCGAAGAAACCGGGGACGCCCACCGTCTTGCCCTTTAAATCTTCTGGCTTGGTGATGTTGCGCTCTTTCAGGCTGAAGATGGCGATTGGGAAGCGGCGGTACCACTGGACGAAGTATTTAATCGGCAGTCCCTGGGCGCGGGCCAGGACGACCTGCTCGCCGCTGACCACGGCGAAGGGCAGATCGCCGGCGGCGACCAACTTGACCCCGTCTGTCTCAAAACTGTAGTCGAACTCGATCTCGATGCCAGCTTCGGCAAAGTACCCGCGCTCGACGGCGACGTAGAACGGGGCAAACTGGACGTTCGGGATGTAGCTCATCGGTAGCCTGATCCTGGTCAGGCCGGCCGGCGGCGCGCCGGCCCGCGGAGGCGGCGCCGGCAGGGCACATCCACTCAAGGCGATCGCACACGACAACCCAACTAACGACAACGTGAACCTTCGCATCTTTAAGCTCCTCAACAACTCAAACTGTCACGCCGCCCAGCGTTCCACGCGCAGCGCGCGTTCGGCCAGGCGGATCGCGCCATACACGCTCAGCGCCAAGCCCACAATGGTGAGCACGCCGACGATCACCAGCGGCGTGTCGTAGAAGCTGTTGCCCAGGTTGATCAAAAAGCCCAGGCCGCGGTCGGCGCTGAGGAACTCGCCGGCGATCGCGCCCACCATCGAGAGCGTGCCGCCCACGCGCAAGCCGGCGAAGATGAACGGCAAGGCAGCCGGCAATTCCAGCTTCATGAAGGTCTGGGCGGGCGTGGCGTTCAGCGCGCGGAACAGATCGCGCAACGTCTGCGGCGCGCTGCGCAAGCCGGCGATGACGTTGATGACTATTGGGAAGAACACCACCAGGGCGCAGACCAGCACCTTGGTCAGCGGGCCGTTGCCGAACCAGATGAACAGCAGGGGCGCCACCGCGATGAACGGCACGCCCTGCGAGGCCACGATGAACGGCGAGAGCAGGCGATCGGCCAGCCGCGATCTCGAGATCGGGATGCCCAGCGCGAACGCCGCCAACGTCCCCAGCAACAGCCCGGGCAGCGCCTCCGAGAGGGTGACCAGGGCGTGGAAGGGCAGCGAGCCATCCGCGATCTTCTCAAGGAAGCGTTGCGCGACGCTGCCCGGACCGGGCAGAATAAACGGCGGATAACGCAGCGAGAGCCAATGCCAAACACCGATGAAGAGCGACAAGCTCAACAACGGTGCGAAGCGCTCAAGCATCCGCCCCGCGAGCAGGACAGGGCGCGAGCTGCTCGCTTGTCCATCATCGCGGATGCGTATTCGGTTGGTGAATACAAACATGAAAACAACCCCTTTGACCTTTCTGGTCTCCGGGGTTGTTGATACGCCATAGCACACCTCCGCCTTGGACGGCGAGGTGTAGATCAAAAGCGCGCTTTGCCCCGCAAAGGGAACGGCGCCTTGGCTTGGCCTTCTTTACATCCAGACTGTCACTGTCGGCCCCGGAGTTTCACCGGATCCTGCGTGCCTCTCAACACGCTCGTGGGCTATACCACCGATCGGGAATTCCACCCTGCCCCGAAGACCAGAGCTATTTAGTTCAAGCGCGAGGAGCGGTTCACCCGTGCTCGCGCTGGTTGCGAATTAACTTAGCTTGACCTCGACAGCGTCTCCTACGATCCTCGTCTCGTAGATGGGAATGCCGATAGCCGCCGGGAAAGTGGGCTTGCCGGTGAACAGGTCGAAGCGCGCACCATGGCGCGGGCAGACCACGCAGTTATCTTCTATGTGTCCTTCGGACAGCGGCCCGTCGTCGTGGGTGCATACGTCACCAAAGGCGCGCACCTGGCCGTTTAGCTTGGTCAGCGCCACCGGCACCTCATCAATGCGCACCGACAGGATGACGCCTTCCTGAAGGTCAGCCAGTTTGGCAGCGAACACGAATCCGTCGGCCATCTCGCTTGTGAAAGATTATACAAGCTGAAGCGTCTAACATCTTGCCCAGCTAGCCAGATTCGTCCATAGTGCTGCGCCGCGAAGCCGGTGACGCCGCCAACAATTCGAGCGGGCGCGAGTCTGGATTCTTCGCTTGCTGATGAGACAAAGTCAGAGGCCACAGCATGCCGCGCTTCGCTCAGGTCTCAGAGACCACTTCTGAGTATTAGCAGCCGTGTCCCAGCTCCGTTTTTAACACTCAACAGTTACCTGGGCCTCGAGCCCGCATGTGCTCAGAATGACAGAGGGAGGCAGGAGCTTGGCGACACTGCGATAGCCATTGGTCACACCGAGGATAGGCAAAGGCAGTGCCTTCGCCTACCCTCGGGCTTTGCCCCTCACCATGAACGCACCGGAACGCGCTCACGTTGTATGATCATTCCAGAATAAGTTTTAACGATGTTTCAGCCCGTAGCGACCCAAATTGACTTCCCCGCTCAGGAGCGGGCGATACTCGCCTTCTGGAAACGCACCCAAGCCTTTAATCGTCTGCGCGAACTGCGCGCAAACGCCGAGAAGCGCTTCTCCTTCATTGACGGCCCAATCACAGCCAATAACCCGATGGGCGTGCATCACGCTTGGGGACGCACCTATAAGGACCTCTGGCAGCGATACTTCGCCATGAAAGGCTACAACCAGCGCTGGCAGAACGGGTTCGACTGTCAGGGCCTATGGGTCGAGGTGAACGTTGAGAAGGACATGGGCTTCCGCTCCAAGCGCGATATTGAAACCTTCGGCGTGGAGCGCTTCATCCGCTTGTGCAAGCAGCGCGTGCTCAACAGCGCTGCGCTGCAGACCGAACAATCCATTCGCCTGGGCTACTGGATGGACTGGGACGACCCAAGCGAGCTGCGCATGCTGGCTGAGAAAATCGTCGCCAACCCACAAGAGATCATCACGCTGACGCGTGACGGTCGGACCATCAGCGGCACGGTTGAGCAGCTTGTCGGTCAACTCGGCTTGCCAGAACTGGGGCGCTCTTACTTCACGTTCAGCGACGAGAATAACTACCAGATCTGGAGCTTCCTCAAAAAGTGTCACGAGCGCGGCTGGATCTACCGCGGCGAAGACGTCATCCCCTGGTGTCCGCGCTGCGCCACCGGCATTAGCCAGCATGAGATTGACACCGAAGGCTATAAAGACCGTGAAGATCCGGCCTTCACAGTGCGCATGAAGCTCAAGTCGTTTGACTTGAGCCACGTCCGCTGGGTCAGCCCGGAGGCGCGGCAGAAGTTCGAGCGCGCTCAGGCTGCCTTTCTGCTGGCTTGGACGACCACCCCTTGGACGCTGCCGGCGAACATCATGGCCGCCGTAGGTCCAAAGCTCACCTATGCGCTTGTCCGCCAGGTGCATAAGGATGGCGAAGTCGCTGCGTACTTTCTGAGCAATAAAACCCTCGGCATCCTGCGCGGCGAATATGAAGTGCTGGGTGAGATCGAAGGCCAGCACATGGCCGGCTGGACATACGAGGGGCTGTTCGACGACCTGCCGGCTTTTATCGAAGCACGAAAACAATGGCAGGACAAGCACGCCGGCAGGGACTTTGAGCACGTTGTGATCACCTGGGACGGCGTCGGCGAGGACGAAGGCACAGGCATCGTGCACAACGCGCCCGGCGCCGGCCCGGAGGACTACGCCCTGGGCAAGGAACATGGCCTGCCCAAAGTCGCCCCGCTCGACGAGAACGGCCACTTCCTAGAGGGCTTCGGCGAGTTGACGGGCAAGGCAGCCCACGATGTGCCGGACCTGGTGGAAGCCATGCTCAAAGCCAGAGGCCGGCTTTACCGGCGCGATAAATATCTCCACCGCTATGCCCACTGCTGGCGCTGTGGCACCCCGCTGGTGTATCGCATGGTGGACGAGTGGTACATCAGCATGGACGAGCTGCGCTATCAAATGATGGCGGTCTCCGAGCAGATCAACTGGATCCCATCCTTCGGCAAAGAGCGCGAGCTGGACTGGCTGCGCAACATGCACGACTGGATGATCAGCAAGAAGCGATATTGGGGGCTGGCCCTGCCGATCTGGGAATATCCAGATGGCAGCTTCGAGGTCATCGGCAGCTATGAGGAGCTAAAAGCGCGCGCGGTCGAGGGCTGGGAGGAGTTTGAGGGTCATACGCCGCATCGCCCCTACATTGATAAGGTGAAGATCAGGCATCCGATCACTGGTCAAATCGGGCGGCGCGTGCCAGACGTAGGCAATCCGTGGCTGGATGCCGGGATCGTCGCCTACTCCACCCTGCGCTATCGGACTGACCGTGCGTACTGGGAGCAATGGTTCCCTGCCGACTTCATCACCGAGAGCTTCCCCGGCCAGTTTCGCAACTGGTTCTACTCGCTGATCGCCATGAGCACGGTGCTGGAAGGGCGAATGCCCACCCGCACCATCCTGGGCTTCGCCACGCTGCTGGACGAGAAAGGCGAGCCGATGCACAAGAGCAAAGGCAACGCCATTGAGTTCAACGAAGCCGCCGACCGCGCCGGTGCCGACGTCATGCGTTGGCTCTACGTCCGCCAGCGCTATGATGACAACCTGCTGTTCGGCTACAACGCGCTCAACGAGGTGCGCCGGCAGGTTATCCTGCCTCTGTGGAACGTCTATGCTTTCTTCGTCACCTACGCCAATGCGGACGGCTGGACGCCCACGTCCGAGGCCACACCTGCGACGAACTTACTCGATAAATGGATCCTCGCCCGGCTGGCCGAAACCACCAATAGCGTCAACGCCGCCCTTGATGCCTTCGACGCCCGGCCGGCTGCCCTGGCGATCGAGAAGTTCATTGATGACCTCTCGAACTGGTATGTGCGCCGCTCGCGCGAGCGCTTCTGGGGCAGCCAGATGACCACCGACAAGCAGTCGGCCTATGCCACGCTCTACAGCGTGCTCACCACGCTCTGTCGGTTGCTCGCCCCAATCGTGCCGTTCATCAGCGAGGCGATGTGGCAAAACCTGCGCCACGCCGACTTCCGCTTGGAGCATCCGGAGGACAACGCGCGCTTGGCGGAGACCGTTCGGGAGTTCTCCGTCCATCATCAACCCTACCCACAACCGCGCCCGCTGAGCGAAGAGGAGCGCGCGCTGCTGCGCGAGGTCGCCATCGCCCGCACAGTGGTGGCGCTGGGCCACAGCACGCGCGCCCAGTCGAAGGTAAAAGTGCGCCAGCCGCTGCCCAAAGTCATGATCGTCGCTGATGAGGAGGCGCGCCGCGCCATCCGCGCTCAATACGACGTGATCGCCGATGAACTCAACGTCAAGGCGCTGGAGTTCGTGGAGCGCGAATCGGAGATGGTCACTTATCGCGTGCTGCCCGACCTGAAGAAGCTGGGCAAGAAGCTCGGCCCCGACCTGCCCAAGGTGCGCGAAGGACTAAGCCGGCTTGATCCGGATACCGTCGTGCGCGCCGTGCGCGCTGGCCAGCCGATCGCAGTCAACGGCATCGCGCTCCAGCCCGATGAGGTCATCATCCAGGCCGTGCCGCGTGAGGGATTGCTGGTCGCCGGCGAGAATGGCATCGTCGTCGGCCTAGACACCACGCTAAACGACGATCTGATTGCCGAAGGACTGGCCCGCGAAGTGGTGCGCCGCGTCAATGACCTGCGCAAAGCAGCCGGACTGAACGTCTCGGATCGCATTGTGCTCAGCTACAACGCTACTGAACGCCTGCAACAGGCGATCCGCGCCTACGCCGACTACATCCGGCGTGAGACGCTCAGCGAGACGCTGACCGAGACGCCTTTGCCGGATGGTCACACCGCCAGCGAGTCGTTCGACGGCGAGCACCTCACGATCACGATCAAGAAGGTCTGAAGCGTTGTCCACCTCCCCCGCCTCTCGCCCGATCCCTGCCGCAACGCCCGGCACGTTGTCCAAGCCGGCCGCGATCGCGCTCTCACCTCTGCAATACGAGGCATTGCGCGCGATCTTGGCCGCTTTGGATCAACCCGGAGCGCGTCGTGCGATCGGCCTCTTCGGCCCGACGGGCAGCGGCAAAACGACGCTGCTGACCGAGCTGCGCACCGCCGCGCTGCGCACCCCTCAAGATCGGCGCGTGCTATGCACCGTGCTCGATGCAGCCCGTCTGTCTACTGCCTCTGCGCCCTGGCAGCAACTTATCCTGCGCACTTTGGACGGCCTGGCTGCGCTGACGGATACATCACCGACCATCCACCGCCTGCGCGCCGAGCTGGAGGCGCTTATCCATCACGAAGCCAATAATGACGAGACGGCCACCCTGGCCGCTGCGGCGTTCGCACATCGCTTCCGCTCATCCTTCCCAGAGCTGCTCCGGCGACTTGTCCTTTCAGCCGGCGCTACATTTGTCATAGCCATTGATCACCTGGAGGCAGCGCCGGCTCGCGCTGTCGCTCAACTGCTAGAGGCATCGCAGTACTTCCTTAACGGCCAGGGATGCAGCGTATTGATCTGCGCGGACGAAGCACAACTGGCGCATAAACTTGACGCCGATCTATTAGCGCGCTGGCTGACCACGCGCGTGGCGCTCGCGCACCATGCGTTGAATTCACCCCCCGCCGGGGCTGCGCTGCCTGCGACGTGCACTCGCCTCTTCGCAGACATCTTGGGCAGCGACTATTACGCCATCGAGCGCGTCAGCGATCAGTGGCGGGCCGCGACGCGGGCGATCTCCTATCACCAGGCGCAGGGACACACGATCCCAATCCCCGCTGAAACGCTGGCGAAGCTCTGCGCCCTGAAGGTGATCTCGCCGATGCTGTTCGACGCTGCCTGCCTAGATCCCGCCATGCTGCTCCAACTGGAGCGCCAGGCCCAGGCCCGAGGAACTGCCAGCTTAGGCTTGAACGGTTGGTCAGAGGTCTTGGCTCGCGACCCGCGCCTGATGCGGCTCTTCGCCAGCGAGCCACGCCTCGCGGGCACACATGCCAGCTACCTGCTCGCAGCGCTGCGTTTAATTCAGACCGGCGATGCAGAAGCGCTCCAGGCGCTCCCAGCGCCAGCTAGCACCGCCCAGGCGCTGCGGGCAAGCCAGGCGACATTACATCGGCCTCAGCCGGCGCTCACTGCGATTCATGCTCTGGTTGTTGCCGGGGTGCTCAGCTTCGCCAGCGATCAAATCGCCAGGCTGGTTGCCCTCACCCCAAGGTTAGTTCAGCTCGGCGAGGCCAGCCTGCTGCACACCAGCCTGAGCGTGGGCGCTGAGCTGGCCGCGCTGACGCTGTGCTTGCTGCTGGTGTGTTTTACGCTCAAGCCGACCGACCGGCTGCGGGGCTGGGCGTTCGGGCTACTCGCCGGCGGGCTGGCCAGCTTACTCTTTGACCGCCTGCGGAGCGGCGTGCCGGCAAACTATATGCTCATCGCCCATCTCCCTGCGTTCAGCTTAGCCCACTTGGCTATATTGGCGGGCGCGGCTGTCCTTATCCTCGCCATGGCGCGCTCGGCAATTGCGGAGGGTTCGACATGAAAGACGCGGGGATCACCAAGTCCGGCGCGTCTGCGGTTGCGCTCGCCCTGAGCATCGCCCGCAGGCTATGGCAACGCTATAGCATCTTGGCCATCACTGCTGGCGCGATCCTCGTCGCAGACATCGTTACCAAACGGATCGTGGAGGCGCAGATCCCGCTCTACACGTCTATTCCTGTCATTGGGCACTACCTAAGCTGGACGCACACCCAAAACACCGGCGCGGCTTTTAGCCTGTTCCAGAACGGGGGGGCCTTCTTCATCGTCGTCGCCATCATCGTCTCGGCGGTGATCGTGTACTATGCGCCGCGCCTGCCGGCCGGCGACCGCCTGTCGCGCATTGCCCTGGGCCTCCAGCTTGGCGGTGCACTCGGCAACCTGCTTGACCGACTGCGCCAGGGCTACGTGACCGATTTCATTCACTTCCAGATCCCTGAGATCGGATTTGACTGGCCGGTCTTCAACATCGCCGACAGCGCGATCGTGGTCGGAGTTATTGCGCTCATCGTAATAAGCCTCTTACGGGAACGCAAATGACTGCGCCTACTGCTCCGCGCGCCGTGCTCTGGGATATGGACGGCGTGCTGGTGGATTCAGCCGAATACCATTACGCGGCCTGGCGTGAGGCATTGGCACAGGAAGGCATTGATTTGAGCTACGATGCCTTCCGTGCCACCTTCGGCCAGCGCAACGACACCATCCTGCGCCACCTTTTGGGCCCAGATTTGCCGGACTCTGAAGTGGCCCGCATCGGCGACTTAAAGGAGTCGCTCTATCGTCAGCTAGTCCGAACGCGCGGCATCGCGCCGCTGCCCGGCGTGTTGGATTGGCTGGCGCGCTTGCGCGATCAAGGCTGGCGACAGGCCATCGCCTCGGCTGCGCCGCGCGCCAACGTGGATGCGATCGTCCAAGCGCTGGGCATCGCGCATTACTTCGGCGCGACCACATCTAGCGAAGACGTCACGCGCGGCAAGCCCGATCCGCAGGTGTATCTGGTCTCTGCCCAGCGGCTGGGCGTTCCGCCGGCGCGTTGCGTGGTGGTGGAGGACGCGCCTGCCGGCATAGAGGGCGCGCGACGAGCCGGCATGCGCTGCATTGGCGTTACTTCAACCCATCTACATCTGGACGCCGACCTCGTGGTGGCTGCTCTGAGCGAGCTGCCCCCTGATAGCTTTGAGAAGCTCGTCCCTTCTTAAGGCAAGCCTGTGCGCCTTTGCCGTCCAACGAAGGCCCAGCGGATAGATGCGCGCGCAGTGAGCGGGCTGACAGTGAATCACAGGTATGCGCGCACGCCAAGGTTATAGATGGCGGGGGGATGCGCTTGGCGACGGCACTGGGCCTGGATTGAACCCGCGGGAGCGCTGCCTTCGAGGGGGCAGAGATGCCAGCGCTGACTGTGTTCGCTGCGCGATGTCCTCGCCCCGTCGTCGCGGACGCAGCCTGAGGCACACCGTGCGATCAGATCGCCGGCCGATACAGCGCGCGGGCAATCGCATGCCAGATCAACCCCAGCCCGATGCAACCCAGGCCAATCAGCCAAATGGCCGGCTCCACCCAGAACGCCAGGAACAGACAGGCAGCCAGCCCGGTCCACGCAACCCACGTCGGGAAGATGCGCTGGCTCGTCGGCAACCTCAGCGCGGCTGCGTTGGTCAGCGCGTAGTAAATCAACACAGTGAACGCGCTAAATGACCAGGTGAGCTGTACGTCGCCGATGAGCACCAACACGCTGATTGCGACGCCTACTGCCCATACCGCCCAGGTCGGCGTGGTGCCGGCGCAGTTGAGCTGAGCCAGCGCGATCGGCATGTCACCGCGACGGCCCATGGCCAGCGCCACGCGCGACAAGCCCAGGATCAAGTTCAGCAGCACGCCCAGCATGGCGGTCACAGCGCTGATCGCCACCACCTGTGAGACCAGCGGGAGGGCGAATCCCTGCGCGGCGATGGACAGGGGCGCGACCCGCGCTTCGAGCGCGCCGGCTGTGACCTGGCCAAGCGTTGAGGCGCCGATCGTGCCGACGGCCACGCCCGCCACTGCCACGTAGAGCACCGTCGTCACGAGCATGGTGGCCACGATGGCGCGCGGGATGGTGCGGCGTGGTTCGCGCACCTCTTCGCCCAAGGTCGCGATGCGCCCGTAACCGGTGTAGGCGACGAACATCAACGCGCAGGCGTGCAAGAATGCGCCAACCGCGTGTCCTTCCCCGCTGCTTGGGGCGAAGAACGGCAGAAAGTGATCGGCCGAGACGTTAGGGAAGCCGCCCACCACAAACGCCGCCAGGCCGAACAAGGTCACCGATACGATGACGGCATTCATCAAGTTGGAGCGCTGGATGCCGCTGGCAGCCACGGCAGTCAGGAGCAGCACCGCAGCCAGCGCCAAAGGAACGAACACAACGCTGGGCAACGCCAGCGCGTTCGAGAAATAGCCAGCAAACCCCAGCGCTGCCGTGGCCGCCGAGGCGGATTTGGCCAGCAAGAACATCCAGCCCGCCGTGAAGCCCAGCCAAGGGGTGAGGTAGCGATAGCCATACTCGTAGGTGCCGCCGCTGACCGGATGGCTGGCTGCCAATTGGGCGCTGTTCAGCCCATTGCACGTGGCGACCAGCGCAGCAATGATGATCGCCAGAACCACCGATGGGCCGCTGATGCTGGCAGCGATGCCGACGCTGACGAAGATGCCCGTGCCGACCATGGAGCCGAGGCCGATCGTGACCGCGCCGGGCAAGCCCACCTGGCGCTGTAAGCGAGCAGTCTGGGAGGACATATCGCTACGAAGATACCACTCGCCGTTCGCGATGGGTGGTTTTGGGTCATTCACGGTTAGGGACAGCACTCTGGGTGGGCGACGGCAATGCCGTCGCCCACCCTCTCTGTAAATCAACTTTTGCCAGTTATTAGCCTGCGAGCGGTTTGCCCCTCTTGGTGAACGCAGCCGGCGATCTCGTTAGACCTGATAACCAAAGCAGTCGGCCAGCAGGCTGCTCAGGCGCAGGCGCAACACCGAATATGAGAAGTAGCGCCTGGCCAGTTGGTAGTTGTGCTCAGCCCATTCGGCGGCCAAGGCTTCGTCGAGCAAGATCTGGCGGACTTGGTGAAGGGTTGCCTCGGAGATGAAGCCGTCAAACTCGATCACTTTGAACCCCTTCGGCTTGATGTCCACCTCATAGATCGAGTAGTTGTTCACCAGGATCGGCCGGCGGTAATAGAGAGCCTCGAGGAAGGCGTTGCCGAACCCCTCAATAGAGGAAGGATACGTCACCAGGTCAGCTTGCGGATAGAGGTCGGCCAGGGTATAGACCTTGCGGCCATCCGGCAGCCTGCCGCGCTGCTCGGCGACGATGTCGGCCTCAAAGCACACGTTCACCTTGAGCAAGGCGGCGTATTCGCGCACGCGGCGCTCGTATTCCGTGCCCTCGTCGCCGGCGGCGTGGGAGATCACCAGCTTGGCCGGCAGGCCAATCCGCCGCGTCAGCTCAATGGCATGCTCAATGCCCTTGCGCTGAATGATGCGGGTGGGCTGGAGGAAGAAATATTCGTCGTCCTTAAAGCCCAAATCCGCGCGCAGCCCATCGGCATAGCCATCGGGCGGAGGTGGAGGATGGTCAAAGTCCATCACGTTTGGGATCACCCGCGAGGTCAGGCCAGCGCGCCGGCCCAGCTCGCTAGCCTGCACTGAGTTGATGACCACATGGCGGATTGACGGCAGGCGCGGCGGGAAGGCAGCGGCCAGGTAGTCCCCCACGCAGTTCACCATGAAGCGTTGGCGCTCCCAGGCGAAGTCGTGATGATGAGCGATGGTCGGAAAGCCCGTCTCGGCGATCAGCTCGGTAATGGCCAACCCAAGCGGCAGGTTGAGCGGGATGGTCAGCGCGTTCTCGACGATCAGCAGGTCCAGCGCAAAATCGCGCACGAAGTCGTAGAGGTGTTGCTTGAAGTAGTCCTTGAGTTCCTGAATGCGGCGCGAGATGCTGGGTGGGCGGGTGTAGATCGAGAAGTGATCCTTAAACAGGCCGGCGATCTCCGGGTGCGGCTGGTTGGGCCAATCGTTCTGAAAGGCGATGCGGTTGATCTCGTCTATGACCGGGTGGCGATAGAACGCCTCGGGCACGACGCGGCTGCGCTCGGCTGGGCGATCGCACTGGCCGGCGAAGTAGAAGCACTCATAGCCCATCTCGGTCAGCACGCTCGCCCATTTTGAGGTCTCCAGGGAGACGCCATCGGTGCCGGCGAAGCGCGTGGAGATAAAGCCGATGCGGTGGGTTGGGCCAGGATGCAGGGTCATCGTCAAGCGTTCACCAGCCAGCGCGCTTGGTAGGGCGCGAGTTCGAGCGATGGCCCATGCACGCTCAGCCGCGCGCCGCTGATCAGGTCGCGCATGTTGGTGCCAAGCAGGGCGCGCCAAGGCAGATGAACGAGCTGGGGCTGGGCCGAGACGTTCACCAGACAAAGCAGGCGACTGCGATCGTCAGGCGCACTGCGCAGCAGGGCGAAGATCGCCGGTCCGGCGTCGAGCACGCGCTGATCGCCAAAGGGATGCAAGGCAGGACAGGTCGCCCGCGCGCGCAGGAGGTGAGCCAGCCGGCTGAAGACCCGCGCACGCCGCGTTCCCTTGTCCGCCAGTTCGCGCTCCAGCATCTCGCGCGAGAGCTTCTCGCGGTTGATGGCGCGATTGTAGCCAAGCCGGCGCACGCCCTCCGGCCAGCTGCGCGAGCCAAACAGACTATGGAAGTAGATCGCCGGCACGCCGACCAGCGCGCACATGATCGCGTGCGCGGCCAGGAATCGTTCAATGCATGTCGCTTCATCGGCGGGGGCGAAACACAGCGCGTCGAAATAGTTGACGTTCAGCTCATACGGGCTGCGCGAGCCATCGCTGTTGAACTTCTCGCTCACCAGGCCTCCCAGCGCACGCGTGCGCGCGACCAAGCCGGCGATCTCGCGCTCGCTCAGGATGCCGCGCACGGGATTTAGCCCAATGCCATCATGCGAGGCCAGGAAGTTGAGGAAGGTGACGCGCCTAGAGGGCAACGCCAGGCTGCTGGCCCATTGTGAAAGCATTCGTGCATCGCCGGTCTGTAGCGCATGCAAGACCAGCGGGGGCAGGGC
>Ga0308415_1000036_pt1 | contig 47553 bp, 44 predicted proteins | sample HotsprSampleOS55_FD_203465 | JGI IMG/M metagenome (GOLD analysis project Ga0308415, IMG submission 203465) | Hot spring phototrophic mat microbial communities from Octopus Spring, Yellowstone National Park, Wyoming, United States - 20090730_OS55 ... | reverse complement strand
GTTGCGGCCGACCGTGCGCTGCCGGCGCTGGGCGTGTATGCGACGCGGGCGAGCGTGGCCGGGCACCGGCTGATCGGCGCGACGAACATCGGGCGACGGCCGACCTTCGACGCCGGGCACGTCTCGATCGAAACGCACCTGCTGGACTTCGAGGGCGACATCTACGGGGAGCGGATGGACCTCGAAATCGTGGCGCGCATCCGGGGCGAGGTGAAGTTCGCTTCGGCCGATGCCCTCAAGGCGCAGATCGCGGAAGATGTCCGGGAGGCGCGCCGGCTGCTGGCCGGCGCCTGAGCACTCTCACGCAGGCTGGACGCGAACGCATGACGAGGACGATGGCCCCGGTCGACGAGCAGCTCGCTGTGCTGATGAGCGGCGTCGATTACGGCGACCCGCTGCTGAAGCAGCAGATGGAGCGGGAGCTGCGGGAGCGGCTCGAGGAAGATCGGCCGCTGCGGGTCTACCTCGGCGTGGACCCGACGGCCAGTTCGCTGACGCTGGGGCACTGCGTTCCACTGCGGAAGCTCCGGCAGTTCCAGCAGTTCGGCCACCACTGCATCTTCCTGATTGGCGACTACACGGCGCTGGTGGGCGACCCGAGCGACAAGAACAAGCTCCGCCCGATGCTGACGCCGGAGCAGATCAAGGCGAACGAGGCGACCTACTTCGAGCAGGCCGCGCGGATCCTCGACCCCCAGAAGACGGAGGTCCGGCACAACTCGGAGTGGCTCAGCAAGCTGACGTTCCCCGACATTATCCGGCTGATGGCGAAGTTCACGGTTGCGGAGATGCTGCGGAGGGAGAACTTCCGGCTGCGGTGGGAAGCGGGCGACCCGGTCTACCTGCACGAGTTCCTGTATGCGCTGATGCAGGGGTACGACGCCTACGCGCTCGCCTGCGATGTCCAGGTGGGCGGGACGGAGCAGCTGTTCAACCTGATGGCCGGGCGGAAGATCCAGGAGGAGGCGGGCCAGCGCCCGCACGTGCCGATCACGTTGCCGATCCTCGTCGGGCTGGACGGCAAAGAGCGGATGTCGAAGTCGAAGGGGAACCACATTGGCGTGGACGACCCGCCGGAGGTCCAGTTCGGCAAGGTGATGTCCATCCCGGATGAGGTGATTGAGCACTACTTCACGCTGGGCACGAACCTGCACCCGGCGGAGGTGCAGGCGATCATGGCGGCGATGCGGTCGGGCGAGCGGAGTCCGATGGACACGAAGAAGCTGCTTGCCCGGACGATTGTGACGGAGTTCTGGGGTGAGGAGGCGGCGAAGCGGGCGCAGGAGCACTTCGAGCGGACGGTGCAACGGAAGGAAGTGCCCGAGGACATCCCGGAGTACCGGGTGCGGGAGGGCGAACTGCTGCTCGACGTCGTGGTCGCGAGCGGGTCGGCGCCGTCGAAACGGGAGGCGCGGCGGCTGTTCGAGCAGCGGGCGGTGACGATGGACGGGCTGGTCGTTGAGCCGACGACGCCGGCGCGGCCGGGGACTGTGGTCCAGGTCGGCAAGCGGCGGTGGGTCCGGCTGGTTTAGCCGTCTGCCGGGGGCGCGGGTGACCGCCGCCGGAGGGCGCCCACCGCGAGCAGCAGTCCGACGGCGACCAAGACCGCGCCGAGGGCGATCCCGGCGATAGCGTAGCCCCGCTGGTAGCGGAATTTCGTGCCGAACTCGACGGCGGCATCGACCCCATGCCGGCCGTCGGCGCGGAGGATGACGAACACGTAGTCGCCGTTCTGCACCGACCAGCTGAGGTCGAGCGGGGCGTCGCCGGAGGCGCTGGCGGTCCATGCGAGGGCGTCGGCGGGCGGTGCGAGGGCGTCTCCAGCGCCGACCGCGGTGCGGCGGAGCTCGAGCGGGTCGTAGCGGACCTGGTCGACGACTTCGTGACGCGCTGCTGCCAGGTACGGGTCGGCGGCGGCAGCGGGCGCGATGCCGAGGAAGAGGCCCCTGCCGTCGCTCACGCGGATGCGGATGGTGACCGAGTTGTTGCGGATGCCGCTGCTGCGCCCGGCGAGCTCGGCCGTGGAGCCGACGAAGCCGGCCGTGGACGTCGTGAGGCGGGCGGGGCCGCTCAGGAGGTAGTCGTCCTCGTCAAGGGAGCGGAGCGAAGCGACCCCGGAGGCGCCGCAGGCCGCCCCCGCGATAAGCGCGGCGAAACCGAGCAGGAGGAGAATGAGTCGCACAGCCTGGGGACGATGCTACGGGGTCGGGGCGCAGGCGGCGAGCTGCGCCCCGGGGCTAGCGGTTGCGCCAGGCGGGCGGGCGCTTTTCGAGGAAGGAGCGCATGCCCTCCTGTGCGTCTTCGGACTGGGAGGCGGCGGCCATGAGTTCAACGGCGTAGGCGTAGGCGTCGTGCTGGTTCATTTCGACCTGGGTGTAGAACCCGAGCTTGCCGACGCCCTTGGAGAAGGCGGAACCGCGGGTCGCGCGCTGGAGGAGGTCGAGGGTCGCGGATTCGAGGAGCTCGGCGGGGACGACGCGGTTGACGAGGCCCCACTGGAGGGCGGTGTGAGCATCGATGGTGTCGCCGGTGAGGGCGAGTTCGAGCGCGTGCTTGCGGGCGATGCTGCGGCTGACGGCCACGAGCGGGGTATGGCAGAACCAGCCGCCTTTGCCGCCGGGGGTTGCGAAGGCGGCTTCTTCGGAGGCGACGGCGAGGTCGCAGGTGGCAACGAGCTGGCAGCCGGCGGCGGTCGCCAGGCCGTGGACGCGGGCGATGACCACCTGGGGGATGCGCTGCATGGTTTCCATCAGGTCGGTGCAGGTCCAGAGGAGTTCGCGCATCTCCTTGAGGCCGGCGCCGGCCATTTCGGAGAAGTCGTGGCCGGCAGAGAAGACGGGGCCGTTGCCGGCGAGGATGACGCCGAGGGCGTCGGACTCGCCGACGCTGCGGAAGGCGTCGCGGAGTTCGCGCAGGTGTCCGAGCGAGAGGGCATTGCGCCGCTCGGGGCGGTTCATCGTGATGGTGACGTAGGGGCCCTCGCGGTCGACGAGGATGTACTGGTAGCTCACGGCTGCTCCTCCCGGGTGGTGGGAGGATAGTAGCGCGGCAGGAGGGGCGGAGGTAGTGGTACCCCCGGCAGGAATCGAACCTGCGCACATGGTTTAGGAAACCACTGCTCTATCCGCTGAGCTACGGGGGCCCGTTACGCCTGCTGATCGTAGTTTGGCAAAACGCGCCGTTTGGCGCTGCCCCGCGCGAACGGCGGACACTGCGTGCGTATGCTTGGGTGACTCCTCCGGAGCAGACGCGCGCCGGAGCCCGGAGGATTGACAGGGGGTGACGCGGATGCAGCTGCAAAACCGTTACCGCGGCGCCATGCTCGGGCTGGCGGCCGGCGACGCGGTGGGGACGACGGTCGAGTTTCGGCCGCGAGGCAGCTTTCCGCCGGTGCGGGAGATGGTGGGCGGAGGGCCGTTTGGCCTGCGCCCCGGTGAGTGGACCGACGACACGTCGATGGCGCTCTGCCTGGCCGAGAGCCTGGTGAGCTGCCGCGGCTTCGACGCGGCCGACCAGATGCGGCGGTACTGCCGCTGGCGGGATAGCGGCCACCTCGCGAGCAATGGGCGCTGCTTCGACTTTGGGCTGACGGTGAGTGCGGCGCTGCGGCGGTTCGAAGCGACGGGCGACCCGTTCGCGGGGAGCGCGGACCCGCAAACGGCGGGGAATGGGTCGCTCATGCGGCTGGCGCCGGCCGTGCTGTTCGGCTACCCGGACGCGGGCGAGGCCGAGCGGCTCGCGGCGGAGAGTTCGCGGACGACGCACGGAGCTGCGGAGTGCATCGATGCGTGCCGGCTGTTCGCGCGGATGCTCTGCCGCGCCCTCTCCGGGGCGCCGAAAGAGGCCGTGCTGCTGGGCGATGCCGAGGGGTTTGCCGGGGAGCCGGCGATTGCGGCCATCGCCCGGGGCGGCTACCTGCGCAAGTCAGAGGACGAGATCCGGGGGAGCGGCTACGTGGTCGAGAGCCTGGAGGCGGCGCTTTGGGCTTTCGCCGGCGCGGATTCGTTCGAGGAGGCCGTGCTGCGGGCGGTGAACCTGGGCGACGACGCGGATACGACGGCGGCGATTACAGGGCAGCTCGCGGGGGCGTACTGGGGCGAGGACGGCATCCCGAGGCGCTGGAAGGAACGGCTGGCGCTGCGCGACGTCATCGAGCGGTTCGCGGATGACCTGCTGGCGCTGGCATTGGCCCGGAACAGGAGCGGATAACCGGAAGCCCGGACACCTGGCGCGAATACGACAGGAGATGTCGCGGCAATGTCGCACACTCGTCGCGGTCGTTCGGCGGCGGTTGGAGCCGCGGCGCGGGCGGCCAGATCCTCGCGGAGGTGTTCGCAGATGGCAGATGAGCAGACGACCAACGAAGCTGCCGGCGGCGAGGCCGCCGCGCCGGCAGAGCGGCCGGTGGTGGGGGCCCGCCTTCGCCGGAACGACATCGCGCTCTTCGTCCCGAAGGTGAAGCCGCTGGTCCAGGCGATGCGGTCGCTGAAGGTGGCGCGGTACGACTGGCGGAACCGGCAGTGGACGATCCCGCTGCGGAAGGCGGCCGACGCCTACCGGGCGCTCGAGGCGGCGGGGGCCGACGTGAGCGCGCTGGCGTCACTGGTGGGGATCTCGGCGATCCGCCAGGTGGATGCCGAGGAGATCATCGTGAAGTTCCCGGAGCTCTTCCCGCACCAGCGGGAGGGGGTGCGATTCCTCGCTTCGTCGCGGGGGGCGATCCTCGCGGACGACATGGGGCTCGGAAAGACGCGCCAGGCGATCATCGCGCTGGGCGAGCGGCGGCCCGAAGGGAACCTGCTGGTCGTCTGTCCCGCCTCGCTGAAGCTGAACTGGCGCCGCGAGATCCAGGTGGTCTACCCGGATGCGGAGGTGCGGATTATCAACGGGCCGGACCCGGTCGTCCCGGCGCGGTGGACGATCATTAACTACGACCTCCTGGCGCGGAAGCGGCCGGAGATTGTGGCGAACCTGTGGTCGGGGGTGATCTTCGACGAGGCGCACTACATCAAGAACGCGACGGCGGCGCGCTCGAAGGCGGCGCTGGCGATCGCGGAGCGGATTGAGGACTGCTACCTGCTGACCGGCACGCCGGTGATGAACCGGCCGATTGAGCTGTTCAACCTGCTGCGGGCGATCGACCACCCGCTCAGCGTGAGCTACATCGAGTTCGGCAAGCGGTACTGCGACGGGAAGTGGGACGGCTACGGCTGGGATTTCAGCGGGGCTTCGAACCTGGATGAGCTGAAAGCGCGGACCGAGGGGTCGATCCTGGCGCGGCGGAAGGAGGACGTGCTCGACCTGCCGCCGAAGCTGCGGAGCGAGGTGCCGGTCCCGCTCGACCCGAACAAGTACCGCGAGCTGGAGCAGCAGTTCGTTGGGCTGGCGCAGCAGCAGCGGCAGAAGTACCAGGGGAACGTCCGCTGGAACGAGCTGCTGCCGGTGATGACGAAGCTGCGCCACGCGGTGGCGAAGGACAAGGCGAAGCATACGGCCAGGCTCGTCCGGGACGCCCTGGAGCAGGGCGAGAAGGCGATTGTGTTCACCGGTTTCAACGCGGTAGCGGACACGCTGCAGGCGGAGTTCGGGCCGGCGGCGGTGCGGCTGACGGGCGACACGTCGCAGAAGGCGCGGCAGGAAGCCGTCGACCGGTTCCAGAGCGATCCGGAGGTGCGGGTGTTCGTCGGGAACATCCTGGCGGCGGGCACGGGCATTACGCTGACGGCTGCGACGCAGGTCTTCTTCAACGACCTCGACTGGGTGCCTGCGAACCACCTGCAGGCTGAGGACCGGGCGTACCGGATCGGCCAGAACCGGATGGTGAACGTGTACTACGTCTCGGCGCCGGGAACCTTCGACGAAATTGTCTGGTTCGTGCTGAAGCGGAAGTTAGCGGTGCTGGACCAGCTGGACTTCTCGCAGCGGGGTTCGGCGCCCGAGTCCGGGGACGCACGGGACGAAATCCTGCAGGCGCTGCTGGAGCAGTTCGCCGGCTTCGAGACCGCGGCAAGCGCGGAGCGCTGGCTCAAGGAACAGGGGAAGGAGGCGTAGGAAAACCGGGGGGCTGCTGCCAGCTGGTAGGCCCGGAGAGATTCGAACTCTCGACCAATGGATTAAAAGTCCACTGCTCTACCGCTGAGCTACGGGCCCAGCGTCATTATCGGGCCGGAACGCCGGAGGGGCCACGACAGCGCGCGGCCCCTCCGGTGCTGTGGTGCCAGGGCAGGATGGTGCTACTCGAGAACGACGAGGACGTCGCCCTCGGCGACGCGGGCGCCCTCGGCAACGGGGACCTCTTTGACGGTGCCGTCGGCCGGGGCCTTGATTTCGTTCTCCATCTTCATGGCTTCGAGGATGAGGAGGACGTCGCCCTTTGCGACGGCCTGGCCGGGTTTGACATTGATGCGGACGATCTTGCCGCTAATCTGGGCGGTGACGGCACCCTTGACGGCGGCTTTCGCGCCGCCGGCGGCAGCGGCTGAACCGGAGGTTCGCTCACGCGGTGCGGGCCCCCCGCCGAGGCGCCCTTCCCACTCGACTTTGAAGGGACGGTAATCGACCTGGACTTCCATGCCGCTCTGGCGCTGGTCGGGCGGGGGAAGCTGAACGCGGTAGGGCACGCCGCCGGCGGTGACGGTGACGTAGCCGGTTTCTTCGCGGACGGTGACGGGGTACTCGTGGCCGTCGACGATGACGCGGTCGCCGCGGACTTCGACCTCGTAGGTGCGGCCTCCGATGGTGACTTTGGCCATTGGCGGTTCCTCCTTAGCGCATCTGGCGGAGGCGCCCGAAGGAGCGCCAGTTGCTGGTGTCGCCGTTGGGGACGATGACAGGCGCAGGCGCGGCCGCAGCCTGCTGCTTCTTCTCGGAGATGGTCATGGCGCCGACGACGGCGGCGACGAGTTCGCGCTCCGGACCGCCGCCTTCCTTCCGCCACTGGAAGAATTCGCGCGCCACCTGGGGGAACATGACGTAGCTGAGCACATCCTCGATGCTTTCGGCGAGGTCGGCGATTTCGGCCTTTGCCTTTTCCATCTCGGGCTCGAGGTCATCGGCCGGGCGATGGTCGATCGGCTGTTCGTCGCCAAGGATTTGCTTCAGAATTTCCGGGGCAATCGGGACGGTGGTGCGGCCGTACATGCCCTTGGCGAGGTTGCGCGTTTCGCGGGTGACGGTGGCATAGCGCTTGCCGGTGAGGACGTTCAGGACAGCCTGGGTGCCAACGATTTGCGAGCTGGGGGTAACGAGCGGCGGATAACCGAGGTCGGCGCGGACTCGGGCGTTCTCTTCGAGGACCTCGGGGAGCTTGTGCTCGGCGCCCTGTTCGCGGAGCTGGCCGACGAGGTTCGAGATCATGCCGCCGGGCACCTGGTGGGAGATGACCCCGGCATCGACACCGAGGAGGCCGGATTCGAACTTCCAGTACTTCTTTCGGACGCCGCGGAAGTAATCGGCGAGCTGGCGGAGCTTTTCCATGTCGAGCCCGGTGGCGTGCTCGGGGTCCTCGGCGAGGGCGGCGACGAGGGTTTCGGTGGCCGGCTGGCTGGTGCCGCCGGCGAGCGGGGAAATGGCACAGTCGATGACGTTCGCGCCGGCCTGGACGCCCATGAGGTACGCCATTTCGGAGAAGCCGCCGGTGTCGTGGCAGTGCATCTGGATCAGGATGTCGGGGTGGTTCTGGCGAATTCGTTCGACGAGTGCCTTCGCCACCATCGGCGTGAGCAGGCCGGCCATATCTTTGATTGCGATGGAGTCGGCGCCCATCGCGATCATCTCGTCGGCGAGCTTCGCGAACGAGTCAACGGTATGGACGGGCGAGGTGGTATAGCAGATGGCGCCCTGCACGTGGCCGCCGGCCTTTTTGACGGCGCGGAAGGCGGTTTCGAGGTTTCGGGTGTCGTTCAGGGCGTCGAAGATGCGGAAGATGTCCATGCCGTTCTGGACGGCGCGGTCGCAGAACTCATAGATGACGTCATCGGCGTAGTGGCGGTAGCCGACGGCGTTCTGGCCGCGGAGGAGCATCTGGGTGGGCGTCTTCTTGAGCCGCTTTTTGATTTCGCGGAGGCGCTCCCACGGGTCCTCCTTGAGGAAGCGGAGGCAGGTATCGAAGGTGGCGCCGCCCCAGCATTCGATGGAGTGGTAACCGATGGAGTCCATGAGCTCGAGGACAGGGATCATGTCCTCGGTGCGCATGCGGGTCGCGAGGAGCGACTGGTGGCCATCGCGGATGGCCGTTTCCATGATGCCGACTTTGGCCATGTTCTCGTTCCGCGGGGAGAGTGTGAGGCGTGGGCCCGTCAGCTGCTAAGGGTACCGACTGGGCGGCCTTGTGGCGATTGCGCGTGGAGGCAGAGGGCCGCCGATGCGGTAGGCTTGCGCGGCACACCTCATCGATTGGGAAGGAGCAGGGTCCATGGACATCGCCAAGCTGTTCAGCCTGGAAGGCAAGGTGGCGCTCGTAACCGGCGGGAGCCGGGGGCTCGGGCGGGAGATGGTGCTGGCGTTCGCGCACGCCGGCGCGGACGTCATTATCGCGAGCCGGAAGCTGGAGGCGTGCGAGCGACTGGCCGAAGAGGTGACGCGGGCGACCGGCCGGCGGGCGCTTCCGGTGGCGTGCCACGTGGGGGAGTGGGAGCAGGTCGAACACCTCGCACGTGTCGCCTATGACGAATTCGGGCGGGTGGACGTGCTGGTGAACAACGCCGGGATGTCGCCGATTTACGACCACGTGGCGAACGTGACCGAGGCGCTCTATGACAAGGTGCTCGATGTGAACCTGAAGGGGCCGTTCCGGCTGACGGCGCTGGTGGGGACGCGGATGGCGGAGGGGAGCGGCGGCTCGGTCATCATGGTCTCGAGCACGGCCTCGCTCCACCCGACGGCGGACGTGATCCCGTATGCCGCGGCGAAGGCCGGGCTGAATGCGATGACGATGGGGTTTGCGCGGGCGTTCGCCCCGAAGGTTCGGGTGAACTGCATCGTGCCCGGGCCGTTTCTTACGGATATTTCGAAGGCATGGGACATGGAGGCGTTCAAGGAGCGGGCGCGGACGTCGATCCCGCTCCAGCGCGGAGGGGAGCCACATGAGATTGTTGGGGCGGCGCTCTACCTTGCCTCGGACGCGTCGAGCTACACGACCGGGTCGCTGCTGGTGGTCTCGGGAGGAAGCGGGATTTGAGGCTGGCAGGCAGCGCTCGTGCTGAGCGCATATGATGGGCGGGCTTTGCCGGGCTGCGGCTGCCCGCTCCCCGGCAACCAACCAGCGAAGGGAGCAGGTGCAGCGCGATGGCCGTGGATTTTGAGATACCCGAGGACGCGAAGGCAATTCGCCAGAAGGTGCGGGAGTTTGTGCACAGCGAGTGCATTCCCGCCGAGAAGCGGCTCCTCGACGGGGAGCCGTACCGGGAGGTGCTGGCGGAGCTCCGCCAGAAAGCGCGGGCGCAGGGGCTCTGGTGTCCGTTCATCCCGAAGGAATGGGGCGGCATGGGGCTGGGGCCGCTGGCGAATGCGCTCGTTCAGATGGAGCTCGGGGAGAGCTACCTCGGGGCGCTGGCGCTGAACACGCAGGGCCCTGATGACGCGACGATGCTGACCATTCTCACCTACGGCACGGACTATCAGAAGGAGAAGTTCCTGAAGCCGCTGCTGAACGGTGAGAAGCGGGTCTGCTATTCGATGACGGAGCGGGCGGCCGGCTCCGATGCGACCGGCATGAAGACGACGGCAGTCCGCGACGGCGACAACTGGATTCTCAACGGCGAAAAGTGGTTTTCAAGCGCGGCGAGCGTGGCCGACATCGCGGTGGTGATGGCGAAGACCGACCCGGATGCGCCGCGGCACCAGCAGTTCAGCACGTTCATCGTGGAGCTGCCGAACCCGGGCTACCGGATCATCCGTGACATTCCGACGATGGCGGTCGAGGGTCCCTTGACGCATATCCTCGGCGGCGGGCACGCCGAAGTGAAGATTGAGAACCTCGTGGTGCCGCATGAGAACCTGCTCGGCGGACAGGGGAACGGCTTCACCATGGGGCAGCACCGCCTGGCGTACGGGCGGCTGCGGCACGGGATGCACAACGTGGCGATGGCCCAGCGCGCGCTCGACATGGCGGTGGCGCACGTGACGCAGCGGGAAACGTTCGGGCGGCTGCTCGCGGACCGGCAGGGGGTGCAGTGGATGCTGGCGGACTGCGCCAGCGAACTGTACATCGCGCGGCTGATGCTGCTCCACATCGCCTACAAGGCGGAGAAAGGGCTGGACATCCGCCACGAGAACGGCATCGCGAAGGTGTTCCTTGCGAATATGGTCCACAAGGTGGTCGACACGGCGATCCAGCTGCACGGGGCGCTCGGGTACAGCCTCGATACGCCGCTGGCGCGCTGGTACACGTCGATCCGTTCGCAGCGGCTCGTGGACGGGCCGGACGAGGTGCACCGGTGGACAACGGGGCGGAACGTCATCAAGGCGTACCGGGAGCACGGGACGACGGCCCCGGCCTGCGGCGGCGATTTGCTGTAGCGGAGGCCGTCAGGGAGCGGCGAGCCGTTCGAGGAGCCCTTCGACCTGGACGCCAGTGATCGGGCGGACGACCCGCCCCCCACCGGTCCAGTAGGGCCACTTCCAGTCGCCGGTGGCGCGCGGCTGCTGCACGGGGAAGAGGACCGGCCGGTCTTTGCTGGCGAGCATGAGGTGGTAGTGCTCGCCGAGGGGGACGGTCTCGTTGACGAGGCCGACCCAGCAGGTCATTTCGCCGCCCGGGAGGGCGAAGGTGGTGCCGAAGTAGCGGTAGTGCCCGCCGACCGGCCGGGAGGCGCTGGCAACGTAGCGGACGCCGGGGCCGAAGCGCATGCGGAGGGCGGCACCGATGAGGGCGCGGAGGCGGTTGGTGGTGAGCGCCTCATCGAGCGGAACCTCGCCGAGGCCGAGGATGTCCTCGAGGACGAACTGCCGGAACTGGGCAGCGATCGGGTCGGGGTCGCCTTCGAGGGCTTCGACGACCTCGTACCAGGTGACGGCAGCCCAGGGCGCTGGGACGTCATCGCGGGGCAGCCCGAGCATGACAAAGGCGGGCGGCTCGGCCCACTGGCGGGCGACGGCCTCCATGGCGGGGAGCTGGGTTTCATCGGCGCCCGGCTCGACCTGGACTTCGACGAGCACACGCCGGCCGCCTTCGTAGGTGAGGAGGAGGTCGGCGATGCCGGCATCGGCGAGGCGGGGCTGGACTTCGACGAGCGCGAGGGGCTCGGGGCCGACGCCGGCGGCCTGGGCGAAGAGGGCGTTCAGCATGCGGTGGCCGCCCCGGAGGAAGTAGGCCAGTGCGCTGGTGCAGTAGTTCTCGAAGGGGCTGGCCCTGGACCCCGCACGGTAGGCCGAGAGCATGGTAAAGAGGTTGTCGGACATCAGTTCCAGTATGCACGCGGGGCGGCCAGACCCGCACCCGTCAGACGCGACGGTAGACCCGGAGGTCGTCGCCATCGACCTCGATGCGGTCGACGACGTCGCGGAGGGCAGCCTGGAGGTCGTCGAAGGGGAGGGCATCCCATTCGCGGAGGAGGCGTTCGCGCTGCTGTTCGAGGTGGCGGCGGCGCTCGGCTTCGGACTCATGGGCATGGATGCGCTCCCGGGCGGCAGCGAGCTCGGCGGTGAGCTGGCGGTGCTCGTCGGCCAGTTCGGCGCCGAGCGCCTTCATTCGTTCGATGGTGATGTGGCCGTGGGCGGCATCGGCCACCAGCTCTTCGACCTGGCGGCGGTTGCGCTTGATGCGCGCCTCAATCCGGTCGACCTGGGACATCAGTTCGAGGGCGTAGGAGTCCACATTGCCAGCGACGCGGACGCGGGGACCGGGGTGGTCGTCGCTGGCAAGCGCCTCCCGGACGCGGGCCTCGAGGTCGGCGGCGCGGCGGGTGTTGTAGGCGCAGGCGCTCTGGTTCGTGCGCGATTCGCACTGGTAGTAGCGGTAGGTGGCGGTGCGGGAATCGCCGGAGCGGGTGAGCCAGGTTTGGCGGCGGCTGACGCCGATCATCTTGTTGCCGCAGCGGGCGCAGAAGACGAGCCCGCTGAGGAGGAAGGGCGTGACGGTGCGCTGGCGGGCGGGGGCGTGGCGGGACTGGAGGCGGTCCTGCACGCGGCGGAAGTCCTCGGGGGAGACGAGCGCGGGGTGGGTGCCGGTGACGGTGGTGCCGAAGCGGGAGTAGTGGCCGAGGTAGGCGCGGTTGCGGAGGATGTCGCGGACGGTGACCATGCTCCAGCGGCCGCCGCGGCGGGTTGGGATGTTCTCTTCGTTGAGGCGGCCGGCGATTTTGCGGATGCCGAGGTTCTCGTGGAGGTAAAGGCGGAAGATGTAGCGGACGACCACCGCCTCTTCCGGGACGAGTTCGAGCTTTCGCCGGGGACCGACGCGGTAGCCGTAGGGCGGGCGGCCGAGAACCTCGCCGCGCACGGCCTTTCGGCGCATGGCGGAGCGGACGCGCTCAGAGATTGGGGTGCCTTCGCCCCGCTCGGCCCAGGTATCGACGAGGGCTTTGAAGGCATCGGCACCGTTGGCGGCGAGGAGGACCGTTGCGCCGGCGTTTTCGAGTTCGAGGAGGCGGAGGGCGGCCACGCCCAGGTCGGGCCCGAGCGCGGAGAGCGCATCGATGACGACAACCGTGAAGGCTTTATCGGGACGGCCGAGGAAGTCGAGGAGCTGGTCGAACCCGGCGGTCGAGGCGTCGTCGGGGTCGGCGAAGGTTGCGACCACCTCGTAGCCGGAGCGCTGGCAGAAGTCGAGGAAGGCGCGGTTCTGTTCGCCGATGCTGCGTTTTTGGCCATTGCGGCGGGCTGTTGCAGAGAAGTAGCCGATGGCCTGCATGGGGCGCCTCAGCCGATGTAGAGGATGCGCTCGCAGTTCGGGCACTGGGCGAGCGTGGCCGGGTCGAAGGCCTTGCGGCGAACGCTTTCGGGGATTGCAACGCGGCAGCCGGAGCAGGTGCTGCCCTGGATGCGGGCGACGGCGGTTCCCCGGCGCCGGCGGACATCCTCGTAGAGGCGGATCGAGGCCGGGTGGACGCGGTCCACCTGGCCGGCGCGGCGGGCGAGGGCGGCGGCGAGGGCAGATGCAAGCTGCGCGCGGCGGGCTTCGAGGGCGGCGACCTCCTGCTCGCGCTCGCGGCGGGCGGCTGCGAGGGCGGCCTCGGCAGCCCGCCGGGCCGCATCGGCGGCCTCGAACTCCTCCATCACCGCCAGGAGGCGGTCCTCGAGTTGGCTGCGCTGGGCCTTGAGGTGTTCGAGCTCGTGCTGGATGGCGGTGAGCTCCTTCGGATTGCGGACGGAGCCGTCGTAGAGGCGCTTCTCCTCGGGAGTGATTTTGGCATCGAGGGCAGCGACGTTGGCTTCGAGCGCGCGCTGGGAGCGGCGGAGGTCCTGGTAGCGGGCGTCGGCTTCAGCGAATGCGGCCTCTGCAGCGACAAGCGGTTCGGAGTGGGCGAGGCGTCCGTCGATGTCGGCGATTGCTAATTCGAGACCAGCGACCTCGTCGTCGATCTCCTGGAGCGTGCAGATATCGTTGATGAGCGACATGCGGCGGTCCCCCCGGGCAGGGCTAACCCTAGCGGCAAAGCCTAGGGGTCCGGGCGGGCGGGCTCAATGGCGTTCGGCGGCGAGCGGTCGAATCATCACGTTTGGGCCGAACTTATGGCGTATCGGGCGCAGGGCGGGGGCACGGCATCTACCGAAGCGGTGCGGAATGGGGTTCAATGGAGGTGAGTTCACCAGGAGGGGCGGGGGATGCGTTTCAACGTTGCGGGGCTGCTGAAGTCCGAGGTCGGGGCAAGCCGGCGACACGAGATCGAGCCGGAGGAGCCGGTTCACCGCGGGAGCGTGGTGATCATCCGGGTGCCGCGGGGGGTGCTGGTGCGGTGCGAGGCGGATGTGTTCATCGAGGCGCAGTGCAGCCGCTGCCTCGTGCCGTTCGCCTATCCGGAGACGGTGCGGTTCGAGGAGTTTTACCGGCAGCAGGTGGACCTGGTGGACGGGCACCGGATTGCGATGATCGAGGGGGAAGACGAGGACACCTTCGTCATCGGGCTGAACAACGAAGTCGACATTAGCGAGGCCGTCCGGCAATATACGGTGATGGCTGCAGCGATGCAGCCGCTCTGTCGGCCGGACTGCCCGGGGCTGTGCCCCGAGTGCGGGACGGACCTGAGCATGGAAACCTGCCAGTGCGAGCGCGCACCGATCGACCCGCGATGGGCGAGGCTGCTCACACTGCAGACTCGGAAGCATGGGTAACGACCTGAAGGAGAGCCGCTATGCCGCCGCTGCCAAAGCGGAAATACGCAGCTTCGCGCCAGGGGAAGCGCCGCTCGCATCTGAAGCTGAAGATGCCGCACATCATCGATTGTCCGCGGTGCAAGAGCCCACGGCTGGCGCATCACGCCTGCCCGATTTGCGGGACGTACCGGGGCCGGGAAGTGATTCAGCTGCCCGAGCCGGATCTCGACTGACCTTCGGAGCTACGGCTCTGGAACCGTTCCTCATCTACAGCGACCCGGTTCGAAAGGACCGGGCGTTCGTGTTCCCGGGGCAGGGCGCGCAGGCCGTGGGCATGGGGAAGGACCTCTACGAGCAGTTCCCAACGGCCCGCGAGCTGTACGACCGCGCGGACGAGATCCTCGGGTTCCGGCTGAGCCGGCTCTGCTTCGAAGGCCCGGAAGAGGAGCTCCAGCAGACCAGGAACGCCCAGCCGGCGATTGCGGTGACGAGCCTCGCGCTCCTGAAGGTGGCGACCGAGGTTTCGCCGCAGCTGCTGGAACGGCCCGCGTTTGTGGCGGGGCACTCGCTGGGCGAATACTCGGCGCTGGTGGCTGCCGGCGCCCTGCCGTTCGACGAAGCGGTGCGGCTGCTGCGCATCCGGGGTGAGCTGATGCAGGCTGCCGGGGAGAAGAACCCGGGAACGATGGCTGCCGTGCTCGGCCTTGACCTGACCGACTGCGAGGAGATCTGCCGGGAGGCGGGCGCCGAGGTGTGCAACGTGAATGCGCCGGGGCAGATAGTCATCGGGGGGCGGCGCGAGGCGGTCGTGCGCGCGCTGGATTACGCCAAGGCCCGCGGCGCGGTGAAGGTGATTCCGCTCAGCGTCAGCGGGGCGTTCCACAGCTCCCTGATGCGGCCGGCGGCCGATGGGATGGTGCAGCCGGTGGCGACGGCTTCGCTCGCGGACCCGGCAGTGCCCGTCGTGCTGAATGTGACGGCAACGCCGACGCAGGACGAGCTGGCGATTCGGCACGAGCTGGTGGACCAGGTCTGCCGGCCGGTGCAGTGGAGCAAGACGGTGGAGTTCCTCGGCGCCCATGGAGTCGAGACCTTCGTCGAGTTCGGCCCGGGGCGCGTCCTGACAGCGATCATCAAGCGGATGCTGCGGAAGTCGACGTGCATCAATGTGAACGACGCAGCGTCGGTGCGGGTGCAGCTCCCCGATGGGTGACCTGGACGGCAAAGCGGCGCTGGTGACGGGCGGGAGCCGGGGCATCGGCCGGGCAATCTGCCTGGAGCTGGGGCGCCGCGGCGCCCGGGTGGCGGTGAACTACCGCGCGAATGCCGAGCTGGCCGAGCGGGTGGCGGCCGAGATCCGGGCGATGGGCAGCGAGGCGTTTGCCGTGGGGGGCGATGTCGCGAATGGCGACGACGCTGCTGCGATGGTGAAGGCGACCGTCGAACGGTTCGGCGGGCTGGACATCCTCGTGAACAACGCGGGCATCACCCGCGACGGGCTGCTGATGCGGATGAGCGACGAGGACTGGGACGCGGTGCACCAGGTGAACCTGCGGGGCGCCTTCCTGGTCACCCGGGCTGCGATGCGGCCGATGCTGCGGGCGCGGGGCGGCCGGATCATCAACATCACGAGCGTGGTGGGGGTGATGGGGAACGCGGGCCAGGCGAACTACGCGGCAGCGAAGGCGGGGCTCATCGGCTTCACGCGGGCGCTGGCCCGGGAGGTGGCGTCGCGGGGGATCACCGTGAACGCTGTGGCGCCCGGGTTCATCGAGACGGACATCATCCAGGGCATGAGCGAGCAGGCGGTCGCGTGGGCGAAGTCGCAGATTCCGCTGGGGCGTCTGGCGGGGCCGGAGGAGGTCGCGCCACTGGTCGCGTTCCTTGCCAGCGACGGGGCGGGCTACATCACGGGGCAGTGCATCCACGTTGATGGCGGTATGGTGATGGCGTGACCGCCAGCCCCTACCGGCTTATTCGACAGCTGGCCATTGAAGCGCTCTACGAAGCCGAGACCTCGGGCCACCCGGCAGAGGCTGCGTTCCGGCGCCGGCTCCTCGAAGAGCGGGAGTCGACGCCCTCGCTCCGTGGCGAGGAGTGGGAGAAGCGCGGGCTTGCGGCGATCCGGGGGGTGCTGGGCCTGCTCCCGGAGCTGGACCGGTACATCCAGGAGGCGGCTCCGAAGTACCCGGTGAGCACGCTTGCCATCGTTGACCGCAACATCCTGCGGCTTGCAATATGGGAACTCGTCTCGGACAATTCGGCGCCGGTCGCGGCCGTCATCAACGAGGCCGTTGAACTTGCGCACCGGTATGGAGGCGACAGTTCGCCGAGCTTCGTAAACGGCGTGTTGCGGACGGTGAGTGAACGGCTGCGGCAGCGGGGGGAAGACCCCGGCAGCGCCGGAAGCACCGTGCCGGAGCGCGAAACGACGACACCAACGGACCCCAGCCAGTAAACGTCATCCCAGGAGAAACCAGGACCGTGGCAACCGTATTCGAACGTGTTCGCAAGATTGTGGTCGAGCAACTCGGCGTGGAGGAGGACGAAGTCGTCCCGAGCGCCTCGTTCGTCGACGACCTGAACGCCGACTCGCTGGACCTCGTCGAGCTGATTATGTCGCTTGAGGAGGAGTTCGCGAACGACGTTGCCGGGCTCGAGATCAGCGATGAAGACGCTGAAAAGATCGTGACCGTGCAGGACGCCGTAGACTACTTGAAGGACCACGGGGTCGAAGACAAGTAAGACGCCCGCGCCGGCCGGGGCGCGGGGCCGCCCCCCGGGAGGTACGCGTGGAGTTCCTGGGCATCGGCTACCAGGAGTTGCTGCTCATCCTGGTCCTGCTGCTGGTGGTAGTGGGACCTGAACGGCTGCCCCAGATGGCGTACCAGATCGGGCGAGCCGTGCGGCAGATGCAGCTGTATGCGCGGGCCGTGCGGAACGAGTTCCGGGACGAGATCGACTACCTGGACGAGCAGTACCGGACGATGCGGGGGGAGATCGAGCTTGCGCAACGGACCCTCCGCGAGGAGCTGGCGAAGCTGAACGAAGGGCTGGCGGAGGTCGATGCGACCCTGCGGGCGGCAGAGGCCGAGGCGGGGAGCGCACTCGCGGCGCCACCGCTCCGGGAGGCGGCCGCGCCGGGCGACCCGACGGCTGCGCCGGGGCCGGGCGGGGCACCATCGCCGCCGCTGGTGTTCTGAGGCGCCATGGTAGCGGAACCGCTTCGCGATACCGGTGCGCCGGCCTCGGCGGAGGAGGAGAGCGGCTACCACGGCGGCCCGGAGATGACGCTCCTCGAGCACCTGAAGGAGCTGCGCTACCGGGTGATGGTGAGCGGGCTGGCGGTGCTCATCGGCGTCATCGTCTGCTTCTACTTCTGGGAGACGATCCTCGGGTGGATGGTTGCCCCGGCCCGCGAGCGGGTGGAGGACTTCCGGGTTTCGAGTTTCTCTCCGACGGACCGGATCGGCATCATCGTGAAGATCGGGTTGTATGGCGGGGTCATCCTCGCCTCGCCGGTCGTGATTTACCAGATGATGGCGTTCATCCTGCCGGGCCTCACACCGAAGGAGCGGCGGATTCTGCTGCCGGGGATCGTGGGCGGGGCCGCGTTCCTGCTCGCCGGGATGGCTTTTGCCTACTGGGTGATCCTGCCGGCGTCGCTGGGATTCCTGCTGGAGCTGGGCAGCGACGAAATCGAAAACGTGATCGGCATCAAGCAGTACGTCGACTTCGTGACACGGATTGTGTTCTGGGTCGGGGTGTCGTTCGAGCTGCCGATGGTGCTGGCGCTCGCGGCGAAGCTCGGGCTGGTGCGGGCGCGCCAGCTGCTCGGCTTCTGGCGGTACGCGGTGATCGTTGTGTTCATCATCGCCGCGGTCGTGACACCGACGCCGGATCCGGTGACGCAGACGTTCGTGGCGGGCCCGCTGCTCGGGCTGTACTTCATCGGCATCCTGATGGCGTGGGCGGTGCAGCCGAAGCGGAAGCAGCCAGCGGGGCCGGGGCGATGAGCCGTCGCGGCCGGTGGTCGGCCCTGGCCGGGTTCTCGGGCGGCGTCCTGAGCGGGCTGCTCGGGGGCGGCGGCGGCGCGGTGATGGTGCCGCTGATGACCGGCCCGCTGCGGATGCGCCAGCACGTGGCTCACGGGACATCGCTCGCGGTGATTACGGTGACGGCGGCTGTGGCGGCGGTGCTGTACGGGATCGCGGGGCACTTCGACTGGCTGCTCTTTGCCGGGCTCACGGCGGGTGCGGTGACCGGGGCAGTCACCGGGGCGCGGCTGGCCCTGCGTATCCCGGCGCTGCGGCTCCGGCAGGCGTTCGGGGTGTTCCTGCTTGCGGTTTCGCTGCGGATGCTGCTGTTCGCGCCCTCGGGCGGGTGGGTCGAGCCGGGGAAGCTGGCAGAACTCGGCCTGGCCGGGGTCATCGGCCTGAGCGGCGGACTTGCGAGCGGGGCGCTCGGGGTCGGCGGCGGTGCGATCTTTGTGCCGGCGATGGTGCTGGTGCTCGGCACGGAACAGCATGAGGCGCAGGGCATTTCGCTCGTGGTCATCGTCGTGGCTTCGGCGATGGGCGCGCTGACCCACTACCGGCAGGGTACGGTGGATACCGACGCGGCGCGGTGGCTGCTGCCGGCGGCTATCCCCGGCGCCATCGCCGGCGCGGGGCTGGCGACCCTTCTCAGCGGCCGCGGGCTGCAGGTGGTGTTCGCGGTCGTGCTTTCGGCGATCGGCGTGCAGATGCTGACCACGGCGACGCGGCGGCTGCGGGCGTCCGGGAGCACCGCGGGGGCGGCGCCGGAGGGAGTGCGTCCGTGATTTCGAAGGAGGAGCGCGCCGCTGAGCTGTACGAGGTCATCCGGGCGTGCCGCCTGTGCGCGCTCGCGGAAACGCGGACACACGCGGTGCCGGGGGAGGGGCCGCTCGATGCGGAGGTGATGTGCATCGGGGAAGCGCCGGGTCTGAACGAAGACCGCCAGGGCCGTCCGTTCGTCGGGGCGGCCGGGCAGTTCCTGACCGAGCTGCTCGCGGAGGCCGGGCTCCGCCGCGACGAGGTGTACATCTGCAACGTGCTGAAGTGCCGGCCGCCGGGGAACCGCGACCCTCTGCCGGGGGAGATTGCGGCATGCGCCGAGTACCTCGACCTGCAGATTGACCTCGTGGACCCGCTGGTGATCGTGACGCTGGGCCGGTTTTCGATGGCGCGCTGGTTCCCGCAGCAGACGATTTCGCGGATTCACGGAAAGCCGAAGGTGGTGGACGGCCGCTACATTGTGCCGATGTACCACCCGGCGGCGGCGCTGCACCAGGGGGCGCTGCGGCAGGTGCTTGTGGAGGACTTCCGGAACCTCCGCGGGGTGATTGCGCGGGCGCGCGGCGGCGACTTCGAGGCTGCGGGGGCAGCGCCAGCCGTTTCCGCGGCGTGGGAGCCGCGGGAGGCGCCGGCACCCGAGCCCGGCGCACGGGCTGACGGACCGGCGACCCCGCCGGCGGCCGTTGCGGCGCTGCACCTGCCGAACCGCACACCAGAGGCGCCCCGCCAGGCGGGTCCCCGGCCGCCGGACCAAGAAGCCCCCGCGCCCACAGAGCCACGTCAAATCTCATTTTTCGACCAGGACACATGACTTCCAAAACAACGCTGCGCGTGATTCCGCTTGGCGGCCTCGGAGAGATTGGCCGCAACATGATGCTGCTTGAATACGGGGACGACATCATCGTCATCGACGTCGGGCTGATGTTCCCGGAGGAGGAGATGCTCGGCGTCGACCTCGTCATCCCGGATTTCACCTACCTGCGGGAGCGGAAGGAGAAGGTGCGGGCGGTGTTCCTCACCCACGGGCACGAGGACCACGTGGGCGCGCTGCCGTATTTCCTGCGGGAGTTCGACGTGCCGGTGTACAGCACGCGGCTGACCGACGGGCTGATCCGGGTAAAGCTGCAGGAGCACCGGCTGCTGCAGAAAGCGAAGACCCACGTGGTGGAGCCGGGGCAGGTGATCGAGGCCGGTGTTTTCAAGGTGGAGTTCTTTACGGTGGCCCACTCGATCCCCGATGCCTGCGGGCTGATCATCCAGACTCCGCTCGGCCCGGTGGTGCACACGGGGGACTTCAAGCTCGACCACACGCCGGTGATGGACCAGCACACCGACCTGATCCGCCTCGCGCAGGTCGGCGCGGAGGGCTGTCTGCTCCTGATGGCGGACTCGACCTACGCGGAAGTCGACGGGTATACCCCGAGCGAGCAGCTGGTGGGCGAGGCGCTGAAGCAGATTATGGTGAATGCGCCGGGCCGGGTGATTGTCGCGACATTCGCGTCGCTCATCTCGCGCGTGCAGCAGGTGATTGATGCGGCGGTGTTCACCGGCCGGAAGGTGTTCGTGACTGGCCGTTCCATGATCGACAACGTGGCGATGGCGCGGCAACTCGGGTATCTGCAGGCGCCGGAGGGGACCATCGTCGGGGTGGAGGAGATGCGGAACACGCCGCCCGCGAAGCTGGTGGTGATCACGACCGGGAGCCAGGGGGAGCCGACGAGCGCCTTGACGAAGATGGCGAATGGCGACCACCGGCACATCCAGATCATGAAGGGCGACACGGTGGTGCTTTCGGCCTCGCCGATCCCGGGGAACGAGCAGGCGGTGTACCGGAACGTGGACAACCTGTTCCGGCTGGGCGCGGATGTGCTCTACAACCGGGTTTCGAACATCCACGTCCGGGGGCATGCAAGCCGGGAGGAGCTGAAGATCATCCAGGGGCTGCTCCAGCCGGAGTACTTCGTGCCGGTCCATGGGGAATACCGGCACCTTGTGGTGCATGCCCGGCTGGCGGAGTCCGTGGGGGTGCCGCAGGGGAACGCGTTCGTGCTGACGGACGGAGACGTGCTGGAGATCGACGAAGAGGCGGCATGGCTCGGCGAGCGCGTGCCCGCAAGTTATGTGTATATCGACGGCCTCGGCATCGGGGATGTCGACCAGCACATCCTGCGCGACCGGGCGCATCTTTCGACCGATGGCGTGGTGGTGGTGATCGTCACCGTCGACAAGCAGACGGGGGCGCTCGTGCGGCCGGCGGAGGTCCTGGCCCGCGGGTTCGTCGACCTGGAGGAGCGGGAGGACCTCGCCGAGCGCACGCGGGAAGTCGTGGCGAGGGCGCTGCAGGGCGCGGAGCACTACGCGGAGTTCGGCGATATCAACACCCGGATCAGGGACGCGGTGAGCAAGTTCCTCTATGATGAGACGCGCAGGCGCCCTATGGTGCTGACCGTGACAGTCGAGGTCTAGGTCGGCACACGACCAACGGCGCCGAGGCCGGGACCAGCGGGGGGTTTTCGGCCGGCAGCTGAGGAGTGCAGGTCGATGGCGGCACGCACGACGAAGAGCCGGGCCCGCCCTGCGCGCTCGCCCTCCCGGCGAAGCACGCGCGGAGCTGCGCGGACACGTGCTCGCGGAATTTCGCTGATTCGGCGCTGGTGGCGGGAAGGCGCGGCCGTCGCCGCGGTAGCCTTGCTGGCGGCGTGGGTCGCGTTCTTCGATGGTGCGGCAGCGCTGGAGCGCGCCCGGGATGCGCTGCTGCGCACGCTGGGATTCGGGATTGCCGTGCTGGCGGGCTGGGCGCTGTACGGCGCGGTTGCAAGCTGGCGCGGGTGGTATCTCGACCGGCGGCTGCTGGCGCGGAGGACTGCCGGGGTGGCCGCCCTCGGGCTGTTCGCGTGGGGGCTGCTCGGGCTGAACGAGGCGCGCTGGGCAGTCGGGACGGTGGACTTCTCGGAGGTCAGCCTCGGCGGGCGGTTCGGGCAGGCTCTGGTGGCAGGGCTGCTGGGGAAGGCGGCATGGGTGAGCCTGTTCGTCATCGCTGCGGTGCTGCTGGCGCCGGGGCCGAGCCGCTGGGTGGCTGTGCACGTGCCGCTCTGGCTGCAGGAGGCGTGGGAACGGCGGCTGCCGCACCGCGCGGCAGCTGCCGTGGGCAGGTGGATTGCGTTCATCTTCCGGAGGCCGGAGCGCGAGGAGGAGATTGTCATCGGCGCGGGGGAGTTTGTGGCCGCGCAGGCGGCCGGTCCGCCGCTGGAGGCGCCGCCGGTGGTGTTCCGGCCGCGGATTGAGCCGGGCGCGCCGGCTTCGACGGTCGGGACTGGCGCGGCTGCGGCGTTCACCGCGGTGCCGGCCGAGGCGCCGCCAGAGCCGGAGCCCGAGGCCGAGGAGCTGCCTTCCGCCTTCGCACAGGATGCGGCGGGCGGCCCGGCCGAGCCGGAGCCGGAAGAACCGGAGCAGCTCGGGCTGCCGCTGGAGACGCGAAGCGGCTGGCACCTGCCGGCGATGGAGCTGCTGAATCCGCCGCAGCCGAGCGCCAGCCGGCGCCACGACAACGCCGCACGGGCGCAGCTGATCGTGGACACGCTGGCAAGCTTCGGGGTCGACGCGACGGTGGTGGAGATCAACGAAGGGCCGACGGTGACGCAGTTCGGTGTCGAGCCGGGGTGGGAGATCCGCTACAAGGAGGTCCCGCTGCGGGACGAGAACGGGAAGCCGATTGTGGGGCCGGACGGGCGGCCGAAGACCGAGCGGGTCGAGGTTTCGCGGACGCGTGTGCGGGTGAACAAGATCACGGCCCTGCAGAACGACCTCGCGCTGGCGCTGGCGGCGCCGAGCCTGCGGATTGAGGCCCCGGTTCCCGGGCGGGCGATCGTCGGGATTGAGGTGCCAAACGACAGCGCGACCGTGGTCACGCTGCGTTCGGTGATGGAGACGAAAGAGTTTGCAGAGGTGGCGCGGAAGTCGAAGCTGGCGATTGCGCTGGGGAAGGGAGTCGCGGGGGCGCCGGTGGTGGCCGACCTCGCGACGATGCCGCATCTGCTGATCGCCGGGGCCACGGGCTCGGGCAAGAGCGTCTGCATGAACGCGATCATCGCCTGCATCATGATGAACGCGACGCCGGATGATGTGCGGTTCGTGATGGTGGACCCGAAGCGGGTGGAGCTGGTGGGGTACTCCGGCATCCCGCACATGGCCTTCAGCGAAGTGATCGTGGACATGGACAAGGTGGTGGGCGTGCTGCAGGCGGTGGTCGGGGAGATGGAGGCACGGTACAAGAAGTTCGCTGAGCTGGGCGTGCGGAACATCGAGGGGTACAACAAACACCCCCGGACGCTGAAGAAGCTGCCGTACTGGGTGGTCATCATCGATGAGCTGGCCGACCTGATGATGGCCGCACCGTTCGAGGTCGAGAAGCTCATTTGCCGGCTTGCCCAGCTGGCGCGGGCGACGGGCATCCACCTGATCGTGGCGACGCAGCGGCCGTCGGTGGACGTCGTCACCGGGCTGATCAAGGCGAACTTCCCGACGCGCATCGCGTTTGCAGTGACCTCGCAGACCGATTCGCGGACCATCCTCGACATGGGCGGGGCGGAGAAGCTGCTGGGACGGGGCGACATGCTCTACCTGCCGCGCGATGCCGGGAAGCCGATCCGGATCCAGGGTGTGTACCTCTCCGATGCGGAGGTCGAGCGGCTGGTGACGTTCTGGAAGGACGACCGCTTCCAGTCGCTGGCGCCGGAAACGGCGGATGCGCTGCTGGAGGAGGCGCTCGCGGCCCAGAACGGCGGCGACGCAAACATCGAGGTCGAGGAGGACGACCCGGTGGTCATCCAGGCACGGGCCCTTGCGGAGAAACACCAGCGCGTTTCGCCGGCACTGCTGCAACGGCGCCTGCGCATCGGCTACCTGAAGGCATCCAGGGTCCTTGAGATTCTCGAGGAGGAGGGCATCGTCGGGCCGCGCGAGGAGGGGGACTCGCGCCGGGTGCTGGCGCGGGCGGGCGCGGATGATAATGCCTGATAGACTGGAGCGAGCGTGAAGGGGATTCGGAGCATCCTGCGCCGGGGAGAAGAGCATCCGGAGGCCGCGGGGCAGCGGCAGCCGGAGCGGTGCCTCGCGTGCGGCGCGCTGCTGGAAGGCTCGCGGCTGTACGAGCGGTTCCGGGTGTGCCACGCCTGCGGGTTTCACTTCCACCTGACGGCGCTGGAACGGATTGCGACGCTCGCCGACCTCGGGACGTTTCACGAGGATGACCGGGGGATCTCGGCGATCGACCCGCTCTCCTTCCCGGGAGGCGGGCGACACTCCTACCGGTCGCGGGTCATCCAGGAGCAACGGCGGACCCGGCTGACGGAAGCAGCGGTCACCGGCCGGGCGGCTATCGGCGGGCACGACGTGGTCATTGGGGTGGTCGACTTTGCGTTCCTCGGGGGCTCGATCGGCGTGGCGGCCGGCGAACGGCTGGCACGAGCGTTCGAACGGGCGCGAGCGCGGCGGGTCCCGGTGGTGCTGGTCTGCTCGACCTCGGGTACGCGGATGCAGGAGGGGCTGCTGGCGCTGATGCAGGGCCCGCGGATTGCGGTGGCGATCGAGCGGTTTGCGCGCGAGGGGCTCCCCTACCTGTGCGTGCTGACCGACCCGACGACGGGCTCGGCCTATGCAGGATTCGTCAACCTCGCCGACATCCTCATCGCCGAGCCGAATGCGCTGGTCGGCTATGCGGCCCTGCGGGCGCTGGAGGAGACGACCAAGAACGGGCTCCCGGCCGGGGCGCACACATCGGAGGCGCACCTCCAGCACGGGCTCATCGATGCGGTCGTTGCGCGCCCGCAGCTGCGGGAGACGATTGCGGGGCTGCTTGACCTGCTTTCGCGGGGGCGGCTTCCAGAGGGGAGTCCGGGCGGGCAGGGGGGCCACCTGCAGCACACGCCGCGGCCGGCCTGGCAGCAGGTGCAGCTCTCGCGGCATGAGAATCGGCCGACGGCGCGCGAATTCATCGAGCGGATGACGACCGCGTTCTTCGAACTGCGGGGCGACCGGAGCGGCATCGATGACCGGGCGGTGATTGCGGGCATCGGCGCGATCGACGGCGAGGCTGCGGTGTTCGTGGGGCAGGTTCGGCCGCACAGCGGCGACGGGAACGGGCTCATCGGCCCGGCCGGGTTCCGGAAGGCGGAACGGGCGCTCCGGCTGGCCTCCCGGCTGGGGCTGCCGGTGGTGACGCTGGTCGACACGGCAGGGGCCGACCCGTCGCTGGCGGCGGAGGAGGCCGGGCAGGGGCACGCGGTGGCGCGGTGCATGGCGGCGATGCTGGCGGTGCAATCGCCGACGGTTGCGGTCATCACCGGCGAAGGCAATTCCGAGGCGGCGATGGCAATGGCAACGGCCGACCGGGTTCTGATGCTCGACAACGCGGTGTACGAAGTCGTGCGCCCGGAGGATGCGGCAGCGGTGCTCGAGGGAGGGCCGGCGGAGGTTGCGGAGCGGCTGCGGCTGACGTCGCACGACTGCCTGCGGCTCGGAATTGTCGACCACACGGTCCCGGAGCCGGGGGAAGGGGCGCATACGAACCATGCCGAAGCCGCCGCGCTGCTCCGGCGGGCGATCACCCGAGAGCTGGCGCGCCTGCGGCGGATGCGGCAGAAGCGGCGCCTGGAGGCGCGGTATGCGCGCTACCGAGAGACCGGCTCGACCCGGAGCCAGATCCGCGGCCGGCTGGAGCGGCGGTGGGCGCATCTGCAGGACCGCATCGGCGGGGTGGTGGACCGGCTCCGGGGGAGGGCATTCCGGCGGCGTGCGGATTTCCCGGACGAGAGCATCCCGGTATAGCTCGCGGCCGTCGTCGAATTTACCGGTCGGCTCGAAGGGTGGAAACTCCGGGAATCGGCGCCGTGAGGGAGTGCCCTGGAAGCTACTGACCCCCTGCTGGTGATTCTCGGCTTGGTTGTCGGGGCGTTCGGCACACTCGTTGGCGCGGGCGGCGGGTTCGTGCTGGTGCCGGTCCTGCTGCTCATCTACCCGGACGAGGACCCGGAAATCCTGACGGCCATCTCACTGCTCGTCGTCTGCGTGAATGCCGCGTCGGGCTCGGTGGCGTACGGGCTCCAGCGGCGCATCGACTACCACTCAGGCTGGTGGTTCGTGCTGGGGACGTTCCCGGGAGCGGTTGCGGGGGCGATCGTCGTGGGGTACGTGCCGCGCCGGCTCTTCGACGCCATTTTTGCGGCGGTGCTCGGGGCAGTGGGCGTCTACCTCCTGGCGCGCCCGCAGGTGCAGGCGATTGCCGAGCCCGTCCGTGGCCGCGGGGTCGTCCGGCGGCTGGTGCGCGACGCCCAGGGCAACACGTTTGCCTACTCCTACCAGCTCTGGAAAGGCGTGCTGATCAGCACGGGGGTCGGGTTCATCAGCAGCCTGCTCGGCATCGGCGGGGGGATTATGCATGTGCCGATCATGGCGACGGTGCTGCATTTCCCGGTGCACATCGCGACGGCGACGTCGCAGTTCGTCCTGATGTTCATGGCTGCGGAGGGATCGGCGGTGCACGTGCTCCAGGGGGTGATCGGATGGGACCGGTCGCTGGCGCAGGCTGGGCTGCTGGCGGCGGGGGCGATCCCGGGGGCGCAGGTGGGCGCGAAGCTGGCGCGACGGCTCCACGGTGGGGCGATCCTGCGTGCGCTGGCGGCGGCGCTCATCCTCGTTGCGGTGCGGCTCGGGATGAAGGCTGCCGGAATGTGATGCGGGCCGTTCGTATCAGGAATTTGCCGGGTTACCCCTTGGGGAAGGCGTGCCTATACTCGGAGGGTGCCGATACGGCGGAGGAGAATGCGTGACCGCCATCGCGACTGACTACGAGGTCGTCATCGGCCTCGAGGTGCACTGCCAGCTGAAGACCGCGAGCAAGATGTTCTGCGGGTGCAGCGCCGACTACGCGGGCGCCGAGCCGAACACCCACGTTTGCCCGGTCTGCCTCGGAATGCCGGGGGTGCTTCCGGTCATCAACGAGAAAGCGATTGAGGGGATTGTGCTCACGGGGCTGGCGCTCAACTGCACGATCGCGCCGTTCAGCAAGTTCGACCGGAAGAACTATCCGTACCCGGACCTCATGAAGGGGTACCAGATTTCGCAGTACGACCTGCCGATCTGCCGTGACGGGTGGCTGGAGATCGAGGTCGACGGGGCCCGGCGCCGGATCGGCATCACCCGGGTGCACATGGAGGAGGACACCGCCCGCCTGCTCCACCGGGTCGACCCGGTGACAGGCGAGGCGTACAGCCTGATCGATGTGAACCGCTCCGGGACGCCGCTGATGGAGATTGTGAGCGAACCGGACATCCGAAGTGCGGCCGAGGCGCGGGAGTACCTTGTTCGGCTGCGGCAGGTGCTCCGGTACATCGGGGTGAGTGACGCGAACATGGAGGAGGGGAACTTCCGCTGCGATGCCAACATCTCGGTGCGGCGGAAGGGCGAGACGGTCTTTGGGACAAAGGTTGAAATCAAAAATATGAACAGCTTCCGGGCCGTGCACGATGCACTGCTCTACGAAGAGCGGCGGCAGATCGGCGTGCTGGAGGCCGGCGGGAAAGTCGAGCAGGAGACGCGGGGATGGTCGGACGAGCGGCAGATGACGCTGAGCCAGCGGAGCAAAGAGCACGCGCACGACTACCGGTACTTTCCCGAGCCGGACCTGCCGCCGCTGAAGCTGGGAGCGGCGTTCATCGAGCGGGTGCGGGCGCGGCTGCCGGAGCTGCCGGCGGCGAAGATCGCGCGGTACCGAGGGCTCGGCCTGAGCGACTACGAAGCGGTGACGCTGGCGGAGGAGCGCCCGCGGGCGGAGTACTTCGAGCGGCTGATGGCTGCCCTCAGCGGCGATGACGCCCGCAGGGCGAAGCTGGCGGCAAACTGGATGCTCGGCGAAGTTGCGCGGTGGCTGAACGCGAACCAGGCGGAAATCGACCGGTTCCCGCTGGAGCCGGAGCAGCTGGCCGGGCTGATCGAGCAGGTGGCGAACGGGACGGTCACCGCACTGGTCGGGAAGGACGTCTTCGAGCAGATGGTGGCCTCGGGCGAATCGGCCGAGGCGATTATCGAGCGGCAGGGGCTCGCGCAGATCAGCGGCGCGGACGAGCTGACCGGGCTCGTTCGGAAAGCGATCGCGGAGAATCCGCGGGCGGTGGCGGACTTCCACGCGGGGAAGGCGACGGCGATCAAGTTCCTCATCGGGCAGGTGATGCGGGAGACGAAGGGGCGGGCCAATGCCCAGGTGGTGCAGGAGCTGCTGGAGAGGGAGCTGCAGCAATGAGCAGATGTCCAGGGACTCTCGGCACCGGGTGGTACACTTGCCGGCCATGAGCTGGAAGCGCGTCCGGGACCACTCCGCGCTCAAGTGGCTCTACCCCGGGATGCACATCAAGCGGTGGCTGGTGCTGCTGCTGTTCGGCGTGGTCCTGATGGGCCTGGGCATTGCGTACATCCTGCGGGAGGCGTACCTGCAGGCGCCGCTGCCGGGAATCTTCTACTACCTGACGCTCCAGTTTATCCCGCGGTGGATGCGCGGCCTGCTGTTCATCACCGCCTCGCTGGGGACGGTTGGGCTGGCGGTCTACAAGCTGAACCAGTCGCTGCTGTACGCCTTCGTACGGCCGGACTGGCGCGAGCAGAACCTGGCCGAGGCGATTTATGCCAAGCGGTTCCTGAGCCGCGGGCCGAAGATTGTGGCGATCGGCGGCGGGACGGGCCTTTCGACGCTGCTGCGGGGGCTGAAGAACTACACCAGCAACCTGACTGCCATCGTCACCGTAGCGGACGACGGCGGGAGCACGGGGCGGCTGCGGCAGGAGTTCGGCGTGGTGGCGCCGGGCGATTTGCGGCAGTGCATCGCCGCGCTGGCCGAGGCGGAGCCGCTCATGTCGAAGCTGTTCCAGTACCGGTTCACGGCCGGGACGGGACTGGAGGGGCACTCCTTCGGCAATCTGTTCATCGTGGCGATGTCGGAGGTGACCGGGAACTTCGAGGCGGCGATTCACGAGGCGAGCCGGGTGCTGAACGTGCGGGGCACGATTCTGCCTTCGACGCTGGAGGATGTGACGCTGAGCGCGCGGACGCACGAGGACGAGGTTGTGCACGGCGAACACAACATCACGGAGCGCGGGGCAGCCATCCGCGAGGTGTACCTGAATCCGCCGGACGCTGAGGCGCACCCCGACGCGGTGCGGGCCATCCTCGACGCCGACATGGTGGTGATTGGGCCGGGCAGCCTGTACACGAGCGTGCTCCCGAACCTGCTGGTCGAGGGCATCCGCAAGGCGGTTCAGCAGACGTCGGCGCTGCGGGTGTTTGTATGCAACGTGGCGACCCAGCACGGCGAAACCGACGGCTTCGGCGTTGCGGAGCACGTCGAGGCGCTGGAACGGCACGCCGGGCAGGGCATCGTGCAGGTGGTGCTGGCGAACAACAACATTGCGCCGGAGCTGCCGGAGGCGTGGCATGCGGAGGCGGTGCGCGTGTCGATGGAGAAGCTCCAGGCGCACCCGGGGATCCGGGTCATTGAGGCGGACGTGGTTGCCGAGGAGAATCGCTACCGGCACGACCCGCACAAGCTCGCGGCTACGATCATGCGGCTGTACGATCAGCGCGATACGTTGAACCTTACATCGCGGCGGGCGCTTTCCCCGGAAGAGCCGGTCGCGCTGGTACGGTAGGTTTCCATGCTGATGAACCTTCTCCAGATTTTCGTTTCTGCGCTGCTGATTCTTGTTGTGCTGCTCCAGGTGAAGGGGAGCGGGTTCGGCGCTGCCCTCGGGGGGATGTCGGGCGGGTCGGTCTACCGGACGAAGCGCGGGCTCGAGCGGACGCTCTTCCAGGCGACGATCCTGCTGGTCATCGTCTTCATTTTTGTGTCGTTCCTGAGCGTGGAGTGGCAGTAGCGGGCTGATGGAAGCGAACGGACAGGCGCGGCCGCGCCTCGCGTTCGTGGTCATCGGCAGCATCGCGGCGGCGATGCTTGCGGCGGGCATCGCGCTTGGTCTGCGGGTTTCGGGCAACGACACGGTTGTGCTGCCCGGCGCGGTCACCTACAGCGAGGCGGTGGCGGGCACCTGGCAGCGGGTCAACCCGCTGTTCGCAGGCGCGAACGAGGTGGACGCGGACCTCTCGGCGCTGGTGTTCTCCGGGCTGGTGCGGGTCGCGAAGGACGGGAAGGTGATCCCGGACCTGGCGGCGGACCTGCCGGAAATTTCGGACGGTGGCACAACGTACACCTTCCGCATCCGCGCGAACGCGCGCTGGCACGACGGCGAGCCGGTCACGAGCAGGGATGTGGCCTTTACGGTGCGGCTGCTGCAGGACCCGGACTTCGATGACCCGGCGATGGCCGAGGGGTGGAACGGGGTGACGGTGGAGACGCCGGACGACAGCACGGTGGTGATCCGGCTGCGCCAGCCCTCTGCGCCCTTCCTTGCGCGGAGCGCGACGGTGGGCATCCTGCCGGAGCACCTGCTGGGCGGCAAGGGGGCGCAGGCGCTCGAGAGCGACCCGTTCAATGCGCGCCCGGTGGGCAGCGGGCCGTACCGGCTGGAGGCACTGGATGCGCAGGCGGCGACGCTGGCGGCGAACACGTCGTACTACCTCGGGCGCCCGGGCATCGACCGGATCGTGCTGCGGTTCTACCCGGACGAGCCGCAGGCGATCCGCGCGTTCGCGGCCGGGGAGACCGACGGACTCTACCTGCGCGGCCCGCGGACGCGTGCAGAGCTGGACGACGTCCGCGAGGTGGGCGGCAAGCAGGTGAGCGTCGCGACGAGGCCGGTGCTGGCGATGCTGTACCTGAACAATTCGAATTCGCTGTTCCGTGACGAGCGGGTGCGGCAGGCGCTCTCGCTGGCGGTGGACCGGAAGCAGCTGCTGGACGAGGTCTTCCAGGGCGTCGGCAGGGCGACGGCGTCGCCGGTGGTGCCGGGGACGTGGGCGTACGATCCCGACGCCGACGTGATTGCCCCTGACCTGAGCCGGGCACGGGTCCTGCTCCAGGAGGCTGGCTGGACGCCGCACCCGACGACGGGGATCCTGGTGCGGCAGGGGCAGGAGTTCCGGTTCACCATCCGGACGGACAACGCGCCGGAACGGGTCGCGCTGGCGAACGCGGTCGCGCGCCAGCTCGAGCTGTTGGGCATCCGGGCGTCGGTGGCGAGCACGACCTTCTCGGTGCTGCGGCGCGACTTCCTCCAGGAGCGGAAGTACGAGGCAGCGGTGGTGTTCTGGGACCAGGGGCCGGACCCGGACCTGTACTTCGGGTGGCACAGCTCGCAGCTGGGGGCCGCGGGACTGAACCTGGCGAATTTCGAGGATGCGGTCATTGACGACCTGATCGCGCGGGGCCGAACGTCGACTGACCCGGAGATTCGGCTCGACACCTACCGGCAGATCCAGGACGTTTGGCAGGGGATCCAGCCGAGCCTGGTGCTGGGGGCGACGGGCGCCGTCGTCGTGCACCCGGGCTGGCTGCGCAACGCTGAGCCGGGTGTGCTGTTCACGAGCGCGAGCCGCTTCGTCGACGTGCACCGGTGGGCGCGATGAGCGCACGGCTGGCATTCTTCGGCTCGCCGGCCTTTGCGGTGCCTTCGCTGCGTGCGCTGGCCTCGGCGGGGTACGAGCTGGTCCTCGTGGTGACGCAGCCCGACCGGCCGGCGGGGCGCGGGGGGCGGCTGACACCGCCGCCGGTGAAGGTGGCTGCCGAGGAGCTTGGGCTCCGGGTCATCCAGCCGACATCGGTCCGGGGTGCGGCGTTCCGGGAGGAGCTGGCGGCGCTCGGGCTGGATGCCGCGGTGGTGGCGGCCTACGGGAAGATTCTGCCGCAGGGGGTGCTCGACACCGCCCGCCGGGGATTTGTGAACGTGCACGCGTCGCTGCTGCCGCGGTGGCGGGGAGCATCACCGGTGGCGGCGGCCATTCTCGCAGGTGATACGATCACCGGTGTGAGCATCATGGAAATGGTCCTCGAGATGGACGCAGGGCCGGTCATTTCACGCGCGGAGGAGCCGATCCTCCCGACGGACACGACGGGTTCGCTCGAGGCGCGGCTGGCAGAGCTCGGCGCGCGCGAGCTCGTGCGGGTGCTGCCCGACTGGCTCGCCGGGCGGGTGACCGCGCAGCCGCAGGACCCGTCGCAGGTGACGACCTGCGGCCTGATCCGGAAGGAGGATGGGCACCTGCGGGCGACGATGACGGCGGCCGAGGCTGAGCGGGCGACGCGCGCCTACGACCCGTGGCCGGGCGCGTACATCATCTACCGGGGCCAGCCGCTGAAGTGCTGGCGGGGCAGGGTCGCCGCGGGGCCGGAGGCGGCGCCCGGGGCGATGGCGGTGGTCGACGGCGAGCCTGCGGTGCGGTTTGCCGACGGGTGGCTGGTGCTCACAGAGGTGCAGCGCCCGGGGGGAAAACGGATGAGCGGGCGCGCGTTCGTGGCCGGGGAGCGCGGCAGGCTCGCGCCGGAGGCGGTGCTGGCATGAGCGGCGATCGGCAATCGCTGTACGGCATGCTCCCGGCAGAGCTCGAAGCGCTGCTCGCGGAGGGCGGCGCGCCGCGCTACCGGGCCGACCAGGTGCTCCGTGCGGCCTACCGCGGGTTTGCGGAGGAGTTTGCTGCGATTCGGCAGCTGCCGGAAGAGCTGCGGGGCTGGCTGGCGGAACGGCTGGAGCTTTCGCCGGCGCGGGAAGTGCGCAGGGTGGTGAGCGAGGACGGCCTGACGACGAAGCTGCTGCTCGCGCTGGGCGACGGGACGCTCATCGAGACGGTGCTGATGCAGTACCCGGCGGCCAGGCCGGGGGCGCATCCGCGCTCGACCGTGTGCGTTTCGACGCAGGCCGGGTGCGCGATGGGGTGTGTGTTCTGCGCGACCGGGCAGATGGGTTTCGAACGGAACCTGAAGGCGGCCGAGATTGTTGCGCAGGTCGTCCACGTCGCGCGGCTGCTCCATGAGCGGGGCCAGCACGTGACGAACATCGTGTTCATGGGGATGGGCGAACCGCTGGCGAATTACAGCGAGACTATCCGGGCGGTGCGGGTGCTGACCGACCCGCGGTGCTTCGGCATCGGGCAGCGGCACATCACGATTTCGACAGTCGGCGTCATCCGCGGGATCGACCGGCTGGCGGGCGAAGGGCTCCAGGTCGGGCTTGCGATCTCGCTGCACGCGCCGAACGACGCGCTCCGCAGGCGGCTGGTGCCCACGGCGGGGCCGAACTCGGTGAGCGAGATTGTGGCGGCGGCGAAACGGTACTTCGCGGCCACGGGGCGGCGCGTGACGTTCGAGTACGCACTCGTCGCGGGAGAGAACGACAGCGATGCGACCGCGGCGGAGCTGGCGCGGCTGGTGCGCGGGACGGGCGCGCACGTGAACCTCATCCCGGTCAACCCGACGGCCGGCGGATTCCGGCGGCCATCACGGCAGCGGGTGCTCGCGTTCGAGCGGATCCTGCGGGAGGCGGGCGTGAACTGCACGGTGCGGGTGGAGAAGGGGACGGAGATCTCGGCGGCGTGCGGTCAGCTGCGGACTGACGCAGCGAACGGGGCGGTCATAGCGCTGGACGAGGTCAGGGAAGCAGTTTCCGGGCAAGCGCCCGCACAGCCGAAACGAACAGCTTCCCCAGCACCATCCCGAAGCCGATAGCGACCGCGGATCGCATGTCGAGCAGGGTATGGACTTCGCCGCGGACGACGGGGGAGATGAGCACGCCCACGCGGACCTCGTCGACGGCGACGGAGCGGCCGACGACCATGCCGGCATCGGACTGGCGGATGGTGCCGCGGTCGAAGGTGGCGACAGCCACGGCAGAGCGGGCGATATCGACCTGTTCGGCGGTCACGCGGCGGATCGCGCTCCGCTCTATGGCGAAGGTAGACTCGGGGATATCGGAGTCTGCGGGGTCGTGCCCGTCGCCGCGGGCGGGGTCGAGCGCCATGGGGGCACCGTAAATCGCGCGGCCTGAAGGCGCAATCCCGGGAGGAGCATGCGAACCGACGACTTTGCCTACGACCTGCCGGAGGAGCTGATTGCGCAGGAGCCTGCGGAGCCGCGGGATGCTGCGCGGCTCATGGTGCTCGACCGGGCAGCCGGCACGATTGCCCACCGGGTGGTTCGCGACCTGCCGGAGCTGCTGCGCCCCGGCGACCTGCTGGTGGTGAACGACACGCGTGTGATGGCTGCGCGGCTGTTCGGGCGCAGGGCACACACCGGCGGGGCGGTGGAGGTGCTGCTGGTGCGCCCGTTCACCGATACGCGGTGGGAGGTGCTGATGAAGCCGGCGCGCCGGGCTGCGGAGGGACGGCGGTTCGTCCTCGATACGCACGAGGGCTCACTGGAGGCGGTGTGCGCCGGGCGCTCAGGAGAGACGGTTGTGCTGGAGTTCGAGCGGCCGTTCGACCCGGCGCGCGTGGGCGAGGTGCCCCTTCCGCCGTATATCAAGAACTTCCGCGGCGACCCGGAACGGTACCAGACGGTCTATGCTCGGGAGGCGAAGAGCGCGGCGGCGCCGACGGCGGGGCTGCACTTCACGCCGGACCTGCTGGAGCGGCTGCGCGAGCGGGGAATCGAACGGACGGCAGTGACGCTCGAGGTGGGGCCCGGGACGTTCAAGCCGGTGAACGTGGACGACCCGCGGAAGTTCGACCTCCACGCCGAGCACGTGACGGTCCCGGAGGAGGGGGCTGCCGCAATCCGGCGGGCGCGAGCGGAAGGGCGGCGGGTGGTGGCAATCGGCACGACGGTTGTGCGGACGCTGGAGCACGTCGCGCGGGAGTGCGGGGAGATCCGGGCGTACGCGGGCTGGACCTCGCTGAAGATCCTGCCGGGCGACGAATTCCTGGCGGTCGACGTGCTGATGACGAACTTCCACCTGCCGCGGTCGACCCTGCTCATGCTGGTGTGCGCGTTTGCCGGGTACGACTTCGTGATGGAGGCGTATCGGACCGCGGTGCGGGAGCGGTACCGGTTCTACAGCTTCGGCGACGCGATGCTGATCCTGTGAACGGAATTCGTCGGCGACCGTTTCAGCTGATGAGGCCGTCTTCCCTGAAGGCGGCGATTTCGGCGGGCGAGTAGCCGACCTCTGCGAGGACATCGTCAGTGTGTTCTCCGAGGGCCGGCGAGGCGCGCTGGATGCGGGTGGGGGTTGCGCTCATCTGGACCACGGGTGCAGGTCCGCGCATCGGGCCAAGCAGGGAATGGTCGTACTCCTGGATGTAGCTGTTGGCGACAACCTGGGGGTCATCGAACAGCTCTTCAATGAACCGCACCGGCCCGCAGGCGATGTCGAACGCGTCGAGGTAGGCGAGCCACTCTTCGTTCGTCTTTTGCAGGAACTTCTCTTCGCAGATTCGGACGAGCTCGGCGCCGACCTCGGTGAGGCGGGAGGTGTCGAAGCCGGGCTCGTAGCGCGGGTCGGTGATGCCGAGCGCCTCGCGGAAGCGCGCGCGGGGACCTGGGCCGAGGCAGCCCACGACGAGGTAGGAGTCCTTCGTCTTGTAGGGACGGTAGTAGATGTTGCCGGAAAGCTCGGGCGCGAAGCGGCGGCGCTCGGCGATGATCTCGGCCATGGAGGCACCACGGGCCCGGGCCTCGGCGAGGTGGGCGAGCTTTTCGTGGCGGACCGGCTCGTCGATGGCGACGATTTCGCGGGAGCCGGCCTGGAGGGCGAGGGCTGAGAGGAGGAGGCTGGAGCTGATGGCCTGGCCCTCTCCGGTACGCTGGCGGTGGTAGAGGGCAGCGGTGATTGCCCAGGCGAGGGCGAAGCCGGTGACGACATCGGCTGGTGCGAAGGCGACCGGCATGGGGAGCCCGTTCTGGAGGTTGGGGTTGGAGGTGCTGAGGCCGCTCATGGCCTGGGCAACGATGTCGTAGCCGCGGCGCATGGCGTCGGGGCCGTGTTTGCCGAAGGCGGTGTTCTCGGCGTAGATGATGGCCGGGTTGATGCGGCGGGCGGAATCGTAGTCGATGCCGAGCGCTTCGGGGACGCCGGGCCGGTAGTTCGTGATGAGGACGTCGGCCCAGGAAATGAGGCGGTCGCGGATCGGGCCGGTCCGCGGGTCTTTGAAGTTGAGGGCGAGGCCGCGCTTGCCGCGATTCTGGACGAGAAAGTTCTTGCTCTCCTTCGGGATGATTTCGGCCTGGAGGCGCCAGGGTTCGCCTTCGAGGGGCTCAACCTTGACGACATCGGCGCCCATTTCCGAGAGGAGAGAGGCGGCGAGCGGCCCGGCGATGATCTGGGTGCAATCGAGAACGCGCACGCCTTCGAGGGCTCCGGCCATAGAAGTGCTCCATGCGTGGGATACAGTGCGCGGATGATATACGAACGAAGAACGGGGAGCGGGGAGCCGGGAGCAGGGAGCGGGGAGCAGGGAGCAGGGAGCGGGGAGCCGGGAGCCGGGAGCAGGGAGCGGGGAGCAGGGAGCGGGGAGCAGGGAGCGGGGAGGATGGAGGTTGGGGGGCGGCGGTGCGATGATCCGCGGGCGATGGCAGGCAGCGACCTGGCGAGGGTGGGGTTGTGTGCGGAGTGCCGGTGGAGCCGGCGCGTGGTGAGCGGCAAGGGGTCGGTGTTCTGGATGTGCGAGCGGTCGAAGGTTGACCCGCGGTTCCGGAAGTATCCGGCGCTGCCGGTGCTGGCCTGCGCGGGGTTCGAGGAGGGGGCGGGCGCGGGAGGAGAAATCGACGACCTGCGATAGGCAGAATTGCGGAAACTCTCTGGTCTTTTGCTTGACGGGTGTGTTACGTTACGCGTCCGGCTGAAAGCGGGGCAGCTACCGGCGGGGTAGCCGTCGCGGAAAAAGCCAGGGGCTCGATGCCATCTCCCATTGCACCGAGCCCCCGCTTCCCGAGAGGGGAGTGTCCTTCCGGGCTTTTTACGCGTTCGGTTAGGTAGTTGCCTCCTTTCAGCCTCTTTTGTTGCGTGCTACTTGAGCCGGGCGACGCGGCCGAATTCGTCGCGTTCGAGGTTGAGCGAGCGGAGGTTGCGGCGGAGGAAGGCGGGGAGTTCGGCGTCTTCCATGCTGCTGACCCCGGGGAGGTTGAATTCGCGGAGGCGGGTTGCCGAGGACTCGACGGGGTCGCCGATGGTGGCGACGCGCGGGGTGAAGCCTGTCGCGATGACGGTGATGTGCACCTCGTCGCCGACACGGGGGTCGACGACGGTGCCGAAGATGATGTTGGCGGCCGGGTCGACGACTTCGGCGATGGTGCGGGCGGCGGCGTCGAGCTCGCGGAGGCCGAGGCTGCCGCTGTGGGTGACATTGAAGAGGACGTTGTGCGCCCCTTCGATCGACTGGTCGAGGATGGGGCTCTGGGTGGCAGCGCGGGCCGCCTCGACGGCGCGGTTTTCGCCGGAGCCCTTCCCGACGGCGAGGAGGGCGGGGCCGGCCTCGCTCATGATGGTGCGAACGTCGTTGAAGTCGAGGTTGATGGAGCCGTTCTGGCTGATGATGTTCGAGATCGACTGGATGGCCTGGCGGAGGACGTCGTCAGCGGTTTCGAATGCCTCTTCGACGGTGGCGTTCGGCGGGCAGATTTCGATGAGGCGGCCGTTCGGGATAGCGATGAGGGTATCGACCTTGTCGCGGAGCCGGGCGATGCCCTCTTCGGCCTGCTTCATGCGGCGGGCTCCCTCCCAGGGGAAGGGCTTGGTGACCACGCCGATGGTGAGCGCGCCGCAGTCCTTGGCGATTTCGGCGACGATCGGGGCGGCGCCGGTGCCGGTGCCGCCGCCCATGCCGGCGGTGACGAAGACCATTTCGGTGCCGCGGAGGAGGTCGTAGATTTCGTCGCGGCTTTCGTCGGCGGCGCGCTCGCCGCGGGTGGGGTCGCCGCCGACGCCGAGGCCCTTGGTGAGCTTTTCGCCGATGCGGAGGCGGGTCGGCGCTTCGGAGGAGGCGAGGGCCTGGGCGTCGGTATTGCAGGCGATGAACTGGACGCCGGGGATCTTGGCGCGAACCATCCGGTTTACGGCGTTGCAGCCGCCTCCGCCAACGCCGATGACTTTGATGTCGGGCAGCAGGTCGGTGTCGTAACGCATGCTCATGACGGTTGTCCTTCCCTTCTGACGAATGAGGCTGAGGGTGGCGCTGGGTGGTGGTTCGGCTCCGGGTTACTGGGGAATGAGCGACCTCCCGATGCTGAGGATGCGGTCGAGCAGCCCGCGGCCCCGGCTGTCGAAGGCGGGGCCGGGAAGTTCACCGGGCCGTGCGCGGTGGGCGAGGGCGTAGCGGACGAGCCCGATGGAGGTCGCGAAGGCGGGGGTGCCGATAAGGTCGGAGAGGCCGGTGTAGCCGTGGGGACGGCCGAGGCGGGCGGGGAGGTCGAGCCGGGATTCGGCGACCTCAGGGAGGCCGCGCAGCTGACTGCTGCCGCCGGTGAGGACCAGGCCGGCGGCGATGCGGTCGAGGTAGCCGACCCGCTTCAATTCGACGCCGACCATCTCGAGGATCTCCTCGGTGCGGGCCTGGAGGATGGCGCAGACGTGGTCAAGCGGGACGTGCTTGGTGGCCTGGGTGCCGAAGACCTGGATCTCGACGGTTTCGCCGGCCATGGAGGGGTCGGCGTAGGCGGCGCCGACGGTGCACTTCACGGTCTCGGCGCTTTCCCACGGGCAGCGGAGCACGCGGGCGAGGTCGGCGGTGAGGTGGGAGCCGGCGATGGGGAGGCAGGCGGTATGGGCGACGGCGCCTTCGTCGAAGACGGCGATGGAGGTCGTGCTGCCGCCGATATCGACGAGGGCGACGCCCTGCTGCTTCTCCTGCTCGGTGAGGACGCTTTCGGCGGAGGCGAGGCTTTCAAGGATGATGTCGTCGACCTGGACGCCGGCGCCTTCGACGCACTTGGTGAGGTTCTGGATGGCCGAGACGGCGCCGGTAACGATATGCACTTCGGCATCGAGGCGGGAGCCGTACATGCCGACCGGGTCGCTGACGGGCTCGGTGCCTTCGACCCAGTAGGCGCGCGGCTCGATGTGGATGACCTGGCGGTTCGTCGGTATGGCGATTTGCCCGGCGGCCTCGAGGACGCGGGCGCGGTCGTCGGCGGAGATGGGCCTGGTACGGTCGGGGATGGCGATGATGCCGCGGTTGTTCTGGCTGGAGATGTGGCCGCCGGAGATGCCGACGACGGCGGAGAGGATGCGCATGCCGCAGGCCTGTTCGGCCTTTTCGACGGCGATGGCGATGGCTTCGCGGGCGCTCTGGATGTTGTCGATGACGCCGCGCGAGAGCCCGGCAGCCGGCGCAACGCCGACGCCAAGGATGCGGGTTTCGCCGGTTTCGGAGATGTCGCCGACGACGACGGCGACCTTGGTTGAGCCGACATCGATGGCAGCTACGGTGGAGCGTCGACGCATGGTTTCCCCTTTTCCTCGCTTCCTCTACTGCAACACCGGGCGGTTCCCGTAGCGCAGGTCGACGATGGTGTAGGCGATGTGCCGCTGGCGGGCTTCGGCCGCGAGCGCGGCCCAGACGGCGAGCTTGTAGGCGATGGAGCTGGAGTCGCCGAAAAGGGCGATTTGCCCGTCGGCGGTGGTGACCTGGACGCCTTTGCCCTTGATGAAGGCGACTTCGGCGACGGTGGTTCCGAGCTGGCGCGGGAGGCGCTCGTAGATTTCGGCGGCGGCGTCGACGGCCTGGTAGTCAACGCGGTCACCGACGAGCCGGGTGCCGGGCTCGGAGCTGCGGATGGCGGGGGCGCCGGGCTCGAGCCGTTCGCCGACGGCGAGGACGACGCCCTCGCGGTCGATCAGGTAGTCGACTCCGGCCTGCTCCCAGGTGCCCCAGGGGCGGCGCTCCTCGATGACGATGCGGATGGTGGAAGGCCAGTCGCGCTCAACGCGGACGGCGGCAACGAGGGGCAGCTCGTAGATAGATCGCTGGACGGCGGCGAGGTCCGCGGTGAGCATGCTCTCGCCGAGGATGCCGGCGCGGCTGACGACCGTGCCCGGGGACATCCGCTGGGTGCCGACGACTTCGACGGTCGAGACGCGGAAGTACGGCGCCCGGTAGACCCAGATGCCCCCGACGACGAGCCCTGCCAGGAGGGCGAAGGAGGCCGCGAGCACAAGCAGCCGCCGGCCGGGGCGCCAGCGCGGGCGGGCGCGGGGCGCGACGACGCCTTCGCCGATGACGAACTGGCTCCTGCGGACGATGGTCCGCGGGCGCGCCTCGCCGACAGCCGGCCGGGTGCGGCGGACGATGCGGCGGACGACGCCGGTCTGTGGGCCGCGGTTGCGTCGGATGATCATGGCCGCGGCCTCCGGGTGTGGCGTTCGAAGGCGAGCTCGAGGATGCGGGTCAGCAGCTGGCGGTAGGGCAGGCCGGAGGCCTCCCAGAGCTTGGGGTACATACTGATGCTGGTGAACCCGGGGATGGTGTTGACCTCGTTGGCGATGAGGCGGTCGCCCGGGGTGAGGAAGAAGTCGACACGGGCGTAGCCCTCGCAGCCCATGACGCGGTACATGCGGAGGGCGAGTTCGCGGGCGTCGTCGGCGACGGCCCGGGTGATGGGCGCCGGGATGTACAGCTCGGTTTTGGAGGCGGGGTCGTACTTCGAGTCGTAGTCGTAGAACTCGCGGTCGGGGACGATTTCGCCCACGACGGAGGCTTCGGGGTGTTCGTTGCCGAGAACCGAGCATTCGAGTTCGCGGCCGGTGATGGCCTCTTCGACGACGGCCTTGTCGTCGTAGGCGAACGCTGCGGCGAAGGCGCGGGGGAGGTCTTCGCGGGAGCGGACTTTGGTGATGCCGACGCTGGAGCCGCCATTGGCCGGCTTAACAAAGCAGGGGTAGCCGATCGCGTCGTCGATGAGGGCCATAGACATATTTTGGTGAAGTGTATACTCCCATGATCGGATGACGGAATAGCGGGCGACGGGAATTCCGGCTTCGCGGAAGATCGCTTTCATGAGCGCCTTATCCATGCCGATGGCGGAGGCGGCGACGCCGGCGCCGGCATAGGGCATGCCGGCCATTTCGAGGAAGCCCTGGAGGGTGCCATCTTCGCCGAAGGTGCCATGGACGAGCGGGAAGGCGACGTCGCAGGAGGCGAGGGCGGCGAGGGCCTCCGCGGCGTTAAGGAGGGGCCGGCCGAGGCCGTGGAAGGCCCGGGCGCCGGATTCGAGGGCAGCGCGCGTTTCGTCCGGGGTGAGCCAATCGCCGGAGCGGGAGATGCCGATGGGGACGGCCTCCCAGCGGGCGGGGTCGAGAGCGGCCATGACGCTGCGCGCCGAGACGATGCTGACTTCGTGCTCGCCGGAGCGGCCACCAAAGATGACAGCGACGCGTTTGCGGGTCATGTCCACGCCCCCACGAACTCGACTTCGGGTTCGAGGGTGATGCCGAAGGTCTCGAAGACGCGCCGGCGGGCCTCTTCGATGAGCCAGCGGAGGTCGGCGGCGGTTGCATTGCCCTCGTTGACGAAGAAATTGGCGTGCTTTTCGGAGATGGCGGCGTCTCCGCGGCGCATCCCCCGCATCCCGACCGCGTCGATCAGCTTCCAGGCCGGGGCCTCGGGCGGGTTTTTGAAGGTGGACCCGGCGCTGCGGCCGCGGGGCTGGGCTGCCAGCCGCCTGGCGTCGTAGGCGGCGGCGCGGCGAAGCAGTTCGGCCGGGTCGCCGGGGGCGAGTTCGAGTTCGCATTCGAGCACGGCGCGGCCCCGGAGTTCGCCGCGGGTGAAGCGGCTGCCCCGGTAGACAAGGTGGAGGTCGGCGGCATCGACCCACTCGGCGCGGCCGCCGGGAAGCTGGACGCGGACGCGGCGGAGGACATCGGCGAGGCAGCCGCCGTAGGCGCCGGCGTTGTAGACGACCGCTCCGCCGAGCGTCCCGGGGATGCCGACGGCCCAGGCGAGGCCATCAAGGCCGCGGCGGCACATCCGGCGGGCAAAGGCGGCAAAGCTGGCCCCGCTTTCGATGCGGACGGTGGTGCCATCGAGGAACTCGGCGCGGGCGCGGTTATCGATGACGAGGCCGCGGATGCCGGCGTCGGCGACGAGGATGTTGCTGCCGGAGCCGAGGATGAAGACCGGCACATCGGCATCAGCGGCGGCAGCGGAGGCCGCGGCGAGGGCATCGGCCGAGCGGACGGTGAGGAAGAGGTCGGCCGGGCCGCCGACGCCGAAGGTGGTGTGGCGGGCGAGGGGCTCGGCTGTGCGGAGCTCCCCGAGCCGGGCGACCTCGGCGGCGAGCCGTTCGATGGCGCTCATTGGAGGGCCTCCAGCAGCCGCGGCCCGACTTCGTTGACGTCGCCGGCGCCAATGGTGAAGACGACGTCGCCGGGCCGGGCGATCTCAAGGGCGAGGCGGACGGCGGCATCGAAATCGGCGGCGTAGCGCGCGGGCGGCTCCGCGATGGCGGCGGCGAGGTCGACGGCGGAACGCCCGGCCTCGGGGGACTCGCGGGCGGCGTAGGTTTCGGCCACGATCAGCGCATCGAGCCCGGCGAAGCAGGTCAGCCACTCGTCCCAGAGATAGGCGATGCGGCTGTAGGTGTGCGGCTGGTAGATGCCGATGAGGCGCCGGCCGGGGAAGGCGGCGCGCGCGGTGGCGATGAGTGCGCGCACTTCGGTGGGGTGGTGGGCGTAGTCGTCCATCACGGTGATGCCGCTGGCGTCGCCGACGGGTTCGAAGCGGCGGCGGGCGCCGCGGAAAGCGGCCACGGCCTCGCGGACGGCGTCGAAGGGGACGCCGAGGTGGAGGGCGACGGCGGCGGCAGCGGTGGCGTTGCGGACGAGGTGGATGCCCGGGACGCGGACCTCGAGCGTGCCGATGGGCCTGCCGCCGCGTTCGAGGGTAAAGCGCCCGCCGGCCGGGCCGAGTTCGATAGCGGCCGCGCGCCAGTAGCGGGTTCCTTCGGTGCCGTAGGTTTCGTGGCGGAGCGGTTCATCGCCGAGGACGTCGCTCACGAGGCGGGCCCCGGGGTCATCGGCACAGGCGAGGAGGAGGCCGCCCTGCCTGACCCGCCGGCCGAAGGCGAGGAAGGCTTCGACGTAGGCCTCGGGCGTACCGAAGTCGTCGAGATGGTCGGGCTCGACGGTGGTCACGACGGCGATGTCGGGCGTGTATTCGAGGAAGGCGCGCCGGTACTCGTCGGCTTCGACGACGGCGATGTCGCCGGCGCCCCACGCGGCGTGGCCGCCGAGGTCGGGGCATTCGCCGCCAAGGAGGTACATGGGCTGGCGGCCGGCACGCGCGAGGATGAAGGCGATGAGCGACGATGTCGTGGTTTTTCCGTGGGAGCCCGCGACGGCCACGAGCCGTTTGCCTTCGAGCAGCCGGGCGACCATCTCGGCGCGGAGGAGGACCGGGATGCCGCGGCGGTGCGCCTCGACCAGCTCCGGGTTGTCGGGTTTGGCGGCGGCCGTGGCGACGACCAGTGCGGTACCAGGAGGCAGGTTGCCAGCGGCGTGGCCTTCGAATACACGGGCGCCGCGACGCTCGAGGTCGTCCGTGAGGTGCGACCGGCGGAGGTCGCTGCCGGTGACCGGGATGCCGCGTTCGAGCAGCAGGATGGCGATGGCGGACATGTGGATGCCGCCGATGCCGACGAGGTGGACCGGGCCGCGGAGGCCGGGGGCGGTCACCGGGCAACCTCCATGACCAGGCGGGCGATATCGGCGGCGGCCGAGGGCCGGGCGAGGGCGCGGGCTGCGGCACGCATCGCCTCGAGGCGGGCCGGGTCGTCGAGGAGTTCGGCGATGCGGCCGCCGAGGGCGCCGAGGTCCGACTCTTCGAGGATGACGGCGGCGCCCTGGTCGGCAAGCCAGCTGGCGTTATCGCGCTGGTGGGCGCCGGCGAAGGTGCCGGGCACGAGGATGGCGGGGAGGCCGGCCGCGGGCAGCTCGCCAAGGATCGATGCACCGGCGCGGAAGACCCCGAGGTCGGCGGCGAGCATGACGGCCGGGAGGTCGGCCCGGAAGGCAGCCGGCCGGTACCGGCCGGCAAGGTGGGACGGGAGCGCGGCGCGAGCCCGCTCCGCCATTTCGAGGCCGGCCTGGCCGGTGACATGGATGAGGTGGGCGCGGTGCAGCACCGCCTCGAGCGCGGCGAGAACCGCGTCGTTCAGGACGCGAGAGCCCTGCGACGCGCCGGCGACGACCACGAGGGGCTCGGCGAGGGGGACGTCGACGGCGGAGCGAGCGGCAGCCCGGTCGAGGATGAAGAACTCGGGCCGGACCGGGTAGCCGGTCACGGCGGTCCTGCCGGCCGGCAGGTGGGACAGGGCGGCGGGCGTGGTGGTCGCGAGCCGCGTCGCAAAGCGGCGTTCCGCGCGGACCGCGAGGCCGGGCGCGACGTCGGGGAGGAAGACCACCAGCGGCCGCCTGAGGAGCCAGGCGGCAAGGCTGACGGGGAAGCTCCCATAGCCGCCGGTGCTGAAGACGGCATCTGCGCGAAGCCGGCGGAGGCGCTGGAGCGCCGCCAGGGTCCCACGGGCGAGCGTTGCAAGGCTGCGGACGAGGCCGACGGGGGTTCGCCCGCGGATGGGCGCGGCGGTCACCTCATGGAATTCGAGGCCGGCCGCCTCGACGGTGGCGCGTTCGCCGCGGTTGGCCGGGCCGAGGAAGACGAGGCGGGGCGGGGGCTCCATGGCCCGGAGCGCGCCGGCCACCGCGATGGCGGGGTAGAGGTGGCCGCCGGTGCCGCCGCCGGTGAGGACGATCGTCGTCACGGCTCCTGCTCCCTGCGGATGATGGCGCCGCGCGGCCGGCGATCGACGGGGTGCTGGTCGAGGTAGCCGCCGCGGTCGTTGCCGTAGCGGGAGATGCTGACGAGCACCCCCATGGCGAGAAGAAGGGCGGCGAGCGCGTTGCTCCCGTAGCTAACGAACGGGAGGGGAACGCCAGTGAGCGGGATGACGCGGAGGATGCCGCCGATATTGAGGAAGGCCTGGACCGCGACCCAGGTGGTGATGCCGGTCGCGACGAGCTGGCCGAATTCGTCGCGGGCGCGGCGGGCCACCTGATAGCCGCGGATCATCAGGAGGATGTAGAGGAGGAGGAGCGAGAGGCCGGCGAGGAGGCCGAGCTCCTCGCCGATGATGGCGAAGATGCCGTCGGTGTGGCTTTCGGGCAGGTAGAAGAACTTGGCACGGCTGGCGCCGAGCCCGAGGCCGGTGACGCCGCCGTTCCCAATGGCGATGAGCGCCTGGAGGGTCTGGAAGCCGATGCCGTCGGGGTCTTTTTCGGCGTGGAGGAAGGCGGTTACGCGCTCTGCCCGGTAGCCGGCGCCGAGGGCGAGCACGGTGATGGCGACGAGGCCGCTGCCGAAGAGCGAGAGCATCTGGAGGAAGGTCGCGCCGGCAACCCAGAACATGGTGACGGTGATGGCGAGGATGATGAGGGTGGTGCCGAGGTTCGGCTGGAGGAGGATGAGGGCGCTGACGGTGCCGATGATGAGGACAAACGGCACGAGACCGTGTTCGAAGCTCCGGAGGCTGCCCCCGCGGGAGGCGAGCCAGGCCGCAAGGTAGATGGTGACCGTCAGCTTGGCGAATTCGGCCGGCTGGAGGGTGAGTTCGCCGACGCCGATCCAGCGGCGCGCGCCGCCGCCCTCGACGCCCATGACGATAACGACGACGAGGAGGGCGATGGTCACGCCCATGAGCGGCACGGCGAGCGGCCGGAGGCGGCGATAATCGAGCCGGGCCATGACGAACATGCCGATGGCGCCGCCGAACGCCCAGATCCCCTGGCGGAGCACGAAGGAGTACGGGTCGCCGAAATCGACGAGGCTGCGGACGAACGACGCGCTATAGACGGCGACGAGCCCGAAGGCCGTCAGCAGGGCGACGACGGCGACGAGGAGGTAGTCGGGGCGGCCGGGGTTCCATTCACCAGTGCGGGCAGCTATGGCGACACCTCCGGCGTGAAGCCCGGGAGCCGGCGGACCAGCTGGCGGAAGTGTTCGCCCCGGGCTTCGAAGTTGGAGTAGCGGTCGAAGCTGGTGCCGGCGGGCGAGAGGAGGATGACATCGCCCGGGCGGGCGAGCCCGGCCGCCGCCTGGACGGCATCCTCGAGCGCGTCGACCAGGAGGGCCGTTTCCACCCGGCCGGCGAGGGCGGCGTGGAAGAGGGGCCCTGCCTCGCCGAAGCAGACGACGGCCCGGCAGCGCTGCGCGGCGGCGTCCTGGAGGACATCGAGGGGGAGGTGCTTGTCACGCCCGCCGAGGAGGAGGACGACGGGCTCGTCGAAGGCGCGGAGGCCGGCGACGGTCCGTTCGGGGCTGGTGGCGATGGAGTCGTTGACCCAGGTTGCACCGCCAGCGCGGCCAACGACTTCGAGGCGATGGGGCACGCCAGCGAAGGTGCGGATGGCGCGGGCCATGGCGGTGACGGGCCAGCCGGCTTCGGCGGCGATTGCACAGGCCATCACGGCATTGGCGAGGTTATGCCGGCCCCGCATGCGGACGTCGGAGACCGAGACCACGGGCGTCACCCGGGAGCCGCGGCGGATGACGATCTCGCCGCCGTCGATGAAGGCGCCGTCGAGCTGGAGGGGCGCCTCGATCGAGGTAGCGACGAGCCGGCCGCGGACGGAGGCCATGAACGCGCGGGTGACGGCGTTGTCCTGGTTGAGCACGGCAATGTCGTCGCGGGACTGGTGGGCGATGTGGTTGCGCTTGAGGCCGACGTACTCGTCCCAGGAGAACTGGTCGAGGTGATTCGGGGTGACGTTGGTAACGGCGGCGATATGCGGCGAACGGTCGGTGTACTGGAGCTGCGTGTGGCTGATCTCGAGGATGACCGTGGTGGATGGCCGGATTTCGTCGAGGCGCGCGAGGAGCGGCTCGCCGATGTTGCCACCGAGGACGAACTCGATACCGGCTTCGCGGGCCATGGCGCCGACGAGCGCCGTCGTGGTCGACTTACCGCTCGACCCGGTGATGCCGATGGTGCGCCCCGGGCAGAGCTGCAGGAAGAGGCGCATCTGCGAGGTGATCGGGATGCCGAGTTCGCGCGCCCGGGCGAGCGCCGGGTTGTAGCGGAGGATGGACTGGGAGACGGCGACGAGCCCAAAGCCTGCAGGGTCGAGCAGCGGTTCGCCGGTGACGACCCGTTCGACGCCCTCTGGCGGAGCAGCACCCGCGGCGGCCAGCTCGGCTTCGCTGCGGGTGTCGGAGATGGTGACCCGGGCGCCGTGCGCGACAAGCCAGCGGGCGAGGTCGCGGCCCTCGATGCCGAGGGAGTAGACGAGGACGGGCAGGCCTTCGAGTGGGGGAAGGGCGGGGCTGGCGGGAGCGGTCATCGTTCCGGCACCTCCAGCGCGAGAGCGACGCCGAGCATGGCTGCGGCGATGCCGATGATCCAGAAGCGGGTGACGATCTGGGTTTCGGCCCAGCCGATGAGTTCAAGGTGGTGGTGGAAGGGAGCGCGGCGGAAGATGCGCCGGCCGGTGAGTTTGTAGGAGCCAATCTGGAGGATGTTGGACCCGGCTTCGACCACGAAGATGAGGCCGATGAGCGGCAGGAGGAG